>PJUA01000006.1_pt1 | contig 392126 bp, 363 predicted proteins | sample 1512151 | NCBI WGS metagenome assembly PJUA01 (sample SAMN08177678, study PRJNA422409) | Soil metagenome, whole genome shotgun sequencing project. | isolation source: Soil enriched on filter paper: beechwood xylan treatment | place: USA: Madison | collected 2015-01-15 | reverse complement strand
TTCATAGGGATTATCCCATTTTAGCGGCAATGCAACACAAGGAGAATTCCCTCCTGATGCTGGCTGCAAAGTGCATTTGCCAAATGTGCCTTGCTTTAAGGTTTGATTGACTTCTTTTGTTGTAGCAATAAGTTTTTTATCAGCTCCTTTATCATTTGCAAAATGCTTTTTCTGCGATTTTACCAGTAAAATATCGGTGGCTTTTGGGTCTTCGCTAAACTTACACTTGCACAAAGCACCGTCTACAACAACATGTTTTTTCATAATGTGTTAGGTTTTATTTTTATACTAAAAAGAGATATTCCATTGTCTATACTGATTTGTGTACAAAACTGAATACTCGTGATTGAGTTCAAGAGGTCGAAACGGCAGTATATAATCCTGGCTTACAAATAAAACCTGTTGTTTCTTTTTTTCTTTGTCTTCGTCTTTTTCCATATCATTAACAGCGGTTATTAATTTCAATTGCAAAGCAATTGTAGATTATAATCTACAATTTAATTAAAGTATAAATGTAATCTTTTTACTTAATTAAAAATAAAATATATAAATATTTTCTTTCAATTTTTAAATTTTAACACAAAAATAAATACATTTATTATTTACAAGCATAATCTTAAGTTAATTATCTGCTCTTAATACATTCAAAATCAATACAATAAAAAAGACACGAGCGAGATGCTCGTGCCAGCAAAAAGATAAAACCTAAAAACAACAAAAAAAGCCTAATAAAAACAATTTTTATTAGGCTTTTTTAAATTCCAGAAAGAATAAAAAACTTATTTATCCTTCAATATTTTTTCTAAATACTCCACTTTATCTTTTTCAGCTTGAACCAAACGTTCGTAAAGCTTTTTATTTTCTTCGTAAGCTTCAACTAATTTATCTAGTGGATTAAAATTACAGGTATTATTGGTACCGAAGTTAGACCCGTTACTTCCACTATTATCATAGAAATTATTAAAATAATTAATCGCTGCTTCGTCTGAAAAGTTTTTCAGTGCTTCAACACTTAGTCCTAAGGCTTTTGCAATTTGTTTTAGCTTTTCATCATCAATTTCTTCACTATTTTCCAAAGCAGAAATGGTCTGCTGGCTCGTTCCTAAAGCCTGTGCCAAAGCTTCTTGCTTCATGTCACGAAGTTCACGAATTCGGCTTATTTTTCGCCCTATATGGCTTGGTTTTGTAAATGTGCTCATAATTCAAAGATAATATTAATGGCAATATTAAGTAACTGGTAAAAAACAAAATTAAATTGTATCCTACCATCAAAACGTATTACAATCATTTTTTGCTTACCAAACAAAAGTACGATTTTTAATACACGAAATATTAAATTTCTATTTTAAAATTACTCGTTATTTAGATTCTGGCCCAGATCGATACGCAATAGGCGAAGCAAGCTTTTCCAATGGTTTTTCTTTCTCCTCAAACAACAGCTTAATATTTTCATAAGAGTTCGTCAAAGCCTCTTTAATCTGTTCAGGATTTAACCACGCCACTTTTTCGATTCCTTCTTCAATCTGCCCGTGCGGCGTTCCTTCAAAATCAGAAAACATTTCGAACCAATGTGTGATTTTAAGTTTGTATTTTCCGTTACGTTTAAAGATATGATAGGTTTTTTGAAGTTTACTCGTAATACGAAGCTTGTTTACCCCTGTCTCCTCCTCTACCTCACGCATAGCCGTCGCTTCAATGTCTTCCCCTTTTTCGATTCCGCCTTTTGGCAGGTCCCATTTTCCGTTTCTAAAGATAAATAAAACCTCGCCTTTCTTATTATACACAAAGCCTCCACCCGCTTTATTTACCGGAATTTTGGCCTTAAGGGTTTTCATTATTTCACTTTCGTCGGGATGATATAAAATGGCTTTTTGAATTTTATTTTGAAAAATTTTAACTATAAGCTGTTCGATATCAATACTCTCCAACAAGAACAATTGGAAATCTGTTTCTTTCGAGATTTCATTTGTCAAAAAAAGTGGTTTGTCGTTTACAAAAACTTTATACATTTGTACTATGATTTTTAATAAAGATACTGCCGAAAAAACAGCTGAATTGCTTTTGCAAATAAATGCAATTAAATTGAATCCAGAAAATCCTTTTACATGGGCTTCTGGATGGAAATCTCCTATTTATTGCGATAATAGGTTAATTCTTTCATTTCCCAGCATTAGAAACTACGTTCGCGACGAGTTTGCGAAGAACATCGAAAAACAATTTGGAAAACCTGATGTCATTGCCGGTGTTGCCACTGGAGCCATTGGAGTTGGGATTTTGGTTGCCGAAAGCCTTGGACTTCCGTTCGTATATGTGCGCCCGGAACCAAAAAAACACGGAAGACAAAACCAAGTTGAAGGTTTTTTACAAAAAGGACAAAATGTTGTGGTGGTTGAAGATTTAATCAGCACCGGAAAAAGCAGTTTATTAGCTGTAGAAGCTTTAAGAAACGAAGGTGCCAACATTAAAGGGATGGCTGCCGTTTTTACTTATGGTTTTGGCGTTGCCGAAGAAAACTTCAAAGAAGCCAATGTTGATTTATTTACCTTAAGCAACTACGAAAATCTTTTAGATTTAGCCGTTCAAAAACAATACATTACAGAAGACCAGCAGTCTACATTACAAGAATGGAGCGTAAGCCCATCGACTTGGGGACAGGAATAAGATTTTAGATTCTTGATTTTAGATTATATTCTAAACTTTAGATTTTAGATTTTTTAAATTCAGCTTTGCGAATTTTGCGCAATTATACATAACTTAGTAAAAAACCTTGCGCCCTTTGCGGTTAAATAAAAATTAAAAAATATTATATGAACTTAGAAAGTCCAAAAGTTACTGTTCAGAAATCAGCACAGGATTTATTCGATCAATTGACTGATGTTAAGAATTTTGAAAAATTAATGCCGGATAACATTGCAAAATTTGAGGTTACTGGCGAAGACTCTTTTATTTTTGGATTGAAAGGCATGCCGGAAATCAAATTAAAAATGAAAGACAAAACAGCTCCAAACAAAATTGTTCTGGGCGCTGCAAGTGATAAACTTCCATTTACTTTAACATCAAACATCGACAGCGTTTCTGACTCAGAAAGTGCGGTGCAATTGTTCTTCGAAGGCGAATTTAACGCTATGATGGCAATGATGGTTAAAGGTCCAATTGGTAAGTTTATTGAAACTTTAGCAAACAATATGCACAAACTTTAATAATGGTGAATTGTGAATTGTGAATTATAAATTGAAATGTCCGACTATTGTTGGACATTTTTTTTAACCGCAAAGTCCGCAAGGAAATACGCAAAGTTCGCAAAAATTTCACCTCATTTTTTGTCATTTCGACGAAGGAGACTCGAGCGATAGCGAACAGGCGAAGCAAATCTTTGCAAGTAGCTCCGCTCCTAAAATTGCCAATCTTTGTAGAGTTTCTCGTGAAGATTTTTCCTTACAAACAGCACGTTTAAATCTCTGTAAAAACCTTAGCATCTTAGAAACTCAAAATCTTAGAATCTTAGAAACTCAGAACCTTAGCACCTTAGAATCTTAGCACCTCAGAACCTTAGCAGCTTAATAAAGCATCTGAATCTCTTTAATCTCAAACTCAGCAACCGAATCATCTTCAAGTAAAACCTGCAGTTTCCCTACCGGAGAAACGCCCTGAATAATCCCCATAAAATTTGTATTCTGTAGATTTTTAAACGGCATTGGAACTCCTTTTTTGAAAAGTGAATTAAAATAATCTTCCCAAAAAACTGCCGTATTAGTCTGCCATAATTCGATTTTTTCTTTCATTTTTTCAACTATAGAAACAACCAAAGCGTTCTTATCAAAAGTTTTTCCGGAAATTACAGCCAGCGAAGATGCATTTGGCAGTTCAGTATAATTCGTTTGATTAACATTAAGCCCAATCCCGACAACTGACACGATTCTGCCATCACTTTTTAGAGTATTTTCTATAAGTATGCCACCAATCTTCTTATTGTATGACATAATGTCGTTTGGCCATTTTATACATAAATCAGGAATATTTAAAGATTTTAAAACTTCTAAAACAGATAACGAAACGATAATATTTAAGTTAAAAACCTTTTCATTATCAAAAAGAAAATCCTTTACCAATACACTCATAATTAAGTTTTTACCGGTTTCAGATTTCCAAACAGCGCCCATTTGCCCCTTGCCTTTTGTCTGATTTTCAGCCGTTACCACTGTAAAATTCTCCTGTTCATCCTGACTTGACATTGATTTTAGGAAATCATTTGTAGAATCTATGGCATCGAGTTTGATTAGTTTCATTAAATAATTTAAATATCTTAATTTAATATTTTGTTAAGGTTCAAAAATAATCACAAAATTTGGTAACTTTACAAATTCATATAAAATAATTCATGGCGAAAAAGACTATTAATAATGATGTTCTATTGGCGAACATAATCAAAGGGATTGAGGAAGTAAAAGGAAATGATATTGACATTCTTGACTTAAGAGATATAGACACAGCGGTTTGTGACTATTTTGTCATTTGCAACGGTAGCTCAAATACCCAAGTTAACGCCATTGTAAACTCAATTCAAAAAACAGTATCTAAAGACTTAAAAGATAAACCATGGCACGTAGAAGGAACCGATAATGCAGAATGGGTTCTTATGGATTATGTGCATATTGTGGTACATGTTTTCCAAAAACACATTCGTGAATATTACAATATCGAAAGCCTTTGGGGTGACGCCAAAATAACTACAATCGAAAACAAATACTAAAGAAAAATTTTTCTAAATGGCTAAAGATAATAATCCAAATCCGAGTAAATTTAAAATAAGTCCCTGGTTAATATATACCGCAATACTTTTAGTTTTTTTATTTATAAGTTTTGCTACCGGAGGATCTAACTTAAGCGAACCTGCTCAATTGACTTCTTCTAAATTCAATACTTTATTAGAAAAAGGACAAATTGAAAAAGTTATCGTTTATAATAAAGCTGAAGCTGAGGTATATTTAAATGCTGCCGCACTTAAAGACCCAGCTAACAAAAAAGTTGCAAAAGATATTTTTGACAGAGCTAACAAAGGCCCTCACTATACTTTAGAAATTGGTAACGACCAGATTTTTCAAACTAAACTTGAAAAAGCGGTTAACGAAGGGAAATTAAAAGACTTCAATTTCATCCAGAAAAACAACTGGAGCGATATTTTAATCAGCTTACTGCCTATCATCATCATTATTGGTGTATGGATTTTCATTATGCGTAAAATGTCTGGCGGAGGCGCTGGCGGAGGCGGACAGATTTTTAATATCGGAAAATCAAAAGCTAAACTTTTTGATGAAAAAACTGATATCAAAACTACTTTTAAAGATGTAGCTGGTTTAGAAGGTGCAAAAGAAGAAATTCAGGAAATTGTAGAATTCCTTAAAAACCCAGAAAAATATACAAATCTTGGAGGTAAAATTCCTAAAGGAGCTTTACTTGTAGGACCTCCGGGAACTGGTAAAACCTTATTAGCAAAAGCTGTTGCCGGCGAAGCACAAGTACCTTTCTTCTCGTTATCAGGTTCTGATTTCGTAGAGATGTTTGTAGGAGTTGGAGCATCACGTGTACGTGATTTGTTTAAACAGGCAAAAGAAAAATCTCCTGCTATCATTTTCATCGACGAGATCGATGCAGTTGGTAGAGCAAGAGGAAAAAGCAATATGTCTGGCGGAAACGACGAAAGAGAAAACACTTTGAACCAATTACTAACAGAAATGGACGGTTTTGGTACAAACTCTAACGTAATTGTTTTAGCTGCAACAAACAGAGCCGACGTTCTTGACAAAGCTTTAATGCGTGCAGGACGTTTTGACAGACAAATTTTTGTTGACTTACCAGACATTCGCGAAAGAGCTGAAATTTTTAAAGTTCACTTAGCTCCTATTAAAAAAGTTGAAGGTCTTGATCTTGATTTCTTAGCTAAACAAACTCCGGGATTCTCTGGTGCTGATATTGCCAACGTTTGTAACGAAGCTGCACTTATCGCCGCTCGTAATAACAAACCTGCTGTAGACAAACAAGATTTCCTTGATGCTGTTGACAGAATTATTGGCGGTCTTGAAAAGAAAAACAAAATCATTACTCCAGAAGAGAAAAGAGCGATTGCAATTCACGAAGCGGGTCACGCAACTGTAAGCTGGATGTTAGAGCACGCTGCACCGCTTATAAAAGTAACAATTGTTCCTCGCGGACAAAGTTTAGGAGCTGCATGGTATTTACCAGAAGAAAGACAAATCGTAAGAACAGACCAGATGCTGGACGAAATGTGTGCAACTATGGGCGGAAGAGCTGCTGAAAAAGTAACTTTTGACAGAATTTCGACTGGTGCATTAAGTGATTTAGAAAAAGTAACCCGTCAGGCTCGTGCTATGGTAACCATTTACGGTTTAAATGACAAAATTGGAAACGTTACTTATTACGATTCAACTGGACAAAGCGAATACAATTTCTCTAAACCTTATTCTGATGAAACAGCAAAAATTATTGATGCAGAAATTTCAGAATTAATTGAAGGTCAATACCAGAGAGCTATTGAAATTCTTGAAGAAAATAAAGATAAATTAAATCAGCTTGCTGATATCTTAATCGAAAAAGAAGTAATCTTTAAAGATGATCTTGAAACAATTTTCGGAAAACGTACCTGGGATAAAAATTTAGAAGAGGTCGTTTCGTAAATTACTCAATAAATATGTAATATTTTTTAAAATCTTAATTCAAAACAGGCTTTTGAATTAAGATTTTTTTATCTTTGAACGTTTTCAATTAACATGTAAAGTATTTCATATAAAAAATGAATTTTTTTAAAAAAATATTTGGTTCCGGCGAATCTGCTTCTGACGAAGAGCACGAAAGTGAATACGCAGGAACTCCTGTCCCGAATAGTCATTTATCTTTAGACGAACAATTCATTTTCAACTTCAAGAAAAATGGCGGTAAATTTTTGTATTGTGAAAACACACAGGAAGTTGCAGAACAATTCGAAAATATTCTAGAAGAAAACGACTGGTTTGAAAACGAAGTTTTGTGCTACGAGTCAGCTCTTTTTCATTTACTCGAAGAAAACAAATTATTTTACATTGCTCCTTCTCATCCAAAATTTTTATTGGCAAGCTGCGAAAATTTAATTGCAGACGAAGGTTCTATTTTGTTTTCATCTAAACAAATCAGACAAAACAAACCAAACGATTTACCGGCAAATATTGTAATTATTGCTACAACAAGCCAGATTCTCCCAATGAAAAGCGACGGCTTAAGCGCCATTAAACGCAAATACGATAGAGATATCCCAACTAATATCACTACAATAAAATATTTCGAAAAAGCAAAAGAAGAAGATTTTACGCAGTACGGAAGTGTTGCCAAAAACCTTTATTTACTGCTCTTAGAAGATCTTTAAGATGAACGAAACGCTTAAGAGAACCATTTCTGGTGCTGTTTATATTGCTCTGTTGTTAACTTCAATCCTGTTTTCTACTGAGAGCTTCATCCTTCTTTTTGGTATTTTTCTAATCATTACTATTTATGAGTTTTCGAATATCGTAAACCTGAATAAAGTCTTCTCGATTTTATTTGGCACTTTACTGTACAGCATTGTAATTCTCATAAGCCATTACAACAAACAAACTGCTGCTTATCTAAACCACACATTTCAATCGAATATAAGCTTAGAAACCAATATTCAGCAATTAGATCTTGTATTATTAGCAATTACGCTTGTAGTATCTATTAAATGCATCATATTTTTATTTTATGATTCAGTTCAAAAAGTAAGCATCTCCTCAAAATACTTATACCTTTTAGGATATATTACACTTCCATTTATTTTTATTGTCAAAATTTCCTTTGGAACCAATGATTATAATCCGAAAATTATTTTAGGATTGTTTGTTTTAATCTGGACAAACGACACTTTTGCTTATTTAGTTGGAAAATCTATGGGAAAACACAAATTATTTGAACGTGTTTCTCCTAAAAAAACGATAGAAGGATTTGTAGGCGGAATGATTTTCGCAGCTTTTGCAGGCTTTTTAATTTCAAAATTTTACATACAGCCTAATCCGGCTTTTAGCAGTAAATCGATCTTAATATGGACCATTATTGCCTTAATCGTGAGTATCTTTGGAACGATTGGCGATTTGATCGAATCAAAATTTAAAAGAATTGCCGGCGTAAAAGACAGCGGTTCAATTATGCCCGGACACGGAGGTATACTAGATCGATTAGATAGTGTTATATTTGTAGCACCAATTATATTTTTATTTTATCAAATTTTATATTATGTTTCATAAAGAAGGAGGCCCGTCTATTTTATTAGGTGTAATTTTCACTGTTGTTGTGGTTTTATTAGCTGACCAGTTTATTGATATCTATTGGCTGCAAAAACTAGTGCAGATTTTTGCTTTAGTAATTTTAATTATCATTCTGCAATTTTTTAGAAATCCTAAAAGAATCGCTGTTAGAAATATCGAGCATGTTCTTGCTCCGGTAGATGGAAAAGTTGTAGTTATTGAAGAAGTTTACGAAGGTGAATATTTTAAAGATAAACGTTTACAGGTTTCTATCTTTATGTCGCCAATCAATGTTCACGTTACACGTTATGCGATGGACGGAATTATAAAATTCAGTAAATATCATCCTGGAAAATTTTTGGTTGCATGGCACCCAAAAGCCAGCGAAGAAAATGAAAGAACGACTGTAGTTATCGAAAACGATACTTTTGGCGCAATTCTTTACAGACAAATTGCAGGAGCTTTGGCACGACGAATTGTAAATTATGCTAAAGAAGGAATGCAGGTTGTACAAGGAACAGATGCAGGATTTATTAAATTTGGATCGAGAGTAGATTTATTTTTACCTTTAGGTACACCAATAAATGTTGTTTTAGGACAAAAAGCAATTGGCGGTAAAACTATTATTGCTACAAAAGCATAAATGGCAGACAAAGATTTAGATAAACGTTTTTCTGAGGCTGTAGAGATTGCAATGAATATGACTCAGGCCTCGCTGCCGCAAGATGTGCAGCTAAGACTTTATGCATTTTACAAACAGGCCACTTTTGGAACTGCTGTTTACAATCAGTCGGAGAATTTTGATTTAAGAAATGCTTTTAAAACTAATGCCTGGATGCAGATTAGTCATTTATCGACAGATGAAGCCAAAGAAAATTACATAGAAATTATCAATTCGCTAACATCAAAATAAATTAATATTATGAAGAAAATCATTGTTCTTTTCAGCATTTTACCTTCATTCATATTATTATTTTCCTGCAATGATAATAACAAACTGACTGAAGTTGTAGAAGTTCCTCTTCCTACGAAGGAAGAAAAAATAGTAATTGGATCACCAAATGATGTAAAAGCAGATCCGGGTTCTTTTGAACTTACCAAACTGCCTTTTGCTTATGACGGACTAAGCCCTGCTCTACGATCTCTTACAATGGAGACGCATTATTCTAAACATTATTTGTCGTATACCAATAATTTTAACAAAGCTATTGTTTCGACTGAGTTTGAAAATATGCCGATTGAGGATATTTTAAAGAAATTAGATTTAAACAATGCAAAACTGCGTCAGAATGCCGGAGGGTATTACAATCATACTCTCTATTTTAATATTCTGACACCAAAAGAGCAGACACCAAAAGATACGCTTTCCGGCTCAATTAATAAAGAATTTGGTTCGTTTAACAACCTTACAACGCAGTTTAAAGGACAAGCCGAAAAACAATTTGGTTCTGGCTGGGTTTGGTTAGTGGTTGACAGATACGGAAAACTTCAAATTACAACTACCGAAGATCAGGATAACCCGCTGATGAAAAACGCTTTGATTCCGGGAACTCCAATTTTAGGCATCGACTTATGGGAACATGCTTATTATCTGGATTATCAAAACAGAAAAGGAAGTTATATTGACGCTTTTTACGAACATATAAATTGGGAAAAAGTAAACGAATATTATATTGAAGCCCTCAAAAAGGTTAAGAAAGTATAAAACAAAAAAGCTGATACAAATCGTATCAGCTTTTTTTATGTTTCACTTTTCTTATTGCAATTCAAAAATAAACGATTCAGAAGGCAGGATTTTTATTCTAGCACTTCCTTCTCCGTTTTTCACAATTAGTTTTACCGAAGTTGTTTTGTACAATTGATCTGTAAGCTGATACTCTCCATCTTTTAAATTCCATTTTGAAATAACGTCGGCAGGAATCTTTAAATCAAACTCGCTTGTTTTTTCTGAAGAGAAATTAGCCGCAACAATTAACTTTTGGCCTTCAGACCAGCGAACATAAGAATAAATTAATTCGTCGTAACCAGCCGTATTTTGACGGTTAACGGATTGGATTTCCTGAAAACTTCCCATTAAAGCAGAACTTTTTAGAGAGAAATTCAATAATCGCTTATAAAAATCACGCAAAGCTTTTTCAGAATCAGACAATTGTCCTCCGTCAAATTTACCTTCATTCATCCATTTTTGATGATTTGGAACTCCAATATAATCAAAAATTGAAGTTCTGGAACGCGTTCCAAAACCGGCATTTTCATTTCCGGCCTCTCCTACTTCCTGCCCAAAATATACCATCGTTGGCGAAGTACTTAAAGTTGTCGAAACAACCATTAAAGGTTTTCCTCTTTCTGGCGTTCCTGCAAATTCCGGCGAAGCCAAACGCTGTTCGTCATGATTGTCTAAAAAATGAAGCATATGATGTTCGATATCCGCCATTCCTTTTTGAATATCTGATAATCCATCAGGAGACGATTTTCCACGAATGATATCTTTCAATTTGTCGTACGTTTCTACTTTATCATATAAATAATCCATTTTTCCTAAACGAATATAATTGCGATATTCATTAGGATTATAAACTTCCGCCAGTAAAAATGCATCAGGATTTTTCATTTTGACTGCCGAGTTCATGTAACTCCAAAATTCGTACGGAACCATTTCGGCCATATCGTAACGGAAACCATCAACGCCTTTTGCCGTCCAGTACAAAGCGATCGATTTAAACTTTTTCCACGAATCCGGAACATCTTTATCCTGCCAAAAAGCAAAATGTTCTTTGTATGATTTCTGATCGAAACCTGCCGGAAGTTCAGGAAAATCTTTAGTTCCGTCTGGGCGAACGCCATAATTTACTTTTACAGTTTCATACCAATCGTTTTGGTCTGGTTTTACTTTTCGTGAGCCGTTTCCTGTCCATTTTGCTGGATTTTCATCAAAAATACCATCAACAAGAGCATTTTTTTCTCCATTTAATGGAATATCTCCTTCAGGAATTTCAAAATGCGAATTTGGAATATAGTAGAAATTATTATCTCTTTTATATTCAACCGTTATATCATCATCGGCACCAAAATCTTTTACACCCTCAGGATTGTTTTTTCCTTCGTATTTTCTCGCAATATGATTGGGAACAATATCAATAAGCAATTTCAATCCTGCTTTGTGCGTGCGTGCAATTAAATCTTCAAATTCCTGAAGTCGGTTTGCAGGATTTACAGCCAAATCCGGGTTTACATTGTAATAATCTTTTACGGCATAAGGCGAACCTGCACGTCCTTTTACTACTTCGGGATCGTCATTTGAGATTCCGTAAGCTGTGTAATCCCTAACCAAAGCGTGATGAGGAACACCTGTATACCAAATATGAGTTACACCTAAATCTTTAATTTCGTGAAGTGCTTTGTCTGTAAAATCATTAAACTTTCCAACTCCGTTTTCTTCAATTGTTCCCCAAGGTTTATTGGTTTTATTTTTATTTCCAAACAAACGGGTAAAAACCTGATAGACTACAACTTTTTGTTCTTTTGAATTTTCCTGTTTTACTTCACTCATTTTTAAATCTTTTGTTTTACAAGCCGAAAACAACATTGTCACAGCTATTCCTGTGGCAACAAATTTACTTTTTATCATATTTTTTAATCTAACTTAACGATATGGAAATGAAAGTTTAATCCAAAACCAATTCTTAAATTTAGTTTATTTTTTAAAACTCAGAATATAGTAAGCCTGATTTGTTTTTTCCTGATTCAGAAATCGTGAACTACAACGTAAGAGTTCAAGGTTTTGTTGATAAATTTTAAGGCACAGAGAAGCAGAGTTTCAAAAGAACAAAGCTTTTTTTAAATGTCTTAAAAATGCAAAAAAAATCAATTTCTACCTTTGAAATTTTACCTCTTTGCCCCTCTAAACCTAAAAATATAAATTAATGCTAATAACAATCTAAGGTTATATCCTTTTTCATAAATTTGACAAAAATTTAATCACTTGAAGAAATTACTCTTTTTTATATTTTGCGTGCTTGTTTTAAGCGTACAATCTACTTTTGCACAAGCAGCAAAATCAGCAAAAACTGCTCCGAAACAGATTCATGTAGAACATGCCGATAATTTTGAACGTAACGAACCTTTGGTGCCGGGTGCAGTGCTTTTGAGCGGTAATGTAAAAGTAGATCACGACGGAATCGTTCTGACTTGTAATAAAGCTTATATTTTTGAAGGGGAAAATTATCTAAAAGCTTTTGGAAATGTACAGCTGGTGCAAGGTGATACTTTATTTTTGAACAGTAAATATGCTGAATACAGTGGTAATTTAAAGCAGGCTTTTGCAACCGGAGATGCCGTTATGACTTCTCCTGACGCTACTTTGCAAACAGATACCATTCATTTTGACCGTAATATTCAGCAGGCTTATTATAACACAAAAGGAACAATCGTAAACAAAGACAATACTTTAGTGAGTAAATCAGGAAGATATTTTGCAGCAGAAAAAAAGTTTCAATTCCTGACTCAAGTTACGATTACAAACCCAAAATATGTTATTAAATCAAATCATCTAGATTATTACAGTAATTCTGGTCATACTTATTTACTTGGTCCATCAACTATTACGAGTAAAGCCAATTATATTTATACCGAAAGAGGTTTTTATGACACAAAGAAGAATCTCGCGCATTTTTTACGGAAATCGTATATAAAATATGATGACAGACTTATTGAAGGTGATAGTTTATATTACAATCGAAATACCGAATTTGCTTCGGCAACGCGAAATGTAAAAATTACCGATTCTATAAATAAAGGTATCGTAAAAGGACATTATGCCGAAATTTTCAAACTGAAAGATTCGATGTTTGTTACCAAAAGAGCTGTTGCTATTAATTTAGTTGAAAATGACTCGGTTTACATTCACGGAAAAAAACTGATGGTAACCGGAAAAGAAGGCGAACGAATTTTAAGAGCTTTTAATAATGTTCGTTTCTATAAAACAGATATGAGCGGAAAATGCGATTCGATACATTCAAACTCAAAAACGGCATTAACTAAACTAATTGGAAATCCAATTATCTGGAACGGAGAAAGTCAGATTACCGGAGATGTAATGCACTTGATAGGCGATAATAATACTAAGAAATTAGACTCTTTAAAAGTCCTCAATAACACTTTTATAATATCAAAGGATACCCTTGGAACAGGTTATAATCAGGTCAAGGGCATCAATTTATTTGGAAAGTTTAAAGAAGGAAAACTCCATGATGTCGACGTCATCAAAAATACCGAAGTCGTCTATTTTATGCGGAACGACGATAATGAACTTATCGGGATTAATAAAAATGTAAGCAGTAAAATCAATTTGATTTTAGAAAATAATCTAATTGAAACTATTACTTTCTTTAATAAAGTTGACGGCGATATTTACCCTGAAACAGATTTGCCTGAAAACGCGCGTAAACTGCGTGGTTTTGTCTGGCGCGGCGATGAAAGAATAAAATCGAAAGATGATATTTTTACAGAAGAAGATAATGAACTGAATGAAAAATTAATAAAAGAAGGCAAAGAACAGGAAGAGAAAAACAAAAATGTTCCGCTGAAAGTAAGGAAAGAAACCTTGAATTACGACAAGAAAAAACCGGCGCCAAAGACAGAAACAAAAGATAAAAAGAAGTAGTTATTTTTTTTAGTTTTCAGACGCAGTCACAGTTTTCAGTTTGTCTAACATTAAGATGACTGCAATTAAAATGTAATCTTAATTTTAAGCTTACAAACTTTGCATAAATCTTTTCGATCTTTGCGGTAGAATTAGTTGCAGTTTTCAATGTTCAGTATTCAATCTCAGTTTATAAAACCTGAAACTTTAAACCTGAAACAAGAGAACCCTCAGAACCTTAGTACCTTTGCTACTTTGAACCTTAAAAAAAATGAACCCAGATTTTATAAAATACCAGGCACAGACTTCTCCTTATCCTTTAGGAATGGAAGTTTCACACGCTGTTGGATCTCACATATACGATACAAACAATAAAAAATATCTAGATTTTGTTGCCGGAGTTTCGGCTTGCACGCTTGGGCATCAGCATCCGAGAGTTAACCAGGCAATTAAAGACCAGTTAGACAAATATTCGCATGTAATGGTTTACGGAGAATATTCGCAAAGTCCGGCTGTGCAATATTGCAAATTAATGGCCTCTCTCCTGCCAGAATCTTTAAACAAAACCTATTTAGTCAATTCCGGTACAGAAGCGATAGAAGGTGCTTTAAAACTCGCTAAAAGAACAACAGGGCGCAGTCAGCTTATTTCATGTCACAATGCTTATCACGGAAACACAATGGGTTCTATGAGCGTAATGGGATTTGAAGAACGCAAACAAGCTTTTAGACCTTTGCTTCCGGATGTAGATTTTATTACTTTTAACAACGAAACCGATCTTGAAAAAATAACAACCAGAACCGCTGCAATTCTTCTTGAAACCATTCAGGGAGGTGCCGGATTTATTCAGCCGGAAAATAACTTTCTGCAAAAAGTCCGCAAGCGTTGTGATGAAGTTGGAGCCTTGATGATTGTTGATGAAATTCAGCCGGGTTTTGGAAGAACAGGAAAGCTTTTTGGTTTTCAAAACTATGACGTTGTTCCAGATATTGTGGTAATGGGAAAAGGTATGGGAGGCGGTATGCCGGTTGGAGCTTTTACAGCTTCGGCAGAAAAAATGGACCTTTTAACAGAAAATCCTAAATTGGGTCATATAACCACTTTTGGAGGCCATCCTGTCATTGCGTCAGCTTGTCTGGCTACTTTGCAGGAATTAACTGAAACAAATTTAATGAATGAAGCACTGGAAAAGGAAAAACTATTCAGATCGCTTTTGGTACATCCTTTGATAAAAGAAGTTAGAGGAAAAGGATTAATGCTGGCCGCAATGACCGAAACAGCAGATATAACCAATGAAGTGATTTTAAATTGTCAGGATAAAGGTTTAATACTGTTCTGGCTTCTGTTTGAAGGATGTGCAATTCGAATAACACCGCCATTAACCATTTCCGAAGAAGAAATAAAGGAAGGCTGTTCTATAATTTTAGAAGTTATGGACGAAATAATGAGAAAACAGCAAGCTTAATATCAACCAAATTAATCTTTTAAAAATCAAAAGATTGAATCTAAAAACAGAATAAAAATTCTGTCCTTATTGTTAATTAAATTGTTCAAAACAATTAATTTGCCTTCCCCGCATCAATAATATGGTTGCCTAAATTTATAACAGGCTAATTTCAAATAAAACAAAGTATGCAATTAAGCAACGAAGAAGAAGATTATAACCTATCCTTATCAAAATTTGAGTCGATGTTAAAAACTAACAAAGTGCTCTTTTTTGATTCTGAAGAATTTGAAGAAATTATTCTTCATTATTTAGATATAGGTAAGGCTAATTTAGCAAAAAAGGCCTTAAAACTTGCATTAGATCAGCATCCAAAATCTACGGGCTTAAAATTAGTACAAGTAGAAATGCTGGTTTACGAAGACAAACTTGAAATCGCTGAGAAGCTTTTAAATGAGTTGTATGCAATTGAACCTAACAACGAGGAAATTTATATCCAGAAAGCCAATATCTGCTCTAAAAGAGATCAACACGAAAAAGCTGTAGAATTACTTAAAATTGCTCTGCAGTATACAGATGATTATGCTGACGTGTACAACTTAATTGGAATGGAATATCTTTTTATGGATAATCTTGAACTGGCAAAGGAAAGCTTCATTAAATGTCTTGAAGAAGATTTTGAAGATCAATCTGCCTTATATAACGTAGTGTATTGTTTTGAGTTTTTAGATCAAAACAAAGAGGCTATTGTATATTTAAACGACTATATCAACAAAAATCCTTACAGCGAAATTGCCTGGCATCAGCTTGGCAGACTTCACTATGGAGTAAAAGAATATGAGGAAGCTATACGTGCTTTTGATTACGCAACTTTAATTGATGACGAATTTTTGGGCGCTTTTATGGAAAAAGCAAAAGCTTATGAGCGTCTTAAAAAATACAATGAAGCAATTGAAAGTTATAATCGTACAATCGAATTAGACGATGCAACATCTTATGCTTTACTTCGAATAGGAAAATGTTATGAAAAACTGGGAAATGCCGTAAAAGCACTTCAATATTACAACCAGACTGTTCACGAAGACCCGCTTTTAGATAAAGGCTGGATCGCAATTACTGATTTCCATGTTCGCCAGAAAAACTTTCAAAAAGCCTTATTTTTTGTCAATAAAGCATTAGCAATTGACAATCAAAATCGTTTGTATTGGAAACGTTATGCAACGATCAACAAACAAATGAACTTTTTTGAAGAGGCTGAGTTTGGATACAGAAAAGCAGTAGAATTTGGAGATTATGCACTTGATACCTGGTTATACTGGGTTGATATACTGCAGTTTTTAGGAGAATTTGAAAGTGCCATTCAAACCTTATTACAAGCTTCAGAATATTTTCCGGAAGAAAACGAAATCGAATATCGTTTAGCAGGTTTATATTTCATGATTCAGGACAATACAAAAGCAAAATTCCACTTAAGTAATGGTTTGCGTTTAAACTTTGATAATTATATCCTTATCGAAGATTTATTTCCTGTAGTATGGACAAAAAAGACAGTTAGAAATTACATCGAAAAACACAGAAAATAAGAATGATTGAAGTTTTAAAGAGAAGATTTGGCTTATTGGGCCGTAATATTAGTTACTCATTTTCAAAAGGTTATTTTACAGAAAAATTCAACGACGAAATTTTCGCCGGCAACAGCTACGAAAACTTCGATATTTCTGAAATCAGCCATTTTACCGGATTATTGAAAAACAATCCTGATTTGAAAGGTTTAAATGTTACAATTCCATATAAAGAGCAAATTATTCCTTTTCTGGATAAACTTTCAAAAAAAGCAGCTTTAATTGGTGCTGTAAACACTATTAAATTTACCAAAAACGGAAAATTAAAAGGCTACAACACCGATTATTACGGTTTTAAAAAATCATTAAAACCATTATTGGAGCCGCACCATAAAAAAGCTTTGATTTTAGGAACCGGAGGTGCTTCAAAAGGTGTTGCTTTTGCACTTGATGAACTTGATATTCCGTATACTTTTGTTTCGAGAGAAGCCAAAGAAAATATTATCGATTATAATTTAATCAACGCAACAACTTTTGATAATTTTCAAATTATCATTAACTGTACTCCTGTTGGCACAAGTCCTAACGTAGAAGCCTGCCCGGATCTGCCTTATGAGTTTTTTACAGAAAAACATATTGCTTACGATTTGATTTACAATCCTGCTGAAACTCAATTTCTAAAAAATGCAAAAGAAAGAGGCGCAGTAATCAAAAACGGATACGATATGCTTATTTTTCAGGCAGAGAAAGCCTGGAAGATCTGGAACAAATAAAAAAGCTGATTTTCAAGAAGTTAAAGTAATTTTCGTAAATTAGTCTACTCATTTGTAGATAGTTATGAAAATATTACAATTTTACTTCTGCATAATTTTTCTTTTTTCATCTGCTGTTAAAGCACAAGATACTATTCAATATAATAATCCATTTTCAGAAGCCAGATATCATTATTTTCTAAAAACTATTTTATTTTTTAATGAGTATTTAGATACTGAAAATGGATCATACAATACTACTCAATTACGTTTCCTGTATCCAATAGGAAATAAAGCATGGAATCTTCGTTTTGATCTTCCTTTAATATCTGCAAATACGAATTCTGATAATAAAACGGGAATTGGCGACGTAAGCGCCGGCATAAGTTTTATTCCTTATATGAAAAGAAATAACGGCATTGCCTTAAGAGCAAGAGTTGTTTCAAATTCGGCCTCTGATCCCAGTTTTGGAAGCGGAAAATGGGTTTTTATTCCCACTGTTTTTTATGGCCGTTATTTACAATCAAAAAAATATTTATGGATTTCGTCTTTAGAATATCAAACCAGTTTTGCCGGTTCAAGCAGCCGGAATGATATAAATGCAACGGCATTTGAAAATGTTATCTTATGGTTTTTTGGAAGAAACTGGATTGCTGTAGATGCAGCATTTCGGTATAATAACACTGTAAAAGGATTTCAAAACAATGCATTTTTAGAATTTGGAAGAAAAATTACTCCCGATAATTTAATTTACATTCATCCCAGCATTGCATTTGGAGGCCAAAAATCATACAATTACGGATTAGAGGCAGGAATTCTGATTTTATTCTAAGACGAAAAATGAGAAAAACGCTCAAAAAAGATTTAAAAATGCAATGATTTGAAATTTCTATTTATTGTAAAAAAGGGATAAAATTTTATATATCTATATGCATTATTCTATTATGAATAAGAATTTTATCGTAAAATACTGCATAAACAAACGATTTATTTTGTAGTTAGAAACACCTTTACTATCTTTCGCACTGTTTAAAGTAAAAACCTTATACATTTAAAAATGTTAGAAGAAAAGAATGATAACCTGCAAGAAGCAGACGGAAAATCAGGAATCGAAATAAGCGATTCTACGCAAAGTAATGCAATTGAAAACTCAGATTCTGAAAAAACTGAAGAAGCTGTTGAAAACACAGCAGCAGAAACTGTTGAAATAGAACAACCTGATCATCAAAATGCATTAGATGCTATAACAAATTCAAATGCTGAAGAAAGCGAAGATGAGACACTAAAAGAACGTCATGACATTCCTATGAAGGACTATCATACTTTTTCTTTGGATGCTCTTGTTGATGAACTTAAAAAGCTGATCAATATAGACAAAATTATGTCTGTAAAAGATCATATTGAAGAAATCAAAAAATCATTTTTACTACAATACAATCATTTTTTAGATGAAAAAAGAGATGAATTTAATGCATCTAAAGAAGATCCAAACGAAGAGTTTGAGTATCATTCTCCTTTAAAATCAAAATTTGATGAATATTACAATGTTTTTAGAGAGAAAAGAAATGCACACTTTAAGCATTTACAAACTAATCTAAAATCAAATCTGGAAAACAGACTTGCAATTGTTGAAGAACTAAAAGAACTTATAAATCCGCAGGAAAACATAAAAGATACTCTTAAACATTTTAACGATTTAAGAGAAAGATGGAAAAATGCAGGAGCAATTCCAAAAGACAAATACAATCACGTTTGGAATAACTATCACTTTCATGTAGAAAATTTTTATGATTATCTGCATTTAGATCGTGAAGCCCGCGATTTAGATTTTAAACACAATCTTGATCAAAAACAAAAAATTATTGCAAGAGTTGAAGAACTTGTAAACGAAGCTGATGTAAATAAAGCTTTCCGCGAATTACAAGATTTACATCGTTTATGGAAAGAGGATATTGGTCCGGTTTCAAAAGAACATCGTGATTCTATCTGGAATAAATTCAGCGAACTGACTAAAAAAATCCACGATAAGAGAGAAGTTTTATTCGAAAGCCAAAGAGCGAATGAACAGCAAAATCTTGAGGCTAAAAAAGAAATCATTGCAAAAATTGAGGTTCTAGGAACTGAAAAAGTGAATACTCATTCTCAATGGCTGGTTCAGATTCAAAAAGTTGAAGCTTTACGAAATGATTTTTTTGCAGCAGGAAAAGTTCCTTCAGAAGTAAACGAAGAAACCTGGGCTGCCTTTAAAACTGCGGTTAGAAATTTCAACGCATTCAAAAACTCGTTTTATAAAGATATCAAAAAAGATCAAAACGATAATTTGAACAAGAAAATGGCTCTTGTTGCAAAAGCAAAAGAATTACAGGAAAGCACTGATTTTGGCTCTACTACTCCAGTAATGAAACAAATTCAGGAAGAATGGAAGCAAATTGGACACGTTCCTAAAAAATATTCAGATAAAATCTGGAAAGAATTCAAAGATGCCTGCAATCATTATTTTGATAAACTAAAAGAACACAAATCAGAAGAAAATGCAGATGAAGTTGCCGCTTTTGATAATAAAAAAGCATATTTAGAGACTTTAAGAGCTTACCAGTTAACAGGAGATCATAAAACAGATCTTGATGCAATTAAACAGCATATTGAAATCTGGAAAGGTTATGGAAAAGTTCCTTTTTCCAGACGTCATATTGAAGGTAAATTCAATAAAATTTTAGATGCTCTTTTTGAAAAACTAAGTTTAAGCAAAAAAGAATCTGAAATGATGCGTTTTACCAACAGAATAGATTCTTTATCTGATAGTAACGATACACGCAAATTAGATAATGAAAAAATCTTTATTATGCGTAAAATTGAAGAAGTACAGAATGAAATTTTCCAATTAGAAAATAACATTCAGTTCTTTACCAACACTAAAAATGCTAAAAAAGAGAATTCAATTGTTACAGAAGTACGTAAAAACATTGCTATTCACAAAGAAAGTCTTGAGGTTTGGAAAGACAAATTGAAACAATTACGAAACTTAGGTCAGGAGTAATTAAAATATAAGAACTGCAGTGAATTATTCATTGCAGTTTTTTTATGTGTGCATTTTACCACAAAGTGCGCTATGATTTACGCAAAGTTCGCAAAGCTTTTTATTAATCAGATTTGCGAACTTTGCGTTTTAATAGCATTCAGCTATAGAAAAAACCTTGCGTACTTTGTGGTTAAACCTTCACTCTATTTGAACACCAAACTTAACATTCTAATTAAATTCTATAAAACTATTCTGCAAAATATTGATTATATTTGAGTTACCGCTATTAACAACAAATAACATTCAATATTAATTTTTAAATTAAAAGACAATGAAATTTACAAGAAAAGCAAATGCCAACTGGAAAGGAACCGGGATGGAAGGAAAAGGAACTATAAGTACTCAGAGTACAACTTTAGATAACGCTCAATTATCTTTTAAAACAAGATTTGCTGACGGAGTTGGAACTAACCCCGAAGAATTGGTTGCTGCGGCTCATTCAGGCTGTTTTACGATGCAATTAAGCTTCTTGCTTAACGAAGCAGGTTTTACTGCTGATGATCTCTCTACAGAAGCTACAGTAACTTTTGAAGACGGTTCGATTACTTTAATCCATTTAGATTTAAAAGGAAAAGTGCCTTCTATATCAGCAGAAGAATTTGAAAAAACAGCAGCTAAAGCAAAAGAAATCTGTCCAATTTCAAAACTTTTAAACACAACAATTACTTTATCTGCTTCATTAGTGAGCTAAAAAGTAATTATAAGGCATAAAAAAACCATTCACAATGTGAATGGTTTTTTTTATAATTTACCTAATATTATTAGTTCATCGTAGCTTTTAGAGCTTTTGCCTCAGCTGTCATTTCTAACGCTTTGTAAACTCCTAATAATGTTTTTGCAACATCATCATTTTTAGGATCTAACTCATTTGCTTTTTTAAGGTAAGGAATAACACCTTTAAAAACATCTTCTCTTTGTGCTTTTAATACATCGTAACGCTTCATATCTTTAGCAGATGTACCTAATTTATTCATTTCATCAATGATTGGTTTCTCAGCTTCTAATTTTAAAGCAGCAAGATTTAAATAAGCATTTGTGTAGTTAGGGTTAATTTCGATTGCTTTTAAGTAGTATTTCTCAGCATCAGCATTGTTTTTTGCATTTGCGCTCAATACACCTAAGTTAAATACTAAATCAGCATTGTTTGGGTCTTTTTGTAAAGCCTCTCCAACTAATTTTTTGTACTGATCGTAGTCTTTTGTTTCAAGATATAAATTAGCTTCAGTAAGAATTAAAGAGCTGTCATCTGGATTTGTTTTTCTTGCATCTGCAATTGCTTTCTTAGCTTCTTCAATTTTTCCTTTTTGAACTAAAATCAAAGCTAAGTTTTTGTAGATTTCTCCTCTTTTTGAAGGAATAGCTTCTGTTTTAGGTTTTTCGTGAGTTCCTAATTTTACAGCTAAATCTCTTTCTTTTGCATTAGCGAAGTTATCTTCGTTATTATTTGCTTTGTTTACAGCTAAGTATAAAGTTCCTTTTCCAGAATAGTTTAATTTTTTTAACTCTTCGTACATAGGAAGCGCAGTATCAAAATCCTGAGCATTTACAGCTGTAGAAGCTGCATAATAAAGATTAATTGTATCGTTTTTGTCTAACAAATAAGCATCATACAATTTCTTAGCTCCTTCTGAATGCTTGTTAGCCTGAGTGTCAGCAATCGCAGAATTAATCAATAATCCTTTGATATTTGTGATAGATGCTGCAGCCTGAGTTGAATATTTCTGTTTTCCAGAAGCTTTTTCAACATCAATTAATTTTTTATAGCTGTCAGCAGCAGCACTTAAGTTTTTACTCTCTTCAACTTTTTTGTTTGCAAGGTCTAAATAAGCATTTCCTTGTACGAAATAGTACTGTGCCTGCTCAGTATCTTTTGCATTAACAATTAAGTTCTCTGCATCTTTTAATTGTGCAAGAGCTCCTTGTGCATCACCGCCTTTTAACGCTTTTTCTGCATTTTTAATTTGATCTTTTTGAGCAAATGTAGCTACAGAAATCAGTAATGCTGATGCTAGTATAACATATTTACTTTTCATAATGTTCAATTTGTATATTTAATTTAATTTTCTTGTGGACTAATTTAAATTTATTCCTCAGATTCTTCTTCCGAATCGTCTTCGTCTTCAACTACATCATCAGAGTCGTCGTCGTCATCGTCAGCAGTTCCGTCATCTTCAAGAACTTCATCAAGATCCGGTTTAACTCTTTCAATAACAGACTCTACAACGTTTCCATCTTCGTCAACTACAACTTCTTCTGCGTCATCTTTCATTACTTTTGTAACAGCCGCAATAGAATCTTTACCTTTTAGGTTAATTAATCTAACACCTTGAGTAGCACGTCCCATAACACGTAAATCCTCAATTGCCATTCTAATAGTCAATCCAGATTTGTTGATAATCATTAAATCATCTGAATCTGTTACAGCATTAATAGAAATCAGTTTTCCTGTTTTATCTGTAATATTTAAGGTTTTAACTCCTTTACCGCCACGGTTTGTAATTCTGTAAACGTCTTCACCATCATCATCAACTAATTTTGTACGTTTTCCGTATCCGTTTTCAGTTACAACTAAAATTTGAGAATCAGCAACATCATTTTTACCAACAGTAACCATACCAATTACTTCATCAGTATCATCTTTTAAAGTAATTCCACGAACTCCAGAAGCTGTTCTTCCCATCGGACGTGTTTTTGTTTCTTCAAAACGAACCAATTTACCAGATTTAACTGCCAGGATAATTTGGCTTTCTCCGTCGGTTAATTTTGCTTCAAGCAATTCATCACCTTCTTTAATAGTAATAGCGGCAACTCCATTAGCACGAGGTTTAGAGTATTTCTCTAAAGAAGTTTTCTTAACCTGTCCTTGTTTTGTTACCATTACAAGGTTATGAGTATTGATATAATCTTTGTCTTTTAAATCTTGTGTACAAATGAAAGCTTTTACTTTATCATCACTTTCGATATTGATAAGGTTTTGAATCGCTCTTCCTTTTGCCGTTTTACTTCCTTCCGGAATTTCATAAACACGCATCCAGAAACATTTTCCTTTTTGAGTAAAGAACATCATGTACTGGTGGTTTGTTGCAACGAACATGTGCTCTAAGAAATCCTGATCTCTTGTTCCAGCACTTTTTTGACCAACTCCTCCTCTATTCTGAGTTTTGTATTCTGATAAATTTGTACGCTTAATATAACCAGCATGCGAAATTGTAATTACTACATTTTCATCAGCAATTAAATCTTCGATGCTTACATCTCCACCCGAATATTCGATTTGAGAACGACGATCGTCTCCGTATTTATCACGAATTTCAGTAAGTTCTTCTTTAATCAAGTCGATTCTAAGATTAACATCTGCAAGTAAAGCTTTTAAATGCTCGATTAATTTCATCAATTCATCATACTCAGCTCTTAATTTGTCCTGCTCCAGACCTGTTAACTGACGCAGACGCATTTCAACAATTGCACGAGCCTGAATATCTGATAATTTAAATCTTTCGATTAATTTCTCTCTTGCTTCATCTGTGTTTTTAGAACCTCTAATTAACGCAATTACTTCGTCAATATTATCAGAAGCGATAATTAAACCTTCTAAAATATGCGCTCTTTCTTCTGCTTTACGCAATTCAAACTGCGTTCTTCTTACTACTACATCATGACGGTGCTCAATAAAATAGTGAATCATATCTTTTAGATTCAATAATTGAGGACGTCCTTTTACTAATGCAATATTGTTTACACTAAAAGAAGATTGTAATTGAGTATACTTATATAAGGTATTTAAAACTACGTTTGGTGTAGCATCACGTTTTAAGATATAAACGATACGCATACCATTTCTATCCGATTCGTCACGGATATTAGCAATACCTTCAATTTTTTTCTCGTTAACTAAATCTGCCGTACGCTTAATCATTTCAGCTTTGTTAACCTGATATGGAATTTCGGTAACGATGATAGATTCTCTTCCGTCAACTTCTTCAAAACCAACTTTTGCACGCATTACAATACGTCCTCTACCTGTTTTAAAAGCTTCACGAACACCTTCGTAACCGTAAATGATACCTCCCGTTGGAAAATCAGGAGCTTTAATATGAGTCATTAACTCATCTACTTCGATATCATTATTATCAAGATAAGCTAAAGTACCGTTGATTACTTCAGTTAAATTGTGCGGCGGCATATTAGTTGCCATACCAACTGCAATACCGGTAGCTCCATTTACTAATAAAGTAGGAACTCTTGTAGGCATTACTTTTGGTTCATATATTGTATCGTCAAAGTTCAATTGAAAATCAACTGTTTCTTTTTCGATATCTGCCATAATTTCTTCTGAAATTTTGCGCATTCTGGCCTCAGTATAACGCATCGCTGCCGGACTGTCACCATCAACAGACCCAAAATTACCCTGACCATCCACTAATAAATAACGCATACTCCATTCCTGTGCCATACGCACCATTGCATCATAAACAGAAGTATCTCCATGCGGGTGGTACTTACCCAGAACCTCTCCCACAATTCTCGCAGATTTTTTATGGGCAGATCTTGAAGTTACACCTAAATCATACATTCCATAAAGTACTCTTCGATGTACTGGTTTCAAGCCATCTCTAACATCAGGAAGCGCTCTCGATACAATTACTGACATCGAATAATCGATGTAAGCTGATTTCATTTCATCTTCAATGTTAATAGGAATTAACTTTTCTCCTTCAGACATAAGTTGTTATGTTTAAATAATTATATTAGTTTCAAAGCGTGCCAAGATACGTTTTTTTAAAATTTTTTCAGCTATTTCCTTACACTTATTTAAATGATTTATTAACAACTTTAGTTTCGCTTTTAGTTAATAAATTAAGCGTTTTTTAACGCTTTTATTGTTATTTTTTTTGTCAATTAGCTGACAGCAGATCTCGATAGGTATGATTTTTGTTTTTCAACCAGTAAATAATTAAATTTACACTACCAATTATATATTATGGATGATAATTTTTCACCAAGAGTAAAAGATGTTATTACGTACAGTAAGGAAGAAGCCCTTCGTTTAGGACACGACTTTATTGGTACAGAACATCTTATGCTGGGCATATTAAGAGATGGTAACGGAAAAGCTATTCATATACTTAATAACCTAGCAGTTGATTTAGATCATTTACGCAGGAAAGTAGAAATACTGAGCCCGGCAAATCACAGCGTTGAGGTAAATACAGAAAAGAAAAACCTTCACCTTACCCGACAGGCCGAAAGAGCCCTGAAGACCACTTTTCTTGAAGCTAAAGTATTTCAAAGCTCGTCGATAAGCACCGCTCACCTGCTTCTGTGTATCTTACGAAACGAAAACGATCCAACAACCAAGCTGCTGAATAAACTTAAAATAGATTATGACGTGGCTAAAGAACAATATTTAAATATGACGCCAAACGAAGAAGAATTCTTAGAAAACTTGCCAAGAAACGAATCGTATAATGACGATTCAGGACAAGATGACAGTTTAAAGGAAAGTAGTTTTAATAATCCCGCCAATAAGTCAAACAAAAAATCTAAGACTCCGGTTTTAGATAATTTTGGGAGAGATTTAACAGAAATGGCTGAGGAAGGAAAACTAGATCCTGTTGTGGGACGCGAAAAAGAAATTGAACGTGTTTCGCAGATTTTAAGCCGAAGAAAAAAGAACAACCCGCTTCTTATTGGAGAACCCGGGGTTGGTAAATCTGCTATTGCAGAAGGACTTGCATTACGTATTATTCAAAAGAAAGTATCACGTATTCTTTTCCACAAACGTGTTGTTACTCTGGATCTGGCTAGTTTAGTTGCCGGAACAAAATACAGAGGACAATTTGAAGAAAGAATGAAAGCCGTTATGAACGAGCTTGAGAAAAACGACGATATCATTCTTTTTATTGATGAAATCCATACTATTGTAGGAGCTGGAGGAGCAACAGGTTCGCTTGATGCATCTAACATGTTTAAACCTGCTTTAGCAAGAGGTGAAATCCAATGTATTGGTGCAACTACTCTTGATGAGTACAGACAATATATTGAAAAAGACGGTGCATTAGAAAGACGTTTCCAAAAAGTTATTGTAGAACCAACTTCTGTTGAAGAAACAATCGCTATTTTAAATAACGTAAAAGACAAATACGAAGATCACCACAATGTAACTTACACACAAGAAGCTATTGAAGCCTGTGTTAAACTTACAGATCGTTATATGTCTGAACGTTTCTTACCAGACAAAGCGATTGATGCTCTTGATGAAGCCGGATCTCGTGTTCACATTACTAATATTGATGTTCCTAAACAAATTTTAGATTTAGAGCGTCAGTTAGAAGAAGTTCGCGAAATGAAGAATATGGTAGTTAAAAAACAAAAATATGAAGAAGCTGCCAAACTTCGCGATGATGAAAAACGCATAGAAAAAGATCTTGCCGCTGCACAAGAACAATGGGAAGAAGATTCCAAAAACAACAGAATTGAAGTTACAGAAGATAATGTAGCCGATGTTGTTTCAATGATGACCGGAATTCCTGTAAACAGAATTGCACAGACAGAAAGCAATAAATTAGCCAAATTACCTGAATTAATTCAGAACAAAGTAATTGGTCAAAATGATGCCGTTCTTAAAATTGCACGTTCTATTCAGCGTAACAGAGCCGGACTTAAAGATCCAAACAAACCAATTGGTTCGTTCATTTTCTTAGGTCAGACTGGTGTTGGTAAAACACAGCTGGCAAAAGTATTAGCAAAAGAATTATTCGATTCTGAAGATGCATTGGTTCGTATCGACATGAGTGAATACATGGAAAAATTTGCGATCTCTCGTTTAGTTGGAGCGCCTCCGGGATACGTTGGGTACGAAGAAGGCGGACAATTGACTGAGAAAGTTCGTAGAAAACCATATTGTGTAGTTCTTTTAGACGAAATCGAAAAAGCACACCCAGATGTATTCAATATGATGCTTCAGGTTTTAGATGACGGATATTTAACAGATAGTTTAGGTCGTAAAATTGACTTTAAAAACACTATCATCATCATGACATCTAACGTTGGTGCACGTCAGTTAAAAGATTTTGGACAAGGTGTTGGATTCGGGACTGCAGCAAGAACAGCTCAGGCAGATGAAAATTCAAAAAGCATTATCGAAAATGCATTAAAGAAAACTTTTGCTCCTGAATTCTTAAACAGAATTGATGACGTAATTGTATTTAATGCACTAGAAAAAGCTGATATCGATTTGATTATCGAAATCGAATTGAAAAAACTATATTCTCGTATTGCAGAGTTAGGCTACAAGTTAAGCTTAACTGACAAAGCAAAAGCTTTTATTGCTGAAAAAGGTTTCGACAAACAGTTTGGAGCAAGACCGCTTAAAAGAGCAATTCAGAAATATGTTGAAGATTTGCTTGCCGAAGAAATCATCACTTCAAAAATACATTCAGGTGATGAAATTATGATGGATCTAAAAGATGATTCGCAAGAACTATCAGTAGAAATTCATAAAGCCGAAGAGCCGACTAATCAATAAATTAGTTAAAATTTATAACAAAAATAATTTACCCGTTACGTTTTCATAACATAACGGGTATTTTTTTTGCAAAAATCACTATCTTTAGTAAAAGCAAATAGCTATTTTTGAATTCAAATTCTATAATAAAAAACAAAATATGCTTCAAAACAAAGTCATTTTAGGCAGTGAAGAATGGTGCTCATTTCCAGAACTTGGAATCCCGACAATTAAAGCTCGTGTCGATTCCGGTGCCAAAACTTCGGCAATGCATGCAATCAATATTGCTCCTTTTATAAAAAATGATGCTAATTGGGTAAAATTTGATATTAACCCAATTCAAAATAACATTAAAACCATTATTCACTGTGAAGCCCCGCTTGTTGATAAACGAATTGTAAAAAGTTCCAGCGGTTACAGAGAACATCGTTATGTTATTCAGACGCATTTAAAAATTGGCGATGCAAAATGGCCAATTGAAATGACTTTAACTAATCGTGATTCAATGGGTTTTCGTATGCTTCTTGGACGCGAGGCCATGAGCGGAAGAGTTTTAGTAGATCCTGAACAAAAATATCTTTTAGGACAGCCTTCTCCGGAAACTTTAAAAGAATTATACCAAAACTCTGAAAAAGCTACTACAGGTTTAAGAATTGGTCTTTTGGCCAGCAATCCGGAATTATACAGCAACAAACGTATTATGGAAGCCGGCGAAATGCGCGGCCACGAAATGCACTTTCTGAACATAAAGGAATGTTACATGAAACTTGATGCTAAAAAACCTGAAATTCACTACCGAGGCGGAAAAATTCTAAACGAATTTGACGCTATTATTCCACGAATCCGTCCGAGTATTACTTTTTACGGATGTGCATTAACACGTCAGTTTGAAGCTTTAAAGGTTTTTGTTTTAAATTCAGCCACAGCTATTACACAATCCAGAGATAAATTATATTCATTGCAGCTTCTTTTGAACAGCGGCATTGATATTCCAACTACAGGATTTGCCAATTCTCCGCTTGATACAGACAACTTAATTAAAATGGTGGGCGGTTCACCTTTAATTGTAAAATTATTAGAAGGAACACAAGGAAAAGGCGTTGTTTTAGCCGAAACCAAAAAAGCTGCAGAAAGTGTAATCAATGCTTTTAAAAGTTTAAATGCCAACATCTTAGTTCAGGAATTTATCAAAGAAGCAAACGGAAAAGATATACGCTGTTTTGTAATCGACGGAAAAGTAGTTGCAGCTATTCAGCGCGAAGCAATGCCGGGTGAATTTAGAGCCAATATACATCTTGGCGGAACAGCATCTGTAATTAAAGTAACGGCCGAAGAAAAAAAGATTGCCATAAAAGCCGCAAAAGCAATGGATTTAAAAGTAGCCGGAGTTGATATTATTCGCTCTTCAAAAGGACCTTTATTACTTGAAGTAAACTCTTCTCCAGGGCTTGAAGGAATTGAGGGCGCAACAAACAAAGATGTTGCCGGAGAAATGATTAAAGCGATTGAGAAAAATTTCAAACTATAATTAAGTTCATTTTAACTTAATCATCTCAAAATAATTTAGCTGCTTTGTCAAAGTTTAAAACCTTTGACAAAGCTTTTTTATTTAACTTTAAAATAAAAAGTTATGTCATTTCCTTATTTAGATATTATTTTTAGAAGTGTTGCTGTTTATTTTTTCATGACAATTGCCCTTCGCATTTTCGGTAAAAAAGAACTTTCACAATTAAATACTGCCGATATTATTCTGATTTTACTAATCAGCAATTCTGTTCAAAACGCAATGGTGGGTCCAGACACTAGCCTTGTTGGCGGTTTGGTTGCAGCTTTAGTTTTATTTGTAATTAACTTTGCCATTAAAAAACTAACAAAGAGATCGAAAATCTTAGGCGATTTAATACTTGACAAACCCGAAGTTTTAATTCATGACGGAGTATTAGATTTCAAAGCTTTGAGCAGACTGGATATTTCGCACGAAGAATTAAAGGAAGCGGCACGCGAACACGGTTTAGAACATCTTACCGACATCAAACTTGCCATGCTGGAAATGGATGGAACGATAAGTGTTATTTCTGCAGATCAAAAACATCTTAAACAATCGCATTATAAGCGAAAACACAATCATAAAAATCTTCAAAAATTTTAACTACAAACATCAAAAAAGCCGATTTCAAATTAGAAATCGGCTTTTGTTTAATAGTTATCAGGATCTATTTCTTTTATTGTTTCATTCGTTAATCCAAAAGCTTTAAGTCTATGATTTAAATTTATTAAAATATAATCTTGTTCTTTTGGAAATCGTACAGCAATATTTTTATAATACTGCAATAGCTTTTTGTCGTTTATACCATCTAAAGCTTGTAATGCAATATGAACAACTCTGTTTGCTTCATCATTTAAACCTAAAATAAAAGTATCTAAATAATCAACCTTATTTTTTAACTGCCCAAGCGCAAAAAAGGCAGTTACTCGTATTGCGGCATTTTTATGCGAAGTAAATGAAATTATAACTGAACTATAATCAGTACCCGTTTCCTTTAATAAATACGTACAGAAGTTAAAAGTCTCATTATCGTTAATTTTTGAAGCATTTTCTTTAATTACTTCCAGCCAGTCAAGACTTTTGTCTTTTGCATACCAGTATACAAATTGAAAAACACTTAATAAATCTTTTTGAACCCAATCAATTAAATAAGGATAAGCACGATCATAATCGAATTTTACAAGTATTTGAAGGAGATTTTTCTGGATTATACCTGAACTTAAATTATATTCTTTTTCTAAAATATCTAATGTGGGAGAATCAATCTTTTTCTTTTTTAAAAGACCTAGCAAACATTCTAATTTTGTTTCCTCACCTTCTGTAGTAACAAATACATCTAAAATATGTGCCGTCGATCCACCCAAAGTATAATTAAACAAATCTTTTTCATCTATTGCAGTTTCTGCCGTAATTCCGTCTAACCAGCGCTCATACCAATCTAAAAAATTAGACTCAAAAGCAAAAAAAGGTTTCTGTCTGTCTATATCTACATTTACTACCCGTCCTTTAAATTTTCCATTTAAAACTAGACCATAATAATAAGAACAGCCTTGTGTTCCAAGAGGCAAAATTCCTGCAAATATCCTGCCTAGTTCAGCTTCAAAATCTTCCTCGGAAATATCATCGTTCTCTTCAATATTTTTGATTGATTCTTCCCAAAATTCATCACTCATTTTTGGATAAATGAAACAATCCTGACTTAAACAATTCTCTGGATTAGAATAAACAAATTCATCAACATTTTCACCAAAGGGAAATACTCCATAACCAGGCCCCGCTGCAGAGTTTTCATATGATATCCCGCCATTTCCTATATGCAGTAAAAAAGCTTTGTAACAATGTGGAAGAGAAACATTGTATTTTTTTTCAAATTCAAAAATTTCATCAGCAGCTGCTGTTTCGCTTACAACATATTTATGACTGTCTGCTCCAAAAACTTCTAAGTTCTTATCAATTTCTTTTGCTAAAAGCAGCTTCTTTTTGATTCTTTGTATTTGATATGTTATTTCAGAATTCATATTTTATTAAAACGAGAAAATTAAGTGTGCTAAATTACTTAGTTTCTTTATTAGGAATTATATTTTTTCCGTAAAATGGTAAAATCAAATCACTATCTGCAAATTTACCGTCTAAATCAGCTTTTACCGGTGTTTTGACTAATAACGTATTAAATCTTCCTTCAACGTCAATATAAATTTTCTTATTTTTAAAATAGTCAACCGCTTTTAGGCAGTCTTCAACAGCAAACAATAACTCTTTTCTTGAAGATTTTTCAATACCTTTAATATCTCCAACTTTAACAATTACCAAAACTGTATCGTTTTTTTCTTTTGAAAAATATTTTAATTCATCTGTCTTAATACCTGTTAGTGTTCTCTTTACACATTCTTTTAAGAAATAAGAAATAGAATCTGTTTTTTGATCTGGAGTATCAGTAACTTTCTCTTTATCTTCCAACAAATAAACCTTTCTCTTATCATTTGGTTTACTGTCACATGAATAAAAAGTGATACCCATAAACATTAAAGCAGCAACTGAAGCCGAGAAACGATTAATTCTTTGCATTTGTATTTTGTTTTATATTACATAATTGAGCTGTAAACAAAAGTTTATCACTGCTCTTATTTTTTTTGCAAAGGTCTTATTGTTTCATTTTTAAAATATCCATTAAAAGTTTTTAAACTATCATTCTAAGACACAAAATTCATCTATCAATACAAACAAAAAAGCCGATTTCAATTTGAAATCGGCTTTTAAATATTTAAGAAAATGCAATTTACAACTCACATTTTTCGATAATCATTTTACTAAATAAATACACTTAGTATAAAATAAACCAAACCTGCTAATATAGCCGAAATTGGAATAGTCAAAATCCAGGCCCAGACTAAACTTACTGTAACTCCCCAGCGAACTGCAGATACACGTTTTGTTAATCCAACACCAATAATAGATCCTGTAATAGTATGTGTTGTACTTACCGGAATTTTTAAATGTTCTGTAAAGTAAAGCGTTAAAGCTCCTGCAGTTTCAGCTGCAACACCTTCAAACGAACTTACTTTTGTGATTTTAGATCCCATTGTTTTTACAATTTTCCATCCACCGCTTAAGGTTCCGGCTGCAATTGCAGAATAACATGCTAACGGAATCCAGCTTGGCATTTGTCCTTTAATTCCTAAATCTTCATTTGGCAGAACAACATCTAACCAGGCATCCATATGTACACCGTGATTGGTATTGATATAAACAGCAACCGCAGCAGCAATAATTCCCATTACTTTTTGAGAGTCATTTCCTCCGTGTCCTAAACTAAACGCTGCAGAAGATAGTAATTGCATTTTTTTCAAAGCAGCGTCAGCCTGATGAAGGTTTAAGCTACTGAATATTAAACAAAAACCACTAACTGTCAAGACGATGAACGCAACTAAAAACCATTTAATATTGTGGGCTTCAAAAGCAACACTCCAAAAATGAGAATCAAATCTTGGTTTATCAATCTCTGAATAAGGAATCATCTGATAGTATACAAATACGATTGTAGCAATCATTAATGCTCCAGTAAAGATTTTAGGACCAATACTTTTTCGAGAAGCATTTAATAACCAGATAGAAATTAAATAAGAAGCCAAAGCTCCTAATAATGGCGCAAGAACTATAAAAGCAATAATAATAAGGACTCCCGAGGGCATTGCACCATCTTTTCCTGCCTTATACCAGCTTACAATTTCATACCAATAATGTGTTGCACCGTCTTCTCCAACATAGCCAGAAAAACCGTGAACTGCGATTGCATGTGCAACAGCTGCTCCGGCAAAACCTCCAATTAATGTATGTGAAGAACTTGAAGGAATTCCTAACCACCAAGTCAATAAGTTCCAGCAGATTGCCGCAATTACTCCAGCGAGAATTACAACCAGGTTAATTTCCATGGTGTGCGCAGTTTTGGCAACAGTATCTGCAACACCAAATCCGAAAACCCAATAAGCCAAAAAGTTAAAAAATGCTGCCCAGACAACCGCCTGAAAAGGTGTCAAAACCTTTGTGGCAACAACAGTCGCTATAGCATTTGCCGCATCATGAAAACCATTGATGTAATCAAAAATTAAGGCCAATACTATAATTAATATAAGTAGCGTCATAAAGTTATAACTTCAGATTGAAAAATTGAATTAAGAATGTTTTACAGAAATAGATTCTAGTATGTTTGCAACACTTTTACATTTGTCTGTCGCTGATTCTAAAACAGATAAAACTTCTTTATATTTAATGATGTTTTTAGCATCTGTTTCGTTTTCAAAAATTTCAAAAACTGCTTTATTATAAACATTATCAGATTTGTTCTCCAGTTTATTAATTCTGGCACAAGCATCTTTAATGATTTTAAAATTCTGTAAATTTCTTAACTCTTTTACAGCGCTGTCAATGTTTTGACAAGCTTCAAGATTAATCTCAGTCATTTTTCTGATAGATTTTGTAATCTTATCAACCTGATATAATCTCATACGGCTTGCTGCACCATGAAGGTAATCAGCAACGTTATCAATAGAAGTAATTAATGTATGAATATCCTCTCTATCAAATGGAGTAATAAAGTTTCTGCTTAATTCCAAATTGGTCTGACGTGTAATGTCTTCGCCCTTTTGTTCTAATTCGTCAATCTTTTGAAAAAGAATTTCTCTTTCTTTTAATGGAAGGTTTACAGCTTCGTGTAAGTTAGAAGCTAATTCAATTAAATTGCTTGAAGCTTCTTCAAAAAGTGGAAAGAATTTCTTGTCTTTCGGCACTAAAAATTGGAAAATACTGTTTATTGACATTTTTATATTTTTGATAGTGCAAAATTACTTCCATTAATACTTTGCAATGTTAAGCCATTGTTAACAAATCGTTTTCTATTTGGAAACTCTCCAGGAATAACACTGTGTTTTCTATATCATTATGTAAGATTCTGTCTTCTTTTACCAAAGGCACTACTTCTCTGTAACTATTTAAAAACATTTCAATAAAATCACTTGATTTTAAAGGCTCTCTGTAGGCAATTGCCTGTGAAGCATTTAATAATTCGATTGCTAAAATACGCTCTAAATTATCTAAAATTCGTAAGGCTTTTGTTGCACCGTTTGCCCCCATGCTTACGTGATCTTCTTGTCCGTTACTCGAAACAATACTGTCAATACTGGCAGGCGTTGCCAATTGTTTATTCTGGCTGGCAATACTTGCAGCAGTATACTGCGGAATCATAAATCCAGAATTTAATCCCGGATTATCAACTAAAAATGCAGGAAGGTTACGCAATCCGGAAATTAACTGATACGTTCTTCTTTCAGAAATACTTCCTAATTCTGCCAAAGCAATTGCCATAAAATCTAAAGCCAAAGCCAAAGGCTGCCCGTGGAAATTTCCGCCCGAAATAATCTGATCGGCTTCTATAAATATATTAGGATTATCCGTTACTGAATTGATTTCTGTTTTGAAAACTTTTCTAACATAATCAATTGCATCTTTTGAAGCGCCGTGAACCTGAGGCATACAACGGAAAGAATACGGATCCTGAACGTGTTTCTTTTCCTGAGCAATGATTTCGCTTCCGTCTAAAAATTCTGTAATTCGCTGCGCGGTTACGATCTGCCCTTTGTGCGGACGTATATAATGTATCAATTCGTTAAATGGCTCAATTCTTCCATCAAAACCTTCTAAAGAAATGGTTCCAATTAAATCTGCCAGATACGAATATTTATATGCTTTAATTAAAATATGAGCGCCATAAGCACTCATAAACTGAGTTCCGTTTAACAAAGCCAAACCTTCTTTTGACTGTAAAATAATTGGTTCCCAGTTAAAATGTTTTAAAACTTCTGCTGATTCTGTTTTTTTTCCTTCAAAATACACTTTTCCTTCACCAATTAAAGGCAAAGATAAATGCGCTAAAGGTGCTAAATCGCCAGAAGCTCCAAGTGAACCCTGCGTATAAATTATTGGTAAAACATCATTATTATAAAAATCAACCAAACGCTGTAATGTAATTAACTGAATTCCAGAATGCCCGTAGCTTAAAGATTGAATCTTTAATAAAAGCATCATTTTTACAATTTCTGCAGGAACTTCCTCCCCTGTTCCGCAGGCATGAGATTTTACAAGGTTTTCCTGAAGTTTAGATAAATTTTCATTCGAGATTTTTACGCTGTAAAGAGATCCAAAACCAGTATTAATACCATAAATGGGCGCTGTATGCGTTGCCATTTTTTTATCTAAATAATCACGGCATTTTTGAACGTTTACTTTAGCTTCTTCAGACAGTTCAAGTGTTTTGTTATTTGATAAAATTTCGTGAAGTGTTTCTAAAGTTATCGTTTCTGTACTTATATAATGGATTTCTCTCATGATGATTTCAAATTTTAAAACGTCAAAATTCAACAAATCAACATTAAAAAGCAACATTTTATCACAATAATTAAAAATTTAACCTGCACATTTCTATACTTTTATTTTTTTAACAATAGTAAAATGGTGTCAGCTAGTGCTTTTTCCGGCAGTTTTTATTAAAAATCAAAACACTGCCAATCCTGTTTCTTTAATAAATGAATTCTGAAATATATTAAAAACTCAACTTAACATATCTAATTTTAACAAATGCTCAATATTGAATTGCAGAGGTTTGAATTATTAAAATATTCGTAAAAAGGCTTTTGAAGTTTTTAACTTTTATAAAAAGCTGTACTTTTGAAAAATCAAATGAAAAGTAACAGCATAAAATATCAATCTACAATTATTACAGCTCAAACAGGAGCTGCAATTGCTGCTGCCACAATTTCTACTACAACAACTACTACCCCTTAGGGGTATACATTTTTACATATAATCCTAGGTTACCTATACTTTTTTCTTGAAAGAAGAGAGTTATTGGATACATAAAAAACATTTACAAAGAAAAAAAAAAGCCGCAGTTTTCAGTTTCAGTTCACAGTTAATAACCTTTGAACCTTTGTTACTCAAAATCTTTGCACCTTATTAAAAAATATCACAAAATGAAAGTATTAAAATTTGGCGGAACTTCTGTAGCCAATGCTCAAAATATAAAACTCGTTCTCGAAATTGTTAATCAAAAAGCTAAAAATGACAAACTTGTTGTTGTAGTTTCTGCTCTTAGCAAAGTGACCGATTTGCTTCAATCTGCAGCAGCAAAAGCGGCGGCAAACGATGAAAGCTTTAGAGAAGTTGTTGCCGAAATCGAGAAAAAACACCTTGATACTTTAAAAGAACTAATTCCCGTAAGTGAACAAAGCAGTCTTTTAAGCCATGTAAAAAGAATTATTAACCATTTAGAAACTTTATTAGACGGTTGTTTCTTATTAGGCGAATTGTCTCCAAGAACTGCCGATACTATTTTAAGTTTTGGAGAATTACTTTCATCATTTATCATTGCTCAGGCATTTCAGCAAACTGAAAAAGATGCCGTATATAAAGACAGCCGTGAATTAATTAAAACTGATAATAATTTTGGAAAAGCAGCTGTTAACTTTGAAGTTTCAAATCAGCTGATTAAAGAATATTTTGCTTCAAACCAATCAAAAATAAATATTCTTCCGGGATTTATTGCGCAGACTTTAGACGGAATAACTTCAACTTTAGGACGCGGCGGTTCTGATTATACTGCTGCAATTATAGCAGGAGCCTTAGATGCTGAACAACTGGAAATTTGGACAGATGTAAACGGAATGTTTACTGCAAACCCAAAAATCGTAAAACAAGCACAGCCAATTGCTAATATTTCATATCAGGAAGCGATGGAATTGTCGCATTTTGGAGCAAAAGTTTTATATCCGCCAACAATTCAGCCTGTTTTAAGAAAAAACATTCCTATTTTAATCAAAAATACTTTTGAGCCGGAAGCTGTTGGAACTTTAATTTCTGACACGGTTGTATCAAAAGATACCGTTGTAAAAGGAATCAGCCATATCGATAATATTTCACTTGTAACTCTTGAAGGTCCGGGAATGATTGGAGTTGCGGGTTCGTCAAGACGTTTGTTTGAAGTATTGTCTCAGGAAAAAATCAATGTGATTTTTATTACTCAGGCTTCTTCAGAGCATTCAATTTGTATCGGAATCCTGAATTCTGATGCCGATAAAGCCGAAGCCGCAATTAACAGAGCTTTTGAAATCGAAATTTCGCAAAACAAAATCGATCCTTGTTATGTAGAAAAAGACCTTTGCATTATTGCTTTGGTGGGTGAAAACATGAAAAATCACCAGGGATTGAGCGGAAGAATGTTCAGCACTTTAGGAAAAAACAACGTAAACATTCGTGCAATCGCGCAAGGTGCTTCTGAAAGAAACATTTCGACTGTAATTAACGAAAGAGATGTTAAAAAAGCACTGAACACTTTACACGAAAATTTCTTTGAAGAAAACACAAAACAGCTCAACTTATTTGTAATGGGAGTTGGAAATGTGGGAGAAAAATTCATAGAGCAGATTCACAACCAAAGAAAATTTTTAAAAGATGTTTTAAAAATTAATGTTCGCGTAATTGCTTTATCAAACTCAAGAAAAATGATTTTTGATGAAGACGGAATATCTTTAAAAGACTGGCAGTCGACTTTGGAAAAAGGAGAAAATGCAGTTGCGGCAGAATTTATCGCCCGTGCAAAAGAACTGAATTTACGTAACAGTATTTTCGTAGACATTACAGCAAATGCAAGCGTTTCTGAAATGTACGAGAAATTCTTAAAAGAAAGTATTGCCGTTGTAACTTGTAATAAAATTGCTTGTTCATCTGCTTACGACAATTATAAAAAACTAAAAAGCTTATCTCGCCAATACAACGCTCCGTTTTTGTTTGAAACGAATGTTGGTGCAGGACTGCCAATTATCGATACTGTTAAAAACCTTATTGCATCTGGCGATAAAGTGCATAAAATCCAAGCAGTTTTATCAGGAAGTCTGAACTTTATTTTCAACAATTTTGACGAAAATAACTCTTTCCACGACGTGGTAAAAGAAGCCGGAGTACAAGGATTCACAGAACCAGATCCAAAAATCGACTTAAGCGGAATTGATGTTGCTCGTAAAATCCTGATCTTAATTCGTGAAAGCGGTTACGAAATGGATATTGATGCCATTGCAAACGAATCGTTCCTGCCTGCAGAATGTTTAGCAACAACAAACAACGAAGATTTCTTCGCATCGCTAATCAAACACGCTGCTCATTTTGAAGGTATTTATAAAGAAGCTTTAGCCAAAGATTCAAGATTGAAATACGTGGCACAATTCGAAAACGGAAAAGCAAGCGTAGGTCTTCAATTCATCCCGAAAGAGCATCCTTTCTACAATTTAGAAGGAAAAGATAATATCGTGCTTTTCTACACAGATCGTTACGTAGATCAGCCTTTATTGATCAAAGGAGCCGGTGCCGGAGCAGCGGTTACAGCATCGGGAATTTTTGCGGATGTAATTAGAATTGGAAACGTTTAGTGAGGTGCTAAGATACTAAGGTGCTAAGGTTCTAAGTTTTTTTTATCTATTAAACCTTAGAACCTCAGCAACTCAGAGTCTCAAAACCTTTAAAAAAAATGGTGATAGTTTGCAAAGCAAAAACCTTAGAACCTTAGCAACTCAGAACCTTAGAACCTTTAAAAAGAAATGGAAATAAAATTATTCTGTCCCGCTACAATTGCCAATCTCTCATGCGGATTTGACGTATTGGGACTTTGCTTAGACAATGCGGGCGATGAAATGATTGTTCGAAAAGTCGATCAAAAAGGAGTTCGAATCACTAAAATTGTCGGTGCCGATCTGCCTTTGGAAACAGAGAAAAACGTTTCCGGAGTTGCAGCTTTGGCAATGTTAGAAACTTTGGACGAACTAGATTTTGGATTCGAAATCGAAATTTATAAAAACATAAAAGCCGGAAGCGGAATTGGAAGCAGTGCGGCAAGTTCTGCCGGAGCGGTTTTCGGGATTAATGAATTATTAGGAAGACCGTATTCGCGTAAAGATTTGGTTCAGTTTGCGATGCAGGGCGAGAAATTGGCCAGCGGAAACGCACATGCCGACAACGTTGCTCCTGCCCTTTTAGGCGGATTTACTTTGGTAAGAAGTTATGCCCCGCTTGATATTATAAGAATTGACAGTCCGGAGGAATTATACGCAACGGTGGTTCACCCGCAAATTGAGTTAAAAACTTCTGACGCTCGTTCGGTTTTAAAACAAAACGTTTCCCTAAAAAGCGCCATTATGCAATGGGGAAATGTGGGCGGATTGGTTGCTGGTCTTTACACAAAAGATTACGAACTAATTGGACGTTCGCTTCATGACGAAATCGTTGAGCCATTAAGAAGTGTTTTAATTCCTGGTTTTGACCAAATTAAACAAACGGCTTACGAAAACGGCGCTTTAGGTTCTGGAATTTCAGGTTCTGGTCCGTCGATTTTCGCTTTAAGCAGAGGAAAAGAAACCGCCGACCAAATCGCAAAAGCCATGAGCGACGTTTACGAAAAAATGAATTTGCCGTATGAAATTCACGTTTCGAAAATTAATCCTGATGGCGTAAGAATTTTGTAGAAGAGTATTAAGTATTAAGTATTAAGTATTAAGACAAAGTTTGTCAGGCTGAGCGAAGTCGAAGCCCACGCAAAGTACAGACACAAAGTTTGTCATAACCATGCAGTTTGTCATCCTGAGGAACGAAGGATCACACGAGAAGCTCAACAAAGATTGGAATAACGTTGCGGAGTTACTTGCGAAGATTTCTCCTCACGTCGAAATGACAAAAATGCTTAAAAATAACTATTGAAATAAAAAAACAATTTAAATAACCACAAAGCTTTGCGAACTCTGCGTTTTCAAAAGAAACCAATTCCTTGCGTGCTTTGCGGTTAAATAAAAAACAACCATTGGAATTTGGAATTTTAGCATTGGAATTTACTCTCCAAAAAATCTAAAATCTAAAATCTAAAATCTAAAATCTAAAATCTAAAATCTAAAATTTAGAAATGAAATACTACAGTTTAAACCATAATGCCCCAAAAGTTTCTTTTCAAGAAGCTGTTATACAAGGATTAGCAACTGACAAAGGATTATATTTCCCAGAAAGTATTACACCGCTTGATCCTTCATTTTTTGATAAAATCAAAAGTTTAAGCCATGAAGAAATTGCTTTTGAAGCGATTAAACAATTTGTTGGCGACGAAATTCCAGCTTCAACACTAAAAGAAATTATAGCCGAAACTTTAGTTTTTGATTTTCCCGTTGTAAAAGTCGAAAACGGAATCTATTCGTTAGAATTATTTCACGGGCCGACAATGGCTTTTAAAGACGTTGGAGCCCGTTTTATGTCGCGTTGTCTAGGATATTTTAATAAAGACAAAAAAGACGCTAAAAACACGGTTTTAGTAGCTACTTCTGGAGATACAGGAGGAGCCGTTGCCAGCGGATTCCTAGGCGTTGACAGCGTTGATGTTGTCATTTTATATCCGTCAGGAAAAGTGAGCGATATTCAGGAAAAACAATTGACTACTTTAGGGCAAAACATTAAAGCGCTGGAAGTTGACGGTGTTTTTGACGATTGTCAGGATATGGTGAAAAAAGCGTTTTTAGATGAAACTTTAGCGCATAAAAACCTGACTTCGGCAAACTCTATTAATATTGCGCGCTGGTTACCGCAAATGTTTTATTTCTTCTTTGCTTACAAAGCGTTGAAAAGCCAAAACAAACCTTTGGTTTTCTCTTGCCCAAGCGGAAACTTCGGGAATATCTGTGCGGGAATTATGGCAAAGAAATTAGGATTGCCAATTGAACATTTCGTTGCCTCTACAAACGTAAACGACACCGTACCAAGATTCTTAGAAAACGGAAAATACGACCCAAAACCTTCTAAAGCAACAATCTCTAACGCCATGGATGTTGGAAACCCAAGTAACTTTATTAGAATTCAGGAATTGTACAATAACGACTTAAAAGCTTTCGAAAAAGACTTTTCTTCTTATAGTTATACTGATGAAGAAACGCTTGAAGCGCTAAAGAAAATCTACAACACAGACGGTTATATCGCAGAACCGCACGGTGCTGTTGGTTATTTAGGTTTGAAAAAAGAACTGGAAAAACACCCTAACGCCATTGGTATTTTCTTAGAAACAGCGCATCCTATTAAGTTTTTAGATGTTGTTGAACCAGCTTTAGGAATTACACTTCCTATTCCTTCTCAAATTGAGAGTGTTATTAATGAGGAGAAAGTTAGTGTGAAGATTAAGAGTTATGAGGAATTGAAGAGTTTCTTGGGATAAACATCCCCTTCTTCTTTTATTAACTTAATAAATATTCATTAAAAAAAATTAACCTGCTTTCGAGAGTTCTCGCTAGCAGGGTTTATTATTTATTATTCTTCTTTTCACATATCTCAAATTTCAGTTTTTTTATTAACCCTATTCTATTGATATTAATTTTGGTTTGTCTGCCATAATCACAATGTTTTTCCTATTACAACCTCCAAACAAATTTGCAAGTATGTAGATTTTATTTTTTTTATTCCAAACCGTTAATAAATATATTTTATTATAAAGTTCTAGTGTACTAAAAACTAATTCATTATTTTTTATTTTGTTATCAGAACTTATTGATTGAGAGAGAAATTTTGGTAATTTCTCTTTGTTAAATTTATATTCATGTAAATTTTTAAGTTTACTTGAATCGATGGCAACTCCATTATTTAGATTTTCAAATAATAATTTTTCATCATTAATTTCGACTTCAGCTATTTCATATGATAACTCATTATCACCTTTAGTATAAAACTCAAATACAAACTTACCTCCTCCACAGGCTTGCGAATAGGAAAATTGATAAAAACAAATAAGTAGAATAATATATATAGATTTCATAATTAATAAATTTCTTTTTTTCTATATGCTATACAATCATAAGGAAAAATTCGATTGCAATTATTCCGTATTCTTCTTTTTATTTATCGCTACAAGTTTGGGATTTTCACCATCGGTTAACTCAAATATACCTTCTTTAAATAAAATATTTAATGTTGTTTCCTTGAAAAAATTGTCATGAAAATTATCCAAAAATATTTCCATAACCTTAGATTTATGTTTTATCATAATTTTGTCAAAATGTTTTTTAAAATTGGTTCTTACTAGTGAAAAAAGGAACTTGTTATTTTTTAAAACTAGACTTTCATCATAATATTTGTCATTCCCTAATAAAAACTCTTTCTCAATTTTTCTTTTATTTTTATCAATAGAACCATGCATAAAAGATAAATGATAACCTTTACAAGAATAAAAATTTATAGAATCTTTCGTTTTAAAGATAAGCGTGTCATTTTGTTTATCTCTAAAAACAATTTCTAAATTTATTCTATATATTTTTGGACTTGGTTGAGCTTTTATTGTTTCAAATCCCAGAGTAAAGAATACTATGATTGTACAAAAAAAATTAATTTGTCGCATTAGTGACGATTTTAGTTAAAATATTTAAGACTTGTTTAAAATCTAAACTATCATTTATATGTATATGCCCCACACCTTTAATGTTCTGCATCCCCAATTCATCTCTCTTTCTTGTTGCTCTATACATAATTTCATTTGAAAGATAATCTCCTCCTGAACCAGAGTGTTCTATAGATTTACCTGTAACAGAGGATGAAGAAAAGATTTTGGATATGGTATTAGGTACCCCTCCCTTATTTGGATGCTTTGATTCAAAACCAGCATCATCTTTTACTGTTTGGTCAAAAAAGACAATTTTTTTTGAAGGTGCTAAATCACCGACTAATATTTTTGCAATTGGCAGAGTAGTTTCGTAAAATTCGTTTCCACTATAAATTTGTTTAAATCTTGATTTATTCCAATCTCCTAATTTTAGATTTGGATATTCCATTTTTACATATTCACTGTCATTTCCAATATTCATATTGTCAAAAAAACCTCCTCTAAATTTACAAGCAAATCTTTCTATATCAAAATTGGAATCATTTCTGCTCATTGTCATCATGATATCAAATTGATTGATATTGTTTTGCACAATATTCTCAATAATACCATTATCGAAATCTTCATATCGAACAGGGACAATAGCACATTGAATGTATGCATTTCCAATCATTTTCCCATGAAAATTTAAAGCAGAAATACCTGAAGGGTTTTGAGTATTAATGTCAGCCCAAGAATATTTACCACTATTCAGAACAAAAGGATCAAATCCAGTAATTAATACTTTCTTTTTATTACCAGCTTTGCTAAAATCAATATCAGTATAATTACGGCTCTTTTCTTCAAAAAGCTTAATCATATTATCAAGTTCAGAACCTTTTGTTACAATGCTGGTCTCAAAATCAATATCATTCGCAAAAAGCCCGTTTCTTTTTAACCTCACCTGCATTTTATTTCTTGCCCAATACAAAGGTCTGTCATCAAGATTACCTCCCTGTACTCCTTTTACAGCAGTTTCCCAAAGTTTTTTAGCATCGGTTTCAACTCTTGCTTTGATATCATTCAAAGTAAGAGTTTCTGAGTTTAGATAATCTGAAAACTCTCGGAATATTCTAAAAATTTCAGGATTATAGTTGATAAATTTATTTTCATAATTATCAATTAAAGCTTTTTGCCCACTATTATCTGTATTAAATAATCCTATCAGTTCTTCATAATTACGTAAATAAGCAATTGGTTTTAAATCATCTTGACGATTTTCTGGCAGTTCAAAAAATTTAAAGTCTAGTTTACCTTTTACAGAAAATGTATTTAAGTCTTCGGCTTTAATTTCCGTTCTATGTAAAGTATAATTATAATATTCAAAATTTTCAGAGTACCACAATGTATTTAAGGTAAAGAAATCTGTTTCGCATGTATTATTATTTATTTCTAAATCCCAACTGAGTTTATCGATCTGAAAAAAATCCTGATAATCATCTTTTGAATTTGCTTTTAATTTAAATTCAATTCTAGTACCATCTTTTACATCTCTTGTAAGAAACTTAATTTTTAACTTTTTACCATATAAAAAATCTGTAGCAAATATTCCATTAAATTTTGTTATGTTTTCATTTCTTAAGATTCTGCCATTTTCATTTAAAAATTGCATTTCGATAATTTTCGGGTTTTTCCATCTTGGCGGATCTTCTGGAGCTCCGTAAATAATTTGATTTCCAGCACTCTCGTTTATAAATCCTCCTGCATTAGTAACAATATTACCATTAGAATACATATTGTAGTTTCCTCCAGTAGTTTTAATAATTTTCCCTTTTACAAATCTTATTCTTGACATATCGCTTCTTTTATTGTGGTAAATATCTTATAAAATAATAATGAAAGAAAATTATTAGTGTTAAAATATTTAGAAGCTATTTCTGATTTCGTTTAGATACCGAATATGTAAAACTTTTTTCCTTAAACTCAGAAGATTTCTCCCGCTAGCGCTAGCGATCGAAAAAAAACAAAAAAAGAGGTCTAAAATTAAGACCTCTTTTTCATTTAATATATCTTCAAATGTTTATTACCCATTCAATAATTTCTCCAAATACTCCACTTTATCTTTTTCAGCTTGCACCAAACGTTCGTAAAGTTCAACTACTTTATCTAAAGGATTAAAAGTACAATTGTAATCACCTGTAGTAATAATAGGAATAGTACCGTGATCCTGAAAAGTATTTCCAATAATATTAAAAACCGCTTCTTCCGAAAAGTTTTTAATTGCTTCAACAGAAACCCCAAGAGCTTTTGCAATCTCAATTAATCTTTGTTCGTCAACCGTTTCGCTGTTTTCAATATTCGAAATGGTCTGCTGGGTTATTCCTAAAGCATCTGCCAGAGCTTCCTGCTTCATATCTTTAAGCTCTCTGATACGGCTTATATTTCTGCCGATATGTTTTGGTTTTGTTGCTGTACTCATAATTCAAAGATATTTAAAATTCTTAAGGAAAAATAGATTTTTGTAAAAAACTAAGTCCATTTGTGATATACAAACGTAAATATTTTTGTAACTCAAAATCTCTGGCTTACTTGCCGCTAATTACACAAAAGTAAGATTTTTACATCAATTAAAACTATAAGCCATGACAAAACCAAGTAAATTATCAATAACCGATTTTTTAGAATTTGCAGCCAGAGTTAACTATTTTACACAATTAAAACCCAGTAAAAAGAACAGAAACTCATTTAAAACCAAAATGATCATATCGTGTTACAACGAATTAATGCAAACCATTATTTCGCTATTAAGAACAAGTATTAACACGCTTCAACAGGAAGAATCTCAAACTGCCATTGATGTTATGCTTCTTCTTGAAATCGCGATACAGCTTTTGCCTTCTGATGAAATGGAATTGTTGGATGAGTTGTATAAAGTGATTCATGACTAACACTAGCAGACAATTTTGCAACATCGATCACGGAACACCGTTATTTAATAAAAGTTGTTCTGATAGCGCGGATTATAAGGATTTTTTAATTTAATCAGTGTAAACCCGCTCTACGAAGTATTACAATCACTGTGCGAAGTCTCCCGACTTCGCACCCGTCCCAATTAGCCACAACGCAAATTACAATATATTGGAACGGAATATAGAAGCGTGTACGAAGTCAGGAGACTTCGCACAGCATGAGTTTCGGTAAAAAAGAAAGCTGTTTTTGTAAGATACTATTTTCATAATTTCTATATTAGCCAGCTCTAGAATAATTACCAATTATTAATCATATTGTAAAAATGGCAGTTTGGCAATATCTTTTAATCGCAGTTCCAGAAGATTCAATCGATAATAATTACGAATGCATTTTTAAAAATAACAAAACAGAATTTTTACCAGAGACTGATATTTTTTGGAAAAATTTTAATGGCGACATTTCTTCAATCATTTCTGAACTTGATCAAATTATCCCTAAAGCGAATTGGGGAAATGAGACTTATTTAAACTGGAAAGGAAATGGACAAAATGAAGAAGATAATGATGCATGCATTTGTTTAAGTGATGATAAAACAAAAATCGAAGAATTTCAATTTAGAATTGATTTGAGGAAACCTTCAAATATTACCAATATTCTTCAATCAATATTAAATGTTTGTGAGAAGCACAATCTTGTATTAATTGACTTAAAAGGAAAAATTTTCGAACCAAAATTAAAAGATGTTTTAGGAAGTATTAAAACCTCAAATGCAACACGATTTTTAAATGATCCAATACAATTTTTTGAAGATTTAAGTAAAAATAATTCAGATGAAACAAGAACATAAACTTATCCTTGAGTTACTAGAATCTTATTTGGAAAAGAATCCAAGTCAGAGATTTGGACAGGCATTGTTCAATGTTAATATTAATGAATTTCAGAAAACAACTGACCCAAGAAATCCAAATTATAATATAAGGGATATTCATGGTCATGATGACTTAGATATTATTGAACGAATCAAAAATCGTTTAGATTTGATTGAATCTCAGAAAAACAATTAGTTTTCTCACGCTGGCAAATGCGTACAATAAAATAATTGCCTCCAGCTTTAGCTGGAGGTTTTGTTTTGCACAATAAGAGGCTTTAGCCAAAAAATGTAAAAGATTAGGCTGAAGCCATTTTTCTTATTTAATTTTGTTCCCCCAGCTAAAGCTGGAGGCAATTCAAATTTTTCTCCAGTTAAAACTGGAAACCATTTATATTATAATACAATCAGATTACCATGATTACAAAAGCAACAATCGAAGATATTCCAGCATTAACCATCTTAATCAATTCAGCATACAGAGGCGAAACCTCAAAAAAAGGCTGGACAACCGAAGCGCATTTACTAGAAGGAAAAAGAACTGACGAGCAAGAAATGACCCAAATCTTTCTTGATCCAAAAAATACGATTCTGAAATTTACAGAAAATGACAAGATTATTGGTTCGGTTTTATTGGTAGAAAAAGGACATCAATTGTATTTAGGAATGCTTACCGTTTCGCCAGAACTTCAAAACAGCGGCATTGGGAAAAAACTTTTAGCTGAAGCCGAAAATCATGCTAAATCTCTAGGATTGTCAAGTATTATTATGACGGTTATTTCTGTTCGAGAAGAACTTGTGGCGTGGTACAAACGTCATGGTTATGTATATACAGGAAAACGAGAAGCATTTCCTGAGAGTGAAATTCATGTAACGGTTTCAGATGAACCTTTGGAGTTTATATATTTAGAGAAGAGTATTTAAGTTTTTGAGACGAAGACACAAAGTTTTTTTGTTTCACGCAGATTTTGCAGATTGAGCAGATTATTTGAAAATCTGCAATATCAGCTTAAATCATATTAAAATCTGCGTGAAATAAAAACTTAGAATCTCAGAACCTTAGTACCTTAGCACCTCCTTTTTATCTTCGAAAGAAACTCGTGAGAAACCCCCAAATACGAAGACAAATTCTTATTGTTAATCGAACTTACCTTTTGCGGATAACGCTCTTTAAAATCAAGATAACGCTGTTTCGAAGTTTTATTAAGAACATCCAATAGTCTTTGCTGAATGGCAACATTAGCACGTTCAATCATAAGAACGTGAAACTGCATAATTTTTGGAATTTCTTGAAACAGCTGCGCTTTTTTGATTTTACTGATAACCAAAATTTCGCTGTCTTCAATGGCTTTAATGTTATAGGTCGTTGGTTTTTGATGGTAAAAACTTTCCAGGTCACACATCCATTCGTCTTCAAACGAAAAGAAAATTACGGTTTCTGTTCCGTTTTCGTTTACGATGTAGGTTTTAAATGATCCTTTTAAAATGAATCCTTCATAACTGTTATGAGAATCCTGAATCTGCAAGAACTGATTTTTCTTTAATTTTACAAGTTCTGCTTTTGAAACAATAATGTTCCATTCTTCATCAGTGAGCGGAACTTTCCTTTCAATGTTTTTTCGTAGTAGGTTGTACATTTTGTGCTTTGTTTAAGGAATAAAAGTGGTTACTCAATTCATTATTAATTAGGGGCTTAAATAATGTAATCGATTACGTAAAAATACACTATTTATGCATTTTTGTAAATTTACAACTGTTAAAAAAACACATTTACAAGATTTTTTTACAAAAGTTTGAACTTGTTCAATTTTTTTTCTACAGATAATTCTGAGTTTTGCGTTGTTAAACTTTTATAAATAACCAAACTTATTATGAACTTAAAATTGAAACTTTCAATGTTTTTACTAACATTGACTTTCGGATTTACAGCATGTAACTCTGAAGAAATTGCTTCGAACACAGAAGCAAAAACTGAAGCAGTAACCGAAACTCCTTCAGGCAATTTAACTGCTAAAATTGGAAACTGTGCCGAAGTTCCTGGCTGGGCTTCTCAAAACGGCGGAACAACCGGAGGAGGTTCTGCTGCCGAAACTACGGTTACTACTTATGCTCAGCTGAAATCGGCTATTGAAAACAGCTCTGTAAAAGTTATTAAAGTTTCAGGAACTATTACAGTTACGACCAGATTATCATTTCAGGATCAAACCGGTAAAACTATTTATGGTGCAAATGGCGCAAAACTGGTTTCGACTAATCAGACAAAAGATGCTTCTGGAATTATCAACATCAAAAGATGTAAAAACATTATCATTAGAAACCTAATTTTTGAAGGTCCGGGTGCTTATGATACTGACGGATGGGACAATGCAATTTTGGACGAATGTACAAACGTTTGGGTTGACCACTGCGAATTTAGAGATGGTGTTGATGGAAACTTCGACATTAAAAACAAATCTGATTATATTTCGGTTACGTATTCTAAATTCCATTATTTAAAACCGCCAAAAGCTGGAGGTTCTGGAGGATCTGATGATCACAGATATTCAAACTTAATTGGTTCAAGCGACGGTGCAACTGGTGACCGCGGAAAATTGAGAATCACTTTTGCAAGATGCTGGTGGGCTCCTGGATGTAAAGAAAGAATGCCTAGAGTACGTTTTGGAAAAGTGCATATCGTAAACAGTTTCTTTAACAGTACAGTAAGCAACAAATGCATCGCTGCAGGTTTTGAAGCTGATATTCGCGTAGAAAGCAATGTTTTTGAAGGCGTAAAAACACCAATCGATTTAATGACAGGTTTTACTGCTGTTACAGCAACAGACAACGTATTTACAAGTGTATCAGGAAATCAGGCTGGAAGCGGTACCGCTTTTACACCGCCTTATTCTATCGTAAAGCTTAATAAAACAGCTGTAAAAGCCGATATTTCTGCTAACGCAGGAGCAACTTTGGGCGGTAACATTTGCGGCTCTTTCTAATAAACTCTGGATAGCAAAAAAATGAGTTAGTTTTTAGTTTCTAAAACCACGGATTGCAGTAATGCAGTTCGTGGTTTTTTATTTTTTTCCACTAAGACACAAGGCATAAAGTCTATTTAATCTCGTAATCCCGATAAGCGTTGGCAGAAAGGACAAAAGATTTTTCACGCAGATTTAAAAAGATTTAAGCAGATTTTAAATAGATGAATTTATTAAATTAAATCTGGAAAATCTGGAAAATCTGCGTGAAACAAAAATCATTTTAATCCCTTTAATCTGTGGCAAATACCTAAACGCATTGGAGTGCATCACAGAAATCCTTAGAATTTTAGCATCTTAGCCCCTTTTAAAGCACCAATTCCTCAAACAATCTCTGAATGGTTTTCTCTAAATCCTGACACAATCCCGGATGAGGTCTTGAAGTTTGTATCGCCGAACTTCTAATGGCTGTTAACCAGCGAAAACGCTCCGGAATTTCAAATTCAGCAATTGGACCGCCGTCTTTGGCTCCGTTTGCAATTTTCTCTAATGAGGTTAAATTACATTCTAATTGTTCAATGTCAAAATCAGAAGAAAGCGCTTGTATTTTTTCTTTATTGAGATGAAAAAGCACTTTAATAAACTTGGCTTTTTTGCAGAATAAAATGATTCCGATATTTAGGAATTCTTCGCGTTCTACCCTTGGCACAACACGAATCACAGCATATTCGTATAAGTGGTTATCTTGCATTTTGAGCCTGATTTACAAATATTTCTGAATTCTCTAATCTTGTTTTTAAAAACTGCAAATAAACGTTTCGCAATGCTTCTGGTGTTTCATCTGCATCTTCCCACTGCAGCCAGTCAAGCGGAATTGTGTTTACAATTTCTTCTAAAATTTCCGGCGTTAAAATGGCTTTGAACTCAGCGTCGACTTCTTTTAAAAGTGAAGCCTGAGGCAGTAAAACGTGATCTTTTATCAAAGCAAACGGACTTTTGGCATGCTGTTCCCAGTTGTTCCATGAATGATGAAAATACAAACATGCGCCATGATCGATAAGCCATAATTCTTTATGCCAGATCAGCATATTGGTATTTTTAAAAGTTCTGTCTACGTTTGTAATATAAGCATCGAGCCAGACAATCTGCGAAGCTAATTTTGCATCGACAGTTGTTACGGCAGGATCAAAAGTTATTGCGCCGGATAAAAAATGAAGCGCAAGATTTAATCCCTGACTTCCCTGCAGTAAGTCCTGAATTTCTTCATCAGCTTCGGTTCTTCCAAAAGCTTCGTCGAGGTTTGCGAATACTAATTCTGGTAATTGTAGTTTTAAAGCTTTTGCAATTTGTCCGCCTACTAATTCGGCTATAAGGGCTTTTACACCGTGACCGGCTCCCCTGAATTTTAATACGTATTTAAAATCGTCATCGGCTTCTGCCAAAGCAGGTAAAGAACCTCCTTCGCGCAGCGGCGTTATATAACGCATGACATTTACTGTTCTAAGATCGAAGTTGTTTTTCATTTTTTAAAGGTTCAAAGATGCTAAGGTACTGAGTTGCTAAGTTTCTAATCTTTGATATTACAAACTTACAATTTTTGATTTTTTATTTAACCGCAAAGTTCGCTAAGATTTTATTTAATGAGGATTTTACAAAATTGCAAAGTTCGCAAAGCTATGTCTAAAAAACCTTGCGAACATTGCATAAACCTTTGCGTACTTTGCGGTTAAACTAAACTCAAAAACGCTTTTCCAAGATATTTAATAATTGTAGAAGCCGTAAAAGATTCATAACCTGTTTTGGGTAAAGCTAGATCAGCTGTTAATCCATGAAGATAAACTCCTAGTTTTGAAGCGTATTTAGGTTCATAACCTTGCGCTAAAAGACTGGTGAGGATTCCGGTTAAAACATCGCCGCTTCCTGCGGTTGCGAGTGCGGCGTTTCCGGTTGTATTTTCGTAAACCGAAGTTCTGTTTATAATAAATGTCGGCGCGCCTTTCATGACAACAATGATTTTATATTTTTCTGAAAAGGCGATTGTTTTTTGAAATTTTTCGGCTTCAGAATTCCATTTGCCTATCAGGCGTTCTAATTCTTTTGGATGAGGTGTTACTATTGTGTCTTCGGGAACTAATTCTAACCAGGATTGGTTTTCTGCTAAAATATTTAATGCGTCTGCATCTATAACCAATGGCGCTTTGTTGATTCTTAAAAATTCGAATAAAGCTTTTTGTGTTCCGAGTTCCTTTCCTATTCCGGGTCCAATTCCAACAGCCTGAGGCTGTAATGGTAAATGAATACTGGTTATAAAATTGGTGTTTTCGTCTGTCACAGTCATTACTTCGGGAATGGAAATTTGAAGGATTTGATAACCGCATTTTGGTATAAAAGTCGTTACGAGTCCGCAGCCTGATTTTAAGCAGGATTTTGAGGCAAGAACTCCTGCTCCAATTTTGCCATAACTTCCGGCAATAATCACGGCATGTCCTTGAATTCCCTTATGTGTGTGCGGATTTACGGGTTTAAAAATCTTTAAAATTTCTTCTTTATTGATTAAAAACGGAGACTTCATTTGATGGCTTTTTATTTTAAACACATAGAATCATAGTTTTTTCTTTGCGGATAAAGGCGTTTCACTTGTTTAATAAACATAGCTAAACTTGAAAAAGTATGACTTTATATATATTAAAGTTACATAAAAAATCGAAAGCATAAACGTTTCTTTCTAACGGTCACCCCTAGCCCTGATAACAGCGGCATCCTTTTTGTTTTTTCTTTAAAAACAAAAAGATATAGCGGATAGCAGGAAATAGCTCCTAATTATTGCGAAATTTATAATTTAAGGCATTCTAATTAGATATTTTTTGAATAGATTTGCAAAACAATTTTATAAAACAACACAATGAAAAATACTGCGCTTACGCACATACATGAGAGTCTGGGAGCGAAAATGCTGCCTTTTGCAGGTTATAACATGCCTATTACATACGAAGGTGTAAATGCTGAACATGAAACGGTTCGTAATGGTGTGGGGGTTTTTGATGTTTCGCACATGGGAGAATTTTTGCTGACTGGTCCAAATGCATTGGCTTTGATTCAAAAAGTAACTTCAAATGATGCTTCGACGTTGACAATTGGAAGAGCGCAATATTCTTGTCTGCCAAATAATGAAGGCGGAATCGTTGACGATTTGATTATTTATAAAATGAAAGAAGAGCAGTATTTACTAGTTGTAAATGCTTCGAATATTGAAAAAGACTGGAACTGGATTTCTTCTTATAATGATTTGGGAGTTGAAATGAGAAATCTTTCTGATGACTATTCTTTATTGGCAATTCAGGGACCAAAAGCAGTTGAAGCTATGCAGGCTTTAACTTCTGTAGATTTATCTGCAATTACGTATTACCATTTTGAGGTAGGCGATTTTGCCGGAATCGAACATGTAATTATTTCTGCTACAGGTTATACTGGTTCTGGCGGATTTGAAATTTACTGTAAAAACAACGAAGTAGAACAAATCTGGAATAAAGTTTTTGAAGCTGGAGCTGCTTACGGAATCAAACCTATTGGTCTTGCAGCACGTGACACTTTGCGTCTTGAAATGGGATTCTGTTTATACGGAAATGATATTAACGATACTACTTCTCCACTTGAAGCTGGTCTGGGATGGATTACTAAATTCACCAAAGATTTTACAAACTCTGAAGCTCTTAAAAAACAAAAAGAAGCTGGTGTTGCCAGAAAATTAATTGCTTTTGAAATGCAGGAGCGTGCAGTGCCAAGACACGATTATGAAATTGTAGACGGCGAAGGAAATGTTATTGGAATCGTAACTTCTGGAACTATGTCGCCTTCAATGAATAAAGGAATTGGTTTAGGATATGTAACGGTAGCAAACAGTGCTGTTGACAGCAATATTTTTATTAGAATCAGAAAAAATGATGTTCCTGCAAAAGTGGTAAAATTACCTTTTTACAAGAAATAATTTTTTAAACATATAATTTTTCATAATGCATTACAAGTCAAATTGTAATGCATTTTTTTATGGCAGATTAATTCATTTTAAAGTTAATTCTTTACATATTTCAATCATTAAAGTTTAGATCGAGTATTTATCTGTAAGATTTTTTATAAATAATATAAAATCGTATCAGAAAATAAGCGTAACTTTAATGTACACATTGATGTCAAACTTATGAGAAAATTTTCGCCGCTGTTTTTACTGATTACCTCTTTCCTATTTAGTCAAAATAGCGCGGAGACATGCGAAATACTGAACAAAATAAATGCCGTTATCCAAACTGAACATCTAAGACCAAAACCTGTAGATGACAGCTTGTCTGTTTTTGTTTTTGATAATTTAATCAATGAATTAGATCCTTCCCGAAACATTTTCTTTAAAAGTGAATACGACGAATTAGCTGCTAAATATCGTTTAAATATCGACGATTTAATACTTGAAAACGACTGCAGTTTTTTGACTGATATTACAGCAAAATATGTAAATGGATTAATAAGAACAAAGGAAGTTCTTGAAAAAATTCAATCGACTGCTTTTGATTATACAAAGAAAGATACCATTCGATTTTACAAAAAATCATTCGCTTTTTACCTTAAAAAAGAAGATCTGGAAAAAGTATGGCGCAAAAAACTCCGCTATCAAATTCTGGATGATATAGCCGAAGTGAGTAACAATTTAGATTCCATAAAAACCAACTTTAATTCGATTGAAGCAAAATCCAGAAAACTGATTTTGTCGAACGAAATATGCCGTATAAGCACACTTTTAGAAACCAAAACGAAACAAGATGAAAATCTGTATAATTTCTTTTGTACTTATTTTGATCCGCATACAGCCTATTTTAGCAATGATTCTAAATCGAGTTTTGTAGCCTCATTATCAAAAGAGCATTTATCTTTAGGAATGACCGTTAATTTAAACGAAAAAAATGAAATTATTGTACACGAAATTGATCCAAATGGTCCTGCTTATCAAACAGGATTGATCAAAAAAGGAGATCAGATTATTTCGGTTTCAAATCATAAAGAAACGCTGCAGGTTTCGTGTGCTTCATTAGAATCTATTTCTACAATGATTACGTCTGAAGCCAACAAAAGTCTTACGCTTACGCTGAAAAGAAACTCAGGCAAAAACTTTGACGTGCATATTGAAAAGCAAGTTATGAAAGACGAAGAAAATTCGGTTTTCAGCTTTATAATTGGTAAAGAAAGCAAAATAGGTTACATAAAAATTCCAAGTTTTTATGCTGATTTAGACGGAAACAGCCGCAAAGGCTGTGCCGATGATGTAGCACGCGAAGTTATTAAACTAGAAAGGGATAATATTAAAGGTCTCGTTATTGATTTAATCGATAATGGCGGCGGTTCTATGGAAGAAGCTATAAAACTGGCCGGAATGTTTATTGATTACGGGCCTCTTTCGATAGTTGTTGATCATACTAAGGAAAAATCAGTAATAAACGATCCATACAAAGGACTAATTTACAGAGGTCCAATTGTGGTTTTGGTAAATAGCAACACGGCTTCGGCTAGTGAATTTTTTTCTTCAATAATGCAGGATTACAATAGAGCGCTTTTGCTTGGAAGCAGTACGCTTGGAAAAGCTACCATGCAGACGATTCTTTCGCTGGATGAAACTAAAAATACTGATTTCTTAAAAATTACAATTAATAAGTTCTATCGCGTTACCGGAAAAAGCCATCAATATATTGGAGTTACTCCAGATGTTGTTCTTCCGGAATTTTATGAAGATGTTTATCAAAAAGAAAGTGATTTTCCTACTGCTATTAAAAATGATAGTATTGAATCTGTTCTAAAATACCGCCCTTATGTAAAACGCAGCCTGATTGATAAAATAGCTAAAAACAGTAGTTTGAGGTTAGCTGACAATTATTATTTTAATGGAATTAAAAAAATCAACCAAAAAATAGATCAGCTGGTTAATACTCCAAAAGCAGAAATTCCGATGACTTTAGATGCTGTTTTTAAACAGAAAAAAGTCGTGAATTCACTTTGGACTGAGATTAATACTTTTAACGACGAGAATAATCCGCTGGATGTTTACAACTCTTCTGTAAATCAGCTTTTATTAGGCGTTTATCCAAACGACAAAACAATCAACCAATATCAAATGGATAATTTGAAAACAAATCCTTATCTAAACGAAGCCGTAAATATTATTAATGAGTTTAACGGTTCGAAGTAAGCTCTTTTCTCAAATTTCAGGTCTCAAGTTTAATACTGAGACAGCAAACGCGAAATCTGAAACCTAAAACCTGAAACAAATAGAAAAAAACTTAAATTTTGATTTTGGATAAATAAGGAATAACCTTTATTTTTGCAACACAAAACTAAAAATTAGAAATGGGAAGAGCGTTCGAATTTAGAAAAGGAAGAAAAATGAAACGTTGGTCTGCAATGGCCAAAACATTTACCAGAATTGGTAAAGACATCGTTATGGCTGTTAAAGAAGGCGGTCCTAACCCTGACGCCAATTCTAGATTAAGAGCTGTTATACAAAACGCGAAAGCAGCCAACATGCCAAAAGACAATGTTGAGCGTGCAATAAAAAATGCAAGTAACAAAGATACTGCAAACTATAAAGAGATTTTATTTGAAGGATATGCTCCTCATGGAATCGCTATTTTGATCGAAACTGCATCTGATAATAATAACAGAACAGTAGCAAATATTAGAAGCTATTTTAATAAATGCAACGGTACAATGGGAACTCAGGGTTCTGTTGAATTTATGTTCGACCATACTTGTAATTTCAGAATTGCAAAAGATGGTATCGATGCGGAAGAATTAGAACTTGAATTAATTGATTTTGGTGCCGAGGAAGTTTTTGAAGACGAAGACGGAATCTTGATCTACGCTCCTTTTGGAAGTTTTGGTGCTTTACAAAAAGAATTAGAAAACAGAGGTCTTGAAATTTTATCTTCTGGTTTTGAGCGTATTCCTCAAATCACAAAAGAATTAACAGAAGCTCAAATCGCTGATGTTGAAAAATTAATCGAAAAAATCGAAGAAGATGATGACGTTATGAACGTTTATCATACTATGAAAGAAGAATAGTTTTATTCTGAAAATACACTTAAAGCTCTGGATTTTTCTGGAGCTTTTTTTGTTTTAGCGTGCTTTGGCTTTTTTAAATCAAATAAAAAATTATATTTGCTAATCTCAGCAATAAACTTAACTAAATATAATTTTATGCAAACCTCAAAAATCATAAGATACGCTGTAATATTACTAGTAGTTCTATTTATAGTAATCAGCGTAATCAGCTAGAAAAACAAAGCCTTCTAAAATTCAGAAGGCTTTTGTTTTATTATATAAAATTACCAATTACTTTTTTGGAGCACCATTTGTTACTTTAATCAAATAAGTACCTTCTGGTAAATCGGTTATATTAGAAGCGTTGATTCCTGGAATTTGTTTGCCTTGCGAGAAAACCTCAACATTTTTACTCATTTTATAAGATTCAACCGGAGGAGCAGCACTTGAAGACGATGAGGTCTTAGCAGGCAGAATAGTTACTTTTCTTGCAGTAGAAACTGGTGCAGTTTCAGTTACCGCAGGAACCGGCTTTGAACTGTTGTACGATTCCATAACCTGTTCATCTGTCATTGCTACAGTATATAATTTTAAATCATCAATATCAGCGTTAATACTTGTCGATGTATTCAGTTTTCCGATATTTAAAATATAACCTTTTGTAGCACGCGAAATTCCTTCAGCAGTTTTTATTAATACTCCGTTACGATATACTTTTGAAACATTTCCGTCATAGGTAATACTATAAAAATACCAAGTATCTTTTGCAAGCGGAACAGAAGCCACAACATTACCTGCATCTCCCCAGCCTATCAGGCTTACATCTGAATTTCCTCCTGCCGCTGTTTGCTGTGACAAACCAAAATACTGTCCGTTTACTGCTGTACCATAACCTAAAACATAATTAGGCAGTGTTATGGCATTAAATTTAACCCAAACAGAAATTGTTCTTGGTTTATTAGCTTGCGGAAGATCACCAACTACAGCCTGAAATGCTTTATTATTTAATCGTAAAGCTCCATTTGCCACACCCAGCCTGTCTGGAGCAAAAGTTGGCGAGCCTAAAAACGAAATAGAATTGTCAGCACTATTTAAATTTCCATTAAAATTAAATTCCTGAACGGGATTCTGAGCGTTCACGCTTAAAAAACTCACAAACAAGAAAGTGAGTAATGTTTTTTTCATATGCAAAAAGAGATTATATGGTATATTTTATATGTTTTTCAATAATATAAGTCACAGTAAAAGCCTTCTGCTCCTTAAAATATTAATTATATTTTTACAAATTTTGTTAAAACTATAATTTTAATTCAACATCACCAAGCAATTCTTACACACAAATATAGAATTCTCACAAAAATAAAAACACACCTTTTTCTGAATCATTTTAACGAAGCATGAAGTTATTTGAATACTCAAAAATCAAAAAGCCTCCTGAAATACCAGAAGGCTTTTTTCGTATTCCAAAACCTGATTGCTGCTAAAAAATATAAAAAAACTAACTAACTATTTAAAATTAAAGTAATGCCTTATTTCGAAGTAATTTTCTTGCCTGGTGTATTTGTTATTTTCAACAGATAAGTTCCTTCCGGAAGATCGCTTATAGTAATTGAACTATTATTCCCCAGTACCTTCTGCCCTTGTGAAAACACTTCGATATTTTTTGAACCCGCATTTAAATCAGCAGCCGCAATAATTGAACCTGATCCTGCTGATTTAATATTGGTTTTAGTTTTTGCAATTCTCTTTACTGCTTTGTCCTTAATTGTTGTTTCTGAAATCGTCGAAATTAGTGGTTTTGAGCTATTATAAGACTCCAAAACCTGTTCATCTGTCAAAGCTGCATTATAAATCTTTAAATCGTCTATATCAGCATTGATTCCTACCGCTGTATTGATTTCTCCTAATCTAAATATATTTCCGTTTGTAGAACGCTTTAAACCGCTTATATACTTCAACAATTCTCCATTTCTATACATTTTGGAAACAGTTCCATCAAATGTTATCGTGTATTGGTACCAAATTCCTTTTGCTAATGGAGTCGAAACAATAACATCATTACTTGCTCCCCATCCTGCCAGACTTAAATCTGAGTTTGATGATGTTGTACCTTGCTGCAATAAGCCAAAATACTGTGCATTATAAGCCGAGCCGTAACCCCAAATATAATTTGCTGAAGCAATATCATTAAACTTAACCCATAGGCTTATTGTTCTTGCTGTATTGGCCTGTGGCAGATTATCTATTACTGCTTCCAATGCTTTATTATTTAATCTTTGAGCTTTTCCTGCATCTCCAGTTCTATCAGCAACAAAATCATTTGTTCCCATGAAAGAAATTGTATTAGAGGTATTATTTAAAGTTCCATTGAAATTAAACTCCTGAACTGGATTTTGAGCAGCAACATTCAAATAACTTACAAACAGCAACGAGAGTAGTAATTTTTTCATGATAATAGATTTAAAGGGTTAAAACTAAGTGTGTTAATTTTACACCCGCTAATCTATGTTAATATGCTGTTCGTCGAAAATTTCTTCGTTAAGTAACCTAAAAAATCGTTAAAACAACCAAATTTGATGATTTTGACTTTAAATAAGATTGTTATACTTTAGGATTTTTTATTAAAATTATAATTTTATCTCAACCAAAAACATTATTTCCTACGTATTAATACTGTATTTCTAAAGAAATACTAATATTTAACATTTACAAAAAACAAGATTTCTCCACAAAAGATACAATTTAGACAATAAAATAAATATGATTAATAAAAAAAACTCCATTCGGCAAGAATGGAGTTTTAAATATATTTAAGATAAATCTTATTTTACAAATTCAATTTTTTGAGCTTCTTCTTCATTAACACTATCAAAGAAACCTTGTTCATTCATCCAGTCGTCGCTGAATACTTTACTCATGTAGCGTGAACCATGATCAGGGAAAATCGCTATAATATTACTGTCTTTTGTAAACTCACCTTCTTCTGCATATTGTTTAATCGCCTGCATTACTGCTCCAGATGTATATCCAACAAATAAACCTTCTTTACGAGTGATTTCTCTTGCTGAGTGTGCACTTTCTTCATCGGTCACTTTCATGAATTTATCGATGATGTCGAAATCTGTAGCTGATGGAATTAAATTTTTACCTAAACCTTCTATACGGTATGGGTAAATTTCTTTGCTGTCAAACTCTCTTGTTTCATGATATTTTTTCAATACTGATCCAAAAGCATCAACACCTAGAATTCTAATATTCGGATTTTGCTCTTTTAAGAATTTCGCAGTTCCTGAAATTGTTCCTCCGGTTCCGCTGCAAGCAATAAGATGTGTAATTTTTCCTTTTGTTTGTTCCCAGATTTCGGGACCTGTAGTGTTGTAGTGAGCATCAATATTTAGCTGGTTGAAATATTGATTAATGTAAACTGAACCTTTTGTTTCCTCGTGTAAACGTTTTGCTACATTATAATAAGATCTTTCATCATCTGCAGAAACGTGGGCCGGACAGACATACACTTTTGCTCCTAAACTTCGCAGCATGTCAATTTTATCCTTAGATGATTTTGAACTTACAGCCAGAATACAATTATACCCTTTTATTATACTTACCATCGCTAAGCTGAAACCTGTATTACCAGATGTTGTCTCAATAATGGTGTCGCCTGGTGATAATATTCCTTTTCTTTCGGCTTCTTCAATAATATATAACGCTATTCTATCTTTTGAGGAATGACCTGGATTAAAAGCTTCTACCTTTGCGTAGAAATTTCCTTCTAACTCTTCGGTGATTTTATTTAGTTTAATAAGTGGGGTGTTACCTATTAACTCTAAAACATTATTATAAGCGTTTATTTCTTCTTTCATAAAAAAATAGTTAATCGAAGGCATTTTTAAATAACCTTGATAGGTTGCAAATTTAACAAAAATTTTCTAATTAGCTTTTAATTTTTTCTAAATCTAATAAAAAACTAAATTCTTTTGCTAAGTCTTTTAAAGCCTCAAAACGTCCTGAAGCCCCGCCATGTCCGGCATCCATATTAGTATCTAAAAACAATTGATTATTATTTGTTTTTAAAATTCTCAATTTGGCCACCCATTTAGCTGGCTCCCAATATTGTACCTGCGAATCATGTAATCCTGTGGATACATACATATTAGGATAATTTTGCGCTTTTACATTATCGTAAGGTGAATACGACAACATATAATCATAATACTTTTTATTATTTGGGTTTCCCCATTCGTCATATTCTCCTGTTGTAAGCGGAATACTGTCATCCAGCATTGTTGTAATAACATCTACAAAAGGTACCTGAGCTATAACGCCGTTGTATAATTCTGGTGCTTCATTTACAATAACACCCATTAAAAGTCCTCCTGCAGATCCACCTTCAGCATAAAGATGTTCTGGCGAAGTATATTTCTCGTCTATTACAAATTTAGAGCAATCGATGAAATCTGTAAAGGTATTTTTCTTTTTTAACAGTTTTCCGTCTTCATACCATTGTCTTCCTAAGTCCTCTCCTCCTCTAATATGTGCGATTGCATAAACAAATCCGCGGTCTAACAAAGAAAGTCTTGTTGATGAGAAATATGTATCCATTGTAATTCCGTATGAACCGTAAGCATAAAGAAGTAACGGATTTTTACCGTTTTTCTGCAATCCTTTTCGGTAAATCATCGAAATTGGCACTTTTACGCCATCTCTGGCAGTTGCCCAAACACGTTCTTCTACGTAATTTTCTTTATCAAATTTTCCGCCTAAAACCTGCTGCTCTTTTAAGATCTCTTTGGTTTTAGTTTTCATATTAAAATCAATTACCGAAGAAGGTGTTGCCAGCGATTGATAACTGTAACGCAGAATATCGGTATCAAAATCAATATTTGTAGTAGTGAAAGCACTATAAGTTTCACTTCCAAATGGCAGATAATAATCTGGTTCTTCATTCCAGGGCATAATTCTAATATGATTTAAACCATTAGAACGCTCTTCTACCACTAAATAGTTTTTAAAGATCTCAATATCTTCTAATAAAACATCTTCTCTATGCGGAATCACATCAACCCAATTTTTTTTGCCTGTTTTATTTTCAGGCGTTTTCATCAGCTTAAAATTGGTCGCTTTGTCTTTATTCGTTAAGATATAAAATGAATCTTCATAATGAGAGATGCTGTATTCTAAACCACGTACACGAGGCTGAAACACTTCAAACTCTCCATCTGGATTATCAGAATTCAGAATTCTATATTCAGTCGTTAAAGTACTTCCTGAACTAATTACAATATATTTTCTTGATTTTTCTTTGTTTACCGAAACATTAAAAGTATCGTCGGTTTCATTATAAACCAAAACGTCCGAAGCTGAATCTGTATTTAATTTATGTCTGAAAATTTTATCAGCTCTTAAAGTAACTTCGTCCTGTTTGGTATAAAAAATAGTGTTGTTATCATTGGCCCAAACAGATCCTCCTGTAGCATTTTCGATTTTATCTGCCAGAATTTCTCCTGTTTCGAGGTTTTTAATTTGAATTGTATAAATTCTTCTTCCTACAATATCGGTTCCAAAACTCGCAAATTTGTTATCCGGACTTATGCTTAAACCTCCTAATTTAAAATACGCGTGGCCTTTTGCTAATTCGTTGCAATTAAAAAGAATTTCTTCATCTGCCGAAAGGCTTCCTTTTTTTCTGGCGAAAATAGGGTAATCCTGTCCCGTTTCAAATCGTGTAATGTAGAAATAACCGTTGTAGAAATAAGGAACAGACGAATCGTCTTCTTTAATTCTTCCTTTCATTTCCTCATATAAAGATTCTTGTAAACCTTTTGTATGAGCCGTCGATTTTTGGTAATATTCGTTTTCTTTATTCAGATAATCGATAACTTCTGGATTTTCTCTGTCATTCAGCCAAAAATAATTATCGATTCTTGTTTCTTTATGTTTCTTTAATGATTTTGGAATTTCTTTAGCCTTTGGAGCCAGTATATCGTTCTGCATTGATTTAATTAAGCATTAGGTTTTTAATTCGGAGACGCAAAAATACTACAATCACATATAGAACGAAATTAAATTTTTCATAAAATATTCTATTGTAATCATACAGCAATATACTAATTTTGTATGAAATAATATTAAAATCAACAAAAAATGGATTTAATGGGAATGATGGGTAAACTTAAAGAAACCCAGCAAAAAATTGAAGATACAAAGAAACGCCTTGATACTGTTTTAATTGACGAACAAAGCGCTGACGGATTATTAAAAATTACAGTTACTGCAAATAGAAAAGTAAAATCAATCTCTATCGATGATTCTCTTTTAGAAGATAAAGAACAATTAGAAGATTACTTAGTTGTAACTCTAAACAAAGCAATCGAAAAAGCAACAAGCGTAAACGAAAGAGAACTTGATGCTGTTGCCAGAATGGATATGCCTTCTATTCCTGGAATGGATAATCTTTTTAAATAAGCTGCTAAGCTGCTAAGGTTTTTGCTTTACAAAAAAAGACACACTAATTGTGTGTCTTTTTTTATCCAGTTGTTATGGCTCTTAGAAACTTAGAACCTTAGCAGCTTTATTTAAATCTTCGAAAGCGTATCAACTACATAAGTATGCATTACCTCTTTATAATCTAAATGCGTAACGATTCTAAGTTTATTATGACCTAAAGAGCTTATTAAAATATTTTTTTGTTTTAATTTTTCTATCAAAAGCTGGTCGCTGTAGCCTTCTGCCAATGAAAAAATCAAAATATTAGTTTCAACTGGTTCTACTGAAGCAACCCAGGATTTGGTGCTTAAAATTGCTCCTATTTCTTTTGCTCTGCGATGATCTTCGGCAAGACGTTCTATATTGTTTGCCAAAGCATATAATCCCGCTGCAGCCAAATAACCTACCTGACGCATTCCGCCACCTAATATCTTCCTGATTCTCAACGCCCTATGAATATCAGCTTTACTCCCAAGCAAAACAGAACCAATTGGAGCTCCTAATCCTTTAGATAAACAAACTGAAATAGTATCGAAAATAGCTCCAAATTCCTTTGGGTTTTGCCTTTTAGCAACCAATGCATTCCAAATTCTTGCACCATCTAAGTGGAACTTTAAATTATTAGCGTCGCAAACTTTTTTAATATCTCTTAAATCCTGCAATTCATAACAAGCGCCTCCCCCTTTGTTTGTTGTATTTTCTACACAAACCAAACTCGTCAGCGGACTATGGTAAAATTCTGGATCGTTTATCGCTGCAGCAACCTGTTTCGCATTTATCATACCGCGGTCTCCATCTAACAAACAGCATGAAACACCGCTGTTAAAAGAAACTCCTCCTCCTTCATAATGAAAAACATGGGCATATTTATCAGCAATTAACTGCTCTCCTGGCTGTGTATGAAGTTTAATTGCAGTTTGATTTGCCATAGTTCCAGACGGAAAAAAAAGTCCAGCTTCCATACCAAAAAACTCGGCTACTCTTGTCTCTAATTCGATAACCGTAGGATCCTGCTTGTATACATCGTCGCCAACGTGAGCGTTAAACATATACTGAAGCATCTCATACGTAGGCTTAGTAATGGTATCGCTGATTAAATTTATTTCCATATAAAACTATATATTTTGGACTGCAAAATTACGTATAACTGTTTGTTAATAATCTCAAGTTTTAATAAATTTTAACTTAGAGATTACATAGAACCAAATTAACGTAATATTTATAAAAAACATATAAAACTAGCATTAATAATTCAAAAATTGATTTCTTATTTTTCTAAGCAATTGTTTTTACTAAAAAATTAGTTTTCAAATATCTCTCTTTTTTGCACCATAATTTATAGCTGTATTCTAAAAACTAAATCTTATTTTTGTACAACGAAATTAAGCATTGGGTTTTAAAATCTAAACCAATGCAATATCAACAAAAAACATCTAAAACAAGTTATTAATTTATGACAACAGCCGAACAAGTAAAAGGTATTGTGGAGCGCCTTGGTGCGTTGAGGAGGTATCTTTGACGTTGATGCCAAGCTAATCGAAATTGCAAACGAAGAAGAAAAAACTTTTGCTCCTGACTTTTGGAACAATCCTAAAGAAGCAGAGAACATTGTAAAAAATCTTCGAAACAAGAAAAAATGGATTGAAGATTATGATAAAGCCGTATCTCTAACAGATGAATTACAGCTTGCTTATGATTTTTATAAAGAAGGTGAACTTTCTACAGAAGAATTAGACGAACAGTACAATGTAACTCAGTCTCATATAGAAAACATCGAATTCAAAAACATGCTTTCTGACGAAGGTGACAGTTTAAGTGCAGTAGTTCAAATTACGGCCGGAGCCGGAGGAACAGAAAGTTGTGACTGGGCCGGAATGCTGATGCGTATGTACATGATGTGGGGAGAAAGCTATGGTTACAAAATAAAAGAACTTAACTTTCAGGAAGGTGATGTAGCAGGAATTAAAACGGTAACTTTAGAGTTCGAAGGCGATTATTCTTTTGGTTATTTAAAAGGCGAAAACGGAGTTCACCGTTTGGTTAGAATTTCTCCTTTTGACAGTAATGCTAAACGTCATACTTCGTTTGTGTCTGTATACGTTTATCCGCTTGTTGATGACAGTATCGAAATCGACATTAATCCTGCCGATATCGAAATTACAACGTCACGATCAAGTGGTGCCGGAGGACAGAACGTAAATAAAGTTGAAACAAAAGTTCAATTAGTACATAAACCAACCGGAATCCAGATTCAGTGTTCTGAGACAAGATCACAGCAGGACAACAGACAGCGTGCTATGCAGATGCTTCGTTCTCAATTGTATGAAATTGAGTTAAAGAAACAACAGGCACAACGCGCCGATATTGAAGCCGGAAAAATGAAAATCGAATGGGGTTCGCAGATTCGTAACTACGTTATGCAGCCTTATAAATTAGTAAAAGACGTTCGTACAGGTTATGAAACCAGCGATGTCGACGGCGTTATGAATGGAAATATAGACGCATTCCTGAAAGCCTATTTAATGATGATGGGACAGAAGGAAGAAGAGTAAACAGTGTTCCGTTTTTTTTAGTATTCAGTCTCAGTTTGCAGTCACAGTAAACTTGCGACCTGAAACCTGAAACTTTAAAACAAAAAAATTATGATAAAATGGGCAGATGTAATTCATTTTACAAATAAAGGAAATCCAACTCCGGATAAAAGAGTAGAGAAAACAGAAGAAGAATGGAAACAGCTTTTAACTCCTGAAGAATATCAGGTAACACGTTTAAAAGGAACCGAAAGATCTTTCAGCTCTGAAATGTGCAGTTTATTTGATCCTGGAATCTACGAATGCAAATGCTGCGGAACTGTTCTTTTTGATGCGAGTGAAAAATTTGAATCAGGAACAGGCTGGCCTTCTTTTACACAGCCAATTAAAGAAAATGCAATTGGTTATCATGCAGACAAATCATACGGCATGATACGTGTTGAAGTTGTGTGTAATGTATGCAACGCGCATTTAGGACACGTATTTCCTGATGGACCTCCTCCAACAGGTTTACGATACTGCATTAATGCCGTTTCACTATCAAAAATTAAAGAATAAATTCTACAAGCGATTCCTTCAAAAAAGTGAATCGCTTTTTTTTAATCTTCACTGAACTAAACAATTAACAAAACAAATGTAAGTCGCTACTTATCAATTAAATTATTTATTTCCTACAGCATCAAAATTAAGACAATTAAGTCAAAAACACAGCTACAGCAATTCCAAACATTAAAAGACTTTCAGTAATTTAATAGTTAAAATGTTAATTTTGTAATATTTAGACTTCTATTTTAAATATTTATTAAGAAACATAAAAAATTTATTAGGTAATTAAAATCTAATTTGTTTTATTTGGCAAAAATTAACCCTAAGTCGATTAAAATTGTCAATGAGATCCTATTCAATTCAAGAAATTAATGAAGTAATTAATGGCGTAATTTACGGCACTACTTCGCAGAACATTACCGCAACTGAGCAATTAGAAAAAGCTACAACTTCAGAGATTTCTTTTATAGGAAATAAAAAATACGAAAAATACTGGTCGACATCAAATGCATCAATTGCAGTTGTAAACGAAGATATTTCGATTGAACCTGGTGAAAATCGTGCTTTTATTAAGGTTAAAAATGCAGATTTGGCGATGTCACAAATCCTTGCTCTTTTTGCTCCTCCTACACCAATATTCCATAACAATATACACAAAACTGCCACTATAGACGAAACAGCTGTAATTGGCGAAGGTGCTAAAATTGGTGCAGGATGTTATATTGGACCTAAAGTTGAAATTGGTGCTAATGCAACAATTTACCCAAACGTTACCATTCTAGACGAATGTACTATTGGAAAAAACACCATTATCTGGTCGGGAAGCGTTATACGTGAGCGTTGTCATATTGGAAGCGATTGTATTATTCACCCAAATGCTACAATTGGAGCCGATGGTTTTGGATTTCGTCCTTGCACTGAAAAAGGTTTAGTAAAAATTCCTCAAATTGGAAATGTAATTATTGGAAACGGAGTTGAAATTGGAGCCAATTCCTGCGTTGACCGTGGAAAATTCAGTTCGACCGTTTTAGGCGACGGCTGTAAAATCGACAATTTAGTACAGATTGGACATAACAGTAAATTAGGCCGATTCTGTATTATGGCAGGAAACAGCGGTTTAGCAGGTTCTGTAACTTTAGGAAACGGAGTTATCATTGGCGGAAGCGCTTCAATAAAAGACCATACCACAATTGGTGACGGAGCTGTAATTGGCGCCGGATCTGGTGTTACTGGAGACGTTCCTGCCGGAAAAACAATGCTGGGTTATCCTGCTGTTGAAGCTCGAGATGCATTAAAACAATGGGCAATGTTAAAACGAATGGTTTGCGCTCCTAAAAAATAATCTGCAATTCTAAATATTTTTAAACACATAGAAACATAAATTTTGTTTTCGCAAAAGGCATTTCATTTGCATTAACAAATATAGGCTATGTGTAAATGATATATCATTTTTTTAATCTTTATTAAGAAAACTAAAAACCTATGTTTCTATGTGTTTAAATTAATTACAAGCAATCGTTTATATAAAAAACATCCGCTGCAACGGATGTTTTCTGTTTTTATAAGGCTTCACATTCGAAACCAATTACTTTCATTAAAAAAATTACCTTTTCAATACTATCATCTTTACATTCAAATCGCAGAATATTATCACAATCTTCAAGATCAAAATTCCATTTTGAATTGGGAAATAACCGATTCAGTTTTGGGGTAACTTTCTTTACTTTCGAAATACTGTCAACGTTTGTTTTGAATACAAAAATCATAAATTTTAATGGTTTTGAATTTTACTTAAAATCTTAGAATCGATGTAAAAAGTGCCAAACGGAATTACGCAGGCCAAAAGCACTTTCCAGGTTGTGTCTTTAAATTTCCAGTTCTGTTCTACTCCAACACTTAAAGTGTTAAAAACAAAAAGCAGAAATAAAGCGCCATGAATTGTTCCAACAGGTCTCGTTAAAAATGGCATTTCAAAAACATATTTCATTGGCATTGCAATAAAAAGCAGAATTAAAAGTGACGTTCCTTCAAGGAAACCAATAATTCGTAATCGTCCGGTATTTGTATTGAATAAATTTTTCATAATTATCTAAAATAAGGTCGGCTTGCAAGAGGAGAAAATGGCCACGGAATGGCAATAAAAATAATTATCAAAGCAATTGAAAACCACAACAACATGGTTCTGAATTTTTGCTCATCAGAAAGTTTTCTTTTGGCTAAAGCCGAGCCAATTGTAATGAAAACTATCGCAGTTAACATTAAAAAGATATGAATAATTCCAAAGAATGAAGCATCCAGATTTAGAAAAGCATCTTTGTAATTTCTCCAGAAATATTTCACAATTGGACTCTGCATATAAACCAAAATTCCAAAAAGAAGCTGAATATGAGCAATTGTTGCTGTCCAGTGCCTTATGAGATTATCTTTTTTGGTAAAAGGAAGTTTTTGAGAATAACCTTTGTAAGCGATATACATAGAATATAATAAGCTTAACAATACGAGCCATCTTATAAAAGAATGGCCTGATAAAAGAGTTTGATACATTGTTTTTTGATTTAGACAATGCAAATATATTCAAAAAACATACTAATTAGTATGTTTTGAAAAATAATTTTATTTCAAACTATTCAAATACCTTTTAAGCTCTTCTAAATAAATAAGATATGCTGAATTATGATTTTGAAGTTTTCCAAAATTTCGTATTCCCCAATAGCCTGAAAGAATAAAAAAGGCTACTTGTTCACCAATAACATCTTTACGAATCAATCCAGATTGTTTACCTTTTTCGATTGAATCTATAATAGTGGTTTTCCATAAATTGACTAATTCAGTCAAAGCTTCGCTAAACTTAGTATTCCAGGGCGTCATTTCCTGAGTAAGATTTCCAACCGGACAGCCATATTTTACCTGCAAAAAAGGATCTTCTAATAACAGATATGAAAGCATATTATAAAAATCTTCTATTGGATTTTGAGAAACTTCCGTTGGCTTTATAAAATGTTCCTGCATTGTCGGCTTTAAAATTTCTTCTATAATTGCAACTCCCATTTCATCTTTATTTTTAAAATGATAATAAAAAGCTCCTTTTGTAACTTGAGTTGTTGCAATAATTTCATCAACACTAGTGGTTTGATATCCTTTAGTGTATATCAATTCAAATGCTTTATGAAGAATAGTAAGTCGGGTATTGGCAGCTTTAGACATAAAAAAAATACTAATTGGTATGAAAAAGCAAATTAAAGAAAAATAATTGGTGTAATTGATTTAAACACATAGAAACAGAAATATAAACTTTTTCTTAATTCACAAAGCAATCGGTTTATTTCAATTGATTTTGTAAATTAGCCAACACTATTTTGTAAAATCAATATTATATCATGGATTTAAACTTCAATAAAAACGAAGATCACAATAAACTCTTACTTTCAGAACTAAAACAAAAATTTGCCAAAGTAAAATTGGGCGGAGGCGAAAAACGAATTGAAAAATTACATGCCGAAGGAAAAATGACGGCTCGTGAACGTATCGATTATTTATTAGATGAAAATTCAAATAGTATTGAAATTGGCGGTTTTGCTGGAGAAGGAATGTACGCTGAACACGGCGGATGTCCGTCTGGCGGAGTTGTAATTAAAATAGGATACATAAAAGGAAAGCAATGTATTGTGGTTGCCAATGATGCGACGGTAAAAGCCGGAGCCTGGTTTCCAATAACAGGAAAAAAGAATCTTCGAGCGCAAGAAATTGCTATCGAAAACAGACTTCCAATTATTTATTTAGTAGACAGCGCTGGAGTGTACCTGCCTATGCAGGATGAAATTTTTCCTGACAAAGAACATTTTGGACGCATTTTTAGAAATAATGCTCAAATGAGCAGTATGGGAATTACACAAATCGCTGCCGTTATGGGAAGCTGTGTTGCCGGAGGTGCTTATCTGCCCATTATGAGTGATGAAGCTTTAATTGTAGATAAAACAGGCAGTATTTTTCTTGCCGGAAGTTATTTGGTTAAAGCGGCAATTGGAGAAACTATAGACAACGAAACTCTGGGCGGCGCAACAACACACTGCGAAATTTCTGGAGTTACAGATTATAAAGCTAAAGATGACAAAGATGCTTTAGATAAAATTAAAAATATTGTAGATAAAATTGGTGATTTTGATAAAGCCGGCTACAGCCGAATCAAAGCTGAAAAACCAGCTTTAGACCAAAATGACATTTACGGAATTTTACCAAAAGCCAGAACAGATCAATACGACATGATGGAAATCATAAAACGTTTAGTTGATAATTCTGAATTTGAAGCCTATAAAGAAGGTTATGGACAATCATTAATAACCGGTTATGCCAGAATAGACGGCTGGGCTGTTGGAATTGTGGCGAACCAGCGAAAAGTGGTAAAAACCAAAAAAGGAGAAATGCAGTTTGGAGGCGTAATTTATTCTGACAGTGCAGATAAAGCAACCCGATTTATTGCAAACTGCAATCAAAAGAAGATTCCGCTGGTATTTTTACAAGATGTTACCGGATTTATGGTAGGTTCAAAATCTGAACATGGCGGCATTATTAAAGATGGTGCTAAAATGGTAAACGCAGTAAGCAATTCTGTTGTACCAAAATTCACAGTAATTGTAGGTAATTCTTACGGCGCAGGAAATTATGCGATGTGCGGAAAAGCCTATGATCCAAGATTAATTTTCGCATGGCCAAGTGCAGAACTTGCTGTTATGGGAGGAACTCAGGCTGCTAAAGTTTTGGCGCAAATTGAAGCTTCTTCGCTTAAAGCCAAAGGCGAAGTTATTGATGAAGCCAAAGAAGCAGAATTATTCAATAAAATAAAAGCACGTTACGACGAGCAGACTTCTCCGTATTACGCAGCTTCAAGATTATGGACAGATGCTATTATCGATCCGCTTGATACCCGCAAATGGATTTCAATGGGAATCGAAGCAGCAAACCACGCTCCTATTCAAAAACCATTTAATTTGGGAGTTATTCAGGTTTAGCAGTTTTAAAATTTTGAAAAGCTGTTAAATAAATATCAAAAAACTTATTTCCAGACACTTAAATTAAATATATCATTAAAAATTAGTAACTTTATATGTAATTTTTAATCACGTAGTATCATGGAAAATGTTAAAAGCTTAAATAAGTGGGCGAATTCGCATACTTATTTACCAGTAGATTTGGTGCGTATTATATTGGGTGTTTTTTTATTTATGAAAGGAATTTCATTTGTAACAAACATTCAGTATTTACATGATTTAATTTCTCCTATAGATCAGTTTGGGGGCGGAATGTTTCTTTTGCATTATATTGCACCGGCCCACATGATTGGAGGCATAATGATTGTATTCGGGCTGCTTACCCGCTGGGCAATTGCAGCTCAATTACCTGTACTATTTGGTGCTGTTCTCGTTAATTTTATGGGACGCATGCACTCTGAAAGTTTAATTCTTGCCATAGTAGTTTTACTGCTTTGCATATTCTTCTTATTTTACGGAGGAGGAAAACACTCAGCCGACTATTACTTTAAAATGCAGCAATAAAAAATTTTATCCTCAACTATTCTACAAATGTTGAGGATAAAATAATAAAGCTACTTTTAAGAAGTAATTAGCACTTAAAATTTCATTTATTGTGTTTTATGAACTAAATTCGCAGCCATGAATTGGATTCGTAAAACCATATTTTTTGTATCACTTTTGATCATCGGACTTTTTGCTGCTCAGGCAAACGAGTTTCCTGTGCAAAAAAATGAAAGTCAAAAAACGGATACTAATTTCTGCAAAGAAACAGCCGATTCATCAGCATTTATTCAGCCTCAGGGCAGTTATCAATTTGCTGCAAATATTAAAACAGATACAGCCGTTGTCATCAAATGGTTTGATGCGCTGTTAGTTGTTATACCGCCTCATAAGGCAGTTAAATCTGCATTTAACTTTACAAATCAGTTTACTACTCAGAGCAAAAAAATCATGTTATTGCTCTACGCCTTCCATTTTTTCTGGTAAATAAAACTTGAATTTTATTCTGAAGAGCAATTCTTCACAAATAAGTAAACCGTTTTCATCCTGAAAACTGTTTATGATTTCATTTATTTTTCACCAAAAACTTAAATCAAAAATGGAAACAAGTGTAACCATAATTGGTATTGTGATCGCAATCATAGTAGCCATTCCAATGTATTTTTCAGCACGCTCGAGCGCTGCAAACAAATCAAGAATATTAAACATCAAAAAGAAATTCAATCCAAATAATCCGGAGCAATTTGATTTGACTGAATCTCAAAGCAACAAAACACTTACGATCGATCAAAAAAACAGAAAATTCATTTTAATGAATTTCAATCCAAATCAACAGGAATCTACTTATGTAGATTTAAAAAGTGTTTCGTCTTGTAAATTAGTTTTAACTACAGAAGGCAGTTCAGATACAATCGTAAAAATCGATTTTGAATTTCAGGATAAAGAAACTTCTAGAAAAATAATAATTCCATTCTATGATTTTGATGATGACCGCATTAAACAAATAAGCGTGTATCAGGATCATATGTTTGCGAAAAAATGGCTTAAAATCATTCAGGATTCTATTTAATGTTAGTTATTTAATTCAGTAGAAAGAGGCTCTTTATGGGTCTCTTTTTTTTGTTAATTAATATGATATTTGTCATTTTATACCCCGGTTTTGTATAGTAATTTTGGTGAAAACTAAATCCGTCTTTATGAAAATTTCACTAACCCAAAAGTACAATGTACCAGGGCCAAGATACACCAGTTATCCTACCGTACCTTATTGGAATGAAGCTGCTTTTACGATAGAAGAATGGAAATCATCATTTCAAAGAGCGTTTTCTGAAAGCAATTCTCAAAACGGAATAAGTTTATACATTCATCTTCCATTTTGCGAAAGCATGTGCACCTTTTGCGGCTGCAACAAACGAATTACAAAGAATCATACTGTTGAAGAAAAATACATACAAGCCGTTTTAAAAGAATGGAGATTGTACTGCAAATTATTACCAGAAAGACCTCTTATAAAAGAAATTCATTTAGGAGGCGGAACACCTACTTTTTTTTCGGCACATAATTTAGAGCATTTGATAAATGGTATTTTCAGCTTTGCAAATAAAGCCGAAAATCATGAGTTTAGCTTTGAGGGACATCCTAATAACACTACCTACGATCAATTAAAAAGATTATATGATTTAGGCTTTCGCCGGGTTAGTTTTGGAGTTCAGGATTATTCTGAAAAGGTACAAAAAGCAATCAACCGAATTCAGCCTTTTCACAATGTGGCCAAAGTAACTTTTTGGGCCAAAGAAATTGGTTACACTTCTATAGGACACGATATTATATTTGGGCTTCCTTTTCAAACGGTTGAAGATGTAATTGATACAGTCGAAAAAACCAATTCTGTAAAACCAGACAGACTGGCATTTTACAGCTACGCTCACGTGCCCTGGATAAAAGGAAATGGACAACGCGGTTTTAATGAAGAAAACCTCCCAAAAGATGCCGAAAAAAGAAAACTTTACGAAACAGGTAAACTATTACTTTCTGCAAATGGGTATCATGAAATTGGCATGGATCATTTTGCTTTAAAATCTGATAGTTTATATCAGTCAGCGCAAAACAAAACAATGCATCGAAATTTTATGGGTTACAGTGCTTCAAAAACACAGCTTATGATTGGTTTAGGAGTTTCTTCAATTAGCGACAGCTGGTATGGTTTTGCTCAAAATACTAAAAACCTGGAAGATTACTATCAAATTTTAGAATGGAACCAGCTTCCGGTTGTAAAAGGCCATATTTTAAATAATGAAGATCTTATCATCAGAAAACATATTTTAAACTTAACCTGTGAGCTTGAAACATCCTGGAGCAATGATTCTTTATATTTTAAAGAACTGCCTGAAGTTTTATTATCTCTAAAAGAAATAGAAAACGATCAATTGATTTTAATTGAAGAGAATAAAATAAAAATTACTGAAGCCGGAAGACCTTTTGTTCGTAATATCTGTATGGCTTTTGATTTACATTTAAAAAGAAAGTCACCGGAAACCAATTTGTTTTCGATGACGGTTTAATGACAATTAGGAGTTCCCTGAACAAACAAACTCATATTTGAAGGAGATAAATAGGGAATTCCTAAACCTAAACCTCTCAGAATAAACAAAATTCCAATAATTACTGCAACATAAGGAATTGCTTTTTGAATCTTATTTCTAAATGGTAATTTTAAAAGTGATTTTACATAAACCACAATTGTCATTAAAGGAATAGTTCCTAATCCGTACAGAAACATATACAAAACACCAAAGCCGGCACTCTGCATGGCAATTGCCCCAAATAAAGCAACATAAACCATTCCGCAAGGCAAAAATCCATTAAGTAAACCAATCGTAAAAAGAGATTTATAACTTTTCTTTTTAAACTGGCTTCCTAAACTTGATTTTATGTTTGAGATAATTTTATAAACGGGTTTTGAAAAGTTGTATCTGGCAAATATTTTTTCTGGTATCAAAGCAATTAAAATCATTGCTATACCAATAAAAATAGACATTCGCTGCTGCATTCCTGCCAGGAAAAACCCCCTGCCCAATAATCCGAAAATTAAACCAATTGCAGCATATGCTGTTAATCTTCCTAAGTGATAAGTAATAATCTGCGTTACTTTTTTAGCTTCATTTTGATGATCAACAGGAAGCATCATAGCAATTGGCCCGCACATTCCAACACAATGCAGACTGCTGATAAGGCCTAATATAAAAGCTGAAAACAACATTTTATTTGTTTTTTATAATTAATTCAGACAAATATGTAGCCCCTGCGAGACATTTTCCGTTGGGACTGCATTACTTTAGGCTAAAAGACGAATCAATTTACGTAGATAACTTCTTTTGTTAAGTATTTTTTACCTTCATACTGCCATTCCATATTAACATCCCAGCGTCCTTTAATTAATTTTTTGTGCGGAATAACTATAGAAGAATTGGTTAAGGCAATTTGTGTATCAAAATCAAATTTTTTATTTGAAGGTCTGTACAATAAAATGTTACCTTTTATTTTCTCACTTTCAAAAGTGGCAGGAAAAGTAACTTTTACTCCTTCTTCTTCAAATTTAATTGAAGGTTTATGCTGTAAATCATGCGCATTCTGAATTCGGGCCATTTCTTCCTGAAAATGCGTATCATGTTTGTAATATTCTTCTACAACCAAATCATTGTCATATTTACTATTTGATTGTACTTCAAAAACAAAATATAAAATAAAGGTCATAAACAATGCAAATGCAATGACAATTCCTGTTCCCCAATTAATTTTCATGATGGTATATATTTTAATTAAAACTTCGTGGTCCTAAGAAATTTGTTTTGGTAGTTTCTAGAAGTTCTCTGCCGTTGTACACACCAATTTTTACATTAGTTTTATCACTTTCCAGCAGTACTTCATCAATTTCTATAAACAATGTTCCTTGAGAAATTCCTTCTTTTGGTACTTTAAAATGCTGTTTTCCAACATTTCTAATTTCACCTTTTTGATCGATTAATTCAAAATGAATATCGTTATAATCTTTCATTGTCTTGTTGACAATTTTATAAGTGTAAACGTTGCTTATTTTTTCTCCTTTATGTTGAAAAAGCTGCCCCGGCAAACGTAAAACAACTGCTTGAAGATCAGTTCTTAAAAACAACATTCCAACAAAAATACTCAATAATATAAATAAAACTGCACTGTAGCCTTTCATTCTGGCAGTGAACTTAAAAGGTTCTTTTTTAACGATTTCATCTTCTGATGCATAACGTATAAGTCCTTTTGGCAGTCCTACACTTTCCATAATATGATCGCATTCGTCGATACAAGCTGTACAGTTTGTACATTCTAACTGGGTTCCGTTTCTAATGTCAATTCCCATTGGGCAGACATGAACACATTGAAGACAATCAATACAATCTCCTTTTCCGGTTAAAGCTCTGTCTTCTTTTTTATTAAACTTTGCTCTTCCTTCTTCTTTTTCTCCTCTAACAAAATCATACGCTACATTGATTGATTTATTATCTAAAAGAACGCCTTGTAATCTTCCATAAGGGCAGGCAATAATACAAACCTGCTCACGAAACCACACAAAAACAAAATAGAAAACTCCGGTAAAAATTAAAAGTGCAATAAAATTGCTTGCCTGCTGAATCGGGCCTTGTTCAATCATTAGCAGCAAAGCATCACTTCCTACCAAATAAGCTAAAAAGACATTTGCAATAGCGAAAGAAATTATAAAGAAAATCGTCCATTTAATCAATCTCTTTCTGATTTTTTCGGCATTCCATTCCTGTCTTGCCAAACGTGATTGTGAACCGCGGTCACCGTCAATCCAATATTCTATACGGCGAAAAACCATTTCAAGAAAGATGGTCTGCGGACAAATCCAGCCGCAAAATATTCGGCCAAAAACAACAGTAAATAAGATTATAAATACAACGCCTACCAGCATTGAAATTACGAAGAGGTAAAAATCTTGCGGCCAAAAAGGAAATCCGAAGATATTAAAACGACGTTCAATGATATTGAACATCATAAACTGGTTTCCGTTTACTTTTATAAACGGATTTATGACTAAAATTGCCAGTAAAACGTAACTGACTATTTTACGGTAATCATAAAATTTACCAGACGGTTTTTTCGGAAAAATATATTTCCTTTTACCACCTTCATCTATTGTTCCAATGGTATCTCTAAAAGCTTCGTCTGGTAAATTTGACATGGTATTCTATTTTATTTTTTAACTTCTGTGGTATCTTTTTTTGGTGCAGCTGAGGTTGCATCGTTGATTGGTGCACTTTCGTCTACCCAAACTTCACCTTCTGCTTCTTTTGGATCTTTAGGATTACTTCCTTGTAAAGACAAAATATAACTCGCAACTTTTTGAATTTCTTTTGGTTTCAAAGTTCCTTTCCAGGCAATCATTCCTTTTCCGTCACGGCCTCCGTTTGTAATTGTATGGAACAGATTTTTAATTCCTCCTCCTAAAATCCAACGGTTGTCTGTTAAGTTTGGACCAATCTGCCCTCCTGCATCTGCTCTGTGGCAGGCAGCACAATTGGTTGTAAAGATTTCTTTTCCTGCCGCAAGGCTTGCTTCGTCTGTAAGTAAAACAACTGTTTTTTCATCCATTAAATCCGGCGCTGTTTTCAGGTATTCTTCAACATCAATTTTTGCCTGAGCCATTTCTTTCTTAAGCTCCATTTCCTGATCATCAGCTCCTAATACATCGTAACGAACTACGTAGATTACCCCAAAAATGATACAGATGTAGAATAAATACACCCACCAAGGCGGTAAATTGTTGTCTAGCTCTTTAATGCCGTCATAATCATGATCCATTAATAAGTCAGCTTCTTTAGACATTGGTTCTGTCTTAGTAAGCTTGTGCATTAATTCTTTGAACCAGGTACTTTCTTTTAAGCTTAAACTATTTTCGTATTCTAATTTTGCTTTTTCTTCCGGCGACATTAATTGATACATCACTCTGTTTACAGCACTAAGCGTAACTTCGATTGCAATCAAAATGAATAAGAAAACAAATAAAAAGACAGATACCATTGGATATTTGATAAAAGCGGGCTTATCGCCTGAATCTATAAAATATTCCATCAAAGCAAATACGATGAAGAAAATCAACGGTACTCTAACATATACTGGGAAAAACTTTTTCATTTTTATCTATCTTTTGAGATTATAACTTGTCCTTCTTCTAAAGGTATATTACTCATTTCCTGAATTTTATCTTTTCTATAAGAAAACACCCAAATGCCTAATCCTACGAAAAAGAAGAAGAAAATCAAGAGGGAAAGTATCGGGTAAATTTCTACACCCGATATCGTTTCCATATTGTGTTTTATTTGTTCAAACATAATGCTGTTATTTAGTTTCTTTTACTTTAATATCAGTACCAAGTCTTTGTATATAAGCAATCAAAGCGACAATTTCTCTTTCATTCATCGGAATGAATTTTTCTCCTTTTGCAGCTGCTTTTTTCTTGCTGTCTTCGTAGCTTTTCACAAAGTCAGGATCACTTTCTAAGCTTTTCTCAATCTTAACTGCCTGTTCTCTTAATGTTCTTTGTGCATTTTCAACATCTTGTGCTGAATAAGGAACTCCAAGTGAAATCATAGCATTCATTTTCTTTTGTGTCAATGAAATATCAAGCGGTTTGTTATCAAATAACCATTTATAACCTGGCATAATAGATCCTGCCGATGTACTTTGAGGATTCCACATGTGGTTAAAGTGCCAGTTGTCGTTGTACTTACCACCTACTCTTAATAAATCTGGTCCTGTACGTTTTGATCCCCATAAGAATGGATGGTCATAAACAAACTCTCCAGCTTTTGATTGAACTCCGTAACGTTCAACTTCACTTCTAAACGGACGAACTGACTGAGAGTGGCAACCTACACATCCTTCTCTGATATATAAATCACGTCCTTCAAGTTCTAACGGTGTATATGGTTTTACACTCGAAATAGTTGGAATATTTGATTTTACCATAATGGTTGGTACAATTTGAATAATACCTCCAATTAAAATGGCAATCGTAGCCAGAATAGTTAACTGAATTGGTTTTCTTTCTAACCATGAGTGGAATTTTTCTCCGCTCAATCTGTTACTGCTTATTTTTTGTAAAGCCGGAGCCTGAGCTAATTCGTCTTCAACTGGCTCACCAGCTCTAACTGTCATGATGATATTATAAACTAATGTCAGCATTCCAATTAAGTACAAACTGCCTCCAATAGCTCTCATCCAATACATTGGCATAATCGCCGTAACTGTTTCAAGAAAGTTTCCGTAAGTTAAAGTTCCGTCTGGATTAAATTGTTTCCACATAGAAGCTTGTTGGAATCCGGCAACATATAAAGGAATTGTATACACAATAATACCCAGAGTACCTATCCAGAAATGGAAGTTTGCCAGTTTCTTAGAGAACAAAGTTGTTTTTGTCATTCTTGGAATCAACCAGTAAATAATTGCAAATGACATAAATCCGTTCCAAGCTAAAGCTCCTACGTGTACGTGAGCTACGATCCAGTCAGTGTAATGCGCAATAGCATTTACATTTTTAAGAGATAACATTGGTCCTTCAAAAGTTGCCATTCCGTAACCTGTAATCGCTACTACGAAGAATTTCAAAACCGGTTCTTCTCTAACTTTATCCCACGCACCTCTTAGTGTTAAAAGACCGTTGATCATACCTCCCCAAGATGGAGCGATAAGCATTACTGAAAACGCAACTCCTAAATTTTGAGCCCAGTTTGGTAAAGCTGAATATAATAAGTGGTGAGGCCCTGCCCAGATATAGATAAAAATTAAAGACCAGAAGTGAATAATTGATAATCTGTAAGAGTAAATAGGACGGTTTGCAATTTTAGGAACAAAGTAATACATCAATCCTAAAAATGGTGTTGTTAAGAAAAACGCAACTGCATTGTGTCCGTACCACCATTGTACTAAAGCATCCTGAACACCTGCGTAAACTGAATAACTTTTTAATGCTGAAACCGGAATTTCGATGTTGTTAAAAATATGCAGTACAGCAACCGTAACAAACGTAGCAAGGTAAAACCAAATTGCTACATACAGGTGGCGTTCTCTTCTTCGAAGCATTGTACCTATCATATTAATTCCCATTACCACCCAAATTAACGCTATAGCAATATCAATAGGCCATTCAAGCTCTGCATACTCTTTTGAAGAAGTATATCCTAATGGTAATGTAATTGCGGCAGCAACAATAATTAACTGCCATCCCCAAAAGTGCAGATTACTTAAAAAGTCACTGAACATTCTGGCTTTCAGCAATCTTTGCATTGAGTAATACATACCTGCAAAGAAAGCATTCCCAACAAAGGCAAAAATAACAGCATTAGTGTGCAAAGGTCTTAAACGACCGTAACTAAGCCATGAGATCCCGTCTGTGATATTGGGAAAAAGGTACATAACCGCTAAGGTCAGTCCCACTAACATACCCACGACTCCAAAAAGAATGGTGGCGTAAATGAATTTTTTTACAATTTTGTTGTCGTAATAAAACTGTTCCATTTCCATAATTTATACTTGTTTTTCTTCGATTGGTGAATTATTATTTTGAGAAGTAATTTTGGTCTCGTCGTCAAAAAGAATTCTGACTGAGGGCGTATAATCGTCATCGTACTGACCGGATTTTACAGCAATAATGAAAGCAATAAAGAAACAAACTGCTACGAAAATACTTACTGAAATTAAAAGATAAATAACACTCATACCGTAAATTTATGTTAACAAAATTACTAGGTGATTGGCGTTTAAAATATGATAATTATCATAATCGGAGAAGAATACTAAAATTAGATAAAATATTCTTTGTATTATTTATAATTATTTTAAATTACTGTTACTGAAATAGTTAGACATAATAGTTACAAAACTCACAATGGTAATTGTACTCAACGGCATTATGATTGCGGCAACAAGCGGATTTAGATTTCCGGTGACTGCAAATGCCAAGCCTACTACATTATAAAGCAGCGATAAAGTAAAACTCATTTTAATTATTAAAATTGACTTATGAGACAATTTTAAAAAGTAGTTCAGCTTAGAAAATACGCCTGCATCTAATATCGCATCGCAGGCCGGAGAAAACACATTTACATTCTCAGAAACTGAAATACCAACGTTACTTTGCGCCAAAGCTCCGGCATCGTTTAGACCATCACCAACCATCATAACGTTTTTTCCTTGCAATTGAAGTTCTTTGATAAATTCTAATTTTTGTTCTGGTTTTTGATTAAAAACCAATTCTGTATTGTTTGGCAGGATTTCTTCAAGAGTATTTCTTTCTCCATCATTATCCCCAGAAAGGACTTTTATGTTGTACTCTTTGCTGAGTGTTGCAAATAATTTTTCTAAACCTTCGCGATATTGGTTTTGGAAAACGAATTTTCCCAGATAAAGATTATCTATTTTGATATGAAGCGCTGTTCTTTCTATTTCAGATAGCTCTGCAACAGGACTTTCTACAAATGATGAAGACCCTATTTTTATTTCTTTACCTTCTACGACTGCCAGAATACCTTTTCCGGTAATTTCCTGGAAATCATCAATTTTAATTCGTTTGTTTTCGGGCAAAAAGTCATACAACATTCTGCTTAACGGATGATTAGATCCTCGGAGAACATTTTTAATGAACAAATAATTATCGTCGGAAATATTTGTTCCTTCGTATATAATATTCGACTTTTTATTGGTTGTAATCGTTCCTGTTTTATCAAAAACGATGGTATCAACTTTAGCCAATTGCTCTATAACCAAAGCATTTTTTAGATACATTTTTTGTTTTCCCATTATTCTGAGAATGTTTCCAAAAGTAAACGGAGCTGTTAAAGCCAATGCACAAGGGCATGCTACGATTAAAACTGCCGTAAAAACATTAAAAGCTGTATTGGCATCAATAAATATCCAATAACCAAATCCTGCAAATGCAATTAATAATAAAATTGGCGTAAAATAACGGCTTATTGCATCTGTAATTGTTTTATGCTTTTGCTGTACTTTTTTCTGAAAAACTTCATTGCTCCATAACTGTGTTAAGTAGCTTTGAGAAACAGAATGTAAAACTTCCATTTCTATCACTTTACCAATTTGTTTTCCACCGGCAAAAACTTTGTCTCCTGATTTTTTTGTAATTGGAACTGCTTCTCCTGTTACGAAACTATAATCAATCTCAGCTTTTTCACTAATTAAAATACCATCAACAGGAATTAACTCCTGATTTCTAATTAAGAGTCTGTTTCCTTTTAAAACATCGTAAATTGGCACACTTTCTTCAGATGCATCTGAATTAATTCGGGTAACAGCAATAGGAAAATAGGATTTAAAGTCTCTTTCGAAACTTAAAAAGCTATAGGTTTTAATTTGAAACATTTTCCCAAGCAGCATAAAGAAAACTAAACTGGCAAGGCTGTCAAAAAATCCCGGTCCGTGGTCCATTAGCATATCATAAGTACTTCGTATAAACATTACGATGATTCCTAATGCAATTGGAATATCAATGTTAAGCATACCGCTTTTGATACTTTTATAGGCCGAAACGTAATAACCACTCGCTGAATAAAAGAAGCTTGGCAGAGCCAAAAGGAAAATCAACAGTCTAAAAAACGGTTTGTAGCTATCTAACCAAAATTCTTTCATTTCGAAATATTCCGGAAAAGAAAGCAGCATAATATTCCCGAAGCAGAAAAAAGCAACACCAAGTTTATAAGTTAAACTCCTGTCTACTTTTGTTTTTCCTGTTTCGTAGTTTTCTAAACTTATATAAGGTTCGTAACCAATTGAACTCAATAAATAGGCAATTTCTTTTAGCGATACGGTTTCTGAATTAAAAGTGATTCTAACTCTTTTTTCAGGAAAATTAACCTGAGAACTGCTTACACCTGAATTTAATCTGTTTAAATTTTCCAGAATCCAGATACATGAACTACAGTGAATGTGAGGGATATTTAAAGAAACTATTGAAGTATTTGATTCCTGAAACTCTAAAACTTTGGCAAGAATAGATTCGTTGTCTAAAAAATCATATTTGCCTTTAATGTTCTGCGGAGTTGCGCCAGGAGATTTTTCGAAATCATAATAACAGGTTAAATCATTTAGACTAAAAATTTCGTAAACTGTTTTACAGCCTGTACAACAAAACGTTTTTTCATCAAAATTGATCTCTTCATCTTTAGGAATTTCAAGCCCGCAATGAAAACAACTCTGCTCACTCATAATTTGTTTTTTTAATTCTACAAATATTCCAAAAAAGCAGTAATTATAACTATGATATTTATCATGTTACAATGAATTCAAAATTCTAATTTAGCAAATTAAAACGCTCAAACAGCGATAATCACTTTTTTATGTATTTTTTAGACAATAAAATTACCAAGAAAGCCCAATATTGGTTAATTTTGCATCAAACTTTTTAATTGCTATGAGTAAATGTGACCAATGTATCGTTAGACAGCTTTCTTCATTAAAGGCTCTCAATAAAGATGAGGTTGTAAAACTTGCCAGCAGTAAAACGACTTACACTATTAAAAAAGGTGAGGCTATTTTTGAAGAAGGTGAAGTTACCAACGGCGTTTTTTGTGTTAAGGACGGAGTTGGAAAACTGTCTAAATTAAGTGCCAACGGAAAAGACCAGATTGTAAAACTTGTAAAATCTGGTGAACTTTTAGGTCAGCGTTCTATGATTAGCAATGAACCAGCCAATTTATCTGCAAAAGCAATTGCTGATATGGAAGTTTGTTTTATTCCGAAATCTGAAATTATTCATTTCTTTAACAACAATAATCAATTTTCTTTGAACCTGATGCAGTCTGTATGCGAAGATTTGAAGGAATCTGACAATGACAAAATCGCTTTAGTTCAAAAAACAGTAAAACAACGTCTGGCTGAAACTTTACTGCAGCTTCATGATGATTTTGGTGAAAATCCAGACAAAACCCTTAAAGTACAGCTTACCAGAGAAGAACTTGCCGGAATAATTGGTACTGCAACTGAAAGTTGTATTCGCTTACTATCTGATTTTAACAAATTGGAATTGATTGAATTAGTGGGTAAAAAAATTATGCTTAAAAATGTAAAAGCCTTAAAAAAACTGGCTGAATAGTTTTATTGCTTTTTCGCTTCATTCCAAAAAACATCCATTTCGGCCAAAGTCATATCCATTAAAGGTTTTCCTAATTCTGAAGCTTTGCTTTCTAAATATTGAAAACGCTTAATGAATTTTTTATTGGTGCGTTCTAAAGCATCTTCCGGATTGACATTTAAAAATCGGGCATAATTAATCATCGAGAATAAAACATCTCCAAATTCGGCTTCAATTTTATCCTGATCTCCAGCCTGAACTTCAACTTGTAATTCTTCCAGCTCTTCCTGAACTTTATCCCAAACCTGATGCGGTTCTTCCCAGTCAAAACCAACGCCTTTTACTTTATCCTGAATTCGGCTTGCTTTTACTAATGCGGGTAAACTTCTCGGAACACCTTCTAAAACTGATTTTTTACCTTCTTTCAATTTTAGTTTTTCCCAGTTTTGTTTTACTTCTTCTTCGTCTTTTACAACAGTATCGCTGTAAATATGCGGATGACGATGAATTAATTTATCGCAGATTTCATTGCATACATCGGCAATATCAAAATCATTGGTTTCTGAACCTATTTTTGCATAAAACACAATATGCAATAACAAATCGCCAAGTTCTTTTTTTACTTCGTTTAAATCATTATCCAAAATAGCATCGCCCAATTCATAGGTCTCTTCAATAGTTAAATGCCTTAGTGTCTGCAAAGTCTGTTTTTTATCCCACGGACACTGCTCACGAAGTTCATCCATTATAATTAATAATCTTTCGAAGGCTTTTAATTGAAGTTCTCTGCTCATTTTTGAAGTATTTTTGATATTGTAACCGAATAGATGTAAAAGTAAAAAATCCTGTCAAGAAAACATCTTAACAGGATTAATATATTTGAATGCAGCAAACTGCTATTCTTCTTTTTTAGCTTTTGCTTTTTTAGCAGCTGGCGCTTTTTTTGGTTTTTCTTCAGCAGCAGGAGCTTCTTCCGGAGTTTCAGCAGCAGCCGGAGCTAAATCTGTTACTAAACCTTTACCCTGAAGTGTATTGTACCAGTTTAATACTTTTTTAATATCTGAAGGATAAACTCTTTCTTCATCATATTCTGGCAAAATTTCTTTGAAGTAAGCACTTAAAGTTGCATTATCTTCTTTATGAGAAATAGCCTGACCTTTGTTTTCTTTTACTGCAATTTTTTGCATTACTTCAGTCAATGGTTTTTCACCTTCGTATGTATAAATTGAAATTTCAGATAATAAACTTACGTTACTTTTTAAGTTTACTGTGATTTTTTTTCCATCTAATAATGATTCTGCCACAAAACCTGTACGAGTCTGCACTTTCAATACATATAAACCTGGTTTCCCAGAAATGGCTAAAATTTTGTCTAAATTCATGTTTATTAAAATTAGTATTAAGAATTTCTAGTATTTTTTTGATGTTCTTTTTTTAGAACATTATCTGCCTTTTTTAGCGGCTGCAAATTTCATTCTGTATTCCTGAAACGTTTTGCCTTCTGTGATATTTTTCAATTTCTTTTGAATCAAACGCTTTTTCAAAGAAGATATTTTATCTGTAAATAAAACTCCTTCGATGTGGTCGTATTCGTGTTGGATTACTCTTGCAATTAAGCCGTCAAAAATTTCTGTTTTCATTACAAAATCTTCTTCGCAGTATTCAATTGTAACAGTTGGTTTTCTGTAAACATCTTCACGAACATCCGGAATACTCAAACATCCTTCGTTAAAACTCCACTCCTCACCTTCTTCTTTAACAATTTTAGCATTGATAAAAGTTCTCTTAAAACCTTTTAAATCCTTTTGTTCATCTGCCGGCAAATCCTCGTCATCACTAAAAGGTGTTGTATCGATAACAAATATACGTATTGGCAAACCTACCTGCGGTGCAGCAAGCCCAACTCCGTAAGCATTATACATGGTTTCATACATGTTTGCTATTGTTTCTTTTAAGTTAGGATAATCTGGCGTAATTGCCGTACCTACTTTTCTTAAAACAGGATCACCATATCCTACAATTGGTAAAATCATTTGTTTTTATTTAATGTTTTTCTAACGAAAACCTTAAAAACCGGTTCTCATAATTCAGCTGGCAAAAATAGTAAAAAATAGTCAACCAATAGTTGTAAACGCACATTATAACATATTTTTTATATGCTTTGGAAAACTCAGCTATAATTATGCCAAAATATTTCGTACAATTCTTAACTTTGCTAGTAAACCTCATTATATGTTTGACCGCATCTCAAAATTTACAAACAGTACTTCTTTTTTAAACGCTTCAAAAGTAACAATTGCTTCCGTTGTGCCCGTTTTAATTTTGAATTTTTTAGGCCATTTTGAAATAGGTTTTACTATTGCGCTGGGTGCTTTTTATACTTATCCCAGTGATATCCCCAGTTCTTTAAGCCACAAAATTAAAGGATTAATCGTTGCATCGTTTATCGTATCGGGTGTAAATTTATTAGTAAATCTTGCTTATCCTTTTCCGTTTTTATTTTATCCATTTTTAGGATTTTTATTGTTTTTATGTTCGATGATTTCGGTTTATGGACAGCGTGCCACACTGGTTTCGTTTTCTGCCTTATTATCTATTTCATTATCATTTGGACATTTGCACGAAGGCTGGGAAGCTTTTCAATATTCTGGGTTTATTTTTATTGGAGGAATTTTATATCTGATAGTTTCACTTGTTTTTCATTTTGTACAGCCTTATAAATATGTAGAATTGCAAATTGCAGAAGGTATAAAACTAACGGCAAAATATTTAAAATTAAGAGGGGATTTATGGAGTCCGGAAGCGAATCGCGAAAAAATAATTGAAAAACAGCTTGCCATACAAGTCGATTTGAATTTGATTCATGAAGATTTGCGCAAAATGCTTATCGGAAATCAAAATGCATCTGGAACAACAAGCCAAAACCGAAAAATGCTTTTGGTTTTTATTACTTTGGTTGAAATTCAGGAACTCGCATTATATACGTCATTCGATCATAGTAAACTTCATGAAAAATTTGCTAAACATCCTGAAGTTCTTCGTACGTATCAAAATGTAGCTTACAAACTGGCATCAACACTTAAAAAGCTTTCTAAAAATGTACATCATATTGCGGTTTATGTTGACAAAGACGATCTTAAAAATGAATTAGATGCTTTAGAATTTGCCATTTTTGATTATGAGAAAACATTAGGAAAAGAAGAAGCTGCAGAAGGCGTTTTAATGCTGACCAATATGCTGAAATATGCCAAAAATCAGGTTGGAAAAATTAAAATTATTCAGCGTGCTTTATCACTGGCAATGCAGTCTTATAAATTGAAAGATAAAGATAAGGAGTTAGAAAAATTCTTAACACCTCAATACTATCCTTTAAGAACACTTACTGAAAATTTAAGTTATTCTTCGTCTATTTTCAGGCATTCTCTGCGATTAACCATTACGATTTTAATTGGTTTATTTATTGGAGAAATGCTGGATCTTCAAAACGTTTATTGGATTTTACTGACCATTGTAGTAATTATGAGACCTGGTTACGGATTAACCAAAGAACGATCTTATAATCGTATGTTTGGAACCATTCTAGGCGGATTATTAGCTTTTGGAATTGTGTCTATAATTCAAAATCATGTTGCATTAAGTATTTTTTCAATTGTATGCATGCTTTTAGGTATTTCTTTTACTCAAATTAACTATAAAATAAGTGCAACATTTGTAACTATGTATGTTGTATTTATCTATGGTATTTTAACTCCAAATGTCGTAGAAGTTATTCAGTTTAGAATTTTAGATACGCTTACCGGAGCGACTTTAGCATTTATTGCTAATCAATTTTTATGGCCGGCATGGGAATTTATAAACACGCCTATTCATATCGAAAATGCAATCAGGGCAAATCGAAATTATCTTAAAGAAATTGCTGATTTTTATAATAAAAAAGGAGAAATTCCAACTTCATACCGATTAGCGAGAAAAAATGCTTTTGTTGAAATTGGAAATTTAATGACTTCTTTTCAGCGTATGATGCAGGAACCAAAATCAAAGCAAAAAACAATGCCTTTGGTAAATAAACTGGTAGTTTTAAATCATTCACTTTTGTCTGCATTAGCCTCTTTATCAACTTATATTCAGTCGCATCAAACAACATCTGCTTCAGATTCATTCAATTATATTATAAAAACCATTTTATCTAATTTAGATAACTCTATTTCTATTTTAAGAAATGAAACTATAATTACAGATACTTTTTTTGACAAGGAAGATGTGACTTTACAGTTTGAGGAACTAAAACGCAAAAATTTCACTCGTCTGGCAACAGATGATGAATTGGATAAAGAAACTCGTCAGGCTAAAATGCAGGAAGCATCGATGGTTATTGAGCAGTTAATCTGGATGAGTAATCTTGCTGAGAAAATTTTAAAAATAACAAAAGAATTAAAAGCCGTAAAGAACGATTAAAGCTTTTAATTCTTTCGTTTTGTTTGTTTTTATTTGATATTTTGTTTTACAAAATCAGTTGTTACAACAGCTGCAAATTCATCATTTAAACTTGCCAAAGCAGTTTCATGAATTAGTTCTGCCGAAAAATTCTGTCCATCGACTCCTTTTTTATTAAAGGTTGCTGTTGCATCTGAAACGACAAAAGTATCGAAACCAAAATTTCCTGCCATTCTTGTTGTTGTCGACACACAGTGATCTGTTGTTAAACCTACAATTACCAATGTCGTGATTTTAGCATTATCTAATTGTTCTTTTAAATTTGTCCCTATAAAAGCACTGTTTACATTCTTTTTAATAACAATTTCACCTTCATTTGGTTTTACCAAATCTTTAAACTCATTTCCTGCATTATTTTCGTTGAGCAAAGAATTTGGATTTGAAGAACAATGCTGAATATGAAAAACAGGAAGATTATTTTGTCTCCACAGATTTAAAATTTCAGCAGCGTTTTCTTCTGCATTTACATTATTTCTTTGTCCTCCCCAATAATCAATATCATCAAATCCTTTTTGAATATCAATTAAAATTAATGCCGGATTGTTTGTTTTTGAAAGTGCCATATTCTTTTTGGTTAAAATTAAAAAAGGACTCAGTTATTTACAAACTAAGTCCTTGGGTATTATTTACATTTCGAAATTTTAATTATTTAATTTTTAAAACTTCAGCCGTATGTTTTCTCATTTCTGCTAAAAGCTCTGGTTTGTCGTTCAGAGTTTTACCGTAAGAAGGAATCATTTCTTTCATTTTAGCTTCCCACTCAGGAGTTTTAATCTGATTGGCAAAACATCTGCTGATTAAGTCAACCATAATAGCTACTGCAGTTGATGCTCCCGGAGAAGCTCCTAATAAAACTGCCAGAGTTCCGTCGTGTGTATTGATTACTTCTGTACCAAATTCTAAAACACCGCCGCCATCTTTTCCTTTTTTAATAACCTGAACACGCTGACCTGCTTTTTCTAATTTCCAGTCTTTAGAGCGTGCAGTAGGCAAATATTCACGAAGTGCTTTCATTCTGTCTTTTGGAGACTGACGAACCTGCTCGATTAAATATTTCGTTAATGGAATATTATGGAATCCCGCAGAAAGCATTGGGATTAAATTGTTTGCTTTTATAGATAGAGGTAAATCTAAATATGAACCATTTTTTAAGAAACGTGTTGAGAATCCGGCGAAAGGTCCAAAAAGAAGTGCTTTTTCACCATCGATTACACGTGTATCAATATGAGGAACTGACATTGGAGGTGCTCCAACACTAGCTTTACCATAAACTTTTGCCTGGTGTTTTGCAATAACTTCCGGGTTTGTACATTTCAGCCATTGTCCGCTAACCGGGAAACCGCCGTAGCCGTGACCTTCCGGAACATCTGCTTTTTCTAATAATGGCAATGAACCGCCGCCAGCACCAATAAATACAAATTTTGTATATGCTTTGCGTTTTTGTCCTGTTGACAAATCTGTAATTTTAATTCTCCATGATTTATCCTCACGCTGTTTTAACTTTTTAACTTCGTGATTAAAATATAAAGTAACGCCGTCTAACTTTTCAAGATAATTAAACATGCTTCTTGTTAAGGCTCCAAAATTAACATCGGTACCTATTTCCATGTGAGTTGCAGCTAATTTTTCATCTGCTTCTCTTCCTTCCATTACAAGAGGCATCCATTCTTTTAACTGATTAAAATCAGTACTGAATGTCATATCTGCAAAAATTGGGTTACTTTGAAGTGCTTCGAATCTTTTTCTTAAGTATTCTACATTTTTGTCTCCCCATACAAAACTCATGTGAGGAACACTTTTTATAAAATTTTCCGGAGATGGAACTTTATTCTGCTGTACTAAATACGACCAAAACTGGCGTGAAATTTCAAATGATTCAGCAATACTGATTGCTTTTTTAGGGTCAATACTTCCATCAGCCTTTTCTGGAGTATAATTTAATTCACAAAAAGCTGAGTGTCCGGTTCCTGCATTATTCCAGGCATCCGAGCTTTCGGCAGCCGCCACATCTAATCTTTCGTAAATTTCAATTTTTATATCCGGCTGCAGCTCTTTTAAAATTAATCCAAGAGTTGCACTCATAATTCCAGCTCCAATAAGCACTACTTCACTATTGGAACGTATTGTATTGTCAGGCATAACAGTATTTGTTTTTAAAGTGCAAAGGTACTTCTTTCAATCGCAAAAAAAAACTAATTTTTACATGATAAAAGTTAGGAAACTATAATTTTTTCTAAAAAAGAAAAATTAATCAGAAATACACTTAAAAACGTTTAGAAGAAAGATAATCCTGAAGCATAATTGTTGCCGAAATTTCGTCGATTAAACCTTTGTTTTGGCGTTGTTTTTTGCTGAGTCCGCTGTCGAGCATAGTTTGAAATGCCATTTTTGAAGTAAAACGTTCATCGACACGAATTACTTTCATGTCAGGAAAAATATTTGAAAAGTGAGTTACAAAACCATTAATAACAGATGCACTTTCAGATGGCTGGCCGTTCATTTGTTTGGGTTCGCCAATTAAAACGGCTTCGACTTTTTCTTTGGTAAAATAATCTTTGAGAAAATCGATTAAAGTGTGAGTTGGAATCGTAGTTAAACCAGATGCTATTATCTGCATTTCATCTGTAACTGCTATTCCAGTACGTTTTTGTCCGTAATCTATAGAGAGTATTCTTGGCATTGTATTTTTTTAGCAGGTTTACCTTAAAATAATTTATTGTGTTTTAGAAAACCAATAATATAAACGATTTCTAATTCCGATTCAATTCTAATAATTGCAGTGTAACCTTTAAAAACATAGTCTCGATACTTTTCCTCATCAAAATAAATGGATTTTTTAAAGTAAAAAGGGTTTACCAAATCTTTTTTAATATTCTTAAGCAAATCTTTTTTAAATTTTCTCGCAGCAATTGGTTTATCTTTAGCTATATATTTTATTTGTTCTTTTAGTTGCAACATAAAATCCTCAGTAAAGCTAACTTTCATATTTAGAAATAGTTTTTTCTAAGATTTCATCTAATTCCTCAAACGTGTAAAGCTTTGCTGTACCATTATCAATTTTAGCCGCTGCAGCCTCTAATTTTCTTTTATTTTTAATAAAATTAGGATCAACAAAATTACTCTCCTCAACTATTTTCAATTCATCAGAAGAAAATGAACTTAATAATTTCAATATCTTCTCCTTAATTTCTGGCTGAAATTCTAATCTAATTGCTTCCATAATACTTTATTTTACAATACAAATATAAAGCTTTTTGAATTGATGTTTTTACAATTTAACTTACTTCAAAAAGTCCATTAATTTAATCTCTTAATTATTTAACCCAAAAGGTCCGCCTTGAGCGAACTCAAAACGGACCCGAACCTAAATATTTAAAAACTAAAACTTTATTCTATCTATTAAATAATCTGCTGAAAAAACCTTTGTGTTCTTCAGTATCTTGTTCTTCTTCATAATGAGCAAATTTTGCTTGTGCTTTTTCGTGCTCAAAAATTAACTCTTTAATATATTCTACATAAGTTCTCTTTTTTTCTTCTAAGAAACCTATTAGATATTTTTCACTAAACTCAACACCGCTTGCAGCTTCAATTTGAAGCAGTTTTTTATACAATGGTTCAATATGCATTGTAACAACTTCTTGCGGAACGGCTTGTCTTCTTCCAAAGTAGTTTACAATAACTCCATTTTCGTCTCTGGCGATATCAAAGTCAGTTATAACCCAATAGTATCTTCCAGATTTAGCTAAGTTTTTTACTATTGCATGAAAGTTTTTTCCGTTTTTAAGATTTTCCCACAGGACTTTAAAAATAACTTTTGGCATATCCGGATGACGAATAATGTTATGCGGCTGTCCCATTAACTCATAATCTTCGTAACCACAAACGTCAACAAAAACTTCATTGGCATATTCAATAATACCAAAAGCGTTTGTTTTGCTCATAATTACCTGTGTTTTATCCCAAGTAACTTCTTTATCAATAACTGTAACTGGTGTTCGAAGTTGATTTTCTTGATTCATGTCTCGTAAATTTAATATGTTTTTGGATTGGATTTTTTAATTCTGGTTTGTAAGAATTAATTACACAAAAGTAGATAGAAGAAAAAGTGCAAAATCTGACTTTTGTCATATTTTGATATAAAAAAAACTTTTAGTGGATGTTTTTTCAGTTTCTTTCATTTAAAGACCATTGAAAAAATTTATCAAATTAAAAACAAAATGTTATACATGTAACACTTTCGATCTCGTTTACTTTTTTGCTTTTCTTTAAATACTTTATCTTTGCCAAAAATTTAAACTATGAATTCTTTACAGACTATAATTGAACAAGCTTGGGAAAACAGAGCTTTATTACAAGAAACAGCTACAACTGATGCTATTAGAGAAGTTATCGAATTGGTTGATGCAGGAAAATTACGTGTTGCTGAACCAGTTGGTGATAAATGGCAGGTAAACGAATGGGTTAAGAAAGCGGTTGTAATGTATTTCCCAATTCAAAAAATGGAAACATGGGAATCTGGCATTTTTGAATACCATGATAAAATGCTTCTTAAAAGAAATTATGCTGAAAAAGGAATTCGTGTAGTACCAAATGCTGTTGCACGTTACGGAGCTTATATTTCCAGCGGTGTTATTTTAATGCCTAGTTATGTAAACATTGGTGCTTATGTTGATGAGGGAACTATGGTTGATACATGGGCAACTGTTGGAAGCTGTGCACAAATTGGTAAAAATGTACACTTAAGCGGTGGTGTTGGAATTGGCGGTGTTTTAGAGCCATTGCAAGCTGCTCCGGTAATTATTGAAGACGGCGCTTTTATTGGTTCTCGTTGTATTGTTGTAGAAGGTGTTCACGTTGGTAAAGAGGCCGTTCTTGGTGCAAATGTATGTTTGACTGCTTCTACAAAAATTATTGACGTTACAGGTGACGAACCAGTTGAAATGAAAGGTTTTGTTCCTGCACGTTCTGTTGTAATTCCAGGAAGTTACACTAAGAAATTTGCTGCTGGTGAATTCCAAGTTCCATGTGCTTTAATCATTGGAACTCGTAAACCGTCTACAGATTTAAAAACTTCATTAAATAATGCACTTCGTGAATACGATGTTGCAGTATAGATTTTAAAAATCAATAAAAAATCCAAATTTCAATTGAAATTTGGATTTTTTTTATTTATTATTTTTCTGAAGTTTCAAAAGCTTGGCATATTTCATATAAGAGAAAAAAGCCTGAATCATTGAAAATGTCAGACCATCCAATCCGTTTAAAAAACCTTTTTTAAAAAAATAGCATCTTATAAAAGATACAGTTCCGTTTAATACAGGTTTAAAACTATTGATCCTTTTTCCCTGATCATAAAGCTGCTGTGCATTCCAGGTAGTGTATAAATTTTTCTTGGCGATAAATTGATCAAAATTTTCCCAAGCGTAATGATTTATATGAACATTTAAATGGGTCTTACTGCTTCCGCAAACTTTTTGATGAACTCTCTCATTTGATGGAGAAGCTGTTTTTTTATTAAAAAAACGTGCTGTTTTATCAGGATACCAGCCTGCAAAATTTATTTTTTTACCCCCCAGATAATTATACAATCTAAAAGTATAAACATCAAAATCTTGATTTTCATGTTTTCCTGATAATATGAATTTTTCGGCATCTTCAGCCAAAATCTCATCTGCATCCAGATTTAAAATCCAGTCGTTTTTACAATATTGAAGTCCATGAATTCGCTGTGGTCCATCGCCTAAAAACTTCTGCGGGATAACTTTAGCTCCTTTTTCTTCTGCTATTTTTACTGTATTATCTGCACTCAATGAATCTATAATAATTACTTCATCACAAATTCTAAAAAGTGCATCTATACATTTACCTATATTTTTTTCCTCATTATAGGTTATTACCAATCCGCTGATTTTCATGTATTATTTAAAATAATTTAAGTTTTCCAATCTTTAATTTTAATCTAAATTTAAACATACTGTCCTCTCCTTTAATGTCAATTCTTTTTACTAAATAATTATTTTTAAAAGGAAATTTATTTACTCTGTTTCCAATTCTCAAACCATATTTTATGCCATTATCGCGCATAATTTTTTCTAAAACAGCAAATTGAGCCTCTTTTTTAGCGTAATTACCAAAAGGATATGCTAAAACTGGTTTTATATCTAATTGATTCTTTTTTATAAAATCATTTGACTTAATGAAATCAGCTTCTAATTCTTCTTTTGATAATGAGCTGTATCTTTTATGTTCAAAAGAATGATACCCTAATTCAATAAGATTACTGTTTAATCCTTTTAATTGGTCAACACTCATTATTTTTTCTTTTCCTTCAATCCAATAATCAAAATTACCAACAAAAGAAAATGGTATAAAAAAAGAAGCTTTTAATTGGTATTTCTCAAGCAAAGGCACCGCATACAAAAGCTGGCATTCTGTAACATCATCAAAAGTGATGATAACACTTTTTGAAGGCAGCTCTTTTAAATTCTCTAAATCTTTAAAGTGAAATGCTTTATAATTATTATCATGCAGAAACTTTAATTGAGATTCCAGCTTAGAAATAGAAATACTTAAATTCAAAGATTTAGCTTCATCCACAACAACATTGTGGTACATTAAAATGGGTAACTTTGACATGCACTTTTTTGTGCAAATCTATATATTTATAGAATTGATTAACAAAAAAAAGGAAAAATTAAACAAAAAATAATATTTCACATATTTCAAGCCTATTATTGTAAGAATTACGAATCATTTTCTTAATTCACTTAGAAATGCATAATTGAGCAATATATAAGAATATAAATACAATTAATACAACCAAAAGACTTTGTTTTTTATAAGATGGTTTTAATAGATCACTCAGCAGGTTTAGAGCACTATTATTTTAAAAAAAAGCTGAAATTTTATTTCAGCTTTTTTTGAAGTTTTAAAAGTTTAGCATATTTCATATAAGAGAAAAAGCTTTGGATCATTGCGATTGACAATCCATCGATGCCATTAAAGACTCCTTTTTTGAAAAAGTAACAGCGTATAAAAGATACTGTACCATGAATTACAGGTTTTAAAGCATTAATTCTTCTCCCCTGATCAAATAATTGCTGTGCATGCCAGCCAGAGTATTGATTTTTTTTAGAAATAATCTGATCTAAAGAATCCCAGCCATAGTGCAAAATATGCACGGCAACTTTCTTTTCATTTTGAGTAATTATTTTCTGATGCACTTTAGAATCAGACGGATGAGCGGTTTTCTTATTGAAAAAACGAACTTTATGATCTGGATACCAGCCTGAAAAATCAATTAGTTTATCTGCTAAAAAGTTTTTCACTCTAAAACTAAAAGCATCATAATTACCTTCCAAATATTTTCCATTAAGGATAAACTGCTCTGCGTCTTTATCCAAAAACTCATCGGCATCAAGATTTAAAATCCAATCATTTTTGCAATAAGGCAAACCATGTGTTCGTTGTGGGCCATCTCCTAAAAAAGCCTGCTCAATAACTATTGCACCCTTTTCTTTTGCAATTTCAACTGTACGATCCTTGCTGAAAGAATCTACAATAATAACTTCATTGCATACTTTCAATAAAGCATCAATACATTTTCCAATGTTCTTTTCTTCGTTGAACGTAATGACGAGACCGCTAATTTTCATTCTAAATTTTAATTTGATTTTTACAAAAATAACACATTTTATTTTAATTCATTTTTAATACCTGGAATGGTTGCACACTTCATAAAATAGTTTGTAATTTAGCCTTCAAATTGAACTGAAAAAAATGAGGATATTAGTTATTCAACAAAAAAGGATTGGAGACGTACTAACGAGTACAATAATTTGTAACAACTTAAAGACTAAGTTTCCAGATTCGGTAATCGACTATATGTGTTATCCAAATTCTATAGATGTACTAAAAGAAAATCCAAACATTGACAACATTATTCCGTTGTCAAACGAAGTTAGAAAATCTATTCCTTCTCTTTTTAAATTCATTTTTCAAATTCGCAGAAAAAAATACGATGCGGTAATTGATGTGTATTCGAAATTAGAAACAAACCTGATTACCTTATTTTCTGGGGCAAAATATAAAGTTTCGTACCATAAATGGTATACTAAAATATTCTACAATTATACATACGAACGTTTTGATGCCGTAGAATCTGAGCATGGCTTAGCAATTGAAAACCGATTATTACTTCTAAAACCCTTTATTTCAGAAAAAATTATAAATGTTAAACCTAAAATATTTTTAAAAGACTCTGAGATTAACGAAGCTAAACAACTTTTAAAAAGTTACAACATAGACAGTGAAAAACCGCTTATTATGTTTGGTATTTTAGGAAGCGAAGTTTATAAAACCTATCCTCTTGAAGGAATGGCAAAAATTATAGATTTTACAGTAGCAAAAACTAATGCAACCATAATTTTTAATTACGTCCCATATCAAAAAGATCTGGCATTAGAAGTATATAACTATTGCAGTGAAGAGACAAAAAAACATATTGTTTTCGATTTGTACTGTACAGAACTTCGTCCGTTTTTGGCTTTACTTTCACAATGCGAAATGTTAATTGGAAACGAAGGCGGTGCCGTAAATATGGCCAAAGCGCTTGAAATTCCAACTTTTTCAATCTTTACACCTTCAGTTAGAAAAGAAACATGGCAGATATTCGAAAATGAAGCAAAAAACTTCTCTATTCATTTAAAAGACTTAAAACCAGAAATATACAAACAGCATACTGAGCAATATATTAAAGAACATACTTTTGAATATTATGCTGAATATCCTCTGTCTTTAATACTGGAAAAATTAGAAGCTTATTTTCGAGAGTATAAAAATTGAGAAAAGTATAAGCATCGGATGAATACTATTGAAAAACAAAAGCTGTCGGTTTTAATTATAACTTTTAATGAAGAACGATACATAAAATCCCTGCTCGAAGATGTTGATTTTGCAGATGAAATCATCGTTGTTGATTCTTACAGTACCGATTCTACAATAAAAATAGTGCAATCTTTTCCAAATGTTACTTTAATTGAAAAGAAATTTGTTGACTATACTTCTCAAAGAAATTTTGCAATAGATCAGGCAAAAAACGATTGGATATTATTTATTGATGCCGATGAACGTTTAACTCCAGAACTGAAAACTGAAATTATTTCGACAATACACAATAAAGATGCTGTAAGTGCTTATCTTGTTTACAGAATTTTTATGTTTAAAAACAGTAAATTACGTTTTAGCGGCTGGCAGACTGATAAGATTTTCAGGCTTTTTAATAAAATTTACTGCAGGTACACCGAAGACAGGATGGTACACGAAAAACTTATCGTAAACGGAAAAATCGGTGTCTTAAAAAATAAAATCATTCACTTTTCTTATACTTCATATCAGGAATATAAAGTAAAAATGTATAAGTACGGAATTTTAAAGGCGAATGAAAAAATAAAAAAAGGACAAAAACCAGTTCGAATATTACTGATTTTCCATCCTCTTTATACTTTTTTGTATCAATATTTAATAAGACTTGGTTTTTTAGACGGCATAAATGGAATTACAATATGTTATTTAAATGCTTACAGCATTTATGTCCGTTATAAAGAGTTTTTCCGTCTTACTTCTTCCAAAATTTAAGCTTCTTTTTTAGGCGTTTCTTTCTATAAAACTGCTCCTGAAAATCGGCTGTATATTTCCACAAAGTTTCAAAAATCTTTTCCTCAGATTCTTTTTTATACAGTTTTGAATATTCATTACTCATAACTGCAACCATTTCTTTTAAAGGAGTTAAACGGCATAAGTTTTTCATTCGCTTTTCAAAAGTCATCGATTCATGAAATTCCATTCTGTTTAAATCAACAAGAAAAAAATCATAAGTGCCTTCGTTATTCTTTTTAATCAGGGTATTCCCTGGAGAATGGTCTAAAAATTCAATTCCTTTTTCGTGTAGTCCAAAACTAAATCTGGTAAACTGTCTTAATATATTTTCATTATCTGGATAATTTGGAATTTCTACCAGTTCTCTATATGTCAAATCAGCATTTAAATGCTCACTTACATAATAGCTGTCTTTTAATCCGAGAATATTAAAATTTTCAAGAAATGCAATTGGTTCTGGCGTTCCAATTCCTTTTTCTAATAAAATAGTCGCATATTCAAATGAACGTCTTGCTTTTGATTTTCTAAAATATCGATAAGCAATCTTGTTAATTAAATTGGGAATTTTAAATGACTTTATATTGATTTTTTTTTCGTTAAAATCAAATAATTTTATCTTATTACGATCTCCATTTCCAAAAAGTTCACCTGTAGAACTGAACATTTTGATTGTATTAAGTATCGACTCAGTGCTATTTTCGAAAATTGGATTTACTTTAAAATTCATCAGCTTTTTTTTTATAAACAACAAAAATACGTATACGATCTAAGACTTCAAATTATTATTGTATTTTCGTAAAAAAAAGAAAAAAAATGCCACCTAAGATTTTTCTGGAAACACATAATATAAGCAATCGGGCAGCTGGCTTAGGAACTTTCAATTATGAACTGGTAAAAGGTTTATCTGCTTTAGATTTTAAAGATTATGAATTAATTTTAAACACTCCTGAGCCTGATATTCTAAAAGAGGAATTTAAAGCTAAATTTAAATATCATAAATACAGTAGCTTATCAAGACATCCGTTATTTAGAGTTCGTAAAAAACACGATTTATGGCACTCTGTAAATCAAAATACTAAAGTCGAACCTTTTTCTTGTAATAAATATCTATTAACTATTCATGATGTTCATTTTATTGAAGAAGTTTCTCCAGATCCTAATCATAGATTGAATCGATTATTTAGGGCTAAACTTGAAAAATCAACTGCCATAACTTATATCTCAGAGTTTGCAAAGTCTGAAACTCATAAAAATTTTAATGTGCCAGATGTTCCAGAATATGTAATTCATAACGGAAACCCCATTTCTACAGTATTAGATACATCTAAATACATTACAAATATTCCGGTTGACAAGCCATTTTTCTATGCTATTGGAGATTTTCTTGAAAGAAAAAATTATCAGTCAATTGTTAATATGATGATACATGTAAAAGACTTCAATTTAATTATTTCTGGAAATAATGATAAAAAATACGGCGACAAAATAAAGCAGTTAATTGCTGATAACGGATTAACAAAGCGAGTTTTTTTGACCGGAAAAGTAAGTGAAGAAGGCAAACAGTTTTTTATGAAAAATTGTACTGCATTTCTTTTCCCTTCAATTAGAGAAGGCTTTGGACTTCCGCCAATTGAAGCAATGAGTTTTGGAAAACCTACCTTTTTATCAAATAAAACATCTCTGCCTGAAATTGGAGGTAATGCATCAATTTACTGGGATAATTTTGATCCTGAATACATGACAAATGTTTTAATAGAAGGTCTGCATGATTATGAAACAAATAAAGCTGAAAAAGAAGAAATGATAAAAAAACGAGCAGCCGACTTTGATTGGAAAAGAACAGCTGCCGATTATTTTGATGTTTATACAAAAATTTTATCCTAAATTACTAAACAATATTTCTCTCTATTTTATGTTTAAAAAATAAAATAATAATATTTATTTATCACTAACTTAAATTTAAATTAAATCGTTAAAATTTTCTTAATTTTACCCTAACAGAATTAACATACATTATGCGTATTACCCTTGTAAGTCTTGATAATTGGGGATTCAATAACTATATAGCTACTGCTTTAAAAGAAAGCGGACATAATGTGCAGCACTTAAATTTTGACGAGTACGAATATAAGTATCAGAATTCCCTTTATAGAATTTATAATTTTTTTCTAAAAACCTTTTTTAAAAGAAATTTGAAAACAATCCACTATGGAAAAAAAATAATTGAAAATATAAATAAACTAAACGAAATTCAAGATGTCATACTTGTTATTAAAGGTGATTTTATTGACCCTAAAAGTATCGTTGAATTAAAAAAATATAGTAAAAAAACGATTGCTTATTTTAACGACAACACACAAAGATGTCCTAAGATAACAAGAGTACTTCCATTTTTTGATGAAGTATATTCATTTGAAAAAGAAGACTGTCAAAAATATAATTTAAAATTTGCTACAAACTGGATTTATAATTCTCCTTCTACAGATCCAAACAAAAATTACAAATACAAGGTTTTTAACATTATTTCAAAAGACAAGAGACTTAAAACACTCTCTAAAATTGCTAATAATCTTGAGGCAAAAAATATTAGCCATAAAATAATTGTTCATAATAAAAAACATATAGAAAAAAACTCTTCTATTGAATTTATTACAGAATATGTTTCCTTATCAGAAATTAATGATTATATAAACAATTCGCAGGTATTATTAGATATCAACCGAAAAGGACAAACCGGCTTAACATTCAGGGTCTTTGAAAGCATTGGATTACATAAAAAATTAATCACAACTAATAAAGATATTGTAAATTATGATTTTTACAATCCAAATAATATTCTAGTAATAGACGAAAAAAATCCAGAAATACCTGTTACTTTTTTCGACAAAGAATACGAAAAAATACCTGAAGAAATTTTCAAAAAATACACCATTCAAGGCTGGATAGAACACGTAGTTTTTAACAGCCAAAAAATTAATTAATAAAAATGTCTAAAAACATATACATTATCTGTCCGCCAAAAAAAGCAACCGGAGGACCAGAAGCTTTACATCAATTGGGTTACATCTTAAATACTCTTGGATATAATGCTAAAATGCTATATTCAAAATATAAAAAAGATCCTGTTCATCCATTTTACAAAAATTACAATGTACCTTATGTAATGAATGTAAAGGACAGCTCTGAAAACATTATTATAATTCCAGAATCAATGACTAATTTAATTGCTAAATATCCTTTGGCAGAAAAAAAAGTATGGTGGCTGAGTCTTGATTTTTATGAAGTTTTAATGAACAGCCGTGAAAAGAAAAAAAACTGGCTGAGAAAATTAATTGTTCCTTACAAACACACTGAATATCATTTTGAACCTAATAAGACCGTTACACATTGGTATCAGTCACAACGAACTAAAGAGTTCTTAATGACTAAAAAGCTGGACAACGAAATAGCCTATTTATGCGATTATGTAACAGAATTATTTTTTGAAAATCTTCCGGATTCATTTACGAAAGAAAACATAATAACATACAACCCTAAAAAAGGACTTGAGAAAATTGAAAAATACATGCAGCTTCTTCCTCAATATCAATGGGTTCCATTAACAGGAATGACAAGAGAAGAAATGCGTGACACTTTAAGAAGAGCTAAACTTCATATTGATTTTGGTTATTTTCCAGGAAGGGATAAAATTCCAAGAGAAGCTTTAGTTTCTGGCGTTTGTCTTTTAACAGGACGTGATGGAACTTCTGCTTTTAAAGAGGATCTTGGAATTCCTGAACAATATAAACTACATGAAAATGAAATGCAAGATGATAAAATAATAAAACTTATTAATCATCTTATGGATAATTATGAAACTGTTTCACTTGAATTTGCTGATTTCAGATCATTTGTCGTGAATGAAAAAAACAATATGATCGAAAATGTGAAGAAGCTTTTTTCTTAGAAACAAATCCAGCAGCAATAAAATTACCCGCAAAATTCATTTTTAAAGCATTAAAAAGATATTTATGAAAATCTGTTTAATTAGTTTCGATTCAACTTATTTTGATCACAATATTATTCTTGAATTAAAAAGAAAAAATATTGATGCTCATCATATTGACGCTTCAAAATTCAGATATAAATACAAATCAGTTTTTGAAAAAATAAGCAATTCAATAAAAAAAAATCTTTTTAATGCTAATATAAAACAAGAAGCCTTAGAACATTATGTACTAACTGAGGTTAAAAAATTAGGACATCAGGACATTATCATGTTTATTCGTCCAGACAGAGTGAGTAAAAAAACGCATTTAGAAATAAAAAAGCAAAGCAATAAATACATCACATACATCTACGACAGTTGTCGACGTTTTCCAATTGACCATCTGCTGGATGGAATATTTGATGAAATTTATTCTTTCGATTTAATTGATGTAAAAAAATACAATTTCAACTTTATTTCAAATTATATCTATCTTGATAAAAGACATTTAGATTCAAAAATAAATGAGAATGTTTTTATCGTAATATCAATTGACGAGCGCTTTGATTTTCTAAATAGACTTGCAGAGTATTTTACAAATCATGCTGTCAAATTTAAATTTATAGCAGTCGGTAAAAAAACTCCTAACAATATGAATAAAAATATTATTCATTTAGAAAAAACACTTTTACCGCAAGATATACAAGAAGATTTAGAAAACTCAAAAATATTTTTGGATCTAATAAGACATGGCCATAACGGATTAAGTTTCAGAATATTTGAAGCTTTAGCTATGCAGAGAAAAATAATAACAACAAATCAGTCTATAAGCCAATATGACTTTTATAATCCAAATAATATTTTGATTCTTGATGAAAACGAACCTATAAACATAAATCCTGATTTCTTCAATACACCTTATGAACCATTGAGCGATGAAACATATAATAAATATACTATCGAAAATTGGGTAAAAACAGTTTTTAAAATATAGGATTTACTTAACCAAACTCAGTATTTTTTGTTCAATTGCAGAAGTTGAAAAAGGTTCTATTACATTTTTCGAGTTCAAACTTACCTTTTCCCACACTTCTCTATTTTGATAAAGAAGTATAATATTATCAACTATTTCCTGAGTTGAATTACCAACCATAACATCCTTACATTCTCCAAAATCAAATCCTTCTGCACCAACATCTGTTGTAACTAACGGAAGACCAAACTCCAGACTCTGCCCTATTTTACCTTTAATTCCTGCACCGTATCGAAGAGGTGCTGCAAAAATTTTAGACTCTAAAAAATAAGGGGAAACATTTTCAGCATAGCCTAAAACTTTAAAATTTTCAGAATTCAAACTAACAATAGATTCCGGCGGATTACTGCCAATTATAGAAATAGAAATTTCTGGGTATGATTTCCATAATAAAGGCATAATTTCTTCTGCCAGATAATTTACAGCGTCAACATTTGGTTTATGATCAAAGCCGCCAATAAATAATAAACCTTTTCGTTTCTCAAAAGGAACCGAATTTTCATTTTCAATAAATTGATGAATATTGCTAATGCTTATTATTTTAGAATCTTCTTTATAATGTTCCTGAAGAGTTTGTTTTTCAACATCTGAAATTACAATAACTTTATCTGCTTTTTTACAATTTTCTATTTCCAATTGCAAATACTCATTAGCAGTTTTCATGATTTCAGAATTACCCAAAAGTTCTGACTCTCTTTTAAATCTCAAATAATGAAAGTCTACCATATCAAAAAACACCTTTACATTTGGTTTATACTTTTTGACAATTGGGTAATACTTTGCAAAAATTTCAGGTCTGTGCAGCCAGGCAAAATCTGCAAAAGGAAGAACCTGTTCTAAAAAATCATTTTTCATAATTAATTTCCCGGTTCCATCTACAGCCGGCTCGTAAACTACAGCTCCTAAATCCTTAAAGTACTGAACATAATCAGCTGTAAAACGATGCTCTCTAAAATCCGGCAACAAAAAAACCCGGATATTATTAGAAAGAAGCAGTTTTATAATTTCTGTTAATCGTCTCGATCCAGAATCTTTATCATATTCCGGAAGTTTAACATCAACTATAATAACATTTTTATTAAATTTTAAATTACTCGTAAAATCAATTTCTTTTTTTTGTTTTTGAAGTCTTCTTGCTAATGATTTTAACCTAAAGTATAATTTTATTAATTTGAACATTTTTACGATTTTATTAAACCCCAAAAATAGTTTATTTTTGGCATTTAAAAAGTCACTTCAAATAAGAAATGGCATTTAGTTTTTTACTCAATTAAAAATTAAAAACTAAAACAGAATTTAATATCATAAATCATGAATGAAGAAATAATCAACGCTTACGAAGTTATAAAAGAAGGCGGAATCATACTTTATCCAACTGATACCGTTTGGGGAATTGGCTGTGATGCGACGAATCCGGAAGCTGTTGCAAAAATATACAAGTTAAAACAGCGTGCCGAAACACAAAGCATGATCGTTTTAATGAATGGAGAAAAAATGATGTACAATGTTTTTAAGAATATTCCCGAAGTTGCATGGCAGATTTTAGATTTATCTGAAAAACCAACAACATTGATCCTGGATGATGCCAGAAATGTAGCTCACAATGTTATTTCGGCAGATAAATCACTTGGAGTTAGATTAGTAAAAGAGCCTTTTTGTTACAAACTAATGGAAAGAATGAAAAAACCTTTGGTTTCGACATCGGCAAATATTTCCGGACAGCCAACGCCAATGTCTTTTAAAGAGATAAGTCCAGAAATTATTAAGGGAGTCGATTATGTTGTAAAACTAAATCAGGATAAAGTTGCCGGAAAACCTTCGACAATTATAAAACTGACAAATGATTCTCAGGTAAAAATTATTCGAAAATAGAACTTAAATTAAAAAGCCGGATCAAAAACAAATTTGATTCGGCTTTTTATTATTTAAAAAAAATTCAAACTCAGAGTTTTGCTTCTTTTTTAAACACTTTTTAAACTCTCAATCAGCCAGTCGATATCTTCTTTTGTATTGTAATGACTAAATGAAATTCTGAGATTGGGCAGTTTTAAATCAGCTTCTGAAAGCATTTCTTTTAAAACATGCGAAGGTTTTATACTTCCTGACTGACAGGCACTTCCTCTAGAAACAGCAATCCCCTTCATGTCTAAACTAAACAAAAGCATAGAAGTTTTATCTGAAGAAAATGGCAGTGTAATATTTATAATATTATAAAAATCATCCTTTTTTCCATTTATTCTAAAACCCGGAAATTCATTTTCTAATTGTTCTATTAGATATTTCTTTAAATCAGAAATATAATTTCTCTCCTGATCTAAATTTTCATAAGAAAGAGACAGCGCTTTAGCCATTCCGGCAATTTGATGCACTGCTTCTGTTCCCGCACGCAATCCTTTTTCCTGCTCACCGCCAAAAATTAAAGGCTGTAAACCAGTATTTTTTCTAATAAAAGCAAAACCAACACCTTTTGGACCGTGAAATTTATGTGCGCTTGCTAAAATAAAATCTACCGGAGTTTTTTGAAGATCGATTTCTGTTTTACCAACTGACTGAACGGTATCTGAATGAAATAAGGCATTATATTGCTTACAAATGACTCCTGCTCTTTCTAAATCTAAAACAGTTCCTGTTTCGTTGTTTACATGCATTAAACTAACGATTGTTTTCTTTTCGTCAGATAATAAATTAGACAGATGCGTTAAATCAATGCTTCCGTCTGTATTTACATTTACATAATCAACCTGAATATTATAATCAGACTGTAAGGCCAAAACAGTGTACAAAACGGCATGATGTTCAATTCTTGAAGTAATAATACGTTCTATCTTAAGATCTTCAACTGCCGATCTTAAAATCCAGTTATCCGCTTCAGTCCCGCCCGAAGTAAAAAGAATTTCCTGTGCAGAACAATTTAAATATTTAGCAATAGTTTTTCTTGAAAGTTCTAAAATAGTTTTTGCATTACGTCCAAAACTATGTGTAGATGATGGATTTCCAAAATCTTCGCTCATAATTTTAGTCATTTCCTGAACAACTTCAGGACGCATCGCAGTAGTTGAGGCGTTATCGAGATATACTTTTTTCATTAATGCAAAGTTATAAAATATCAATTGTCTAATCTTAAATATCATTTGCCAAATTTTTCACTATTTTTGGCACAAATAAAACTACAATGAAAAAATATGCAAGCCTTATATTTCTGGCGTTTTTGTTAAACGGCTGCGACGATGGTGATCTAACCGTAGACGAAATCAATTTTGATTCTGTAACTCCTGTAAGCTGTACTACATTCACAGAAAACTCACTTAGTACTGATCCTACGATAATATATAAGTTAAAAACTCAGGAAGCGTTTGTTTTACAGCTTCCTCAAACCAATGGACTTGTAAATAACAATGGAACTGTAACGTATGACATTGATAACTCAACATACCGAGTTTTATACAGAGCTTATAACGGAGCGGTTGCAAAAGATAATATCTGCGGTACTATTCCGCCTAGTTCTCCAAATGTTACTGAAGAATGGGTTGGAGCTTCTGGAAAAATAAAAATTGTTTCTTCTCAGGTTCCTACAACGACTGATGCAAATGATTCATTTCGAATCGAGGCATATAATCATGTTATTACATTTGAAAACATTACTTTTCAAAAACCATCCGGTCCTCAGGTTCAACAATTATTTGAGTTTGGTACTTTTAAAACAACTGTTACGCCAGCTGATTTAACATTTCAAAATACAGATACTGGAGAAGCTTTTAACTGTCCTGACAATAAAAAAATCTATAATTACAATGCTTCATTTACTTTAACAGTAGAAAATTTAGATCCGGCTTTACTTACTAATGAAGCAACTGCACCGAATCAGCCAAGATCTCAAGCAATTACTGCAACGACCAATAAAGTTGTTTATCGAAATTTTGTAAACGGGTCCGGAAGTATTACTTCTACATATGATTTTTGCGCAGCTCAAATTCCAAGCTTACCATTACTAAATCAAACCTGGATTGGTACTGATACGAGTGAAGCGAAAAAAGCAACTATAGAAGTAACTACAGAAAAAATTGGAGACAAAACATTTATCCACACAGTTGTACTAAAAAATGTAAAACTAACAAAAGACAGCAGTTACTTTCAGCTAGGAAACACTTTTACTTTGGGTAAAATAACAGTAAACTTATAGTAAAAACAAAAGAATTCACAGCTTTTTATTCTTACAAAAAAACGTCCGTTTTTCATTTGATTTTTAAATTAAATCAATACTGAAAAACGGACGTTTTTTTATGCTCTAAAATGAATGATTTTAAACTATAAAAACAATTTTATTTATTACTCTGACGAATATAAACTTCGGTTGCACCTAAGCCGTATTTTTGATAATTCGCATCCTGAAAATCAATTCCGTCATAACGGCCTAATAAAAAATCAAGTTCGGCCTTTAAAATTCCTTCGCCGACACCGTGAATAAAAACAATTTTTGGAATGCGGTTTCGTATCGCAAATTCAATATGTCTTTTTGCAGTTTCAGTCTGCAGAGTCAGGATATCATAATTTGACATTCCTCGTTTATTTGGAACCAGTTTTTCGATATGTAAATCAAATTCCGGAACTGCAACATCGCGTTTGTCCTTCTTTTCTTTTACAAAACTTCTCGGTTTTGGCTCAGTTTTCTCTTTTGTAACTTCTTCTAAATTAATCCTTTTAATAGAATTCATTAAATCACTGGAATCTTGCATTTTAACCAATTCATTGACAAAAAATGTCATCATAAATCCGTCTTCAGTTTCTATTAAAACTTCATTGTTTTTAACCGAAACCACAGTTCCGTTTATTGCTTCGTCTAAAACCGAAACTTTATCTCCTTTAGTCAACATCCTGCTCTTCTTTTTCTTGATTCTTACTTGGTGTTTTTGCACTCAGCTGCATCATTCCATACATGAAAACCGCAATTGCAATAACCATTACATAAATATTTTTTTGATCTGAAACCTGCTCATACAAAGCAACTGAAATAGCAAGAATCATGATTATAATTTTAAACGTTTTCATTTTTTTGAGTTTGAGATTTCAAAAGTATAAAACTTTAAATTAGCTGTTGTTTTTCTTTTAAAATGTTATCCAATATTTTTTTGTAAAATTGTAAAAAAATCACCCCGTGAATTTAGAGAAATATATGATCCCCTGCCCATTTAAAAAACTCTTTGGTTTTGAGTGTCTGGGCTGTGGTTTTCAACGCTCTTTATTCTTACTTTTTAAAGGCGAATTTTCGGCTGCGTTTTATATGTATCCGGCAATTTATACAACCCTTCTTTTTTTAATTTTAGTTGGTTTATATTTTTTGGATAAATCCAGAAATTATCACAAAGTAATCTGGAAAGCGGCAACCCTGAATATCATTTTTATGTGCATTGGTTACATCTATAAACACTTTTATATTTAATTTTTGACACAGCAGTTTTACTTCTTAACCTGGTTCAAAATATCATTCATCATCTCGATCTGCACTTTTTGAATTTCAATTAATTCTTGCTGCTGATGCATAATAAGATGATCAATTTTATCGTGAATCATTCTAATTTCTAATTCAGATTTCAGGTTAATCATATAATCTTTTTTAGCGCGGTTTCGGTCTTTTTCTTCCTGACGGTTTTGACTCATCATGATTACCGGAGCCTGAAGTGCCGCAATACATGATAAAATCAAATTCAATAAAATAAACGGATACGGATCAAAACCTTTGTTAACCAAAATATAAACATTTGACCCAATCCAAATGACAATAAAAACAACAAAAGAAATTATAAACGTCCAGCTTCCGCCAAAATCTGCCACTTTATCGGCTATTTTTTGACCAAAACTTCTCGTTTCATCTTCATCTTCAACAATGCTTACAATCGATTTATCTTCTTTTAAAGACGAAATAACATTTTTCTCAAGATCAGAAAGCATTCCTATTTCGGCAGACAAATAATTCGAAACATATTTTTGACGGTATTCATTTAATTCCTGAACCGAAATAGAATCATCATCACAAAAAGAAGGATGATCTTTTACAATAAGGCTTAAAATTGGATCATGAATCGATTTACCGTAAATTTTCTCGCTTTCGGGAAAAGAAATACTAGAAATCGCACTTTTAAAAGTTGAATTGTTTTTCATTTTTGCAAATTTTATCTGCTAATTTACACAATTAACTTCTTAAGAATCATATAAAATATAACCATTTATAAGTGCTTGATTTATCACAAATAGGATTTTTAAAACAAAATTTCTTTAGTTAATTCGTGTCCTTATTTACAAAAAACACCTTACTTTTAACGTTTTAAAATATCCACTCAATTTTATTATTGTGACAAAAGACAATATCATACAAAATATTAAGGCTTTAAAGAGCCATTCTAATATAAATTACGGTATCAAAACCAAAACTGAAGATTTTACCGAGAAGCTTTTCTATACTCTTTTTGATTCGAATGCAGCACTTGACGAAAGCATTGACGAACTTGAGATTCGTTTTAAAGAAATTGCTGTTTTAGCCTGCAAAAAACCCGAAAATCTTTGTGAATCAATCTGGGATCGTTTTGTAGAAAAACTTCCGGGCGTTTTAGAAAAATTAAATGAAGATGCTGCTTATATTCTTGAAAATGATCCGGCATCAAACAGCATCGATGAAGTTTATCTAGGATATCCTGGTTTTTATGCCATTGCAATTTACAGATTAAGCCACGAATTATACAAACTAGACTTATTGTTGTTCTCGAGATTAATGAGCGAATATGCGCATAGAATTACCGGAACAGATATTCACGCTGGTGCTGATATTGCTTCGCCATTTTTTATAGATCACGCCACAGGAATCGTTATTGGCGAAACTACCGTTATTAAAAAGCATGTCAAGATTTATCAAGGAGTTACTTTGGGAGCTTTAAGCGTAAGCAAAGACATGAAAAATGCCAAAAGACATCCAACCGTTGAAGCAAATGTCTGTATTTATGCCAATGCCACCATTTTGGGCGGAGGCACAATTATAGGAAAAAATAGTGTTATTGGAGGAAATTCATGGGTTACTAAATCTATTCCCGAAGATTCTATCGTATTAAACACCACTACAACAGAAGTCAAAATAAAAGAAAAAAAATAAAATGGGTCCACAGAAACTGCTAAACCTAATTGGAAATACTCCATTAATGGAAACGGTCAATTTGGTTAAAAATAAAAACGTAAAACTTTTACTGAAACTTGAAGGAAACAATCCGGGAGGAAGCGTAAAAGACAGAGCAGCACATAACATGATTGCAGCTGCTCTTGAAAGAGGCGAAATTAAAAAAGGAGACAAATTAATTGAAGCAACAAGCGGTAATACAGGAATTGCCCTTGCTATGATTGCACAATTGTTTGGAATAGAAATAGAATTGGTTCTGCCGGAAGATTCAACAAAAGAAAGAACACAAACCATGCGTGCTTATGGCGCTACGGTTATTTTAACGCCTGCTGAAGAAGGAATTATTGGTTCAAGGGATTATGCTGATAAAAAAGTAGCACAAGGCGGATATCTTATGCTGAATCAGTTTGCAAATGATGACAACTGGAAAGCACATTACAAAACAACCGGACCAGAGATATGGAATGACACAGAAGGAACCGTAACACATTTCGTTTCGGCAATGGGCACAACCGGAACTATCATTGGAACTTCGACTTATTTAAAAGAAAAGAATCCGGCTGTTCAAATTATTGGCGCACAGCCAAGCGACGGATCTCAAATACCGGGAATCCGCAAATGGCCTCAGGAATATTTACCTAAAATTTTTGATGCTTCGAAAGTAGATACTGTTGTAGATGTAAGCGAAGAAGAAGCCCGAGAAATGACCAAAAGACTGGCTCTTGAAGAAGGTGTTTTTGCCGGAATGAGCAGCGGAGGTTCTGTAGCTGTTGCCCTTAAAATCGCTGAACAATTAGAATCAGGAGTTATAGTTGCCGTTATCTGCGACCGCGGCGACAGATATTTGTCATCGGATTTATTTGACTAAAAAAAGCTGCTAAGGTTCTAAGCTTCTAAGATGCTAAGACTTAGAAATCTTAAAACGTTAGCTTTTCAAAGCTAAAAATCTTAAAACCTCAGTAGATCAGCACCTTAAAACCTTAGAACCTCAAAAAAATGAATTACAGAAAACTAGGAAAAACCAATTTTAATATCTCTGAAATCTCTCTGGGAACCTGGCAGGTTGGCGGTAAATGGGGATCAGGATTTAATGATAAAACAGCCGACGAATTAATAAATACTGCCATAGATAATGGCGTAAATTTTATTGATACGGCCGATGTTTACGAAAACGGATTAAGTGAAACTGCTGTTGGACGAGTAGTTCGTTCACGATCTGAACGTATTTATGTTGCCACAAAATGCGGACGCCAGATTAATCCGCATGTGAATGAAGGCTATCAGCCAAAAGTACTTCAAAAGTTTGTTGAAGACAGTTTAAAAAGAACCGGATTAGAAACTTTAGATTTAATTCAGCTGCACTGTCCGCCAACAGAAGTATATTACCGTCCTGAAATCTTTGAAATGTTTGATCGTTTAAAAGATCAGGGTAAAATTCAAAATTTAGGAGTAAGTGTCGAAAAAGTTGAAGAAGCTTTAAAAGCAATCGAATATTCGAATATAACGACTGTTCAGATTATTTTTAACCTGTTTCGTCAGCGTCCGTCACAATTATTCTTCTCAGAAGCCAAAAAGAAAGATATCGGAATAATTGCGCGTGTTCCTCTTGCCAGCGGACTTTTAACGGGTAAATTTGATGCTAAAACTACTTTTGATGCTCAGGATCATCGTAATTTCAACAGAAACGGCGATGCTTTTGATAAAGGCGAAACTTTTTCAGGAATCGATTATGATTTAGGTTTAAAAGCTGTTGAAGAATTAAAAGCAATTTTCCCTGAAACTACAAATCTCGCTCCTATTGCGCTGCAATGGATTTTAAGTTTTAACGAAATAAGCTGTATTATTCCGGGAGCTTCAAAAGAAAGTCATGTGCTTTCTAATTTATCTGTTTATGATCTGCCAAAATTATCTCCTGAGAAAATTTCGGCTATGAATAAAATTTACGAAGAGTATATTAAACCTTCAGTGCATCATCTTTGGTAGCTTTATGCTTCTAAGATACTAAACGGCTGAGTTTCTAAGTTTTTCCAGACTTAGAAACTCAGCTTTTATTTTTCTTCCTGACGCAACCATTTTACTAAAGAAACATCTTACTAATAAAACTAACCCTAAAATTCACTAACCATGAAAAAATTAAGTTTTATTTTGTTTTCTATCTGCCTGATATTTGCTTCTTGCAGTAGTGATAATGAAGAATCTGCCGAAGAAACATCAAAAAGATTAGACAAGATGTATAATGAAATTATCGAACTTTCCTTAATTAACTCCCAAACTTGCACAAATCCGGAAGAATGGGGGTTTGAACTTCTAAGCTCGTCAGGATGCGGTACCAATAGAGGTTATATTTTATATTCTAAAAAAGCTGACAAAGCTAAATTAGATGCAAAAATAAAAGAGTACATCAAAACAAAATCAGATTATGTAACAAAATGGAATGTTCTTGGCGATTGTGCTCCTGCTAATGCGCCAACCAGCATTAACTGCGTTGATGGAAAAGCAAAACTTGTTTTTCAAAATCCCTTATAAACGAATTATTGTTTAATTCAATTTTCTGCAAAAAAATAAGGTCATTAAGATTTTTGCTCTTAATGACCTTATTTTTTTAATTGATATCGAACTCAATTTTAAACTCGGCGCCTTTATTCTTACCTTCGCTTAAAGCACTTAATCGGCCTTTGTTTTTTTCGATGATTTTTTTACATAAATAAAGTCCAATTCCGGTTGATGATTCATTTGCAGTTCCCAATCGGCTCATTTTGGTAAACTTCTTAAATAACTCTTCTATCTGATGCTTATCAAAACCAATTCCCCTGTCGGCAACTGTTATAATTAAATCGGATTGTTCTTTATAAATTCTGACTTTAATTTCACTGTCAAAATAAGAGAATTTTACAGCATTGCTAATCAAATTCACAATCACCTGAACCAAAAGACCTTCATCTATTCTAAGTTTAGCTTCATCTATTTCAAGACTTAAATTAAGTATTATATTTTTGTCTAATAAACGCTGTTCGACCTGCTCATTTATAAAAGGCAGAATATTTTGGAAATTAATGATTCTGGATTCAGATGTTATTTTTGAAATCTGATCCTGCTCTTTTAATAATTTTATGAAGTTTTCGATGTAGCGAAACTGTAAATTAGTCGATTCGCAAATTAAATCGGCTAAATGTTTTACAGATTCAGAAGGATTTTCACTTAAAATTAGTTTCGCCAGACCCTGCGGATTTCCGGCAAAATTTTTCAAATCATGCGAAAGCATATAAATTAAATCCTGCTTTTCATTTATAAAACTTTCAGACTCATAAATCGATTCCTGAATGTTGCACATCAGCAAACCTGCTTCATCAGTATATTCGGTTGGAAGAATAGACAATTTACGGCTGTTTCTGTAATCGTCTAAAGATTTTGATGCAATAGAAATGGGTTTAATAAGCTGTTTTAAAACCATTAGAGTTATTGCTGTCGCCAGCAATGTCATTATTAATGAAAAAAACAAGATTGATGCAGGAGAAATAGTGTGCTCAAAAAAAAGGACAAAAAAAAGGATTCCTATTAGCGGAATATGTATTCCTATAAAAGCAACAAACAAAAATTTAAACGCATAACTTTTTTTCAAAAAGCTAATTTGCGAAAGGTTATGATATAATTTCATAAAACATAACAAAACTATAGGTTATATACTGCAGCTTGGGGCTCAATAGCAGAAACAAAGTTAACTTTTAAAGTTAATTAAACTAGCAAATTACATAATTTGATAAAATATTATGAAAATAAAATTTGTAAAAGTTTACAAAGGCTTATTTTTGCGCTATGGGAAGAAAAAATACAGACAAAGTTGTCTTTCATCAAATTCAGGTTCTTGATGCCGGAGCCAAGGGAGTATCAGTAGCAAAAGCTCCTGACGGAAAAGTTATCTTTATTCCAAATGTCGTTCCTGGAGATGTTGTTGATGTACAAACATTCAAAAAAAGAAAAGCATATTACGAAGGAAAAGCCGTAAAATTTCACGAATTATCAGAACATCGTGTAGATCCTATCTGCGAACATTTTGGTGTTTGCGGCGGATGCAAATGGCAGAATATGAAATACAGCCAGCAGCTGTATTACAAACAAAACGAAGTAAAAAATCATTTACAGCGTATTGGAAAAGTTGAATTGCCGGAATTTGAAACTATTTTGGGTTCGGAAAAGCAGTTTTTTTACAGAAATAAAATGGAATTTTCGTTTTCTAACAGCCGTTGGTTAACCGAAAAAGAAATAGGAAGCACTGAAGATTTAGGAAACAGAAATGCATTAGGATTTCATATTCCAAAAATGTGGGATAAAATTCTGGACATCGAAAAATGTCATTTACAGGAAGATCCGTCAAATGCTATTAGAAACGAAATCAGAGCTTTTGCCAACGAGCATAATTTAGCTTTTTTTAATCCAAGAGAACATTCTGGTCTTTTAAGAACTTTAATGATACGTACGGCTTCAACCGGCGAAATTATGGTTTTGATCCAGTTTTTTGAAGATGATAAAGCAAACCGCGAATTGGTTTTAGATCATTTATACGAGAAATTCCCGCAGATTACCTCTTTACAATATGTGGTAAATGCCAAACAAAACGATACTATTTACGATCAGGATATAAAACTTTACAAAGGAAGAAATTATATCTTAGAAGAAATGGAAGGTTTAAAATTCAGCATTAATGCTAAATCTTTTTACCAAACCAACTCTGATCAGGCGTACGAATTATACAAAATTACACGTGATTATGCAGGATTAACAGGAGAAGAAACTGTTTATGACTTGTATACAGGAACAGGAACTATTGCACAGTTCGTTTCTAAAAAGGCAAAAAAAGTAATTGGAGTAGAAAGTGTTCCTGAGGCAATTTTAGATGCTAAAGCAAATGCAGAACGCAATAATATTACCAATTGTGAGTTTTTTGTTGGAGATATGAAAGTCGTATTCAACGAAGCTTTTATTGCACAGCACGGAAAACCAGATGTTATTATTACAGATCCTCCAAGAGACGGAATGCACGCTGCGGTTATCGATCAGATTTTAAAAATTGCTCCTAAAAAAGTAGTTTATGTAAGCTGTAACTCTGCAACACAGGCACGTGATTTAGCTTTAATGGACGAGAAATACAAAGTAACACGTGTGCGTCCGGTTGATATGTTCCCTCAAACGCATCATGTTGAAAATGTTGTACTTTTAGAACTTCGATAATTATAAAACTGTAAATGAAAAAAATAATCTCTCTTTTATTACTTTTTACTTTTGGCTTGTCCAGCTGTGAGAAAGATGATATTTGCGACGCAAATACACCTACAACTCCCAGACTTGTAATTACATTTTATGATAACGCAGCTCCAACAACTCTTAAAACGGTTACCAATTTAAAAGTAGTCGGCGAAGGTAAAGAGGATACAGATGCAATTATTTTTAACGAAACCGGAACTTCGGTAACTAAGTATTTAACAAATGCAAATACTATTTCAATTCCGTTAAAAACAGATGCAAAAACAACCACTTACAAGTTTATTTACAATGCAACAAGCGCAGCTCCAAATATTGATGTTTTGACGTTTAATTATGAAACTCAAAGTGTTTATGTTTCGAGAGCCTGCGGTTTTAAAACCACTTTTACACTAAATCCTCGTGATAATACAGCCAATTCAGGATTGATAAGAACAGATCCCGCTGGTGACGGCCTTTGGATGCTGAATATAAATGTAGTTAATTCTAATATCGAACTTGAAAATGAAACACACGTTAAAGTATACTTTTAGTCTTTGTTTTCTTTTATCAATGTTCTTGGGATATTCTCAGGTGGTAATAAAAGATACCGTTACAGTAAGAGATCTCGATGATCAAAAACCGAAAACTGAAGTTGCGGCAAAACCTGCAGTCAAAGAAATTAAAAAAGACAGTATTTCTATAAAAACTGATCGTTATGGTTTAAGAGTGGGTGTCGATCTATATAAACTAACCAGAGGCTTTTATGATAAAGATTATAAAGGAATTGAGTTTACAGCAGACTGGCGTTTAACTAAAAAGTATTACATCGCAGCCGAATTAGGTTTTGAAGATAAAACAACAGACGACGATAGATTAAATTCTACAGCTACAGGAACGTACATAAAAGGAGGTTTTGATTATAATTTATATGATAACTGGCTAGACATGGAAAACCTCATTACGATTGGTTTAAGAGGAGGTTTCAGTTCTTTCAGCCAGGATTTAAACAGTTATAAAATTTACAATCCAAATCCGTATTGGGGAGAACAGCCCGCAATAGCAGCAAATCAAAAATACAACGGATTATCTGCTGCCTGGTTAGAAGTAGCATTAGGAGTTAAAGCCAAAGTTTTCAATAATATCTTTGTTGGATTTGGTGTACAGCTTAAACTTTTGGCAATGAATAACAAACCTTCAGGATTTGACAATCTTTACATTCCGGGGTTCAATAGAACGTATGACGGAAGTTTTGGAGTAGGATTCAATTATACTGTTTCGTATTTCATTCCTATCTACAAGAAAAAAACAATTGTACCTGAAATCATAAACCAAGCTCCAAAAAAGTAGCGTTTTAATTCATATAAAATAAAAAAAGCCCTGAATTTATAAATTCAGGGCTTTTTTTATTTTTATTTAAGACAGCTGAAATTCAACAGCCGCTTTTGCGTGTATTAAAGTCGTATCAAAAATAGGAACAGATAAATCGCCTTCTTTTATTACTAGCGGAATTTCTGTACATCCTAAAATAATACCTTCTGCTCCGTTTTTAATTAATTCATCTGCAATTTCAAGATAACGTTTCTTTGTTTCATTAGTTACAATTCCTCTTCCCAGTTCTTCAAAAATAGTGTAATGAACAAAATCTTTATCTTCCTGACTGGCTGGAATTACAGCTTCAATTCCTTTCTCTTTTAATTTGTCTTTAAAGAAATCAAGTTCCATTGTAAACTTGGTTCCCAATAAACCTACTTTTTTAAGATTCTGTTTTTGAATCTCAATCGCTGTTTCTGCAGCAATATGAATAACCGGAAGACCAATTGCTTCCTGAAGTTTATCTGCAATTAAATGCATCGTATTAGCGCATAAAACAATTGCTTCTGCCCCGCCCGATTTTAAAAATTCACAGCCTTTAAAAAGCATTTTAAAAGTAGAATCCCAATCGTTGTTATCGTTATTCTTTTTAATATCAGCATAATTGAAAGAGTAAACTAAACATTCAGAAAAGTTTAAACCTCCCAGTTTTTTGTTTATTCCAAGATTTATAAGTTTGTAATAATCTGTAGTCGAAACCCAGCTTATACCGCCAATAAGTCCAATTTTTTTCATATTGCTGATTTAAAAATTTTATCCAATTTCTCTAATTCCTTTTATAAAAATCCATTTCATAAAAAGTTTTTCACCGTCTTTTGTTTTCACGGCCTGAAATTTAGGAGAAATCAAAGTAGCCGCGATAAAAGCAGTCATAGGAATCCAAAGTCCCGTTAGACCCGTGTACATTGCCACCAAAAATCTTCCTAAAATAAATAGAATTGCGAAACATCCTAATTGATATAGAAATGCTCTTACTTGTAGTTTTGTCATTTTTTTAAAGTTGCTAAGGTTTTGAGATGCTAAGCTTCTAAAGTTTTTCTTTTAGAACTTAAATCTTGAACCTAAAATTATCTTATTATTTAATTTACAAGCCAAATCCCTTAGTAACTTAGAAACTTAGCATCTTAGAAGCTTTATTCAGAAACCTGAAACTTCGTTCTCTTACTTCCTTCGTACATTTCGTATTTTACCAAACGTGCTTCAAGACTTCCGTTAAAAAGTTTAATTTTTCTTGACGGTTTTAATCCAACGAATTTTAAAGCTTCAAGGTTTGCAGTTATAAACCAGGCATTTGTTCCCGGATAATTTTTCTTTAAAGTATCACCGATATTTTTGTAGAACTGCTCCATGTGAATATCCAGACGCTCATCATACGGCGGATTAAAAACAATATGCAGTTTTCCTTCTACTTCTTTTTCAGTATCAAAAAAGTTATCTTCATGAATTGTTATATAATCTTCGAGATTCGCATTTCTAATATTGTCTTTCGCTTTGCTTACAGCACTTGGCGCTTTATCAAAACCTTTTATGGTGTAATGAAACTCTCTTGTTTTTTTCATCAAACTGTCAACGATAGTATCAAACAAATCGTTGTCCCAGTCTTTCCATTTCTCAAAAGCAAATTCTTTACGATTAATATTTGCCGGAATATTGCAGGCAATCATAGCTGCTTCGGCAAGAAAAGTTCCAGATCCGCACATTGGATCTAAAAAATGTGTTTGTCCGTCCCAGCCTGATAATAAAAGAATTCCAGCTGCTAAAACCTCGTTTATAGGTGCAATATTAGTCGCAGTTCTGTAACCACGCTGATGAAGTGAACTTCCGGAAGTATCTAAAGAAACAGAAACCTGATCTTTATCTATATGAACATTAATTCTTAAATCCGGATATTGTTTGTCAATACTTGGTCGTTGTCCTGTTCTTTCTCTAAACTGGTCAACAATAGCATCTTTACATTTTTGAGAAACAAACTCAGAATGATTAAAATAAGTAGAATGAACTGTTGAATCGATTACAAAAGTCTGATTAGCGTTTAACAACTTCGACCAGTTAATGCCCGAAATTCCTTTATACAAAGCCTGTTCATTGTTAGCTCTGAAAGAATAAATTGGTTTCAGGATTTTTAATGCTGTTCTAAGCGACAAATTGGCTTTGTACATAAAACCTTTATCACCTTTAAAACTTACCATACGCACTCCTTTTTCAACATCCTGAGCCCCAAGCGTACGCAATTCTTTCTCTAATATTTCCTCAAAGCCAAAAAAACATTTGGCTATCATTCTAAAATTTTCTTCCATTTCTACTTTTTGTATTAAAAACAACCCCAATCGCAGACAGATGCCGCGAAATAGTTATTTTTCGGCAAAAATACACTAAATTTGCCGGACTTTGAATTAATTGAAATAGAATAAATGTCTGACGCACCGAACTCATCAACACCAAATCAGGAAAGAAACACTGAAAACTGGTTTACATCATGGTTTGATACTCCATATTATCATATTCTGTATAAGGATAGAAACTATAGAGAAGCTCAGATTTTCATGGATAATTTAACGCATTATTTAAATCTTCCCGAAAAAGCTAAAGTTCTTGACTTAGCCTGCGGAAAAGGACGCCATTCTATTTACTTAAACCAATTAGGTTATAATGTTTTAGGCGCAGATTTATCTGAAAACAGCATCGCCGAAGCCAATAAAAACAGCAACGAACATCTTCACTTTAAAGTGCACGATATGCGCGAACCTTTTGAGGAAAAATTCGATGCCATTTTTAATCTTTTTACCAGCTTTGGTTACTTCGAAAATGATGATGATAACCTGACAACACTAAAAGCCATAAAAGAAAGCTTATCTGAATATGGTTTTGCCGTTATCGATTTTATGAATGTAAATCAGGTAATTGAAACTCTCGTTCCTCAAGAAGTTAAAACTGTTGACGGAATTGATTTTCACATCAAAAGATATGTGGAAGACGGGCATATTTTAAAAGAAATTGATTTTGAAGACCAAGGCAGAAAATACCATTTTACAGAAAAAGTAAAAGCCTTAACTTTAAAAGATTTTCAGGATTTAATGGATGAAGCCGGAATCTATCTTTTAGATATCTTTGGAGATTATAAGCTTAAGAAATTCCATAAAACCGAAAGCGAAAGATTAATCATGATTTTTAAGTAGGTTTAATCGTTTACTGTTAATTTGTTTAATCGCTTGAACAAATTGACCCAAAAAACCGATTAAACGATTAAACAAAAAAACGATTAAACAAAAATGAATTATCTACTACCCTTATTTTCTGTACTTTTAGGATATAGTGTGGCTTTGTTTATAAAACCCGAAAACAAAACCAATTTAAAATTGCTTCTGGCATTCAGCGGTTCATTTTTGTTATCGTTAACCGTAATGCATCTTCTGCCGGAAGTTTACAGTACTCACAATCATAAAATTGGAATATTTATAATGATTGGGATTTTATTTCAGATTGTTTTGGAATTTTTCTCAAAAGGAGCCGAGCACGGACATGTTCATGGTCATGCAAAAATGTCACAGATTCCGTGGCTGCTTTTCATCAGTTTGTGCATTCATGCCTTTTTAGAAGGATTTCCGGTAAGTCATCATCATGATCTGGCGGTTGGAATTGCCATTCATCATTTGCCAATTGCCGTGATTTTAACGACATTTTTTATCAATGCCGATCTTAACAAAAAAGCCATTTTTGCTTTTATGCTGACTTTTGCCCTCATGACACCGCTTGGAACTATTGCTTCTCAATATTTACAATTCTTAAACGATTATTATACCGAAATAACAGCCATTGTAATTGGTATTTTATTCCATATTTCTTCGACCATTATTTTTGAAAGCAGCGAAGGACATAAATTTAATATCGCCAAAGTTTCGATGATCGTTCTCGGAATTATATTGGCATCGTTTTTATAATAAATTAATTTAGATAATGTGTCAATTAGATAATAAGATAATTTTCTAATTGACACATTATCTAATTATCTAATTACTTACCTGTTCGTTTTTTCTCCTCTTTATTTCCAAAATCACGTTCCTGAACTTTAATTTTCTTATTTCCAAAATTATACGTTGCAGACAATCTCACAAATCGGTTACTTTCATTTTGGCTGTAAACCTGCACTACTCCATTTACAATCGATTTATAATCTTTTAAATAAGAAGTATTAAAAATATCATTCACCAAAAAAGTCAATTGCAGATTGTTTTTCATGAAACTTTGTCTAATTGCAATATTCAATCCCGCCATATAACCAATTTCATATAAACCTTTTTTGAAAGGTGAACTGTAAAAATATTCCAATTGCAGTTTCGTAGTTTCACTCAGTGAAAAAGAATTTTCGGTTGTAAAATAAAGCTGTGCACTATTTGACGGAACCGCATTTATATTTGAAATAAATGAAGTTTTTGAACCTAAAAGATAAACCGAAGTCTGTGTTTCAAACCAGTTTGTAACTTCTGCCGAATAGCTTTCACCAATTCCAAAAGAACTTTCGTCAAAATAATTCTCTCTCGTTACAATCTGCGTATTGATTTCAGGATTTGAAGTAAAAACAACGCCGTAACCATTAGTAGTTTTATTAAAGAAAAGATTAGTTCTTAAATTCTTTTTAAACGAATATGTAAAATCAAAATTATTACTGAAAGATGGTCTTAAAAACGGATTTCCTTCTGAATAACTGTTACTGTTAATATAAGATCGAAACGGGTTTAATAATCCAAATCCCGGACGGTTAATACGTTTTCCGTAAGTAAAATTAAAACCATGATTGTCATTTAACTGATAATCCAGATACAAACTCGGAAACAGTTTTAAATAATCATTTTTTACTTCTTGATCTAAAGTTGCAGAATAACCGTTTGTCTGCGTATTTTCTAATCGGAAACCCAGCTGAACAGAGAATTTGTCATTGAATTTTTTATTTCCATTCAAATAAACTGCCTGATTATTTTCTTTGTATTCAAATACGTTCGACTGATTGGGATCCAAAACTTCGCTTCCCGAAATGGTATTGTAATAAAACACATCGCTGTTACTTTTTACAAAACTTACTTTTCCTCCGTAAGACAAATTAACAGCTTGCATTGGATGTTCAAAATCAGCTTTTAAACTAAAATTATCAATATTCTGGTTAGAGTTGTTTCGTGCTGCCTGATTCGTATTTTGATACGTTCCGTCTGGCAGATACGATTTGGCTGTGAAATTTTTATCAAATTTTGAGTCGTAAGTAAAATAGTCCAGATCAACACTTACTTTTCTGCCAATAGAATCCAGTTTCGAAATCAAATGTGCGTTATAAGTCTGGCTTCCTGAATATTTATTATTAAAACCTTTATTTATAAGTACAGAATCTATTGAATTTGAATTGTTAAAAATGGAAATAACTGTATTCGAATTCATATCAGGATTATAACTTTCGTTTAAATACTGAAAACCAATTGTAGTTTTATCTGAAACATCATAATCTAAAGAAAAACGTCCTGAAATACTGTTTTCCTTTTGCTTAGAAACATCTCTTAATTCCCAAAGTCCTGTTGGATAATAAATATCTAAATCTTCTGTATTATTGGTGTTTCCAATTCTTCCATTTCCGCTGAAAGCAAATCTAAATTTATTTTTGTTGTAGAAAAAACTGTTTCTCAAAGTATAAATTCCGTACTTATTTTGGTCGTAAGAGATTGTAGCGGCATTTTTCCATGAATCGCGCATTCCTTTTTTCAAAATGATATTGATGATGCCGCCTGTTCCATTTGCTTCATATTTTGCCGGCGGATTCGAAATAACTTCGATACTTTTAATATCATTGGCAGAAATAGATTTTAAATAACTATTTAGTTCTTCGCCAGATAATTCAATCATTCTGCCATCGATCATCACTCTCGACGCACCTTTTCCTAAAATATTGATAACATTGTTATGCACCACAACGCCCGGAGCAGTATTTATGGCCGTAAGCGCATCTCCGCCAGTTACTGAAATATTATTTTCGACATTATAAACAACACGATCTATTTTTTGTTCTATTGTTTTCTTTTTGGTTTGAATTACAACTTCTCCCAAATTGGTTGTGGTTTCTTTCAAAATAATGATTCCTAAATCTGTTTCTTTTTCTATCGAAATTTCTTTTTCATATTCTGAATATCCCAAAAGACTGATTGTAATTTTATAAGTTCCTTTTTTAAGATTGATTTCAAAACTTCCGTCTTGTTTGGTTGTCGTTCCATCAATAATTTTCCCTTCTGGATTGAATACAGAAACATCTGCCCATTCTAACCCTCCAGTTTCATTTGACACTTTTCCTTTTAATTTTAAAGTTGACTGCGCTAAACAAAACAAAGGCAATAATAAAAAGATAAGGAGATTTGACTTTTTCATAATTTCTAATTTTAACTTGTTCGATTAATTTGAAGCAAAGCTGCGTTAGAAAATCTCCCTGCGCGACCGACAAAAAAAAGTCGAACCATTTTCTAATTCAAAAATTGGTTCGACTTTATTTGTTATGAAGTACGACTTTTTACAAAACGTTTATTTTCAACTGTTTCTATAAGCCGTTGGCGTTAAATTGGTATATTTTTTAAAAGAAGTATTAAACGAAGATTTTGAATTAAAACCTACTTCGTATAAAATTTCTAAAACTGTAAGCTCTTTTTTTGATGGATTTTTCAAAATACTCATGGCTTTTTGAATGCGGTATTCGTTTACAAAATCAAAAAAATGCTGATCGATATGATGATTTATCAAAACTGATAAATCCCGAACGGGAATATTGATTTGGTTTGCCAATTCCTGTATCGTTAGTGACGGATCGAGATAAGGTTCTTTATCAGTCATATAGTCTCTTAAAGTGTCGATTTGAGCAGTAATTACATCGTTTTGAAAGTTTGCGGTTTCTGATTTTATTTCGCCTTGTGGCAGAATATCTTTTGTGAGTTTCAGCTTAGAGTTGATTCCCCTGAAAAGTTCCGGATGATTCAGGGCCTTCATTATAAACCAGCAGGTAATCAATAACGCAATACTTCCAACTAAAACATTTGCCCAGAGAAAGGTTTCGTTTAAATCTGTATATCGCAATAACGTTTTTAATACTACAATAATATGTGCGATCAGGAAAACGGTTGTCATTTGAAAAAGCCACATATAAGTTGAAAAACCTGTATTGGCGTAATTCTCTAAATAAAGTTTTTTGTATTTTTTCAAAATTAAAAATACACCCACAATATAATACACATACTGAAACTCAACAATTGAACGAAAAATCAACATTTCGGGCATTTGATTGTGTATTCTAAAAAACTGTATTTTTTCTACTTCACCTGCCAGATAAAACCTTGGAACAAAAATTAAATTAACAGCCAAAAACGGAAGGAGATGCCATAAATGTTTCCACTGTAATCTAAAATCAGAATAACATACAGCAAGAACAAATAAATAAAACAAAGGCATTCCTAGCAGACAGGTTGTCCATCTAAAAACCTCAAGATCAAATTGTCCGTCAATAAATTCATAGAAAAAAAATCCGCTTAGATCAATCGCAGATAAAATAAAAAAGAAAGCAAATAAACGATTAGCAAGTTTATTTTGAGTTTTTACCGTAAATAAAAAGAAAGCCAGAAGCATAGAAACAAAAACAGCAATCCAGGCAATACCATTCAAAAAACTTAGTTTATCCATTTGTCTATTAATATTAAACAAATATAATATTTTAGTTCTTGTAACAAAACGGCTTGTGAGTAGTCTTTATACAGAAAAATAAGAAGAAAAAAAAGAGTATAAATCTTTGAGACTTTGCAAGATTGAGATAAAAAATATTAATTTTGACTGGTCTAAATAACACTAAAATGACATTTACGAAAACCACTGAACAATCATCAAAATACGAGCATTTAGAAAAAATGTCTGTTCATGAATTGTTATCAAATATTAATCAGGAAGACAAAACTGTTCCTTATGCAGTAGAAAAAGCTCTTCCGCAAATAGAAGCTTTAGTACCGCAGATCGTGGCAAAATTAAAGCTTGGCGGAAGATTATTTTATATAGGAGCAGGTACTTCTGGGAGACTTGGTGTGGTAGATGCATCTGAATGTCCTCCAACTTTTGGTGTTCCGTTTGATTTAGTAAATGGCATAATTGCCGGCGGTGACACTGCTATTCGTCGTGCAGTAGAAAATGCCGAAGACAATGCAGCACAGGCCTGGATTGATTTGCAAGCGCATAATATTGGCGAAAATGATGTGGTTATAGGAATTGCGGCTTCTGGAACAACTCCGTACGTTATTGGCGGATTAGATACTTGCAATCAAAATAATATAGTTACAGGCTGTATTACAAACAATGCCGGAAGTCCGCTGGCATTAACGGCAAAATTTCCTATTGAAGTTGTAGTGGGACCTGAATTTGTTACCGGAAGTTCAAGAATGAAAGCCGGAACAGCTCAAAAACTGGTTTTAAATATGATTTCGACTGCTTCGATGATTCAGCTTGGAAAAGTAAAGGGCAACAAAATGGTCGATATGCAGCTAAGCAACATAAAACTGGTTGATCGCGGCGTAAAAATGATTATGGGAGAAATTCCGGTTTCGTACGAAGAAGCTTCAGAATTATTAAAAAAATACGGCAGTGTAAGAAACGCTGTTGACAATTATATAAAGTAAAAGGTTTTCTGCGTAATTATTTAACCGCAAAGCGCGCAAAGGTTTTTTCGCAAAGTACGCAAAGTTTAAATTAATAATCTTTGTCAAAGTTTTAAACTTGAAACAAAGCAGACCTGAAACTTAAAACAAAAAATAAAATGGCAACAAACAAACAATTATTAGGCAAAGGAATTAAATATCTAACAGGCGCTCTGCCATTAATGTTTATTGGGCCGTCATTGATTTATAATGCTTTTATGAATCAGCATACAAATTGGCATTACTTAGTTTTAGGGATTGGAATTGTGGCTTGTCTGAGTTCTATGGTTTTGATTTTCTTAGGATTGAAAATCATTATGAAGGGAATTTTTAATGACTAAATCTGCTGTATAATATAAACACAACAGGTTTTTAAAACCTGTCGCGTTTACTATAATCTACAATCAAAGCTTAAAGAAATGGAAGAAATAATTCACATTCAGAAAACATTTGAGAAAGTTGTTTATGTTGATAAAAGAATAAACAACAGGGAATTTGAAGACTGTGTGTTTAAAAACTGTGATTTCTCGAATAGTAATTTCGGCTCTAATACATTTTTGGATTGTGAATTTATTGACTGTAACTTATCTATGACAACTCTAGCCGGAACGAGTTTAAAAAATGTGAGTTTTAGAAACTGTAAACTTCTGGGAATTGCTTTTAATGAATGTGATGATTTCTTATTTCAGGTTCATTTTGAAGACTGCACTTTAGATTATGCTGTTTTTTCAAATAAAAAAATGCCAAAAACAAAATTCATCAATTCTTCGGTGCGTGAAGTGACTTTTATTGGTACTAATTTAACAAGTTCAGTTTTTGACAATTGTAATCTTGACGGCGCTATTTTTAATGAAACCCAATTGGCAGGTGTCAATTTTAAAACAGCTTATAATTATAAAATCGATCCAGAATTCAACCCAATGAGAAAAGCACAATTTTCTACAGAGGGAATTGTTGGACTTTTAGATAAATACGATATTAAAATTGTTTAGTTTTTTGACACAAATTCAAGCTTATGAAAACTGATGAATCTTATCTGGAAAGCGTTAAAAAGCAGTTTCTGTATTACAAAATGCTTGGAGAAAAGGCAATGGATCAATTAGAACCAGAACAGCTATTTACGTCCATAAATGAAGATACGAACAGTATCGCTGCTATTGTAAAACACATTTCAGGTAATATGCTTTCGCGCTGGACCGATTTTTTAACTTCTGATGGTGAGAAAGAATGGCGAAACCGCGATGCCGAATTTGAAAATGATTTACAGTCAAAAGAAGAAGTTTTAGAGATTTGGAATAAAGGCTGGAATTGTCTCGAAAATGCTTTAGAGAGTTTAAAACCAGAACAGCTTTCAGATATTATTTATATTAGAAATGAAGGCCATACGGTCATCGAAGCCATAAATCGTCAATTAGCGCATTATCCTTATCATGTGGGACAAATCGTTTTTTATGCCAAACAATTGAAAAAGAGTTCATGGGAAAGTTTATCAATTCCGAAAAATAAATCAGGAAATTATAACGCCGAAAAGTTTGCCAAAGAAAAAGAAATCAAGAACTTTACCGATGATGAATTAAAGAGATTGAAATGATAAAAGCCATAGGCTTAAAGCATAAAAAAATGAAAAAAATACTATTCTTATTTCCGGTACTGGCTTTAGTTTCCTGTTATAATGCCGAACACAATTGCAAAGATTTCAAAAACGGAAAATTTAAATTTGAATTTGAAGTAAACGGCGTAAAAAAGGTCACTTATTTTGAACGCAAGGACAGCATCGAAATTGAAACTTTTGAAGGAAAAACAGATACTTCAACCATTCGTTGGGTAAGTGACTGCGAATATGTACTGCAAAAGAAACATCCAAAAAACATGGCTGAAGAAAAAGCCATAAGCATGAAAATTTTAACAACAGCAAAAGATTCTTATACTTTTGAATTTGGAATGGTTGGTTCTGAAGAGAAACAACGAGGCACTGTTCACAAAGTTGATTAAATCTTATTTTATACTATCAAAGCTCCTTATGGGGCTTTTTTTATGCCGTGAAACTGCTAAGTTTTTTGCATTCCCTTTTTTAAAAACCTTGCAGCTCTGCATCTTTGCCCTTTGCAACTAAAAAATAAACGTGTTTCTTTTACATTTCTATTTTAAATAGTACATTAGAACTCTAATCTAACCCAATGAAAAATACCATTTCGCAAAGAGTTGCCGACTTTTTAAAAAATTATCCGCCTTTTAATTTCCTTCATCCAATGGATCTTGAAAAGCTTTCGGAACAAATTTCTATTGTTTATAAAGATAAAGATGCCGTAATTTTTGCCGAAAATGATAAAACACATGATTCTTTTTATGTGGTTCATAAAGGTGCAGTAGCACTCAAAAAAAACACCAAAAACTCAGTTTTAGATATGTGCGACGAAGGCGATATATTTGGACTTCGCCCGCTTTTGGCACAAGAAAATTATATTATGGAAGCGGTGGCACATGAAGAAAGCATTCTTTACGCCATTCCTATTGCCGTTTTTAAACCTTACGCACTTGAAAACAGAAATGTTGGTAATTTCCTGATCGAAAGTTATGCTTCTAACACAAGAAATCCATATTCTGACATTCATAAAGACAAATTATATGGTGATGATCTCTTAAATGAAAATCTGCATTCCAGCAATCATTCTTTTGATTTAGCGCCAATAAAATATTCAAAAAAAATAGTAACCTGCAGTCCGTCAACTACCGTTAAAGAAATTGCCAGGATAATGAATAAAAAGAAAGTCGGAGCGATTTTAATTGTAGACGAAATGCTGCCAATAGGGATTTTGACAGATAAAGATCTCCGCAATAAAATTGTAACAGGAGATTTTCCGATAACCACAACAGCCGAAACGATAATGACAAAACCTGTTATTACGTATCCCAAAAAAATGACCGTTACAGAAGCTCAAATGGCCATGATGAAAAGCAACATCAGCCATTTATGCCTTACTAAAGACGGTACGGTTAATACCAAAGCTGTCGGGATTTTGTCGAAACACGATGTAATGGTCGCTTTAGGAAATAATCCAGCCGTTTTAATTAAAGCTTTAAAAAGAGCCAAAAAAACAAAGGAAATAAAACCTATTCGAAACCAAATCATGCAGCTGCTTCAGGGATATTTAGATCAAAATATTCCGATGACTTTAATTTCTAAAATCATAACAGAACTCAATGAGGCATGTACTACTCGTGTTATTGAAATCTGTTTAGAAAAAATGAGCAGTCCGCCGCCGGTAAAATTTGCATGGCTGGCAATGGGAAGTCAGGGACGCGGTGAACAAATGCTTCATACAGATCAGGATAATGCGATTGTTTACGAAAATGTAAACGAAGTTTTTAGGGACGAAACGAAAATTTATTTCCTGAAATTTGCAGGACTTGTTAATAAAGGTCTTTTTGAAATTGGTTACGATTATTGCCCTGCAGATATGATGGCATCGAGTCCAAAATGGTGTATGAGTCTGGATGAATGGAAAAATCAGGTACACCATTGGATTACCAATCCGGGGAAAAATGAGGTTTTATTGTCGTTCATTTTCTTTGATTACAGCATGACATACGGCGACGCTGCAACTGTAGATCAATTATCAGAATATATTTTTGAAACCATAAAAGCAAACCCTATTTTTTATATGCATTTAGTGAGCGGTGCTTTACAAAGCCCATCTCCTACTGGTTTCTTCAGACAATTTTTAGTAGAACAAGACGGTGCCAATAAAGATAATTTTGATATTAAACGAAGAGCTTTAATGCCGTTGACAGATGCTGCGCGTGTTTTAATTTTATCACATTCTGTAAAGTCAATCAGCAATACAGCAGAACGTTTTGAAAAACTAGCCGAACTCGAACCAAATAATCGTGAATTGTATTTATCATGTTCATATTCTTTTAAAGCTTTACTGAAATTCAGGACCAAACAAGGTCTTTTACATCATGATTCGGGTCAGTTTATTGAACTTGAATCTCTAACCAAAATGGAAAAAATTAAACTGAAACGCACTTTTAAAACCATTAAAGAGCTTCAGGAATTAATTTCTGTTCGTTTTAATATTTCAAACCTGGTATAAAATGGGATTATTCAGTTTTTGGAAAAAAGAAGAAAATCTCTTCGATGAAAGTATCACTATAGAAGAAACCAGGTTTGTGGTTTTAGATACCGAAACTACTGGTTTTGATTATGAAAATGACCGAATTTTATGCATCGGCGCTTTGGCATTGCAAAACGGCGTAATTTCGGTTCAGGATAGTTTTGAAATATATTTACATCAGGATCATTATGATAAATCGACAGCGCAGATTCACGGAATTTTAAAAGATCTGCTTGTTAAACGTCCAACAGAACTAGAAGCTTTGCAACAGTTTTTAGATTTTTTAGGCGATTCAATAATCATAGCTCATCATACCATTTTTGATGTTACTATGATTAATAAAGCTCTCGAAAGAAACGGACTGCCTCAACTCACAAATAAAACTTTAGATACGGCTTATTTGTACAAAAAAACTCTGATTCAGTCACATTTATTTGAGCGAAAGGATCATTATACATTAGATGATCTGGCAGATAAATTCGACATTTCTAAAAAAGACAGGCACACTGCTTTGGGAGATGCTTATATAACTGCTATTGCTTTTCTTAAAATTGTAAAAAAATTACGAGAGAAAAAGGCCGTTTCGTTAAATCAGCTTTTTAAAAATTAAGATATTTTTATGAAACTTAAATTTACATTTGGCTGAAAATTTTACGTTTTAGTAATACAAGACTTATTATTTGTTAGCAATAAGAAAAAATTCACGTAACATGTATTTTATTTTTGAAGGATAGCTTTGCTTAATCAAAAAAATAAAAACACAGTTATGAAATTAAATTTTCTAAAATCAATTGCACTGCTTGGTATTACAGGTTTCTCTGTAATAAGCTGTCAGAATGATGACAAAGATTCTTCAAACGATGTAAATTCAAGCATCGATTTTACTTCACATTCAAAAGTTCCTGCTTTTGTTTATCCAATGACAGGTTTTGAAAACTTAAAAATCAGCACTTTAATCGCAAGTTCTGATGTTTTACCAGAATCACCTTCATTTGTTTATGGTGCACAGCCAGATGGTGCAGGATTAATGAGAAATCCAAATGGTGAAGGTTACATCATGATTACAAATCACGAAATCCTTCAATCAGTTTCAAGAGTTTATTTAGATAAAACTTTCAAACCTGTAAAAGGAGATTATATAGTTGACGGCGTTGGAGGTTTAACACGTTTATGTTCTGCGACTTTGGCTACTCCTGAAATCCACGGCTTTGGACCAATCTTTTTAACTGCCGGAGAAAGCGGTCAGGAAAGTATGGTTCACGGAATTAATCCGCTTGGATTATCTTCTGATAAAGCAAGAACAGACAGAGTTTTGCCAGCTTTAGGAAAAGCAAGTATGGAAAACGCTGTTCCACTTACAAAAGAAGCATATCCTGGAAAAACAGTTATTTTAATTGGAGAAGATCAATCGTATGCAACTTCTCACGTAAGTGCCGGACAATTAATCATGTACATCGGTTCTTCTGTTGGTGACTTATCAAACGGAAAACTATATGCTTTAAAAAGAACAGATGGAAATCAGGTTGAAACTTCTATGACTTTAAATAATTCATATCCAGTTGAATTTGTTGAAATTCCAAATGCTAAAAACCTAACTGGAGCTGTTATTAATACTACTGTAAACGACTTAAAAGCCATTCGTTTCTCAAGAGTTGAAGATGTTGATTACAGAAAAGGAAGCGCAAGCAATAATAGAGAAATCTATTTTACAGCGACTGGTCAGGCAACAAACAACGCTCCTGTTGAAGGATATACAATGTGGGGAAGAGTTTATAAATTGAAATTGGATGCTTCTAACCCATTAAAAGGAACTTTAGAATTAGCTGTTGAAGGTGACAGTACTCCAGGAACCGGAATTATCAATCCAGACAATTTATGTGTAACTGAAAACTACGTTTACATTCAGGAAGATGGTGACAGTTATTATGCTGATGCAAAACACGATTCATATATCTGGCAGTACAGCATCGCGACAAAACAAAATAAACCGTGGTTAAACATGAACCATAAAAGAACTGATGCTGCATGGAATGGACTTTACAACCAAACTGGCGAAATGAGATTTGGAAGCTGGGAATTTGGTGCTATGGAAGACATTTCAGATATCATTGGTGTTCCGGATACTTTTACGGTAAATATTCACCCTCATACCTGGCAGAGTGATGCATTTAAAAATGCAGACGGTTCTGGTACTCAAACTAATAAAGAGGGAGGTCAGACTGTAATTATCAGAAACGTACAACGATAATAATTTCGTTTAAATCATAAAACAACCCTTATTTTTCAATAAGGGTTGTTTCTATTACAATACTATTATGAAATTAAAACATTTTACTTTCCTGATTTTAATACTTTGTTTTTTATTTTCATGTCAGAAGAATGAAAAATCAAAAGCAACAATACAACAAGATTTACTTATTGATTTAAGTAAACTAAATAATGAAATTGCTCAATTTCAAAAACTTGTAAATAACAATTCTTCTCAAAAAGAAATTGTAGAACAGTTTAAAAAATCGCGTCTGGTTTATAAAAAAGTCGAATGGGCAATTGAATATTTTGTTCCCGAAACTGCCCGATTTATGAACGGTCCAGCTCTTGACGAAATGGAACTGGAAGAAAACAGATCTTTTGCACCTCACGGTTTTCAGGTTATGGAAGAAATGATTTTTCCAGAATATAATTCTGAAAGTAAAGAAGATTTAATTCGGGAACTGAATATTTTCCTGGCGAATATTAAACAGTTAAAAAGTACTTTTGAAGTTATTACAGTAAGTGATGATTATGTTCTGGATGCTGTTCAGCAAAATGTATTTCGTGTGATAGCCCTGGGAATTACAGGTTTTGACAGTCCAATTTTACAATCTTCCATTCCCGAAGCAGGAGAAAGTTTAATTTCGATTCCTGAATCTCTTTCAAGAATTAATTCAAACAATAAATCATTAGCAGAATTAAAAAATCTGACTGAAAAAGCTCAAAAATATTGTGCCGCTAATAATAATTTTAATGCCTTTAACAGAGCTGTTTTTATAAGTGAATATTTAAATCCGATTTCGAAAAAGCTAAAAGCTTTCCAGAAAGAAGAAAACATTAAAAACGTAAAGAAAAACAGTCCGCTAAAACCAACAATTGAAACTTTATTTGACAAAGATGCTTTTGATGTAAATGCTTTTGTGCTTTCAAAAGAATATAATTTTACGAAAGAAAAAGCGATTTTAGGCGAAAAATTATTCTACGATAAAAGCCTTTCTAAAAACAACGACCGAAGCTGTGCAACCTGTCATAATCCTGAGAAGGCTTTTACAGACGGGTTAAGAACGAATGTTTCATTAACCGGAATAAATTTACCCCGAAATACTCCTACTCTAACCTATGCTTCGTTACAAAATGCCCAGTTTTGGGATATGCGTCAGCTGGATTTAGAAAAACAAAGTGTAGATGTAATACAGAATAAAGATGAAATGCACGGCTCAATGGAAAATATTCATGCTAAAATTCAAGTAGATAAAGAATACATCGATCTTTTCAAAAAAGCCTATCCAGGAAATTCGAAACCTGAAGCCTGGCAGATTCAAAACGCTATTGCAAGTTATGTACGTTCTCTAAACTCTTTTGATTCGAAATTTGATGAATATATGAGAGGAAAGAAAAATGCGCTAAATAATGAAGAAATCGAAGGAATGAACTTGTTTATGGGAAAAGCCAAATGTGCGACCTGCCATTTTACTCCATTGTTTAACGGAACGGTTCCGCCAAGTTATTCCAAAACCGAACACGAAGTTATTGGAACTCCAAATGAACCTTCCGGAAAATCCATAAGCCCGGATAAAGGGCGTTACATATACAATCAAATGCCTCAATTAGTTGGTGCTTTTAAAACTCCTACAGTTAGAAATGCTGCAGTTACAGCACCGTATATGCACAACGGAGTTTTCAAAACCCTTGAAGAAGTAGTTTCTTTTTACAATAAAGGCGGTGGAATTGGTTTAGGTTATGAAGTAGAAAACCAAACACTTCCCTTCGACAAACTAAATTTGACTGTAAAAGAAGAACAGGCGCTTGTTGCTTTTATGAAGACACTTACAGATAAAAAATATCAATAAAACCAAAATAATTTTTTAACCCAAAAAAGCCGGAAAATAAGCAATCCGGCTTTTAATTATTTTAAAAATTCACTCTCTTCTTTAAATAAATAAATTTTGTGCTTTTTTAGATTTCTCTTACTAAACATTCCCGGAGAATCTGGTTTGCGGTATACTTTTTTTACTTCATATTCCTCTTTCTGCAATAGTATTATACAATCTTTATTTGATTTTATTTTAGCAGAAAAATAACCAGTACTGTCTGTTTGGGTTGTTATACCATTTATATTGACCTGTACGTCTTTTATTGGTTTTTCTGTATCATAGTCATATACATAACCAAAAAATTTATTATTAGTACAGCTGGATAGTAATATTATCAGAAAAATATATTTGAACTTAAACTTCATTACCTAAAATTATTATTACTCTTTATTTGTATATAAAACATTAATCTAATAGGCATACACTTCATTTTTCTTTACGTTGATGTAATTTTTTCAGTAATAAAAAAGCAGAAATTTCAATCTAATATTGAAATTTCTGCTTTTTTATATTTTATAATTAGTAAGCGTACTCAACAGTTTCATTACCAGTAGAAAAGTTTGTTATTTTCTCTATTGGAAAATTATTCTCATCATATTTATATGTATTGACTTGCTCATAAGTAGAAGTTTGCTTAGTTATGTTATTAGCTGATGTATTATCTGAATCTAACAATAAGTTATAACCTAAAACATTTTTAAATGGATTATTTTGAGTATCATATTCATAAATATATGAATATTCTGCACCATAATATGAAACTTCAAGTTTAACAACATTACCATCTTTATATGTATATTTTCCAGTTGCTCCGTATTCTTCTTCAGCACCTGTTGCAGGAATACCTCTAAACTGATCGTAAGAAATTGTTCCATCTTCATTATGTGTATATTTAGTCTTGTAATAATAAGACTCAGCTGGATGTTTATCTATAGAATTATCTAACTTACCATTAATGTAATTATAGTCAGTTGTTAAATTCAAAGTGCCATTCATATCAAACTCTTCGATTTTTGTTATTAAATCACCTGTATAAGTATACTTAGTTACAGAGCCATTATCTTCGGTCATGCTAACAATTTTATTGCCATTATAAACATAACTTTCACTTGAAGAATGTCCATTATTATCTGTGGTCGTTATCTTTTTTACTAAAATTGAAGAAGTTGAATCAGATGAGTCATTATCATCTTTTGAACAAGAAGTAAATGTAAATGCAATGGCACTTACTAAACATAAAATTTTTTTCATGATTTTGATTTTAAATTAATTTGCGAATTTAGATATCAAAATATGAGCAAACCTCCACTAGAAGTTTAAATTATAACAATATAGGGCTGACTAATTTTGCAGTTATAACTAAAATATAAAAACCGCTAAGAATTTCTTCCTAGCGGTTTTTTATATTTTTATTCTAAAACCAATCCTATTTGGCCATCATCATCTAATTCTGTTTCTACAGGATCATCTTCTGAAATTTCCGGTTTTTCAGGAATTTCTTCAATCGGCTCTTCGTAAGGAAGCGGATCTAAGAGATTTACTTGTTTTAATTTATCTGTTGTTAATTGATTTCCTAGAGCTTTAAAACCTTTTACAGCTATAAAGTCTTCTACATCAATATGTAAATCGTCTTTTTGAACGCCTTTTACTTTGGCAAAAACCAATTGTGCTACCGGACGATAATCGGTCGAAACAATCTCTAACTGCGAATTTGGATGGTCTGTAATAAAGCTTTCTTCTTTTCCTTCATTTTCAACAAGGAAACGTTTTAAGAAATAACGCTCTTTTTCTCCATCATAATAAATCGCAGAAATTGGTTTTTTAGGTTTCCATTTTTCCAGAACAATCATGTCTTCATCAAAATGAGTCGATAATTCAGGGATTATTACTTTTAATTTACCTGACTGATTAATTATTAAGATTTTGTCTGTTGGTTTAAATTCACCTAACAACTCTCCTCTTGCATCAACATTTAAACGTTTTACCGTATCGTCAAACCAAACTTTTCTTGGCAGTAATGTCGAAATTCCTTTTTCTTTTAATTCGATTTTCTTGATTGGATATTTAGTTACTAAGTTTCCTTTAGAACCACGTCCTTTAATAGCTAATTTAGCAAAATCAATATCGAATTTCAGTTTCTTAATCGTTCCAACCTGACGCAGTAATATAGTAACTACCTCAGCTTCACCATTTGGATTATGTGAAAAATAAACCACCTGAGACCCGTTTGTACCATTTGTTAAATCGTAAGCTTTATCACGGGTTACTCCTGTAACATTGAAACGTTTTATATAAGACGGCCCTGATTTACCATCGCGGTACATCATGTTATAAATGGTGCGCTTATCGTTTTTATCAAAAACTGCGACGTGTATAATGTCTTTTCCAATAAAAGTTTTGGCGTCGACTTTGGTTATCATCAATGTTCCGTCTCGTAAAAAAACGATAACATCATCAATATCCGAACAATCACCTACGTATTCATCTTTCTTTAAACTCGTTCCTACGAAACCTTCTTCGCGGTTTACGTAAAGTTTTGTGTTACGCAAAACTACTTTTGTAGCTTCAACGTTATCAAAAACACGAAGTTCAGTTTGACGTTCGCGTCCTTTTCCGTATTTCTCTTTTAATTTAGTAAAGTAAGCAATTGCAAAATCTGTTAAATGTTCCAGATTATGCTCTACTTCTTTCATTTCGTCTTCTAATTTCGCGATTAAATCATCGGCTTTATCAGAGTCGAAACGCGTAATACGAATCATCGGGATTTGAGTCAAACGCTGTAAATCGTCGTCATTAATTTCTCTAACGAATGATTTTTTGAAAGGCTCAAAACGATCGTATAAATATTTGTAAAGTGATTCTCTGTCTCCATATAATTTGAAGTCGATATACATTTCTTCACGAATGAAGATTTTCTCCAAAGTAGAAAAGTGCCACTTATTTTTTAATTCTTCTAACTGAATTTCTAATTCCTGACGAAGTAAATCAACTGTTCTGTGTGTTGAAATCTTCAACATATGAGAAACACCAATAAACAACGGCTTATTGTCTTCGATAACACATCCTAAAGGCGCTACAGAAGTTTCGCAGGCTGTAAATGCAAATAATGCATCAATTGTTTTATCTGGAGAAACACCCGGGAAAAGATGGATTAAAATCTCAACATCAGCAGCCGTATTATCTTCAATTTTCTTGATTTTGATTTTACCTTTATCATTGGCTTTCAAAATACTGTCAATTAAACTCGATGTATTGGTAGAAAACGGAATCTGTGTAATTACCAATGTATTTTTGTCTAATTGCGAAATTTTAGCACGCACACGCACACGTCCGCCGCGCATTCCGTCGTTGTAATTCGAGACGTCGGCAATACCCTGCGTCATAAAATCAGGATAAAGCGTAAAGGGCTTTCCTTTTAAGATTTTAATCGAAGCATCAATTAATTCGTTAAAGTTATGAGGCAGTACTTTTGTTGAAAGTCCCACCGCAATACCTTCTGCTCCCTGCGCTAAAAGCAATGGAAATTTTACCGGAAGATTAATCGGTTCGGCTTTTCTACCGTCATATGATAGTCCCCATTCTGTAATTTTTGGAGAATATAAAACCTCTAAAGCAAACTTAGATAAACGTGCCTCAATATAACGGGGAGCAGCAGCACCGTCGCCCGTTAAAATATTTCCCCAGTTACCCTGGCAGTCAATTAATAAATCTTTCTGACCAATTTGTACCATCGCATCACCAATACTTGCATCTCCGTGTGGGTGATACTGCATGGTGTGACCTACAACATTGGCAACTTTATTATAACGACCATCATCCAGCTCTTTTAAAGAGTGCATAATACGACGCTGAACAGGCTTAAATCCGTCCTCGATAGCAGGAACTGCACGTTCCAGAATCACATACGAAGCATAATCCAAAAACCAGTCCTTGTACATTCCCGTTACTTTGGTAATAACGTCCTCACCTTCTTCTTCCTGATTTTCGTAAAAATGCTGTCCCTCGAAATGCTTCGCATCTACGTTTATAATATCCTCGTCATCTCCATCCTGATTGTCATCCATCAGGTTTTCATCTTGATTATTCTCGTCGTCGTTTGGAATTATGTTATCGTCTTCTTCGTCTTTCATTTAATTATATTCTAATTATAATTCTATTTGTTTTCGAGTAGTTGTTTTAAAGCTTCAACACTTGGTAAAACGGTCTTATATTTACTGGCAAATATTTGCTCATTATTTTCTGGTAAAGTATATTTTACTACAGCTTCACTTTTGGTCTGACAAAGTACAATTCCGATAGTTTTATTTTCATCTTCCAATCGCATTTCTCTATCGTAATAATTGACATACATTTGCATCTGACCTAAATCCTGATGTTTTAATTCGCCTATTTTCAGATCTATAAGCACAAAACACCGCAGTATTCTATTGTAAAAAACTAAATCAATTCTAAAATGTTTATCATCAAAAGTAATTCTTTCCTGTCTTGCAACAAAAGTAAAACCATGACCTAATTCTAATAAAAACTGCTCTAGTTTACTGATAATTTCTTCTTCTAACTGCGATTCAGAATATTGATTCAATTCTGGTAATCCTAAAAACTCCAGAATATAAGGATCTTTAATAATATCTTTCGGTTTCTCGATAATCTGACCTTTCTCTGAAAGCTTTAAAATTCCTTCTTTATCTCTGCTTAAAGCCAATCGTGTATAAAGTGCTGTATTGTATTGACGTTTTAATTCCCGAACACTCCAATTATGTTTTTCAGATTCAATTTTGTAAAACCTTCTTTCTTTTTCATCTTCAATTCGCATTAGAAAAATATAATGGCTAAAAGTCAATTTAAAAAATGAAGATAAAGTTTGATAATCTACTTTATTAAATTCCGCAGTCACTGACTGGTTTTTTTGATTTTGTAAAATCCGAGACAGTGTCTCGGATTTTGAGAAAGTCAAAAAGAGCTTCCTCATATTTTCCAAATTATCAATAGAAAAGCCTCTCCCGAATTCTTTCGTCAATTGCTTTGAAAGATCTTTTAAGAGTTGTTTTCCATATTCAGCCCTATCTTTTCCATTTTGTTCTTCTTCAACAATTATTCTTCCTATTTCAAAATAGGTAATTGTCATTGTTGAATTTACAGTACGCAAAACCTGTTGTCGGGCATTTTGTAATAACTCCGATACTTGCTGGAAAATAACTTTATTTTGAAGACCGTCTGACACTATTTGCTATTCTAAAAATTCTTAAACCTCCTCTAATTCATCAATCTCAACCTTCAAGTTCTTAATAATAAACTCTTGTCTATCTGGTGTATTTTTACCCATGTAGAACGATAACAACTGCTCGATAGAAGTATTTTTATCCATCATAACCGGATCAAGACGGATAGTGTCTCCAATAAAGTTTTTAAACTCGTCTGGCGAAATCTCTCCCAAACCTTTAAATCGGGTGATTTCCGGTTTTGGTTTTAATTTCTCGATAGCGTCTTTTCTTTCTTCATCAGAATAACAATAAATCGTTTCTTTTTTGTTTCGAACCCTGAAAAGCGGTGTCTGTAAAATATACAAATGCCCTTCTTTTATTAACTCAGGGAAAAACTGTAAAAAGAACGTAATTAAAAGCAAGCGAATGTGCATTCCGTCGACATCGGCATCGGTTGCAATTACGATGTTATTGTAACGTAATTTTTCTAATCCGTCTTCTATATCTAATGCTGCCTGCAATAAATTGAATTCTTCGTTTTCATACACGATTTTCTTCGTCATTCCGTATGAGTTCAAAGGTTTACCACGTAAACTGAAAACTGCTTGTGTATTCACGTCACGCGACTTTGTAATCGATCCGGAAGCCGAATCTCCCTCGGTAATAAAAAGTGTGCTTTCTAAGTTTCTTGGGTTTTTGGTATCAGGAAGATGCGCGCGGCAGTCTCTTAATTTTTTATTGTGAAGATTCGCTTTTTTAGCACGATCTGTCGCCAGTTTTCTAATTCCCGATAATTCTTTACGCTCACGTTCTGCCTGCAGAATTTTACGCAATAAAGCATCCGCAGTTGTTGGATTTTTATGCAGATAATTATCTAACTTGGTTTTGATAAAATCGTTTACGAAAGTACGAACAGAAACTGCTGGTGTTCCATCATCAGAACCCATATCTGTAGAACCTAATTTTGTTTTGGTCTGAGACTCAAAAACCGGTTCCATTACTTTAATACTAATCGCACTTACAATCGATTTACGAACGTCTGATGCTTCGAAATTCTTATTATAAAACTCACGAATCGTTTTTACAACCGCTTCACGATAGGCCGCTAAGTGTGTTCCACCCTGCGTTGTGTTCTGACCGTTCACAAAAGAGTGATATTCTTCGCTGTACTGCGTTTTACTGTGTGTAAGCGCAACCTCGATATCATGCTCTTTTAAGTGAATAATTGGATATTCTAAATCTTCTTCGCTGATTGTTTCTTCTAATAAATCACGAAGTCCGTTTTCTGAATAATATTTTTCTCCATTGAAAATAATTGTCAAACCATTGTTTAAGTAACAATAGTTTTTAACCATTTTGATAACGTATTCTAAACGGAATTTATAGTTCTTGAAAATCGTTTCGTCTGGCGTAAAAGTTACTTTTGTTCCTTTACGTTTTGTAGTATCGATTACATCTTCTTCTGAAACTAAATTCCCGCCGGAAAACTCTGCCGCTTTTTGTTTATCATCACGAACCGATTCTACACGGAAATAAGTAGAAAGCGCATTTACCGCTTTTGTTCCGACACCATTCAAACCAACTGATTTCTGGAAAGCTTTAGAATCGTACTTTCCTCCTGTGTTCATTTTCGAAACTACATCGACCACTTTCCCCAACGGAATTCCACGTCCGTAATCACGAACCGAAACCGTTTTATCTTTTATCGTTACCTCAATAGTTTTTCCAGAGCCCATTACGAACTCATCGATACAGTTATCTAAAACCTCTTTTAATAGAATATAAATACCATCATCTGGAGAAGAACCGTCTCCAAGTTTTCCGATATACATTCCCGGACGCATACGGATATGTTCTTTCCAATCAAGTGAACGAATATTATCTTCGGTATATTGATTTTGCTCTAGCATATATGAATTTAGGATTTTTTGCTAATGTACCATTTCTTAGCAAAAAATGAAAGCGTATTTTCTTTTTGTTATGAATAATAACAGTTTAAAATCTATTTAAATTGATTTTAAAATAAAATGGGCGGTAAAATTATAAAAAACTGCTTTTTTATCAAAAAAAAACACTATTTGATTCCCAGTACTTCTTTTGCCAGAGCAATCATTTCGGGCGTTCCTGTGTTTTTATTTTTCTCGTCAGAAAGTTTAACAACGCCTTGCCAATGTACATTATCAGGTTTTGTATCCGTTAATTTTATAACCATATTCATGGCTGGAAGTCCAACATCGTTGGTGAAATTTGTCCCTATTCCAAATGACATTTTTATTTTGTCCTGACAGAAATCAACAATCTTTTTTACTTTATCATAATTAAGTGAATCTGAAAAAACAATAACTTTTGATTTTGGATCAATTCCCATTTTGGTATAATGAGAAATTACTTTTTGGGCAAACTCAATTGGATCACCGCTGTCATGTCGAACGCCGTCAAAAAGCTTAGAATATTTTTTATCGAATTGGTTGAAAAATATTTCTGTAGTATAAGTATCCGTTAAAGCAATTCCAAGGTCACCGCCGTAAACTTTTGTCCAGTTTTCGAGGCTTATAAAATTCGCTACCTGAAAGCCATACTGCGCGGCATGAAACATAAACCATTCATGAGCGTGAGTTCCCAAAGGCCTTCTATTGTTAACCATTGCAAAGTGTACGTTGCTCGTTCCAATAAAACTGTTTCCGCCGTAGGTTCTTAAAGTTTCATTTACTAAATCATGAACATCGTAAGAATGACGTCTTCTTGTTCCAAATTCTAAAATCGAAACTCCTAATTTATTATAATTATCGATTTTCTCTTTTGTCAGCTCTTTTATGGCTTCATCATTTAAACGAATTAAATGGTTTGATTTATAAAAAAGTTCCGAAATCAAAGCCATCAAAGGAACTTCCCATAAAATGGTTCTGTACCAATATCCTTCTACGGTTACTGAAATTTCAGAACCTTCCTGACTAATATGAACTTCAGACGGATCAAAACTAAATCCTTGCAGAAAATCTAAATAGGTTGGGTCAAGATAAGGGCAATAATGAGCTAAATAACTTTTCTCTTCTTTTGTTAAACGAAGTTCAGACAATGCATCTACTGAACGTCGAAGTAAATCTGCAAATCCTTCCGGAAAGATATGTTTACCACGATTTATAAATCCGTAACGAACTTTTGCTTTTGGAAAAAGTTTAATTACAGCATGCTGCATTGTAAATTTGTAGAAATCATTATCTAAGATCGATTTCAGAAAAGTCGCTTCCATAGTGTTCAAATTCGGATCATTCTTGCTAAGATACGGCAATTTCAGAAAAGATGAAAATTTGTATAATCCTTAAATATTATTTTGAAACTACTTTAAAAGAAACAACACTGTTAGTATCTGCAAAAACAGTGATATAATCTCCAATATTGTTATCTATAGTAATTTGAAATTCTAACCCTCCTCTTTTTTCTTTCGGGTTTTGAACTTTAACCGGCTGATTCTTTTTATTTAAATAAAAAACCTGATTGGATTTTGAGAGATTTTTGATTTCTACAGTAATCTTATCTCCATTTCTGGCTTCAATTATACCAGAATCCGGCGATTTAATTTTATAATCTTTTTCGATTGTGGTATTGTAAATCAATGGACCGTTCAGAAAATCTTCTTTACTTAATCTTTCACCTAAATAAGTTCCGGAATCCGGAAAATGTTTGGCAAAAAAGTAATCTGGATCTGTATCAAAGTAAACGGGATTAAAATCGTTTACCATTCTGCCTTTGCTGCTGTCATAATACCCCTGTCCCCAGGTTACATCAATTAAGCGCCATTTTTTATCGATCAAAACCATATTCCAGGCATGATTGGATGAAGTCGTTTTTCTTCCGATATCTCTAACTGAAATTTTAGAATCACCGCGGATTATTTCGCATTTAATTCCCATTAGGGAAGCCAAATGCTGATATAAAGCCGTAAAACCTTCACAAACTGCTTTCTTTGATTTGAAAGCTTTCTGAATGAGGTTATCATTTAATTGTTTGATTTTACGCTGTTTTTCTGCTTCTGTAGAATAACTAAATCCCTGCACTCTCGGCGGATTCAAATACGCATTATAATCGTATCTTATGTTAAAGGCAATCCAGCCGTAAATAGCGCGTGCGCGCTCAGCATCTGAATCAAAATCTTTTTCGATTCTTTCTGCTAACTGTTCCGTGCTGTCAAAACTTTTAGGATATTTTGCAACTATTTTATCGACTTCGCTAATCTTTTGAGAAAACGTAAAATTGATAAAAATGCTATTTAATAAAAGGAAAATAAGGGCAAACTTTTTTTGTGGCATTTAAAAATTTGATTTAATAATGTTTTTCAGTTCATTATCTAACTCAACGTTAGAAATTTTATTTTCCTGTAAATCAAAATTCGAGCCAAATGCTGGTAATGAGAAACTTCCTTTAATTTCTGCCCCATAACGAGGGAAAAGAGTCTGGGCAATTCCCAAAACAGATGCACCTCCTCTGCCTCCTGGAGAAGTTGCTAATAATAACATTGGTTTATGCTGAAAAACATCTTTTTCGATTCTTGAACTCCAATCGAAAACATTCTTGAAAGCAACAGAATAATTCCCGTTATTTTCTGCCATTGAAACAACCAGAATATCAGCTTCTTTAAGTTTATTCAGAAACGCCTTCGCCACTTCATGCTGACCTATTTCTTTTTCAAGATCTACACTGAATACAGGCATTGCAAAATCATTAAGATCTAAAATCTCAACTTCTGCATTTTCAAATAAACTTGAAGCGTAAGCCGCTAAACGTTTGTTGATTGACTGCTTACTGTTACTTCCTCCAAAAGCTATTATTTTCATATGTGGTATTTGTTTTTTGCCACAGATTAAGAGGATTAAAATGATTTTTTAATCTGCTGCGGTTCTTTAATTGTTTTCTATTTCAAAAATTTCTTTTTGAATTTCAACTGAATATTCATTTGGGTAAATTTTACCGCCGTAAGCCTTTGCATATACTTTAGTAAATTCTGCTCCAAAATACAGAATAATTGCCGAATAATAAACCCAAACTAAAATAATTATTACAGATCCCGCCGCTCCATAAACAGAAGCTACAGTTGAACTTCCTAAATAAAAACCTATCGCAAACTTCCCAATCATAAATAATACCGCAGTAACTCCAGATCCTATAAAAGCATCTTTCCATCTTATTTTTCCGTCTGGTAAAGTCCTGAAAATTATAGTAAAAAGCAGTGTTATACTTGCCAGTACAATCACTACATTAACAACATAAAACAAATAAACGGTACTTTCCGGAAAGTAGATTTTTAATCGTGAACTCACTAAATCTAATGTTGTATTTACGAGTAAACTCACCAGCATTAAAAAGCCTACAGATGCTATCATTGAAAAGGACATTAATCGATTCTGAATGAATTTCTTAATACCTTTATCTGGTTTGGCGCGTAATCCCCAAATAAAATTAATAGAACTTTGTATTTCAGCAAAAACTCCAGATGCTCCAATTAACAGCATTACGATTCCAAATACAGTTGCAAACATATTATCTCCAGACAATTGCACATTTTTTATAGCTTCCTGAATTTGAATTGCAGCACTATTTCCTACCATTCCGTTAATTTGACCATACAGCTGGCCAGTTACTGCATCTTCTCCAAAAAAGAAACCACAAATAGTAATGATAATAATTAACAGCGGAGGCAGTGCAAATATCGTATAATACGATAATGCCGCGCTGAGCTTAATAGCGTTGTCATCATTAAATTCTAAAAAAGTATTCTTTAATAGAAACCATATTTTTTTTAAGATATTTTTGATTTTCATCTGCTGATTAATTTGATATTCTCTCAAATTTACGCAATAATAAAAAATCTTGAATTCTCGTTTTTTAATGGAATTTTATATTTTTTCCATCTGTCGATATTTAATTCCCAGCTGAATAACTGTACTGGAAACATATTTTAGTTACCAACATTTAATTCCACAATTTGAATTAACAATATACATCATGAAATAATCTCGTAGAGATTCAACATTGGCAACTAAAAAACTAACATCTGAAGAATGTCACAGGGACTTTATTTATACATTATTTATAATGATAGAAAATCCCTTTATCATAAACGGTCCATAAGCTGGCTTTTTGGTTCGCCGCTTTTAGCGCGTTATTTGCCCAAGTATTGCAGGTATAGAAAAGACTATAACTTCCTTTGGCTTCATAAAAAGCATCTTTTTTTCCGTAGCTGTGTCCCTGAATCCATTCTGGATGAACTGGATCACTAAAACTATCTGAAATATAGTTCACTAACTTTTGATAATTCTCTTTTGAAACTAAAATACGTTTACAATCATCACCTTCTCTCAACTGCTTAAAAAATGTAGCATGTACAGCCGATGAACTGATTCCAAACGCGGCTTTAAACGCTGTGCTTGCTTTTAAATCTGCCCATTCTGGAGTTTCAAGATAAAAGCCTTTATCACCCCAGCCAAAAGCGATATAATTCATTAAAGAATCTTTTGATTGGGTTTGATTGAACTGAATTTCGCTTCGCCAGTCTTTTATCTCATTTTTTATTGGAACCACAATATCAGTATGGACTCCGTTGGAAAGAATGTAAATTGGAACTGCGTCTTGTTCTTCAACTTTTGAAACATCTGAATTGACTGTAATTTTAGAAATAATTAAAACAGATGTAACATACAAAGCAAGAAAACTAAAGATTCCGAAAAGCGTCCAGCCTAGAATTTTAAATGATTTTTTCAGCATTTTAATTGGTTGATTTTAGATTAGTAATTGGTTAATTTTTTACTAACCAATTTTTGAGCCAAAAATTTTTAAACAGTTAATTTGTTTGCAAAATGAGACACGGATTTTTTGTCATTGCGAGGAACGAAGCAATCACACTACGAAAAGCAACAAAGAGAATCGACAATCTTTGCGTGAGCTTCGACTTCGCTCAGCCTGATAATAAAAACCTAAATAATAAAAACAAAAAAACTGCTGAATTCCTCCAGCAGTTTTAGTCTATTCTCTTTGTTCTTTCTTCTTCTCTCAAAAAAAGATTAAACGTTAAAACGGAAGTGCATTACATCACCATCTTTCACGATATATTCTTTTCCTTCAACTCTGAATTTTCCAGCTTCTTTTGCTTTTGCTTCTGAACCATACTGAACATAATCATCGTATGAAATTACCTCTGCACGGATAAATCCTTTTTCAAAATCAGTATGAATAACTCCAGCCGCTTGCGGTGCAGTTGCTCCAATATTGATTGTCCAGGCACGAACTTCTTTTACACCAGCTGTAAAGTAAGTCTGCTGTTTTAATAATTTATAAGCTGCACGAATTAAAACAGATGCTCCCGGCTCTTCTAATCCCATGTCTTCTAAGAAAACCTGACGCTCTTCATAGCTTTCTAATTCTGTAATATCAGCTTCTGCTCCTACTGAAAGTACAATCACTTCAGCTTCTTCATCTTTTACTAATTCACGAACCTGATCAACATATTTGTTTCCGTTTACAGCAGAGCTTTCGTCAACGTTACAAACGTATAAAACTGGTTTTGCTGTAATTAATTGGAAAGCTTCCATAAGAACTTCTTCATCATTATTTTGAGGAACAATTGTTCTTGCAGATTTTGCCTGTAAAAGAGCTTCTCTAATTCTGTTTAATAATGCTTCTTCTGCCTGAGCTTCTTTATTTCCGGTTTTTGCAGCACGTTTTACTTTTTCTAAACGTTTTTCAACTGTTTCTAAATCTTTTAACTGCAATTCGATATCAATTGTTTCTTTGTCACGAATTGGGTTTACGTTTCCGTCAACGTGTACAATATTGTCATTATCAAAACAACGTAAAACGTGAATGATAGCATTACACTCTCTAATGTTTCCTAAAAACTGGTTTCCAAGACCTTCTCCTTTACTTGCTCCTTTTACCAAACCTGCAATATCTACGATATCTACAGTTGCCATTTGAACGCGTTCTGGTTTTACCAATTCCTCTAACTTATTGATTCTTGGATCTGGAACGTTTACAACACCAATATTAGGTTCGATAGTACAAAATGGGAAGTTCGCACTCTGCGCTTTTGCATTAGATAAACAATTAAATAATGTTGATTTTCCAACATTTGGCAATCCTACAATTCCTGCTTTCATTTCTTGTTTCTGTTTATTTTATTCGACACTGAACTATCAGGTCTGGTCATTAACAATTGTATTGTAATGATTTATGATTTACGTTTTTATTTTTCGTTTCTGCCAAAATGATATTTTTTGGCTTTAAAATTTTGCAAATATAAGATTTAATACCTCTTAACCGAAGTAAAAATGTGCATTAATATAATTTTAAGGCTATTCTTAAAAATTTTTAAACTTTTTATTAAGTTTTTGTTAAATAATAGTAATTTTATAAAAATTTACAACAAAAAACAAACCAAAAAACCAATAACCATGAAAAAGATTGCATTATTTTTATTGATGCTGAATTCAGCATTTCTTTTTGCGCAGAAAGAAGTATCGGGTGTCGTTAGAGACAAAGCAGGCACACCGCTTCCTGGAGTTAATATTGTTGAAAAAGGAACTTCAAATGGCGTCTCAACCGATTTTGAAGGAGGATTTAAAATTAAAGTAAAAGAAGGAGCAGTATTAATTTTCAGTTATGTTGGTTTTGCTTCAATCGAAAAAGCAGCTTCAGATAAAATGAATATCACATTAGATGAAAGCGGCGGACAGGTTTTGAGTGACGTTGTAGTAGTAGGTTCCAGAAATACCAAAAGAACTGTTGTAAACTCTGCCGTTCCTATTGATGTCATTAACGTAAAAGAGGTTACAACACAAAGCGGGAAAATCGAAATCAATCAATTACTGCAGTATGTAGCACCTTCATTTAATGCGAATAAACAATCCGGTTCTGATGGTGCCGACCACGTAGATCCTGCTTCATTAAGAGGAATGGGACCTGACCAGACTTTAGTTTTAATTAACGGAAAAAGAAGACACCAATCGTCTTTAATTAATTTATTTGGAACCCGCGGACGTGGAAATACTGGAACTGACTTAAATGCAATTCCGGCAGCTTCTATTAAAAGAATCGAAATTCTGCGTGACGGCGCAGCGGCTCAATACGGTTCTGATGCAATTGCAGGTGTTATCAATATTGTCACCAATGATAATGTAAACGAACTTACGGGTTCTGTTACGTATGGAGTTTTTAACACAAATGCAAAAGGCGATTTCCTGCCGGGAACTCCAAACACAAAAGGATACAGATTAGATCAGCATGGAAACGGAAATTCATACGGAAAAGATCAGGATTTTGATGGAGGTTCTGTAAGAGTTGCCGCCAATTATGGTGTTGCATTAGGAACAAAAGGCGGTTATGCCAATTTTACGGGAGAATTTTTAAACAAAAATAAAACCCTGAGACCTTCCTACGATTTTAGAAAAGGTTTTGGCGATGCCGAAATGCAGGGCGTTAATCTCTTTGTTAATCTTGCTGTTCCAATTGCTGACAAAACTGAATTTTATGCTTTTGGAGGAAGTAATTTTAGAGATACTGATGCGTATGCTTTTACCAGAAATGACGGCGAAAGAGTTGTAGAATCAGTTTATCCGGGAGGTTACACACCAAGAATTACTTCAAAAATTAATGACAACTCGGTTGCTGCAGGAATTAGAACTGAATCTGACGGAGGATGGAAATTTGATTTAAGCAACACTTTTGGAAAAAATAAATTTCAATACGATATTAAAGGAACTATAAATGCTTCTCTTGAAGAAAAATCTCCTCACGAATTTGACGCCGGAGGTCATAGTTTACTTCAAAACACGACTAATTTTGACATTTCTAAAAACTACGACAGTGTTCTTAGCGGTTTTAATATCGCATTTGGAACCGAATTTAGAGTTGAACAGTTTAAGATTTTTGCCGGCGAAGAAGGTTCTTATGCTACTTATGACACAAATGGCCAGCCTATAACCGACCCAGCGACTCAAAGTCCGCCAACGGTTCCTAATCCAGATTACGATCCTTCAGATCCTACTTCTTCACCAACAATACCAAGACCAGGCGGTTCGCAAGGTTTTCCAGGATACAGTCCTGCCAACGAGGTTAATAAAAACCGTACAAACTTCTCTTTGTATGCAGATGGAGAATTGGATATTACAGAGGCTTTAATGGTGAGCGGAGCAGTTCGTTTTGAAAATTACAGCGATTTTGGAAGCACTGTAAACGGAAAATTAGCATCAAGATTAAAAATAAACAAGCATATTAACTTAAGAGGATCTGTAAGCACTGGTTTCCGTGCACCTTCATTAGCGCAGATTTATTACAATTTACGTTTCACGAACTTTAACGCAAGCGGTGCAACCGAAGTTTTACTGGCTCCAAATGACAGCGAGGTTACAAGAGCTTTTGGAATCAGCAAGTTAAACGAAGAAAAAGCAGTCAATGCATCTTTAGGCTTTACAGCTTCTTTTGGAGATTTTACTGCAACTGTAGACGGTTATTATATTAAGGTAAAAGACCGTATTGTACTTACTGGATATTTTGATGCCGAATCTTTAAACTTAGGTGTTTCAGAAGCACAGTTTTTTGCTAACGGAGTTGACACAAGCACTCATGGTTTAGATTTAGTTTTCTCCTGGAAAAAAGCATTTGACTTTGGTCAATTGAACGCCACATTGGTAGGAAATATAAATGACATGAAAATTGACAAAGTAAAAAATGGTCCTCTGGACGAAGCTACTTTCTTTGGAAAAAGAGAAAAAGCCTTTTTACTAGCCTCTGCACCTGATAACAAATTTGCTTTAAATTTAAATTATGCCAAAAATAAATTCGATGCAGGATTAGCTTTTACCCGTTTCAGCAAAGTAGTTTTAGTTGATTATGCCGATGAAGATGATGTTTACAATCCAAGATTGGTTACAGATTTAACTTTGGGTTATCAACTAAGCAAAAGTTTAAAACTAAGCATTGGAAGCAACAACTTATTTAACGTGTACCCAACAAAACAAGATGAACAAGGAAATACTGAAGCCGGAGGTTATTGGGATGCTGTACAAATGGGTTTCAGCGGTGCATATTACTATGCCAGACTTGGATTTAATTTCTAAGTTTCTCACAAAGCTTAGGAATTGCTCAACCTGAAATACATTTTACATAAACTAGAAAACAAAAAATCCTGAACAATAGTTCAGGATTTTTTTATATCCAAAAAGGCATTTCATATTTCACATTTCACAAAAAAAACAACTTGCAGTTACAACTTAAATTCTAACGAGTTTATAATTGCTTTTTCTTCGTCAGTTGCCGTAAAACCTGAAATATCCCAATAATTTGTCAAGATTTTATTCTTTTTATTAAAGAGTGATTTCTCTTTAAAAACATCGCTTTCACTATAAGTAAAATTCTGTCTGTTAAAGCTCGTGGTTACAAAGCTATTTCTCACCTGAATTTTCTTAACCTCGTCTTTTAACATAAGGTTATAGGCAATTTCTTCATTTGAATTCAGCAGATAATAATCTTGTCCGTCAAATCTATAATCGACTTTTACAGAAGACTTTGTAATATTTTTTGAATTTACCGTTGTTTTCTCTTCAATTTTATCAAGATTTTGAGGCGTAATATCTATTGTAAAACCCATAATAAGCTTTTTTACAGGATCGTAAACAATCTCAAAATTATCTACAGCTTCCTTCGCTTTATCAAGAGGTGTAACATACATTACATAATAATCTTTATTTTTAGCGTGTCCTCTAATAACAAAATCATATCCTTTTTTTGTTTTTGAATCCAATAACGGATCAAAATATTTAAAATCAGAATAATTTTTCATAATATTATTCAAATCATATCCTCTCAAGTCAGCACTTATATCAGTTTCCAACAATCCGTATGACCTGTTTTGTTCAACAAGCAAAGTGGTTGCATTATTATTTTTATCGAATTGAAAATTAACCAATCCATCATTATAATAAGAATACTGATTATTGAGCATAAAAAACTCTCTTACATATACTTTTTGTCTATGCGAAATGCTGATTTTTTTGGTAGAATTTGAAACTAATTTCTGCAGTATTTTTTCCGGATCTTCTCTAGACAAAACCACTTCGTCCAGTTTATTGTTTTTACTCTTTAAATAAATAACAAATTTTTGATCTCCATTTAATGATGTCCAGCGTACAGTCGCATCTTCATAATCAGTTTGAGAAACCTGAACATTAGAACCGCCCGTAAGCATAAAAGTTACCTTACCTTCTTCATTGCTTAATAAAATCTGTTTGGTCTTCATTATTACAACAGCAGCATTTTCGATAGGCAGTAACGTTTCTATATCTCGCACAAAAATAGAGTACTCTTCATTTTGTGAGAAAACACCAACACTAAATAAAACAAAAAATAAAAGTATACTTTTCCTCATAAGCTTGTTAAATTTTCAACTAAAGTATTGTTTTTTTAACATTAAAGCAACACCCGAAAAAATAAAACATTCGTTATCAATAAACTAACTTTTACAAATACCTGATATCAGGGTAAAAAAAATCCTGAGCAAAACTCAGGATTTCTATATCATTAAATCAAAAAGATTTATTATTCACCGTGCAGAAACGCTTGTCTGTTTAACAAAGTTTCGTCATCTTCTACATGATTGTCATCTGGCACACAACAATCAACAGGACATACAGCCGCACATTGAGGTTCATCATGAAAACCTTTACATTCTGTACATTTTCCCGGAACGATATAATAAATTTCATCAGAAATTGGAGTTTGTGCATCATCTGCATCAACCTCTGTTCCGTCAGGTAAAATTACAGTTCCAGAAAGACTTGTTCCGTCTTTATATCTCCAGTCATCCGCTCCTTCATATATTGCAGTATTTGGGCATTCTGGTTCGCAGGCCCCGCAGTTTATGCATTCGTCAGTTATAATAATTGCCATCGTTTATTAATCTTAAGGTTAAAAGTCTTAAAGTTCTAAAGTCAAAATAAAGACAAGCATAGCTTTTGACTTTATGACTTTTGACTTTCGACTTAATTATGCTTATTTTTGTGCAAAATTACAATCAAAACAATTCATAAACAAACATTATGACATTAGAAACAAAAAAAAGTGTTTTTGTTGAATTAGGAAAATTTTTAAGTCAGTTTTCTGAAGGTGCTTCTGCAAGAAAGTCTGACGTTTTATACAATGATATCTTTTTTGATGATTTCGAAAAACTTATACATTTATCACAGTCCCATAACGGCTGGTACACACCGGAGCAGGTTTATTTTGCCGTAAAATCATGGGCAGATGCTCTAACAGACGAAAACATTACCAAATGGATTTCTAAATATGATTTTAGCGCCAATCAAAAAGAAAAGACTGTTGCTTTGATTTTGGCCGGAAATATTCCGTTAGTTGGTTTTCATGATTTTTTATCTGTTTTAATTACCGGAAACAAAGCATTAGTAAAAACTTCTTCAAATGATCAGCATTTACTGCCGTTTTTAGCTAAGTATTTAATCGCTGTTGATGAAAATTTAAAAGATAAAATCACTTTCGCAGAAGGTAAACTTGAAAATTTTGATACTGTAATCGCTACCGGAAGCAACAATACCGCTCGTTATTTTGAATATTATTTTAAAGATAAACCTTCGATTATTCGAAAAAACAGAAATTCGGCAGCTGTTTTAAACGGAAAAGAAACCAAAGAAGATTTAGAAGCTTTGGGTGAAGATATTTTTAGATATTTTGGTTTAGGATGCCGAAATGTTTCTAAACTTTTTGTTCCTAAAGACTATTCTTTTGAAAATTTCTTTCAGGCTGTTTTTAAATATCAGGACGTTATACATTATGAAAAATACGCTAATAATTACGATTATAACAAAGCGGTTTTCTTAATGAGTAATTTTAAACTGACAGATAACGGTTTCCTTACCTTAAAAGAAGATTCAAGTTACGCCTCGCCTATTTCGAGCGTTTTCTTTGAATACTACGAAAATCTTGAAGATTTAAAATCCCGCCTTAAAGCAGAGGAAGAACAAATTCAATGCATCGTAAGCAATAATTTAATCGAAAATAGTGTTTCGTTTGGGCAGACCCAAAATCCTCAATTGTGGGATTATGCAGATAACGTTGATACTATAACGTTTTTGTTAACAACAAAGTAAAAAAATGTTTAATTATTTCGAATTATTTATCGCTTTTTCAGCTCCTATTACCGAAATTTGCATCTTTAAATTTTTCGACTATTAACAACAACCATGAAAAAACACAACTACAGCGCAGGACCTAGTATTTTACCTCAGGAAGTTTTTGAAAAAGCATCAAAAGCAGTTTTAAATTTTAATGATTCAGGATTATCTATTCTTGAAATTTCGCACCGAAGCAAAGATTTTGTGGCTGTTATGGATGAAGCTCGTTCGCTGGCTTTAGAATTATTAGGACTTCAGGGAAAAGGATATCAGGCTTTGTTTTTACAAGGTGGTGCAAGTACTGCATTCTTGATGGCTCCTTATAACTTAATGAAAGAAAACGGAAAAGCAGCTTATTTAGATTCAGGAACGTGGGCAACTGCGGCTATTAAAGAAGCTAAACTTTTTGGAGAAACTGTTATCGTAGGCTCTTCAAAAGATGACAATTATACTTATATTCCAAAAGGATACGAAATACCAGCCGATGCTGATTATTTTCACTGTACAAGCAACAATACAATTTTTGGAACTCAAATGCACGAATTCCCATCGACTAACATTCCAGTAGTGTGCGATATGAGTTCTGATATTTTTTCTCGTGAATTGGATTTTTCTAAATTCGATTTAATCTATGCCGGAGCTCAAAAAAACATGGGACCTGCAGGAACAACTCTTGTTGTGGTTAAAGAAGAAATTTTAGGCAAAAACGGAAGAACAATTCCTAGTATGTTAGATTATGTTAAGCATATCAAAGCAGAAAGTATGTACAATACTCCTTCTGTATTTGCTGTATACGTTTCATTACTGACATTACAATGGATTAAAGCTAAAGGCGGAATTGCTGCTGTTGAAAAATTAAACAATGCAAAAGCAGATTTACTTTACGCTGAAATCGACAGAAACCCATTATTTAAAGGTGCTGCTAATGTAGAAGATCGTTCTAAAATGAACGTTACTTTCTTATTAAACAACCCTGAACATACTGAAACTTTTGACGCTTTATGGAAAGCTGCAGGAATTTCTGGATTGCCGGGACACCGTTCTGTTGGTGGTTACAGAGCTTCTATTTACAACGCTATGCCTATCGAAAGTGTTCAGGTTTTAGTTGATGTAATGAAAGCACTTGAAACTAAAGTTTAAAAAGGTTTAATCGGTTATTCGGTTAATTGTTTAATCGAAAATGCTTATTGAAACTTTAAATTTCAGCCCCGATAGAAGTGAAAATCCTTTTTTGTTTTTTCTTTAAAAACAAAAAAGATTGTAACGAATAACGGGATTAGCTCCTAAATCAAAAAAAATATAATACTTGGTTCATCGATTAAACAATTAAACGAATAAACAGTTAAACGTTTATACGATTAACCAAATAAACAATAAACACACAATGAAAGTATTAGCAAATGACGGAATTTCTAAAAGTGGAATTCTAGCCTTAGAAAAAGGCGGATTTGAAGTTATAACTACAAAAGTAGCTCAGGAACAAGTAGCTAACTTTATTAATGAAAATAATGTAGACGTAATTTTAGTGCGCAGTGCAACTAAAGTTCGTAAAGATATTATCGACGCTTGTCCTGGTATCAAAATCATCGGACGTGGTGGTGTTGGTATGGATAACATCGATGTTGATTATGCTAAAAGCAAAGGAATTCATGTAATTAACACTCCGGCTTCATCTTCAGAATCTGTTGCTGAATTGGTATTTGGACACTTATTTTCTGGTGTTCGTTTCTTGCATGATTCAAACAGAAACATGCCTCTTGAAGGAGATTCTAACTTTGACGGTTTGAAAAAAGCGTATGCAAACGGGGTTGAATTAAGAGGAAAAACTCTTGGAATTGTTGGTATTGGACGTATCGGACAAGCTACTGCAAAAATGGCGCTTGGTCTTGGTATGAAAGTTATCGCTGCTGACAGCTTTATTCCTCAGGTAGACATAAAAGTTGAATTTTTCGACGGACAGTCTATCACTACTACAATCGTTTCTCAATCTTTAGAATCTTTATTTAAAGAAGCTGATTTCATTACATTACACGTTCCTGCACAAGATGGTTACATCATTGGAGAAAAAGAACTTGCAATCATGAAAGATGGTGTTGGAATTGTAAACTGTGCTCGCGGCGGTGTTATTGATGAAGTAGCTTTAGTAAAAGCTTTAGATTCAGGAAAAGTAGCTTTCGCTGGTTTAGACGTTTTTGAAAGCGAGCCAAAACCAGAAATGGCAATCTTAATGCATTCTAAAATCTCTTTAACTCCTCACATTGGAGCTGCAACAGGAGAAGCACAAGACAGAATTGGTACTGAATTAGCTTCACAAATTATTACTTTGTTAAGCTAGTAAAAATACATTAAATTCAATTAAAGGGATTTACTACAGATGTGTAGTGAATCCCTTTCTTATTTTATACTTTCGCGAATACTTAAAAGTATACAATGAATACAAAAAAAAACTCTAAACGTAAGTGGATTGTGGGCGTGATTCTATTTATAACTGCAATTACTTTGTTCTGCACCTCTATCTTTGGTAATGTATTTTCGCTTATTATCGAAAAAGAATATTTTATTCCTAAGCAATCTTCTATTTTCACTTTTAATGAAACAATTGGTAATGAAGGCTCAAGCGATGTCTGGAGGTATGGAGAAGATTACAGCAACTATTATTATAATCTAAGCACATTTGATAACGATGTCCTTTTTTTTCCTAAAAAAAACATTAACAATTGTCCTGGATTAATCCTGAAGATGTTACAACCTGGTGCAAAGTAAAGGTTCTAAAGTACTGAATCTTAACACTGATTTTAATTTAAGACAATATAAATTTGTTTTTGCAGAATTTCTTGAATTTATCGAACCGAGTAAGCAAAAAATAGATTACCTTTAAATGCATTTATTAGAAATTTGTAGTAAATACCTTTCTTTTTTTATTATTTTTGGCGTGTAATTTTAAACTCATATATATCATGTTTGAACAATTAACCCAATTAGTACAACAATATGGAGGCGATTCTGTTGTAAACAATACCGCTGTCCCAAATGAACATAATGAAGCCGTTATAAACGAAACCAGCAGTTCTATTTTTGAAAGCTTAAAAAAAATTGCTTCTGAAGGCGGGGGCGAACAGCTTGCCGGATTATTTCATGGAAATTCACCTATTGACAGTTCAAATCCGGTTGTACAGCAGATCACACAACAATTATCCGGAAATTTAGGAGAAAAATTTGGTTTAAGCAGTACTGCTTCATCAGGTGTAGCTTCAAGTTTAATTCCGCAGATTTTAGGCTCGCTGGTTAATAAAGCAAAAGATCCAAACGACAGCAGTTTTCAAATTTCAGATATAATCAATTCTATTTCAGGAAACAGTACGCAAGCATCTGGAATTATGGATACAATTTCAAAATATGGAGTTCAATTTGGACTTGACCAAAACAACGACGGAAAACTAGACGTTGCCGATGTTCTTGTAGTTACCAAAAGCAAAGGCGGTATTGCAGGATTTATTGGTAAATTGTTTGGAAGTAAATAAAGCAGCTAAGGTGCTGAGATTCTAAAATACTGAGTGTTCAGCCTCATTTATAAATAATTAAAAAAGCTGTTTGTAAACCAAACAGCTTTTTTGATTATATAAGCTAACCTCTTTACAAACTGTTAAATAACATTTCTCTTTCCTCAATAAATCGTAACTTTAAATCTTCAAGAAAAGTTATGAAAAAATATATTTCCATATTAATCCTTCTGCTTATTATAATTGCGTGTTCGACAACCTCGCAGACTATTGCCAGTAGTGATGCTGCTTCGGCAAAAAAAATAAACGATACGGTTAGAATTGCAAATGATTCTCTTGAATATGAAGTAATAATTATCGATAATGGCTTTAGCACCTGGCTTGCATCAAGAGCATACCCAAGAAATTATTATTCTTTGCAATACCTTGAAAATAAAAACTATTTGTACGTAACAGAATGGAATAATCGTGTCTTACAGCCGCAGCGTTACAATCCAAATTTATACGAAATGTCAATAAACTACAGACCAGACATTCATTACGGATATGAAGTAAATTATCTAATTTATAATTACATGATTTATTTTCAAAATACTTACAAACAAAAGCTTTGGGGTAACGTTCCTTCAAGATAATATACTATATTTGTAATCATTACAAATAACGATGAATAGATTAAAAGAACGCTGGGGAATTACCTCAAATTTACAAGCCATTATTATACTTACCGTTTTTGCTATCACTGGATCAGCTTCTGCCTGGCTGTCTAAACCATTCTGCGTTTGGCTGGGTATTACTAAAGAAGATTTTGGAGGCTGGTTTACCTTAATTCGTTTAATAATTATTTTCCCTATTTATCAGGTTTTACTGGTTGCAATTGGAACCGTTTTTGGGCAGTTTAAATTCTTTTGGAACTTTGAAAAGAAAATGCTCAAAAATATGGGATTAGGATTTTTATTTAAAAATGATATCTCTAAAAATTAAAATCATTTTTCATTTCTAATTTCCTGTTTTTTCATTTCCTATTTCTTTTTTCGTCCTCAATTGTATACAGAATACCTTTTCACTCCTACCCTTTTCTGCTTTTCTCTCAATTTGATTTCTAAAAATAAATAAGCAAAAAATTAAGATAAAAATTACACTTTACTAAAAAACAAATGTAATTAAGTGTAAAAAACACATTTTTACAGGATAGTGCAGGATAGTTTTATTTTAAGTATTCCTAATATTTACATTACTCATAATCATAGAGTTATTTCTAAATCAACACGTAATATATGACCAATATTACCATTTTCAGCATTTAGAAAACAAATAATTTTATGACAAAGAGTAACCTAGATTTTACTTAACTAACCTAAAACATTATGTCTAAAAGCTCTATGAAATTACGTTATGTAATGGCATTAGCCTGCCTTACAATGACATTTACTGCACTTTTTGCACAAAATCCTGTAGTAAAAATTGATTTTGACCAATCCGGCCGACCAAAAGCCGAAGTCAACGAACCTGATTACACCGCTTGGGTAATAGGATCAGGAAACACCAGCACTTATACTGAAAATGGAGTAACCTTTACCGTTACGAGAGTCGGAAATAACGGAGATGCTCTGGGAACCAACTGGTATAAAGCTGGAATACAGGCACCTTATTATGCCAGATTAGTCTGCGACGGACTTACTGTAAAAGGAAACACCGCAAATCTTGGTGCTCAGATTGAACTTAGAATATCAGGACTAGCTCCAGGACAACACACTTTATTAACTTTTTTTAATGCTGTAGACAGTCCAACGACCAACACCTTTAGCCCAATTGACATTTCTATAGACGGCAGCTTAGTAGTCAATAATTTAATTCCTAGCGTAAGAGCCACAAAAACAGCCGATGCTAAATCTACCTATTTGAAATTTCAGGCTAATCAGGATACCGATGTAGTTTTCTTATTTGCTGCTGAAACTTCAGGAACTGAAAATGTAAAAAACTTTATTTTAAATGGTTTCGAATTAAATACTCCAAACATTTTTTATCAGGCAACAAATCCTTCGCCAAAACATAACGATGAGCATGTTGAATTAACTTCAAAAAATCGGGTTTTAGGATGGACAGCTGCTGCAAATGCTTTATCGCACAATGTTTATTTCGGAACAGATCCTGCAGCTGTTGAGGCCGCCACAACATCATCACCAGAATATAAAGGAAATCAAAGTTTAGCCAATACCACTTTTCAGGTTAACGGACTTTATACCGGAACAACCTATTATTGGAGAATTGACGAAGTTTTAGCAAACAATGCAGTAGAAAAAGGCAATTTATGGCGTTTTCGTCCTGCACAGCTTGCTTTTCCTGATGCAGAAGGTTACGGTCGTTTTGCACGAGGCGGAAGAGGCGGAAAGGTCGTTGTCGTAACCAATTTAAACGACAGCGGTCCGGGAAGTTTACGTGAAGCCGTAACCAATGACATTGGTCCAAGAACAATTGTATTTAGTACTTCGGGAATTATTCAGCTTACTTCACGTTTGGTTTTAAGCCAGCCTTATGTTACGGTTGCCGGTCAGACTGCTCCGGGTAAAGGTATTTGTATAAAATCAGCTCCTTTTGGCGTGACCGGAAATGATGCAGTAGTTCAAAATATTCGTGTTCGTGTTGGCGGCGGTCCTACTTTTGACGGAATGGGTTTAACCGGAGCAGATCACAGTATAATAGATCACTGCTCAATAAGCTGGACAATCGACGAAGCTTTCAGTTCCCGCTCTGGCAAAAACATTACTTTGCAAAGAACTTTAATATCTGAAGCATTAAATGCCGCTGGTCATCAAAATTATCCTGCCGGAACAGAACATGGTTATGCTGCTACCATAGGAGGTGACATTGGAAGTTTTCATCATAATCTTTTAGCACACTGCTACGGCCGTAATTGGAGTTTAGGAGGCGGACTTGACGGAAGCGGTGCTTATACTGGAAAAATGGACATTACAAACAATGTTGTCTATAATTGGGGAAGCAGAACAACTGACGGCGGTACTAAAGAAGTAAATTTTGTAAACAACTATTATAAACCTGGTGCAGGATCAAAAATATTTGTAGCATTTAATCAGCAAAATGAAGGTGTAGGAACCGGAATGCAGCAATGTTATTTTAACGGTAATGTAATGCCAGGCTATTTTGATGAAAGCAGTCAGACTGCAGGAAGAAAAGCTTCCGGAATAACAGTTTCTTACGAAAATTTTGTAAACACACCGTTTTTTCCTTCTTATGTAACTACCCAATCAGCTAAAAATGCCTATAAAATTGTTCTTTCAGATGTAGGATGTGTTCAGCCTGAATTTGACGAACACGATCAAAGAATAATCTCTGAAACCTTAAACGGAACATATTCAATAAAAGGAAGCGTAACTAATAAACCCGGATTTCCGGATAATGAAGCAGATGTTGGCGGTTATGAAGATTACCCTGTAGTAAATAGAAATGAAGATTGGGACACTGATCAGGACGGACTGCCAAACTGGTGGGAAAACATCATTGGCACCAATGTAAACTCTGCCGCAGGTGATTTCTCAGATTCAAATGCCGATGCTGATCAGGACGGTTATACCAACCTTGACAATTATTTACAATGGATGTCGCTGCCTCATTACGAATCGCCAGACGGAAATAAAATTGATATTAACATACAAAAACTATCAAGAGGATTTACCAGCGGTGTTTCATACAGCATTTCAGATATAGTAAACGGAAATGCCGTATTAAATACAGATAGTGTTGCATTTACCCCATCTGCCAAAGGATTAGCTTCTTTTAACTTTACAGTAATCGATTCTGAAGGCGGTACAATGACCAGAAAAGTAAATATCCTAAGCGGGTATTCTACTTTATCTGTAAAAGAAAATAATAAAGAAACTGCCGACAGTTTTAAAGTCTGGCCGGTGCCAACTAACGGGAATTTTTCTGTTTTACTAGATAATGAAATTGAAAAAGCAGATCTTAAAATTTATGATGTTTTAGGAAAAGAAGTTCAAAAACGCAACATAAATGGAAAAACAACAGAAAATATTCATCTTCGGGAAAAAGGTGTTTATATCTTAAAAGTTTCCAATCCAAATAATAAAAAAGTACTACACGTTAAAAAAATTATAGTACAGTAAAAACAAAAAGGCCTTTTCAATTGAAAAGGCCTTTTTTATATTCAAACTCTAAAATGAGTCATTGTTTTCTCTTTGAAAAAAATAAGTATAAATCCATGTCAGGGTAAAAGAAGGAATTATATCCGTAAACGGAAGTATCTCTTCAAGAAAAGTTAAAACTCCGGCTACTTTCCCTACTCTGCCTCTATACATTTTGGCCATAATAATACCTGCAATAGGTGCCCAGATTACATCTGAAAATTCACCAAGAAGCGGAATCGAAAAAGAAATCATACCAATTCCGTCCAAAATTAACCCAATTATTAATTTTGACATTCTGTTATCTTCTACAACCTTTAAGTCCTGCATTTTAAGTCTTATTTGAGTTTATTCGAAATTAAAAATAATTCACGAAAAGTGTTTTATTTCATTATTAAATTTAATTTCTAAATTCCCATACAATAAACGTACCTTTTTTTGAATACAGATTTCTGATTTTAAATTTAAATTCAAACAAAGCCAAAGTTTTGGAATTTAAAATATTGCAATTTGATTATAATTATAATCTTCGTTTCTTTGTAAAAACAGTTTCACTAAATGATACACGCAAAAAACATACATAAATTCTACGACAAACTTGAGGTTTTAAAAGGAGTTGATTTACATATTAAAAAAGGCGAAATTGTTTCGATTGTCGGCGCTTCCGGAGCCGGAAAAACAACTTTACTGCAAATTTTAGGAACACTTGATAAACCTGAAAGAAACCCAGATTCATCGTTAACCATAAATGGAGAAAACATTTTAAAACTGCAGGATATTGAAAACGATAATTCAAAACAAGAAAAAACTTTTAAAATCATAACCTGGGCAGGTTCTCTTTATATCGTTATTCTGGCTGTTTATTTATTGTTTTTTAAAACTAAAATTTTCGACGATACCTTACGCATAGTAGTAGTTACTGCTTTATTTTTACCTATAATTTCAATGCTTGTTTACTATAACAGATATTTTAAAAAGAAAAGCAAGCAAGACAAAATACTATCTGATTTTAGAAATTTAAACCTCGGATTCATTTTCCAGTTTCACCAGTTACTGCCTGAATTTACTGCCTTAGAAAACGTTTGTATTCCTGCTTTTATGGCCAATAAACCAAAAGCAGAAACCGAAAAAGAAGCGAAAAAAATCTTAGAATATTTAGGCTTGTCACACCGAATAAACCATAAACCAAACGAACTTTCGGGCGGAGAACAGCAGCGTGTAGCTGTTGCAAGAGCCTTAATTAACAAACCCGATGTTATTTTTGCCGATGAGCCGTCTGGAAATCTGGATACCCATTCTGCAGAAAATTTACATCAGTTGTTTTTTCAGCTTCGTGACGAATTCGGACAAACGTTTGTAATCGTAACCCACAATGAGGAATTAGCCAATATGGCTGATAGAAAATTAATCATGGTCGACGGCCAGATTAGCAATTAAGCATTCCCTTCAAAATGAATCAAAAAGAACTCAAAGAATTTCTCGACGAGAAAGTCATACAATATAACAATCAGGATTTTATAGAAAGTGATCCTGTCCAGATTCCGCATTTATTTTCTCAAAAAGAAGACATTGAAATTGCAGGTTTTCTAAGTGCTTCAATCGCTTGGGGAAACCGCAAAATGATCATCAAGAATTCGCATAAAATGATGGAATTAATGGGCAATACGCCTTACGATTTCGTTATGTCACATTCTGAAGATAATTTAGCCGATTTAGAAACGTTTGTTCACCGTACTTTCAACGGAAAAGATTTCGGCGGATTTATAAAAGGCTTAAAGCATATTTACCAAAACCACAACGGACTTGAAGCTGTTTTTGCTAAAAATCAGGAAAAAGACAGTCTGCAGAAAAGCATCAGCGAATTCAAAAAAATATTTTTTGAAACAGATCATTTAGCCCGAACTCAAAAACACATTTCAGATCCCCTGAATAATTCGGCAGCAAAACGCATTAACATGTACCTGCGCTGGATGGTTCGACAGGACACAAAAGGAGTCGATTTGGGAATCTGGAAAAGCATTTCACCAGCAGTTTTATCATGTCCGCTTGATGTACATTCCGGAAATGTAGCAAGAAAACTGGGCATTTTAGAACGAAAACAAAACGACGCAAAAGCTTTGGCAGAATTAGACAAAAAACTACGTAAAATGGACGCTGCAGATCCTGTAAAGTATGATTTTGCTTTGTTTGGTTTAGGTGTTTTTGAAGGGTTTTAAAATTGAAAATCAAATAATTATCATTACAAATTATTAGATGATTCGAAAATTTTAGTGATCTAACCGCCATTTTAATGTACATTTGCACAAAATTTAATGCAAATGAGCACTTTCGAAAAATTCAATCTTCCAAAATCATTACAAAAAGCAGTTGACGAATTAGGGTTTGTTACGCCTACTCCTATTCAGGAAAAATCTTTTTCTGTAATCATGTCTGGACGCGATATGATGGGAATTGCACAAACCGGAACCGGTAAAACTTTTGCTTATTTACTGCCTCTTTTAAAACTATATAAGTTTACCCATACCAATACGCCAAAAATCGTAGTGCTTGTGCCAACCCGCGAATTAGTAGTTCAGGTGGTTGAAGAAGTAGAAAAGCTGACTAAATATATGTCGGTTAAAACTTTAGGTATCTATGGAGGCGTAAATATCAATACACAAAAAAAAGCCGTTTACGAAGGTGTCGACATTTTGGTTGGAACACCAGGACGTACAATGGATTTAGCACTTGATGCTGTCGTACGTTTTGATGAAACTCAAAAATTAGTAATCGACGAGTTTGACGAAATGTTGAATTTAGGTTTCAGACCACAGCTGACTGCACTTTTTGCAATGATGAAAACCAAACGTCAAAACATTCTGTTCTCGGCAACGATGACAGATGAAGTTGATGATATCTTAAATGATTATTTTGATTTCCCGGAAGAAGTAACATTAGCACCATCTGGTACACCGCTTGAAAAAATTACACAGTTTACTTATAATGTACCAAACTTCAATACAAAAGTAAATCTGCTGAAACATTTATTAGAAACCGACGAAAGCATGAATCGTATTTTGGTTTTCGTAAACAACAAAAAGATTTCGGATATGCTTTTCAATCGTATTGATGAGCTTTTTGAAGGTCAGTTTGGTGTTATTCACTCTAATAAATCTCAAAATTACCGTTTGAGCACCATGGCTGAATTTCAGGAAGGAAATCTTCGCGGTTTAATCACAACCGACGTTATGGCAAGAGGTTTGGATATTTCGAATATCACTCACGTAATTAACTTCGAACTTCCGGAAGAACCTGAATTGTATATGCACAGAATTGGTCGTACAGGTCGTGCAGATGCAACCGGAACAGCTATTAGTTTTGTTACTCCAAGAGAAGAAGAATTCAAAATTGAAACTGAACTTTTAATGGATCAGGAACTTAAAATTTCTGATTTTCCTGAAGAAGTAGAAATTTCTGAAAAATTGATTGAAGCTGAAAAAGATAAACTGCCAAGAAAGTTTTTATTGAAAAAACCTAAACTTGAAGGTGACGGTGCTTTTCACGAAAAATCTAAAAAGAATCAAAAAATTAATCTGGGCGGTCCTTCAAAAACCAAAAAGAAAACACACGGATCAGTTAATAGAAATATGCTGAAAACGAGAAATGAGAAGAAGAAAAAAAATAACAAGTAATCTTTTTAAGGTGCTGAGCTGCTAAATTACTAAGGTTCTAAGTTTTTTCATAACACTAAAAAAGGGTAAAGATTTTTTTTAAATCTTTACCCTTTTTTAGCTTAGATACTTAGTAACTTAGCATCTCAGCACCTTCAAAACTATATTTTCGTAAAAACCAATCCAACCGGCGAACACAATTGAATTCTTTTTCCTGTATCAGTAAGTTTTCCTGTTGCGATATCTCTTTTAAAAATTACAATATCGTTTGTGTATTGATGTCCCACTAAAAGATAATTTCCAGTTGGATCAATAGCAAAATCTCTTGGGCCTTTTCCTAGACTACTTTGCTGCTCTACCTTTTCAATACTTCCGTTTTTAAGAATTTTATAAACTGTAATCGAATTTGCATCTACACGATCAGAAACATATAAAAAGTTTCCGTCAGGAGAAATTTTTATCGCTGCCGCTCCCGTTCCTCCTTTAAAATCTTTTGGAAGAATACTTGTTTCTGCAATTTGCTTTAAACTTCCGGTTTTATCGTAGCTAAAAGAAGTAAGCGTTCCATCTAGTTCCTGAACCAGATAAACAAATTTCCCGTCCTTACTAAAAGTCAAATGTCTTGGACCGCTTCCAGGTTTTACATCAACACTGCTTTTTAAAGTCAGAATTTCATTTTTAGAAGCTGGATTATATTTATAAATAAAAATTTTATCCAATCCTAAATCATTTACCAAAACAAACTTTTTATCTGGAGAAAAAGTAACCATGTGTACGTGTGCTTTTTCCTGACGTGCAGCATTTGGACCTTTTCCTTCATGCTGAATCAGCTGCTGTACCTCTGAAATACTTCCGTCTGCATTCTTTTTATAAACAACAATACTTCCGCCGGAATAATTGGCTGCAATTACATTTTTATCGTCATTAATTAAATGACACGGATCTGCTCCTAAAGCATCATTTTTATTTAATAAACTAATTTTTCCCGAAGCAGAATCATAACTAAATGCACTTACAGTACTATGGCTTCCGTTTTCGTTTACAGCATAAATAAATTTATTATCTGCTGATACTGATAAATAACTTGGGCTTACCACATTCTCTGAAGATTTCTTCAATTTAAAATCACCAGATGAAGCATCAAATTCGTAAACGTAAATTCCGTTGCTCTGGCATGTATTGGTGTAGGTTCCAACCAACAGGTTAAATTTATTCTGCGCTTTTGCTGTTGTGAAAGCAAAAGCAGAAAATAATACAAGATATATTTTTTTCATAGTTTGTTTTTTTGAATAGCTAAAATACACATTAAAATCTTTTAGAAATAGTTTCTTTGTTACAAAAGAAATTACAAAAGTTACATTTCTGCACTTTTTTTCAACGTACAAGTTATATAAACCTATTTTAATTTCATTCTAAACTTTCCTTACTCTCTTATATAAACTTATATGGTTTAAATAATTTTTAATTTGTATTTTTGACCTGCATCTTCGCGAAAAATAAAACGTAGCGAAGTAAATCGAAGCCAGAATGCACTTTAAATACCCCGAAATTCTATACTTTCTGTTTTTATTGATTGTACCAATTTTGGTTCATTTATTTCAATTACGACGTTTTAAAACTTCTTATTTTACAAATGTTCGTTTCTTAAAAGAACTTGCAATACAAACCCGTAAAAGTTCTAAAATCAAAAAACGTTTATTGCTTGCCACTCGTATTTTACTGCTTACTTGTGCTATAATCGCTTTTGCACAGCCATTTTTTGAGGCGAAAGACAGCAAAAATGCCTCAAACGAAATGTACATTATTTTAGACAATTCGTTCAGCATGCAGGCAAAAGGCAAAAAAGGAGAATTATTAAAACGTGCCGTTCAGGAATTATTGGAAAACACACCAGAAACTGCTCAGTTTTCATTACTTACAAATACCGAAAACTACTGGAATACAGATATTAAATCAGTAAAAAGTTCCTTACAGAATTTAAAGTACAGCGCCGCGCCATTTGAACTTTCGTCGATTATGGCAAAAGTAAAAGCGCACAAATCTGCATATAATAAAGATATTGTAATTATTTCGGATGCTGTTGGCTTAACTGAAAATGATATTAAAAACATTGATACTGGAGAAAAACCTTATTTCATAATTTCCGAAGCAGAGCAGAAAAACAATGTGTCTATTGACAGCGTTTACATTAATCAGACTTTAGAAAATTTCTACGAAATTGGCGTTGATTTATCAGGTTACGGAGAAGATTTCAAACCCATTTCTACAGCATTATACAATCAAAACAAACTGATTGCCAAAACAATTATCAATTTTGATACAAAGAAAAAGAAAATCAGCTTCACGATTCCAAAAGAAGCTTTTCATGGTTATGTTTCAATAGAAGACAATGGTTTGACTTACGATAATAAATTGTTTTTCAGCATTTCTAAAAACAAAAAAACAAACGTAATCAGCATTGGCGAACCTGAAAAAAGTAATTTCTTATCAAGAATTTATACTTCTGCCGAATTCAAATACAATAATTACTCTATCAGTTCTCTGGATTATAACAGTTTAGAGAAACAAAATACGATAATCTTAAACGAATTAGCTGAAATTCCGCAGGCTTTGCAGACCACTTTAAAAGCATTTGTTTCAAAAGGCGGTAATTTAGTTGTAATTCCTTCTGAAAAAACTTCAGTTTCAAATCTAAATTCGTTTTTAGGGAATTTTGGAAAAGTTCAGTTTAACAACTTAAAAACAGAAAGTAAACTCATTACCAAAATTAATTTTGATCATCCGTTATTTTCTGGTGTTTTCGAAAATAAAATCACAAATTTTCAATATCCAAAAACAAACAGTTCATTTGATATTTCAAGCCCATATCCGGCTGTTTTATCTTATGAAGATCAAAGTGCATTTGTAACGGCAGTTCAAAATCCAACTGCTGGAATTACAGTTTTTTCGGCTCCTATAAATGCCTCAAATTCAAATTTTCAGCAATCGCCTCTAATTGTACCGTTGTTTTACAAAATAGCGCAGCACAATCAAAAAACTGGTGTAAATGCCTTGACAATTGGAAATAACCAGCCTTATTTTGTTGATGTTTTATTGACAAAAGATGCTATTTTGGAAGTAAAAGGAACTGAAGATTCGTTTATTCCGATTCAGCAGATTTTGAATAATAAAGTCAAATTAACATTTAATGATTTTCCTGAAACAGCTGGAAATTACAGCATTTTTGATAAAAAAGAATGGGTTGAAAATTTGAGTTTCAATTATAAAAGAACCGAAAGTGATTTGAGTAAAGTAAACACAAATGTAGTTTCTGACTTTAAAACTGCGGATACGATTTCGACCATTTTTAACACCTTACAAACTGAGCGTACCGACAGTCAAATTTGGAAATGGTTTGTTATCTTTGCACTGTTATTTTTAGCATTAGAAATGGCAATTATAAAATTTGTAAAATAATTTTTTCACTATTAAGACATTAAGAATATTAAGCTTTTCCTTTATTAACTTAATTTCTTCATGGTTCAAAAAAATTAAGTACTAATGTTTTAAAAATAATTTTACTTTTTACAGAAATCATTTTACGACAAAAAAATATCTACATATGAAAATAATCATCAAAAGCGCCAAAATTATCGACTCAAAAAGTCCGTTTCACAACCAGACCGTTGATCTTTTAATTGCAGATGGTTTAATAGAAAAAATAGGAGTTTCTCTTCCGGATGATGGTGCCGAAATAGTTCGATTTGATGATCTGTATGTTTCTCAGGGATGGTTTGACAGCAGTGTTTCTCTTGGAGAACCTGGTTACGAAGACAGAGAAACCATTGCAAACGGGCTAACCGTTGCAGCAAAAAGCGGTTTTACAGCAATTGGTTTACAGCCAAACTCCTTACCTGTTATCGACAACCAGTCGCAGGTAAGTTTTGTAAAAAACAAAGGAAATGGTTTTGCGACAGAAATTTTCCCAATTGGAGCTTTAACTAAAGCAAGTGAAGGAAAAGATATGGCAGAACTTTTTGATATGAAAAACGCCGGCGCAATCGCTTTTGGAGATTATAACAAAAGTATCGACAACGCTAATATCTTAAAGATCGCTTTGCAGTATGTACAAGATTTTGACGGATTGGTAATTGCTTATTCGCAAGATCCGAATATTAAAGGAAACGGCGTTGCAAACGAAGGAATCGTTTCGACAAGATTAGGTTTAAAAGGAATTCCAAATCTAGCCGAAGAACTGCAAATTTCAAGAAACTTATTTTTATTAGAATATACAGGCGGAAAGCTTCATATTCCAACTATTTCAACAGCAAAATCGGTAGAATTAATTAGAGAAGCAAAAGCTAAAGGCTTAAATGTAACAGCAAGTGCATCTGTACATCATTTGGTTTTAACCGATGAAAAACTAGACGGTTTTGATACTCGTTTTAAAGTTACGCCGCCGTTAAGAACTGAGGTTGACAGACAGGCATTACTAAACGGAATCGCCGATGGAACTATCGATATGATTACTTCTGACCACAACCCAATTGATATTGAATTCAAAAAAATGGAATTTGATACGGCCAAAAACGGAACAATTGGTTTAGAAAGTGCTTTTGGAGCATTATTAACCGTTTTACCAGTTGAAACTATAGTTGCAAAACTAACTGCAGCAAGAACGGTTTTTGGTCTTGAAAATCATACTATTCAAGAAGGAGCAAAAGCAAATATCACTTTATTTACAACCGAAGGTAAGTCAACTTTTACGAAAGAAAATATTCTTTCAAAATCTAAAAATTCTGCTTTTTTAGGAACTGAACTTAAAGGTTCTGTTTACGGAATTTTAAATCAAAATCAACTTGTTACAAAATAATACAATGAACAATACAATCGAAGAGGGAAAATCAATCGCTATTACCAGTTATATTTTAATTATTGGTGTTTTGATTGCAATGTCTATGAATTCTGAAAACAAAAACAGTTTTGCGTCTTTTCATATACGCCAGGCTTTGGGTTTATCACTGACTTTTATTTCTTTTGGAGCGATCATCAGCAACTTTGACAGCTTTTACATTACTTTTCCAATGTGGATCTGTATTTCGATTCTTTGGACATATGGGATTTTCAGCGCTATTCAAGGCCAGATGAGACCAATTCCTTTAGTTGGAAATGTATTTCAAAAATGGTTTAAATCTATTGGGTAAAATTTAAAATTCACAATTTACAATTCACAATTAAAATATGAGTCTATCTTTAGAATACAAAATAAGAGAACCAAAAATAATTTTAGATAAAAATCCGTTGTTGCTTTTATTGCACGGATACGGAAGCAATGAAGCTGATTTATTCTCATTTGCATCTGAACTTCCTGATAATTACTATATAATTTCTGCAAGAGCGCCTTATGATTTACAATATGGAGCTTATGCCTGGTACGCAATCAATTTTGATGCTGATCAGAATAAATTTTCAGACAATGAGCAAGCCAGAACTTCAAGAGATGTAATTGCTGGTTTTATTGATGAATTAGTGGCAAATTACCCTATTGATGCCAACAATGTGACTTTGATTGGTTTCAGCCAGGGATCAATTTTAAGCTATGCAGCTGCACTTTCTTATCCTGAAAAAATTCAGAGAGTTGTAGCAATGAGCGGTTATTTTAATGAAGAAATTATAAAAGAAGGTTTTGAAAATAATGATTTCAAAAACCTAAAGTTTTTTGCTTCACACGGAACTTTAGATCAGGTTATTCCAATTGAATGGGCTAGAAAAACTCCGGCAATTTTAGAAAAATTAAATATTCCGGTTACGTACAAAGAATATCCAGTTGGTCACGGCGTTGCACCGCAGAATTTCTTTGATTTTAAGAACTGGCTTTCTGTTTAGTATTCAGCCGCAGTTTTCAGTTTAAAAATCAATATGATAGATTGGTTTAGAAAAAAAACATGGGCGAAAGATGATGAAGAGCATTTTTTTACCAAACTTTCACGTGCAAGAAAAAATGGACGTCCGCAATATCTAAAAATTCAGGCTATTGAATTATTGTACACTAAAGACAATAAACTTTTAAACATTGCAAAAGAATTACTTCAAAAAGTTCTTGATGACTATCCTGACAATAATTTGGAGAAAAGTTCTGTTTATAAAACTTTTGGAGATATTTTTTTACTTGAAAAAAATTTAGAAAAAGCAATCGAATATTATAGAAAAGCAATTGATTTTGAAAAGGTTTACCCAAACGTAAAAACAAATTCCGATATAATTTATTCTAAGTTAATTATCAAAAATCAATTAACTAATGAATATTTTAATGTAGAAAAGATATTAGAAGAAAAAATATCGGGTTTATTATTTCCTATTGATAAGTATAAAGTTTTTTCGATGCTGGCAATTCTAAATTATTACAATTCCAACATTCAAACTGCAAAAGAATATGCTCTGTTAGCAAATGAAAATGCACAGGCAGAAACTTCCGGATTGAGTTATCATAAACACTTAGGAATCGTTTCTGAAAGAGATGACTTTTTTGATCGAATAATAAATAAATTATAGTAAAAAAAGTCGCTGTTTTCAGCCCAACAACTGAGACTGAAAACTGCGACTGTAAACTTTATTCCCCAGTATAAAGAATCTTCCCTGATTTTTTCAAGACATATCCTTTCCATGGAATTAACTGCCAATCGCCATTAACCCACGAATCTCCTTCTGATTTTCTTTCTAAAATGATTGATTCTTTTTGAGTATCTAAGAAAAGTTCGGCTTTATTCCCATCGAATATCACGTAAGAAACTGTAGTATAGGTTTTACCGTCATCGTAATGCGACAGTTTTGTTCCTTCAAAAACTCTAATACATTCTTTTTTAAGCGTTGACCAAGTATAGCCGGCAGAGCCCTTGCATCCGTGTTCATCAGAATCTCCTCCAACTAATTTCTTTTCCTGTGGTTCTTTTGTAACAGTCTTTTCCTGAGAAACTTTTTTAGCACAAGAAAATCCCGCAATTGCAATAATCGTTAACAAAAACATCTTTTTCATAATCCTATCTATTTTATTGGGTCAAAAAAAATAGGATTAAAAATCCTATTTTTGATATAACCAAGTTTGATTTACTTCAAAGGTAATGTTATCATCATTATCAACAAAGTATTTTAACAAGACTTCTCCCCATAATTCTCCATTACTGTAATCTGCAATGATCCAACGGTGGTTTAAAAGTTTTACTTTGTTAATGATAAATTTATTTGGACCTATTTGGTCTTGTCCTGTATACGGATTTCCTTTTGAATTTGCATTAAAATCTAATAATTTCTCTGTTACAACCGGAATCAGTTTTTCAAATAAAATTACTTTTCCTCCAGATGCGCTGTTGTCAAAATAGTTTTGTGCATTTTCGTTGTGTTCCAAAGAAAAATAATCTGCTTCGGCTAATTTAGCTGAAACCAAATTTATGCTGTCTCTTAGCTTTTTAGTTGTTTTCTCATATCTCTCTTCACCAAATTTAACTTCGCGGCTATAGAACATGTATGTAAAAACATTCATTAATATCGCAAGGATAAAAAGGTAAAGCATTAAGGATTTTTTCATTTTTGTGGTATAATTAAATTGTAATTTCTAAATTATCGTAAGCCAGAAAAACATTTTCCGGAAGTTGTTTCTGCACTTCTTCGTGAAAACCTAATACGTGGCTGATATGTGTTAAATACGCTTTTTCTGGTTTTACCAAATTAATAAAATCCAGTGCTTCCTGAAGGTTAAAGTGAGTATCGTGAGGTTCTACACGCAAGGCATTTACCACTAAAACTTTTAAACCTTTCAATTTATCAATTTCAGCTTGTTCAATCGTTTTTACATCGGTTAAATATGCAAAATCCTGAATGCGGTATCCAAAAACCTGTAAATCACCATGCATCGCGTTTATTGGGATTGCTGTTTTATCTCCAACAGCAAAGGATTCGTTGTTTTTAACTTCAATAGTTTTTACGCTTGGCGCTCCGGGATATTTATTTACGGTTTCAAAAACATAATCAAAACGACGTCTTAAATTATCGAGAACGCGTTTATGCCCATAAATTGGAATTTCTCCCTGACGGAAATTAAACGGACGTATATCATCTAAACCAGCCGTATGATCAGAATGTTCGTGAGTAAATAAAATAGCATCGAGTTTACGGCATCCGCAGGAAAGCATTTGCTGCCTGAAATCGGGACCGCAATCGATTACATACGAATGCTCCTCCCATGTAATCCAGATGGATACACGGAGTCTTTTGTCCTTAGCATCAGTGCTTTTACAAACGGGATGATCGATTCCGATGATAGGAATGCCTTGAGAAGTACCAGTACCTAAAAAATAGACCTTCAATTGAACTTATTTTTTTTACAAAAATAGGATTATTTCCTTTCATTAAAAGCCTAATTTACTAACTTTGTAACAAATCTATTTAAAATAAAATGGGTACAGAAATAAAACTCAAAGGTGACAAAGTCATCGAACAGATTCCTTCTATAAAAGACAAAGCATTACGCATTAATTTAAACGAGAATATTTACGGAACATTTGCTGAAATTGGAGCTGGACAAGAGACAGTTAGACATTTTTTCAGATCCGGAGGTTCATCAGGAACTATTGCAAAAGCGATGTCTGCCTATGACAAAGATTTTAGCGACGCCGTTTATGGTGCTGAAAACGACGGAAGATATGTTACTGAAGAGCGTTTAAAAAAAATGCTTACCCATGAAGGACAGATCATTGAAGAGCGTTTAAGCCGCGAAAAACATCCAACCAAACTTTTTTTCAGTTACGCCAATACGGTTGCTACAATAGATTTTGCAAAACAATTTAAAGGTCACGGATGGGTTGGAATTCGATACCAAATTGAACCAGACGAAGCTTACAACGAAATTATTCTTCATATTCGTTTTAAAGAGACTGATGCAAGACTACAACAAGAAACACTTGGAATTTTAGGTGTTAACTTAATTTACGGTGCTTTTTACAAATACAACGATCCAAAACGATTACTTCGTTACTTATACGATCACTTAGATAAAGATCAGTTAGAAATTGACACTATTAACTTCTCCGGACCTCGTTTTGCTGATGTTGATAATCGTTTGATGAGTTTACAACTGGTTAAAAACGGAATGACTGATGCAGTGATGTTTAACCCTGAGGGAAAAAACATTCTGCCTGCTGCTATTCTTTACAAAAAGAACCTTTTAGCTTTAAGAGGAAGTTTCCGCCCCGTTACGAAAGTAAACATGGACATGTATGAGAAATCATTAGAAATGTTTCTTAAAGAAAATAAAGTTGAAAAAAATAACACTCTTGTTGTTTTTGAAATTACACTTTCAAATTTACGTTCTGATGGTGAGATTGACGAGAGAGACTTTATGGATAGAGCCGAACTGCTTTGTTCATTAGGACAAACAGTTATGATCTCAAATTTCCAGGAGTATTATAAAGTAGTAGAATATTTTGCCAATTACACTAAAGCCCGTATGGGACTGGCAATGGGTGTAAACAACCTTGTTGATATTTTTGACGAGAAATACTATCGCCATTTGAGCGGAGGAATTCTCGAAGCGTTTGGAAAATTATTCTATCGTGATATGAAAGTATTTTTATACCCAATGTTAGATGAAGATGGTGTCTTAATGAATTCAAACAACTTAAAAGTGCACCCAAGAATGAAAGAACTTTATAAATTCTTTAAGTTTAATGGAAAAGTTGTTGATATTGAAGATTACGATCCGGATAATTTATCAGTATTCTCTCGTGAAGTTCTAAAAATGATCAATCAGGGTAAAAAAGGCTGGGAACCTATGCTTCCAACCGGTATTTCAGAGATTATAAAAGAACATCATCTTTTCGGATATCATCCTCAGAAAGAATTAGAACAAAATACGTAATAAAAAAAGTCCCTTTATTGGGACTTTTTTTTGTTTTAAGTTTGAGTTTTTCTTTGTTTCAAGTTATTGTTGGAGCGGGTATTTTTTTACCGCAAAGCACGCTAATTTTTTTTATGGGCCAAACTTAATAAATGCGCAAAGTTCGCATAGCTTTATATAGATTTAGCTTTGCGAACTTTGCGGGTTTCAGCTCAAGTTCAAGCAAAAAAACTTAGCGTGCTTTGCGGTAAAACTAAGCGTTAAGTAAAACAACTTGAAACATGAAACTTGAAACAAAAAAACTCTATTTCAAAATCTGCGAAGCGTGTTCTTTTGTTTTTACTTTTTCAATTACTTCTTCGATGATTCCTTTTTCGTCGATTACAAAAGTAGTTCTGTGAATTCCGTCGTATTCTTTTCCCATAAATTTCTTTGGTCCCCAAACTCCAAAAGCATTAATAACAGCTTTATCTTCATCTGCAATTAACGGAAAAGGAAATTCGTATTTGTCTTTAAATTTTGACTGCGCTTTCTGGCTGTCTGCACTTACTCCTAAAAGTTCGTAATTATTTGCCTTAAAGCGCTCAAAGTTATCTCTCAAATCGCAGGCTTCGGCTGTACATCCGGGCGTGCTTGCTTTTGGATAAAAAAATACTACGAGTTTTTTTCCAGAATAATCTGCTAGTTTATGCGTTTTTCCGTCTTGATCTGTTCCTGAAAAGTTTGGTGCTTTATCTCCGGCTTTTAATGTTGTCATATTTTTATTTTAGATTTTAGATTGTTGATTTTAGAATAAGAGCAAAGAATAAAGATAATTCAAAACTCATAACTCATAATTATTTTCATGCCCCAGATTGCAGTAAAAACCCCGGAGTTGTGGTAGCTTACATTTTTTGTATTTAAAAAGCGACCAACGGAAGCTCTTTTAAATACTTAAAAATGTTACTAACACAATGAGGAGTTGAAACGAAAAGCTGGATTAGGCACATCATCAAAAATACACTATTTTTACAACATTAAAAATACGGAAATGAATAAAGAAGCCCGCGTACAATTTGTTATAAATACCTTAAAAGAACTCTACCCTACTATACCTGTTCCGCTTGACCATAAAGATCCTTACACGCTTTTGATTGCCGTATTGCTTTCTGCACAATGTACAGATGTACGTGTGAACCAGATTACACCCCTTTTGTTTGCAAAAGCAGATAATCCGTATGATATGGTGAAGATGTCGATTGAAGAAATTAAGGAAATTATTCGTCCGTGTGGTTTATCACCAATGAAATCAAAAGGAATTCATGGTTTATCTGAAATTTTAATTAAAAAACATAATGGAGAAGTACCGCAGAGTTTTGAAGCGCTTGAAGAATTACCAGCTGTAGGACACAAAACAGCAAGTGTTGTAATGTCTCAGGCTTTTGGCGTTCCTGCATTTCCGGTTGATACACATATTCATAGATTGATGCACAGATGGAATTTGTCGAACGGAAAAAGTGTAGCTCAGACTGAAAAAGATGCTAAACGATTATTTCCAAGAGATTTATGGAATGATTTGCATTTGCAGATTATTTGGTATGGCCGAGAATACTCTCCTGCCCGTGGATGGAGTCTTGAAAAAGATATTATTACCAGAACTATCGGCAAAAAATCAATATTAGAAGAAGCTGCTAAAAAGAAAGTTTAGCAGCTTCTGTTTTTTTTACATCCCGTTTTTTAACGCATTGTATTCATTTGTCATATCAAGTGATCGATATACGCCTAAAAGTGTTTTTGTAGCTTCTTCATTTTTAGGTTCAATTGTCAATGCTTTTTTAAGATAAGGAATGGCACTTTTTACAATTTCATCTTTTTGTGCACTTAGTTTGTCATACTCTTTCATTTCTTTTGGACTATTACCCAATTGATTCATCTGATCCAGTATTTCTTTTTTTAACTGCATTTTTACGTAAGCAAGATTAATACAGCAATCAAGACAATTTGGATTTAACTGAAGATCGCTTTCGTAATATTTTGCTGCATTGACATAATCATTTCTTTCTAAGTAGCAATATCCTAAGGATATAAGAATATCTTCTTTTTTAGACGGAGGCAGAAAATCTCTGGGTTTTTCATAAAGTCCGGCCTGAATATTTGATTCTCGCGCACTTCTTGAAATAAAAGCTTCTTCTGTTTTTGTTTTTTTATTTATAGCATAATAAACCATTCCTTTACCGGTATAATTTATTTTTCTAAGCTCTTCATAATACTTAATTGCTGATACATAATCTTTTCCATTTAATGAAGACCCTGCTGCATTGAAAAGGTTTAAAGTATCTTTTTTATCTATCAGATACACTTCATAACTTTTAGCCGCGCTTTCTTTAAACTTTCCTGCTTTGTAATCACTAAATGCTCCGTCTACCAATGTAGATTTCATACCTTTTAAAGCTAAATTGGCTTTGAAAGCATATTTGTAATTACGTGAATCGTTTTCATACAGAAGAACATCCTGATAAGCACTGGAAGCCTGAGCAAAATTATTTATCGCATCTATATTCTTTGCTGCTAAATCTTTGCAGATATTTCCTTTTAAATAGAAGAAATCCGATTTATCTGAATCTGATGCATTGATGATCAAATATTCTGTTTTTTTTAAAACAGCTAATGCCTCTTCGTTTTTTCCTTTATCATACAAAGACTGGGCTTCTTTTATCTGGTCTTTTTGAGCAAATGCTCCTACTGTTACCAATAGAAATATTGATAACACAATAAGGTTATTTTTCATTTCTTGTAAAGTTTTGTTATTAAATAGACTGGGGTTTTAAAAGATTTTACGTTTTATAAAATCCTGCTCTTAATAAGTATTAAGGTCTAAAACAAAACTAAAATGAAGCTGAGTAGTTTTTCGCCATACAATTACTGGTATTAAATTAAACATTTATTACTGGTTGGTTAGTTGATTTATATTAAAAGTAAACATTACTCATTTTTACTGAAATAAAAATTACTTTTTAACTAAAATAAAATTAATAATCGAAAAAACTAACAAATAAGAGTAAAAATTAAAAACTTTAACAAATAAGAATAAAAAACCACCAAAAACCTTACATTATTTGAATTTCATCAACTTTGCTGCATAAAAAAACTCACTATCTGTATCTGCATACAAATAGTGAGCTTTTTAACCAAAACGACCATTTGGTTTTTCTTTCGAAATAAACATCCGACCAAAGCAGCGGGCTGTTTAATTAGCTATGATTTCAAAACTTTTATCTTCGATTTTCACAACTTTTAAAGCTTGTGAATAACTTAATAAAAAAGAAACTACTTCTTTTTTAGGTTTTAAATCTTTAGAAGCTAATGCTTTTTTTGAGTAAATTTTCGCCATACTATGTTAGTGTTTTTATTATAGTATAACGGGCTAATTTTCAAAATAGTATTAGTTGGTCAAAATAATTTGATGTTTGTCGATAATTTTTCTCAAATTCATCAACGCATAACGCATTCTTCCTAATGCTGTATTGATACTTACATCAGTTAATTCTGAAATTTCTTTAAAACTCATGTCTTGATACATTCTCATTATCAAAACTTCTTTTTGGTCTTCCGGAAGTTCTTCGATTAGTCTTTTTAAATCCACCTCAACCTGATCTACAATCATTCTGCTTTCGATGTTTAAAGAATCATCAGACATAATTGAAAATATTGAAAACTCTTCGGTTTCTCTGTACATCGGCATTTTTTTGGTTTTGCGAAAGTGATCCACAATTAAGTTGTGTGAAATACGCATTACCCACGGAAGAAATTTACCTTCTTCGTTATAAGAATTGCTTTTTAATGTTTTTATCACTTTAATAAAAGTGTCTTGGAAAATATCATTTGAAATGTCTCTATCAGCAATCTTAGAATATATAAAACCATATATCTTAGATTCGTGCCTTTTAATTAATGTTGCAAGAGCAGCTTCACTGCCTTCAACATAATTTTTTACTAATAGAGCGTCTGGAGTATGCAGATCAGCCATAATACTACTTTTTTAGTTTTAATAATTTGGAGTAATTCTAAAAAGTAATTTTATTTTATAGGCGTATCTTTTTTTTTGAAGTTATGTTAATATTGTGACCAAATTTAACAAATATTTATTTTAAAAAGCAAACAAAAACAATAATAATTAACAATAAATCGTTAAGTTTTTACTGCAATGTTTTATTTCATTAAAAATAGTTAAAAAAATGGATTAAAAAAAACTATTTTCAATATTAAAAAAACAGATGTAAATAACTTACAATTAATTACTTAAACAACTTACACCTGTTTTAATGCTGAAATTTTAAAGTGTTATTTTTTATTGGTAAACCCTTACATAATCTACGTAATATTTTTGCGGTAACACTGAATCATCTACTTCAGGACCTCCAAAATTGCCTCCAATTGCCAAATTTACAATGATATAAAATGGTTTATCAAAAGGCCATGTGTCTTCATTTTTCACTTGTGGATTGAAGGTGTAAACTAAAGTTGTATCAACAAAAAAATCAATTTTGTCTTTGTTCCACTCAATGGCATATACATGATAACCTTCTTCAATATTTGGAAATTCTGTACGTTTTGTATTGATTGTATTTCCGTGGCTGTCTTGCGTATGCAGGGTTGTGTAAACCATATGAGGATCTCTGCCTATATATTCTAAGATATCAATTTCACCTGTTTTTGGCCATTTTACCTCATCAATATTAGCTCCAAGCATCCAAAATGCCGGCCATAAACCGTGTCCAACTGGAAGTTTTGCCCTTGCTTCAATTCTACCGTATTTAAACTCCTTTTTGCCTTTTGTAGTAATTTTGGTCGAAGTATATGTATTTCCTTCTTTTCTGGCTTCAATAACTAAATTTCCATCTTTTATTTCGTGGTTTGTTTTGGTATAAATCTGTCTTTCATTATTTCCGTAACCACATAAATCTGGACAGCCGTCGCCAAGTTCAAAATTCCAGTCTTTTTCGTTTATATTTTTTTTACTGAAATTTTCTTCCCAGACTAATTTTCTTTTTGTTTCCTGTGCATACGAAAAACTACAGATTAACAGCAGTAAAACTATTTTATTCATATTCTTTTTTTAATTAAGAAGGCCAGCCTAAACTGACCTTCTCAGAATTACTAATTAATTAACTCAACTTATTGATATACTCTAACATAATCAACTTCCATAGAAGATTGTGAAAAAGCACCATCAATAGCTCCTCCCAAATTACCTCCCATTGCAACATTTAAAATCAAGAAAAAGCTGCTGTTAAAAGGTAATGATGCAGTATTTGCCAGGGTATGAATCAGTGTATCATCAACATAAATTGAGATAGATTCCGGACTCCAGATTGTTTTATAAACATGAAACTCTGTAGATACATTTGGAATTGTTTTCGATGCTGTATCTGCGTTCCCGCCAAAACGTGCCGGATAATGAAATGTACCGTGAATCACGTTCTGATTGTTTCCTACGTGTTCCATAATATCAATTTCTCCGCAGGCAGGCCACGGTTTTGTTGCATAATTCTGCCCAAGCATCCAGATAGCCGGCCAGGTTCCGCCGCCAGAAGGAAGTTTTGCTCTAACCTCAACTTTACCATATGTAAAAGAATATTTTCCATCTGATTTAAGTCTTGCCGAAGAATAATCTGCTCCGCCTGAAGCTTCTTTTTTAGCTGTAATAATTAAGCTTCCGCCTTGTACTTTTATGTTTGAAGCTGAACTGGTATAATTTTGTTTTTCATTATTTCCCCAGCCGTTATCGCCTCTTCCTAAATCATAAACCCATTTTGCAGGATCTGGCGCTCCATCTGTATTAAATTCGTCCTGCCATACAAGATTTGTATAATCTGTTGATGGATTTGGATTTTGATTTGGAGGCGTAGTTGTAAAGGTATGGTACCATGCCAATGCCGGATTTCCGCCCATTACCGCTCTCACTACCATACGGTTAGCCGTAAGTGATAAAATCTCATAAGAATTTTGACCAATATAGTAACCCATAAATCCATTGTCTGAGAAGTTCATTGTTGTACCTCTTGTCTGCTCTGCATGTTTTGGGTTATTCATTATCACAGATTCAGAAGGGCTTAATGAAACTGTTTTTGCAGCACCAGTGTTATAGCTTAAACACATGTCTTCTGATAAACCAGATGCTCCAGCAACGCTTCCAAAATCTTTATTGAAGAATGTTGCTCCGCCGTTATCTAATTGGAATTTAAGCTGATCTCCATCAAGTGAGAATGTCAATACGTTATCGTATAAACAGCTGCTGTTTGGTGAATTTGCTTTTTCAAATGCTCCTGCACTGTAGTAATTAGGGAAGAAGTTTTTCTCTGCATCGCCATCGTTCTGACCTACACCAAGATGTCCTGGTTCTCCGGCTGCCCAATACCATTTTTTAGAAGATCCTCCGGTAAGCAATTGAACGGCCTGATCATCGCTAAAATCACTTTTTACTTCAACATCGATTGTTGTATTTGCTGCTACTCCTCCTGCTCCTGTTGCTACAACAGTTACGGTATAGGTGTTAACTCCTGTTTTGGTAAATCTTTTAGAAATTTTTCCGCTTGGAGCATTATCAGAAGTTCCGTCTGGATATACATATTTATACGAAATAGCATTATCTGCTGTTGCAGCAAACTTTACTATTCCAGATCCGTCTCCATAAGGAGCATCGGCCGTTTTACCAACAATTTCGGCTGTTACCTTTAAATTAGATGGTGTAGTTATTGATCCGAATGTAAAATCGTCTTTCTGACAACCCGTCATCAAGAGAATCGTAAATAGGGATACTATCTTTATAATTAATTTCTTGCTCATGATTTCTTGTTTTAATTGGATTGTTTAATATCATCAAAGTAATACGTTTCTCCTAGTCCGTTTTTGCCGAAATCAGGGAATAGAATTACTCTGTCGTATTTTATACTGCTGTTGAAAGAAGCTGCAGTTGTAAGGTCGAATGTCAATACTTCCCATCCATTAGCAACTGTTGTTAATGCCTGTACTTCTAAATTAACACTTGGATTTCCGTTACCGTCTTTTGGTGAAGTCGAAAGTTCCATTTTGTATAATATTGCAGCACCTGCTTTTGGCGACCAAACTGTTACTTTTACTTTAGTTCCTTTTGAAGCATCAAATGGATTTTCAAGATTTAAACTTGCTCCTCCCCAGGTTTCAGCCCCTGTCTTTTTGTCCAGCTTTACCACTTTATTAGAAACATTAACTCCTGTTTTATTAGGATTTGTAACTACTGAAGCATCTACATTTCCAAATCCGCCCCAAGCGTAAGTTAAAGTTGATTCGAAATCAATTGGCAACCCTATTGATTGAGAAGCTGTTTTATAGAAATAAATATTATCAATATAAACGCTTTTTCCTGCCGTAACAGCATCTAATTTTAATTGGAAAATATCAGCAACTGTAAAACCAGACTGACTTGTAAAGTCTGAAATTGGAATATCTATACTAGTCCATTGGTTTGCTGTAAGATCTTTTACAACCTTTCTTTCTCCATTTGATTTACTAATTGGGAAAATTGCCAGTTTATCTAAATCTGCTGTCCAGATATCCATGTGAAGATATTCCATTCCTGAAACATCAATCGTAACATTATCTGCCAGCGCAATTCCCTGATAATTTAGATTTGTATAGTTCAACATTTTATCTCCATCTAAATCAAACTCAGCAAATCCTGTTGACTGCCCCCAGTTTGGATAAAAATTAGTTCCTGCAATATCTGTGTATTTAGAACTGAAAATTGAAATAACATCTCCTGCTTGTCTGCCTGGCTGTGCCGGTGCAGATGTAGTTGGGTTCAATACTAATTTTGCCGTAACTTCTTCTGTATGTTCAGTTGTTTTAATAGCTGCACTTTTAGAAACAACTTTAATTGTATAAACTCCTGCAGCCTGATAAGTGTACGAAACTGGTTCTCCATTATTAGCTGAAATTGGATCAGGATGTCCTGCTTCTCCAAAATACACATCATAAAACAAGGCAAAATCAGCGGTTGCTGTAACGGTTATTTTATTAGAAACCAATTTATCATTTGTTACTACAACTTGTAAATTTTCCGGAGCTCTAAAAGAAACAACAACTTCTTTCTCTATTTCAGCTGTTTTGCCGCTAAGTCCTGACGCAATAATTTTCGACTTATAAATGCCTTCTTTGTAAACGTGAGAAACTGTCGATCCAACTCCTATGTAATCAGAATCTGGTGTTCCGTCGCCAAAACTAATTTTGTACTGTGTTGCACCTTCACCTTTTGGCAGGAAGGTAACTTTTCCGGTATTATCCTGCGTAACTGTAGTTAAGACAGAAATATTTGCCGGAGAAGCTATTCCGTCTAAATCAATATCTAAGTCATCGTTTGCACAGCCTATGAGTACTGCCAAAACGAAAAAATTTATAATAAAATGTATTTTTTTCATAATTGATGTTTTTTAGTATCCAGGATTTTGTGCCCAGTTTCCGTTAGCAAATTGAATTTCTTCAATTGGAAGTGGAAATAATTCGTTTTTATTCGCTTTAAAGCCAGGGATAGTTCCGGCAGCTTTACCAGTTCTAACCAAGTCAAAGAAACGATGTCCTTCGCCAAAAAGTTCAACTCTTCTTTCGTCTAAAATATTATCAGTCAAAGCCGCTCCCGAAGTTGCAATATCATGATTTGTATCTCCAAAAGCACGTCTTCTTACTTCATTTAAATACGTTCTTGCTTTTCCGTCATCAATTCCTCCTCTGTTATATGCTTCTGCAGCCATTAAAAGTACATCTGCATAACGAATCGCTCTGTAGTTGTTTGGATTTGTTAAGTTCAAATCTCCGGCAGCATCTTTGCTTCTTTTTCTTGGAAGATATTTTCTATTGAAGAAACCTGTATCTTCATTCCCTTTTCCGAATGTGATACCGTTTCCGTTATCATAAGAAGCATTTGCTAATGCCCATGCATTAATATCTAAAATAGCTACATCTTTACGTTTATCTCCGCTTTTAAATGCATCATACGATTCCTGAGTTGGAATATTAAAGCTGTATCCAGAAGAGAATAAAGGCCCAGAATAGTTACGAATACCATTAAAACCAACAGCAACGTTTCCTTCACTGCATTGTAAACATCCAAATCCTGCTCCTTCAACATCTGTATACTGCACTTCAAAAACAGATTCTGTTCCGTTTTCTCCTTCTGCTTCAAACATTGCATTATAATCTGTTACCAATTTGTATTTTCCAGAAGTAATTACAGCATCAAGTGAAGCTGCAGCCTGAGCAAATTTATTTTGATACAAATAGGCTTTTCCTAATAATGCCTGAGCAGCGCCTTTTGTTATGCGTCCCTGCTGTGCTGCATTTGGAGACAGATTAGCAGATGCGAAAATCAAATCGGCTTCTATAGAAGCGTACACTTCCTGAACTGATGAGCGGGGAATTATTTTTTCATCTCCAATTTTAAATCTCGCATCTCCTTTCATCGGGATACCTCCAAACCATTTTACTAACTCAAACTGATAATACGCTCTTAAAAAACGTGCTTCTGCTATGACTTGGGTTCTTCCCGGAAAATCTGTTTTATTTTGAAATTCAAGGATATAATTTGCTCTTTGAACACCGGCAAACATCCAATTCCAGATGTCTCTTAAATTACTGTTTACAGGTGTATGAATCATATCATCGATCTGCTGGAAACCAATTACATCGGTTGGGCTTTCTCCTCCGCAAAGTGTATTATCTGAAGCAATTTCTCCTAATAAAACATTTACATAAGAAGACTGCAGTAAATCGTAAGCTGCAATTAATGCATTGTCATATTCTTCTTTAGAATTAAAGTAATTCTCAGCGTCGATAGAATACTCTGGTTTTGGATCTACAAACTCATCAGAACATGATGTTAGTGCGGTCGAGAACAAAACCAGTGTTATAGTGGATATAAATAAATACTTTTTCATTTTAATTCAAATTAAAAATTAAGGTTTAAGCCCAATAGATACGTCCTTGGGATTGGATAAAATCCGTAATCAATTCCTGCTCCGATTGGAGATTGAGAAACGTTGTCGCGATTGCCTGGACCAAAAGAAGCTCCCGGATCAAAACCTTTGTATTTTGTAAATGTGTAAAGGTTATTTACTCCTGCATAAAGTCTTAATTTTGATACTCCTGCTCTTTTTGAGATTTCTGGATTTAGTGTATAACCAAGCTGTATATTTTGAATTCTTACATAAGAAGCATCTTCAACATAATAATTTGAGAAAACATTATTTGATGTAGCTCCTGTTGTTACTCTTGGTGTCGAATTACTTGTGCCCGGTCCTGTCCATCTGTCTAAAACATAATTAATACGATTAGCATCAGAAAGTGTTCTTTCGTAGTTACGAACCATATCGTTTCCTACTGATGCAAATGTAAATACAGCAAAATCAAGAGCTTTGTAATTTAATTGTAAATTGAAACCCATTGTAGCATCTGGAATTGGATCTCCTATGTTGGTTTTATCTTTTGTATCAATTACACCATCTCCATTTAAATCAACATAACGTATGTCTCCAGGCGCAGCATTTGCTCCTAAAGCTAACTGTGATGGATGTGCATCAACTTCGGCTTGGCTTTGGAAAATTCCATCCGTTTTGTATCCATAAAAGTATCCCATTGGTTTACCAATTTCCATTCTTGATGGAGCAGGCTGACCAACACCAAAAGCACCGCCTTCAATAAATCCTGTTCCGTTATTTACTTCAGTAACTTTGTTTTTAAGGAAAGTAACATTGTAACCTACACTGAAAGTGAAAGCATCAGAAAATTTATCTTTATAATCGATCGCAAATTCAAAACCTGAATTTTTAACCGTTCCTGCATTTAAAGTCGGCGCACTTGCACCAGGTGCACCAGTACCGTTGATACCTGAAACCGGAATATTAGGAATCAATAAATCTTTTCTGGTATCAATAAAATAATCAGCAACGATGAAAACTTTGTCGTTTAATATTTTTAAGTCTAAACCAACGTCAAACTTTTGAGCATCTTCCCATTTTAAATCCGGATTTGGAACCTGCCCTTGTCCTGTACCATTTACTAAAGTACCATTAAATACATAAGTAGCTTCTCCATTTAATAATCCTAAATATCCGTAATTAGGAATTTGGTCATTTCCTAAAGTTCCGTAACTCGCTCTGAATTTTAAGAAGTTTACAAATTTAGGCTGTCCAAAGAAACTTTCATCAGAAACTACCCATCCAGCTGTAAAAGAAGGAAAATAACCTACTTTGTTTCCTGGACCAAATCTAGTTGAAGCATCACGTCTTATCATACCAGAAAGAAGGTATTTCCCTTTATAATCATACTGGAGTCTTCCAAAATAAGAAAGTCTTCTTTGATCGTAAACATAAGCACTATTAGTAAGCGTTTCTGAAGTTCCTTTTGTTAAAGAAATATCTGCATTTTCCCAAACGTTATTTGGCACATCAAAACCAGTTGCAGTAAGTCCGTTACCCCATTGTTTGTAAATAGTCGTTCCTAAAGTTCCTGTAATATTGTGGCTTTCCGCAATTTTTGTATTGTAGTTCGCAAAAAGGTCAAATGAGTAATCATTATCATTTACAGCTCTCTGAGTTACAGAACTTCTCTGCACATCAAATACTTTTCCTCCGTAACTAATCTGCTTAGCAAAATCTTTAGATTCGCTATTTGAAGTATTAAAACCTATCGAAGCTGATAATGTAAATCCTTTAAAGATTTTATAATCTAAACCAAAATTACCATTTAACTTTTTGTAGTTATAATCGTTATAGGTATTTGCAATCTGCGCTAACGGGTTGATAATTTCTGTTCCTAAACCTGTTGTGCTTGGCACTAAAGTATAATCGCCGTTTGCATCATACGGGCTTAATGTAGCCGGAACGTTTAAGGCATTAAAAAGTACAGAACCTAATCCGTTTTCATTTAATGTTTTTCTTGTAAAATACGTATAAATAACGTTGGTCTTTAATTTGATTTTATCACTTAAATCTGCACCAAGAGCAATTCTGGCTGTATTTCTTAAATATCCAGATTTATCGCCTCCCACAATACCTTCCTGATCTAAATGAGAACCACTGATAGAATAAGTAATTTTATCAGATCCTCCAGAAATTGTTAAATCATTATTGATAATTGGAGCATTTTCGAAAACTTCATCCTGCCAGTTTGTTCCTTTTCCAAGTGAACTCACATTTGGATAAGGCAATGGTCTTCCTCCATTTGCATAACTCTCATTTAAAAGCAGTGCATATTCCGTAGCGTTTAAAGTAGGCAGTTTTCTTGAAGTCTGCTGAAAACCTGCATAACTATTAAATGAAACTCTGGTTTTAGAATTCTTTTTACCCATTTTAGTAGTAACCAGGATAATTCCGTTTGCACCAATCGTTCCGTAGATTGCTGCCTGAGCATCTTTTAAAACTGTAATGGTTTCAATATCATTTGGATTCAGTACTCCTAAATCTCCAACATAACCATCAATAATAACGGTTGGTTTGTTTTCACCATTTGTGGCTATACCACGAATACGAATATCAAGCGGTGCTCCCGGCGCTCCTGACTGCGTCGTTACATTCACCCCTGAAATTGTTCCCTGTAAAGCCTGTTCGATTCTTGCTGGTTTCAAGACATCTAGAGTTTTACTGTCTAAAACTGCTACAGCTCCGGTAACTTCTCTTTTTTTCTGAGTACCGTAACCAATAACAACGACCTCGTCAAGTGACTTAGCATCGTCGCTCATTTTAACTGTCATTTTAGTTCCAGAAACAGCGGCTTCCTGCGTTCTGTAACCAATATAACTAAAAACAATTACAGTTCCTTTTGGAACATCGGTTAGTTTAAAAGATCCGTCGAAGTCCGTGGTTGTACTTTTAGACGAATTTTTAACTTTTACATTTACACCTGGCAATGATAAACCAGAAGCATCTAATACCGTTCCTGATACATCTAAGTTCTGCGAGAATGCAAAAGATGTAAACAGTAATAGTACTGTTAGTAATAATTTGGATTTCATAATTAGTTAGTTTTTATTGAAAGTTAAATTTATTTGTTCCTCTTATTAAAACGATAAAATTAACCTCAACAAAAAACATACATCATAAAAAAACAAAGCCTAAATTCAGGATATGACAAAATAAAGCACCAAATAACTACAATTGCAGAATGTTAATTTTATTAACATTTGCTTCCTGAATTCCTAATAAAACCATAATGTTGTGGTAATGTATAGGTAATTTACGCTGATTTTGGGATTACTATACAGCCAGAATATATTCTACTAAACCGATTTCGTGTTGTAAATCCATCTTTTTTCGCAAACGGTATCGTTTTATTTCAACGCTTCGTACCGAAATATTAAACATTGGAGCAATTTCTTTAGATGAAAGATTCAATCTGAGATAAGCACACAAACGAAGATCATTTGGCGTTAAGGCCGGATGCATTTGTTTTATTCGTTTAAGGAAATCTTTATCGGCATTATCAAAAGCTTCTTTAAATACATTCCACGAATCTTCTTCTGTAATATTTTTATTAATGGTACTAATTACCGATTTAATATTTGAACTGTCATTTTGAGCTGTTTTTTTCAAATCTTCTTTAATAAAAGCCAGTAATTCGTTCTTACTGTTTAAACTCATCGTAGAAACTGCCAATTCGCGGTTTTTGTTATCTACATCCTGAGAAAGCTGTTCGTTGCGAAGTTTCATTAACTGCTGTTCGTTTTCAAGCTCTTTAATCTCTAACAAAAGGTTATTTTCTTCAATAAGTTTTTCTTTTTGCTTTTGATAATAGTTTCGATACGCCTTATTAATAAAATAAGCCACTGCAAGCATCAAAAGAAAATAAATAAAATAAGCCAGATTAGTTAAATACCATGGTTTTAAAACCACAAATGTATATGAGGCCGGATTTTGCAAAATTACATTGGCATATTTTGCCCTGACTCTAAAAGTATATTTTCCCGGAGGAAGATTTTTAAAATTCACCGTTGCTTTTGTACTCCATTCGCTCCATTCATTCTGAAAACCTTCCAGCAGATATTGATATTCAGAATTGATGTATTTATTGTATTCCGGAACTGTATAATTCAGGGTAATGTTATTTTCATCAGACTTAAAACTCCCTTCGTTAAAAATCGTAGCATTTCTAAAGGTTTCATTTTGTTTATTAGTCGTAATATCAGTAATAAAAACATTGTAATTTTTAAAACTCAGATCATCAATATTAAGCGTATAATATCCGTCTGTAGTTCCTATTAAATAAGTCGATTTTGAAATTTGGGTGATATTTTCATATCCTAACATCGAATTGGTCAGCGAAGACGGAATTGGTATTATATTTTCTTTTAACTGACTGCTCAATTTACTGGCTGAGAAATAATGAATGTAGTTTTTAGAGAACAGCCAGATTTTGTTTGAATTATCAACAATTAATTTACCCGATGTATATTCGTCTTTTTCAAAAATAGAGCTTAATACATTGTCTTTTACAAACTGTTTTGTTTTTGGGTTTAGTTTAAAAATACCGCCTTTATAAGCGTAATAAATCGAATTATTGAATTTTGTTAAGCTGGCATATTTTCCTTTATCGGGACTTTTATACGCATAGAATCCTTGTGTTTTTGATAATGATGAATCCAGTTTTAATCTAAAAATCCCTTTGTATTCATGACTTACATATACTTCGAGATTATCACCTATTTCAAAATAACGTGATGAATAATCAAATCCCTGTACTTTATTTTTGAAAACCCACTGATTTCCTTTTTTTTCTAAAACCGATAGGCCATAATAATTCCCCTGAAGTAATTGGTTTTTATTTCCCGAAACCGGTTCAAATTTCCAGGTTCCTGAAGCCGAAAATATACTTTTGGCAATATCATTTACCACTACAAAAGTTCCCGAATCATGTCCGCAGAAAAGCGTATCATCATAAACTGCTAAAGACCAGACCTGCCCTTTTGTGCCGATTATAAATTTAAAATCAGAATTACTTTGACTTGGTTTACAAAACAATCCCTGATTGGTTCCAATATACAGCATTCCGTTATGAATTGCAGATGCGTAAACGGTTCCTAAAACACCCGAATCATCGGTAAAACTGCGCACCGGCGACTGCATATTGATACAGTTTATTCCGTTATCGAGTCCCGTCCATAAATTCTGGTCCTTATCTTCAAAAAGAGATAAAGCAGTATTATTGCTCAAACCTTTGCTCTGTGTCAGGTGATATTTCAGTTTCCCTTTATCAGATAAAATAAAAATCCCGTTGGAAACAGTTCCCAAAGCAAAACTGCCGTCCTGTAAACGCTGGCTGCTGTAAACAAAACTTGCTTTTAATTCGGCATCAACATCTGTCACTATACGGCTTAATGCGTTTCCGGTAAGTTTATGTATTCCATCTAACTGTGTTTGGATTATCAAGCCTTCATCTGCTGCAAAAACATTGGCAACGGTAAATTTTTTCAAAATCGGATCATCTGAAACTAATTTGGCTTTACCGCTTTCTATTTCAAAAAGTCCTTCTTTTAAAGTCTGAAAATAAATCGCATTGGTCGAAGCAAACGATTTTACAACACCATTTTTGGGTGCAATTATTTTAAACTGCATTGTTTTGGTATCATAAATATAAATTCGGTTTAAAGACTGAAACAATATCCAATGATCATATTTTAGGATATTCCAAAACTGTTCATCATCTAAAATCTTATTTTTTATACTGTCACTCAGCGAAGTATATTTTAGTTTTCCATCTGCTTGTCTCGTCCAGAAACCAAAATTCATATAACTGCCCGTATACACTTTATTGCCAATCACTTTTACAGATCGAATAATGGTTTCGTTTGGCCCGGGATATAACTGCCAGCTTGTTCCGTTATATTCTAACAATCCGTCATTATTAGCGAAATACAAATAATTATTATGATCCTGCGAAATCATCCAGCTCTGATTTCCGGCTCCATAAACAGAAGGAGAATATTTTACGATGGGTGGAAATTCCTGAGAGAACATCAGGAAATGCATTGAAAGCAGTAAGGTAGATAGTTTAGTTTTCAAAATTTGGTTAGGATATTAAAATAGTACTAAAACAGTTCTAAAGTAGGATATTTTTACAATGAAATAACAAATTTTCAATAAAAAAATGTCTGCTTATAATCAGATGTTAACATGGTAATTCTGTTAAGATTTGGAACAATATCCTTAACAAAACTCTGCTTAAAATTGATTACTTTTGTAAAAATTGACTTTTTTTATGCAAATTGATCTTTCTACACTCGACCCAAAGCAAAATATTATAATAAAGGGCGCACAAGTACATAATTTAAAAAATGTAGATGTTGCCATTCCGCGAAACAAACTTGTTGTTATTACAGGGCTTTCCGGATCGGGAAAATCAAGTTTGGCTTTTGATACTTTATATGCCGAAGGACAGCGTCGTTATGTTGAAAGTTTGTCATCATACGCACGTCAGTTCCTTGGACGTTTAGATAAACCAAAAGTTGAATATATAAAAGGAATTGCTCCTGCAATTGCTATTGAGCAAAAAGTAAATACCACCAATGCTCGTTCAACGGTTGGAACTTCTACAGAAATATACGATTACATTAAACTTTTATTTGCCAGAATTGGAAGAACTTATTCGCCAATTTCAGGTCAGGAAGTCAAAAAAAATACTGTAACAGATGTTGTTTCTGATGTAAAAACACTCGAAATTGACAGCAGATGGCTTCTTCTTGCTCCTATTCATTTAGAAGAAGGAAGACAGCTTGAAGATAAACTAAAAATACTTTTACAGCAGGGTTTTGCACGTATTTTGGTTGGAAATGAAATGGTTCGTTTAGATGAATTTTCTACAGAAAATATTCATGAATTAGACAATAAAGATATTCTCTTAATTATTGACCGTATTGTAGTTAAGGAAGAAGAAGAATTTTACAACCGTCTTTCAGATGCTGTACAGACAGCATTTTTTGAAGGAAAAGGAATTTGTTACCTGCAAGAAGTAGGTACAGACAAAAGATTTTCTTATTCTAACAATTTTGAATTAGACGGAATTTCGTTTCTGGAACCAAACGTACATTTATTCAGCTTTAATAATCCTTACGGAGCCTGTCCTGTTTGTGAAGGTTATGGAAATATTATTGGTATTGATGCTGATCTTGTAGTTCCAAACACTTCTTTATCTGTTTTTGAAAGTGCCATTTACCCTTGGCGTGGCGACAGTATGAGCTGGTATAAAGACGAATTGGTTAAACACGCTTATAAATTCGATTTCCCAATTCACAAACCTTATTTTGAACTTTCAGAAAGTCAAAAAGATTTAATCTGGACTGGAAATCAATATTTTCAGGGATTAAATGATTTCTTTAGAGAATTAGAAGAAAAAAATTACAAAATACAAAACCGTGTGATGCTTTCTCGTTACCGCGGGAAAACCAAATGCCACGCCTGCCGTGGGAAACGTCTACGTGAAGAAGCTTCGTACGTAAAAATTGGAGGTAAAACAGTTTCAGATTTAGTAGATCTTCCTATTAAGCATTTGGTTACGTTTTTTAAAAATCTTGAATTAAACCCATACGAACAGCAGATTGCAAAGCGTTTAATGGTAGAAATCAACAATCGTTTGTCATTTCTAACCGAAGTTGGTTTAGATTATTTAACCTTAAATAGAAATTCTTCTACACTTTCCGGAGGAGAATCACAGCGTATTAACCTTGCAACTTCTTTAGGAAGCAGTTTAGTAGGTTCAATGTATATTCTGGATGAACCAAGTATTGGTCTGCATCCAAAAGATTCAGAGCGATTAATAAAAGTTCTTCTTTCACTTCGTGATTTAGGAAATACCGTAATTGTGGTAGAACATGATGAAGACATCATGAAAGCAGCCGACATGATTATTGATATTGGTCCGGAGGCCGGAACTTTTGGAGGACAATTGGTGGCTCAGGGAACTTATCCGGAAATTTTAAAATCAGATTCACTTACATCAAAATACCTGAACGGCGATCTTGAAATTTCTGTTCCAAAGAAAAGACGAAAATTCAAAAATCACATTGATATAATTGGTGCCAGAGAAAACAATCTGAAAAATATCAATGTAACTTTTCCTCTTGATATTTTAACAGTTGTAACCGGAGTTTCAGGAAGCGGAAAAAGTACTTTGATTAAAAAGATCTTATTTCCTGCCATGCAGAAAAAACTGGAGAATGCAGCCGAAAAAGCAGGGCAGTTCAGTGAACTTTCAGGTTCTTTTTCGCAGATTAAGCATATCGAATATGTAGATCAAAATCCTATTGGAAGAAGCTCCAGATCGAATCCAGTTACTTACATAAAAGCTTATGATGATATCCGTGATTTGTATGCCAAAGAAAAATTATCCAAAATAAGAGGTTATCAGGCAAAACATTTCTCTTTTAATGTTGATGGCGGCCGATGCGAAACTTGTAAAGGAGAAGGCTCTATAAACGTTGAAATGGTCTTTATGGCCGATGTTTCGCTGCCTTGTGAAACTTGCGGCGGTAAACGATTTAAAAAAGAGATTCTGGAAGTGACTTTTGATAATCAAAACATCAACGATGTCCTTACCATGACAATTGATGATGCAATTGCTTTTTTTGAAAAAAACAAACAATCTAAAATCACACAAAAATTACAGCCTTTACAGGATGTAGGTTTGGGATATGTACAATTAGGACAATCTTCTTCTACCCTTTCAGGCGGTGAAGCACAGCGTATTAAACTGGCTTCATTTTTAGTAAAAGGTGCCACAAAAGATAAAGCTTTATTTGTTTTTGATGAGCCGACAACGGGTCTGCATTTTCATGATATTAAAAAGCTTTTAGCTTCATTTGATGCTTTAATCGAAAAAGGACATTCGATAATCGTAATTGAGCATAATCTTGACCTGATTAAATGTGCCGACTGGATTATAGATTTAGGCCCGGAAGGCGGTGAAAACGGCGGTCATTTATTAGCAGCCGGAACTCCTGAAGATATTGTTAAGGTTAAAGAATCGGTTACTGGAATTTATTTAAAGGATAAACTCTAAAAAGGCTGCAGGCAATAACTTTAGGCATTAAGCATTTATTCTAAAAGCAAATCAATATAAAACGCTAAAAAAAAGCGGTCTATGTAATATAGACCGCTTTTAATTTTAAGATGTTTTGCTTATTGACTTTAGCATTAAGCAACTAAACATTTTTCTTCGAAAGGGAAACCATCTTCGTCAATGGCAACTAATACCTTTTTTTGTTTTGAAGCCTCAAATGTTAGATAAAGCCACGCGAATGACCATAATCCGAGAGTTAAACAAAAAATAATAAAATTTAAACTGTGGTTAACTACTTTTCCTCCTTTGGAAAGAACAGCAAAAAGTAACTCATCATTTCTCTCTTCTAGTGTGAATCCGTTATGAACTTTATTAGATATCATATTAGAAAACACCTGTACACTTTGTTCCTGACTTAGCTTATTGCTTTTCATAATCATCTGTTTTGGTTTGTCTGTCGTGATACTTAAAAAATTAATAATGTTGAATGGGTATTTCAATTTAATAAAACACTTATCTACCTCTTTTATTGCATTTTATAAAACATTTTCTACAATAAAAATGTAAGAGTGTCCAAAAAATGAACATAAAATTAATTTTAATAAATTGAATTTCAAAGAAATGAGTCAAAAAGTTTAAGATTATCTTCACATTTTAAATATCTTACAAAAAGACACTAACTTTTATTCTTAATATTAAAAAATGAAGGTTCATAATCATCATTTAGATAATCAGGCGGTATTGTAGTAGTGTTTCCATCTCTTAAAGCACTGTAATGAGGCGACATAATCTCTATTCCGGCAGCATTAAAAGAATCCTGAATGTTTTGGTGAAGTGACGAATAAATTCTGGGCTGTTTTGTTGGTTCTTTTGTATAAACATTGATTTGATACGAAACATAAAAATCATCCAAACTTGTCTGGAGAACAAAAGGAATTGGTTCTTTTTCAGTCATTTCTGTTTTTAGAGCGGCATCTATTAATGCTTTATGAATGTCTTTCCACGGAACATCATAACCAATTGTAACTGTTGTATGTATCAATAAACCATTATTGTTTTGTTTCGTATTAGCAGAAAAGTTAGTTGAAGTACTAGATAAAACAGTCGAATTGGGAATGGTAATGTCTTCAAATTTTGGAGTCCTGATTCGGGTTACTAAAGCTGTTTTTTCTATTACTTCACCGCTTACATCGCCAATTTTTATAAAATCACCTATTTTAAACGGACGCATATAAGTAATAACTAATCCAGCTACCATATTAGCTATTGCGTTTGATGAACCTAAAGAAAACAGAACTCCAACAAACACTGAAACACCTTTAAAAATAGGAGAATCTGAACCGGGAAGATAGGGAAATATAACTACGATCATAAAAGCCAGAAGCAAAAACCGAATAATATTAAATGTAGGCATTGCCCAATCGCTGTAAAAACCATCAATTTTAATATTCTCTTGTTTTATTTCGTCAAAAAAGAACTTGATGACTTTTATTGCATACTTAAAAATGAAGATGATAACGATTATAGTTACTAAACTTGGTAAAAATCGAATAAAGCCCATTAAAGCCGATTTTGCAGGCGAAAGAATCCAGTGCAGCAATGTTTTGGTATAATTTTCAGTAGCAGGAAAAATACTGAATAAGGCAGGAAGCGAAAGATAAACGATAAAAATTAAGGCTGCAATTTTTATAAAGCCATACAATCGCATTAATAATGACTGCTGTCTTTGAGGCGATAAAAAATTTATATTATTATAACTGACACCCTTAAAATACTTGTCGCTGTTTTTTAAGATGTATAATTTTATTCTGTTAAAGATTTTCCCGACTACATATAAAATTATACCAATAATTAAAATCAACAATGCCGTATATCCAAGCCTTTTTGGAAGCAGTGAATGATTTTCGTTTTGATAAATTACTGCTTTCTTTATTAAGTTTAAATTCCGTTTTGCAATAAAAGCGGTTGTTTGATTTTCTGCTTTTGCATCGGCTTCAAGAACCGACATGATAATAAAATCATTTTTATAAATGATATCTTGTGACAGATCTGAAGGAACAACTAAAATAGAATCTTTTTCAAAAAAAGAATCTTCATAAAGCTTTCTAATTTTTTCTGTAATGGCATGTGCCCTGTTTTCGGCAGAAAATGAACCAACTTTGTTATAAATATAGAAAAGTGTATCCTTAAATGGAGCAACCGGATATGGTTTTAATTTCGACTTAACTTCAATTTTATGTAAAGTATCGCGGCTGCTGTTTTGAGCAAATGAAGCCGAATAAAACGAAACAGTGAAAACAGCTAAAAACAAAAGTAATTTATTCTTCATATTTCATTTATAATTAGTTAGTTACTACTAACAAATATAAAAACAAAATAGATTCGAATTTAAATTACCTCCTTATTTCGAAATAAAATCGTACTAAATTTTAATTCCTATTTTTCTAAGAATGTTGTCTATGACTTTATTAATATCTGGAGAAATATTAAATCTGTAATTCAGGTAAACATATACAATGGTTACCAAAATAGATTTTAAAGCAATACTGATAAGCTGAAAAAACGGAAACTCCCAGAAATAAAATACTAAAAACAAAGCAAATGTTAATAGCATTGACGAGATTGTTTCTTTTGTAAAAGGATATAAATTAAGTTTTTTAACCACAAAAAGCAGTTTAGCTAAACTGTATAATGTAATAGATAATAAAGTGGCAAAAGCAGACCCGAATATTCCGAAAATTGGAATAAAGATCATGTTTAAAACAACTGTTAGTACAACCAGCATTAATCCTAAATAAAGCACCATTCGGTAATATTTAGTATTAAAAATGATAGCGTTATTGTTTCCTAAAATCAAATCAAAGTACTTAGATAAACCAATCATAAATACAACTGCAATTCCGCCGCTGTATTCTTTTGGAACCAACTCATACAACTGATTAATGTTTACGAATATGCATAGCATTACAAAACCGCCCACAATCTGCAGGTTTATAGAAGTCTTTTTATAAAGCTGATTCAGTTCGTCATGTTTATTTTCATGCATTAATTTTGCCGTAATGGGATATACAATTTGGTGCATGGCACGACTGGGAACCGAAATTACCAAAGCAATATAAGTTGCTACAGAATAGAAGGCAATATTTTCAATCTGCATGTACTGATTCAATATCATTTTATCTCCATCTAAAAGCAAATTGGCAACGCTTCCTGATAAAATAATATAAAATGTATATATCAATATGTCTTTTGTATTTACTGGTATTGTAAACTGAAAAGTTGGTTTTTGAATACTGAACGCGTATAACATTGTTACCAGAAATGCCAAAAAGTATAAAACAGCTGTTGCATATACAAAACCTTCTACGCTGAGCCAATCGTAATAAACGCCTATCAATAGAAATAATGAAAACAATCGTAAACCTACTTCTTTAATAAAGTTTCCAAAAACGGAATGCATATTTACTCGCAGCCAGGCATAAAAAATTTCAAAATAAGCCATGCATAATCCTATAAATGGTATTAACCAGATATAACTTTTTACAATCGCATTCTTTTTTGATACAAAGAATATAATCTCATCGTAAAAAACAAGACCAATAAGCAAAAGTGGAATTATTAATAACAGCGGAAATAAAACCGTAAAGGATAAAAAACGGGATTTTTCTTCATCTGTTTGGTACTGCGAATAAAATTTAACCAAACTATTTTGCATTCCAATGGCAAACAAAGGCATAATAACATTTGCGGCAGATGTGATATAATTCGTTAAACCATAAAAAGTTGCGCCTAAAAAAACAGGATATAAATAAAGCGTATTAATGGCTCCAATTCCAAAGCCTATATATGTAATTATGGTGTTTTTAAAAGACTGGTTTAAGACAATACCCATTTTTTGATTGCAGAGTTTAGATTGTAGAGTTAAGATTTTTGATTTTCTGCTCTCTTTTTATTTTTGAAATTGTTGTTTTAATTTATCAATTGTACTAATTGCTTTGTCAGGTTTTTTCGTGAATACTGCTGTAAACCAACACCATTAGCTTGTAACTTTCCTTCCAAAAATTGATTATAAAAGTCCAAAATTACACTTTTTAACTTCGCTTTTTCTGAATAATCAAAAAATACTCCTGTATTTGTTTCTTTTATAATATCGGCAAAATCAGAACCATTTGGTCCAATCGCAATTATTGGGCGGTTTGAGACCATATATTCAAACAATTTACCCGGAATAATGCTTTTGGTATCTTCTGAATTAATTTCGATTAAAAGCAGAACCTGTGATTTTTTTTGATGTGCAATCGCTTCATTGTGCGAAACATATCCTAAAAGGTTCAAATAGTCATTTAATTTAAAATCGTTTATAGAATCTAAAACTTCCTGACTTACGGCTCCAATTAGTTTAATTTCTAAATGAGACTTAAAATCTGGAATTTCCTGAAGCAGTTCAACCAGACACTCCCATAAGAATTTAGGATTTCGGTCTGATAAAAATGAACCAATATGCGCAAGAGTGAATTTTTCGTCTAAAGGCTGTTTTTCAACCTTTTCAATATCGTATCCGTTTGTAATTACAGAAATTGGCTTATTAGTAATCGCTTCAAATTCTGTTTTTGTTGTTTTACTCGTTACAATAATAGTATCAGCAGAATTCAGAACTTTGTGTTCTAAATTTTTATGTTTTTTAGCTGCATAGCCAGATAAACGAAGTGCTTTATGATAGCCAATAGTTGTCCACGGATCGCGGAAATCGGCAAACCATTTTACATTTAGTTTTTCTTTTAATTCTAAACCTATCAAATGCAGACTATGCGGCGGTCCAGAAGTTACAATAGTATCAATATTGTTTTCTTTGATATATTTCTCAAGGTAAGCAACAGAAGGTTTTACCCAAAAAACGCGTGCATCCGGAATGAATAAATTACCACGCACCCAAAGAAATGTTTTATCTAAAAAAGTCTGCTTTTTTTTATGCGGAAAAATTCCGGAACTGATTTTCTTAGTTTTATTTTTTGAAAACACAGAAGCCAGCTGGTAGGGCTCCCAAATTTTATTTTTTAGAACAATTGCTTTATCTGATATTTCGCTTACCAAACCTTCATCAACAATTGGATATGTTGGATTTTCTGGAACATAAACAATAGGCTGAACACCAAAATCCGGCAAATATTTTACAAATTTCAACCAGCGCTGTACTCCTGGTCCGCCAGCCGGAGGAAAGTAATACGTAATAATTAAGAGCTTTTTTTGTTCCAATGAAAATCGATTATTATTTTAAAAGTGTAAAGTTAAAGTTATTTCAAAATAAATCTCTTATATATTCTATATATGAAATAAATTAGGAGTAAACAGTTTAAGAAAATCCAAAAATTATAAAAACCCCAGACAATTTTATATTCATCTTTCATACTAGAAAAACTAAAATATTCTCCTTGACTTTCATCATAAAAGTCATCATATCCCATCATGTAAATCCCGCAAAAAATAAATACGAATAAATCAAAAATGGTAAAAACAACAATTTTAAGAATCTTTGAAATCAGCATCTAATGGTTAGACTTTAAACTCGCTCTTATTTGTATTCTGTTTTTTTCTTTCAAAATATATTCCTCCAATTAAAAGTACAAACATTCCAATAGAACTAACCAAGTTAATTGTACCTCCTGTTTTAATAACATTTGGCTCAAACTTAAATTCGATTGTATGCTTTCCACCCGGAATTTCCATAGCTCTTAAAACATAATCAACAGGAAAATGATCTGTTAATTGTCCGTCAATATAAGCGTTCCAGCCGTTTTTATAATAGATTTCAGAGAAAACAGCCAATCCGTCTTTTCCATTATCAGATTGGTATTTAATGTAGTTTGGTTTGTATTGAACTAGTTTTATTGTTCCGGTTGTATCCCATTGCTTTTTCATGCGGGCATTTCTAAACTTGCCTTCATGCTCATGAACATTGAAAACAGCCACTTTTTTAGTATCAAGATGGTCTAAAGCTTTCATAACTTCATCTGCTTTATTAACCAGCTTAACTGAGCTTACAAACCATGCATTCCCATTTGCATCAGGATTGATTGTTGGAATTTCTTTTCCTTCTTTATCGGTTTGAATCACATACTTAACATTTAACATATTAAGTACTTCCAGATTATTTTTAGCAATCTGATAATCAAACAACTGCTGCATTCTTCTAGGTTTTGCAGCATGATAACCTCCAATAGAATGGTGAAAAAAGGAAGCTCTTGCGCTTGACATATTACCGTTTACTTCAAAAACTCTATAATGCGTTGTATCTTCTAAAATTTTTGCATCAGCAGGTGTTTCCTGAAACGGAGCCGCAATTTGAACCGGACTCACAAAATCTTTCGCAGAAACATATTTTTTGTCAACAAAAAACAAATCAAAAATCATTAAAAGAGCTACAATTACCAAAGTAGTTGTCTGCGAAAACTTATTTTTAATAAAGAGCCATAAAGCTCCAAAAGTCACTACTATAAAAAATCCTGAACGAAGTAAATCTGCTAAGTATAAAGATTTTCTGTCTTCTTTTAATGCATCTACAAACGCTGCTCCATAACTTTGAAGGAAATAATTATCATTGCTTCCTGTAAAGTGGAAAAAACCTTTTGCAAAAACTAAAATCAAAATAACTCCTATGCCAAAAACTCCTGTTTGTATAAGAGCTTTTTGCTGTAATTTAGGTTCTTCTTTTGCTTTAAAAAACGATTGAATTCCCATTACTGCTAATACCGGGAAACACAATTCTAAAATAACCTGAATAGATGATACTGCTCTAAACTTATCATACATTGGTACATAATCAATGAAGAAATCAGTTAAAAGCGAGAAATTTTTTCCCCAAGAAAGCACTAATGAAAATAACGCTCCTGAAAGAAATACGTATTTTATTTTTCTTTCATCAATAAATAATGCCAATACTGCCAGGAAAAAAACTACTACACCAATGTAAGCGGGTGCAGCAACTATTGGCTGATCTCCCCAATATGTAGGCATTCCTGATACAAAATCTTCTGCCTGACTTGCCGGTACTCCCTGCTCCATCATAAAAGAGTACATACTGCTGTCAGTTCCTATATTTTCGTGATTAGAACCTCCAAAAAGTCTTGGAGCAATAAGGTTAAAACTTTCAGCTATTCCGTAACTGTACTCAGTAATATACTCGCGGCTTAAAGCATTTTCATTTGTCTTTCTTGTTCCGTCCGGATTAAAAGTCAATTCACTATTGCTTCGTGTACTAAATTTAGCATACTCACTTGTTGCCATTAAATTGGCTGCATTGGCACCAATAGCAAAAATTCCGGCAACGGCCAAAGTTCCAATCGCAATTAAAAGCGGTTTATATTCTTTATCTTTTATAAAATTGAAGGTAAAATAACCTGATAATATCAATAAGAAAATCAATAAATAATAGGTCATTTGAAAGTGGTTTGCATTAACTTCTAACGCAACCGCAAACATGGTAAGCAGACCTCCCCAAATGTATTTTTTCTGAAAAACGAGTATAAATCCGGCAATAACCAATGGCATGTACGCAATAGCATGTGCCTTTGCATTGTGCCCAACTCCAAGAATAATAATTAAATAAGTAGAAAATCCAAACGCAATCGCGCCAATAAAAGCTTTTAACGGATCTGTTTTTAAAACCAATAACAAACCATAAAAACCTAAGAAATATAGAAATAAATAATCAGCAGGACGCGGCAGAAAACGAAGCATGTCATCTATTTTACCCACAAAATCGTTTGGATAATTAGCTCCTAACTGGTAAGTCGGCATTCCTCCAAAAGCAGAATTTGTCCAGTATGGCTCAGCGTGTTCTGCTGCTCTAAAATCATTTTGCTCTTTGGCCATTCCGGTGTATTGAGCAATATCTGACTGGAAGATTTGTTTTCCCTGCAGAACCGGATAAAAATAAATTAATGAAACGAGAATAAAGCCCAGTACTACAAGGGCATGCGGATAGAATTTATTTACTATTTTCAATTTTGGGCTGGTTTGGTTAAATGATGAATCCTTATTTGTCAGGATGCAAACTTAATCTATTTCTTCGTAATCAACATAATCCCCCACTTTTTTGGTCTCGCGCGGCTTTTTAGCATTAGCGGTATTGATGATTATTTCGTCATTGTTGTTATTGCGGGTTTGCTGCCATGAATTATCCTGGCTGTATTGCTGTTGTCTTTGGAAGTTTTCTCCTGCCTTTTCGACTGCTTTTTTTACCAATACAGGCAAAAAGATTCGAGCCAAAAATTTAAAAATATAATAAAACGCAATAATCCACATTATCGTTTTAAACAAATTTGTAAAAGATGCTTCTTGCATGATCATATAATTTTTTTCCAAAATTAGTAAATCCGTTGTTTAAAATTAAAATATCAATCTTAAATAAATAATAAAATATAGTACATTTGAATTGCGTTATTATTTTTCTAATCCCCAAATAATTATGTTGAAAATTAAAAAATTACTTTTTACCGCACTTTTTTTTACTCCGCAAATTTTCTTTGCACAATACACAGACGTCATTAATTCAAACCGCCCCGGCGAAAGTATGTCTGCTTATTCAGTTGGAAAATCAGTTATTCAAGGTGAAATAGGTGTTTATGGCATTAAAGAAAAACACAATTTACTAGATTATGACGCCTCTGGTTTTGGTACAGATTTAAGCATTAGATACGGTGCTTTTCTGGAACAGCTGGAATTTGTTCTGGATGTTCAATATCAAATGGAAAATTTTGACACACCTTATACCAGCTACAAAAAAAACAATTTCAGACAAACCCTTTTAGGAGCAAAATATCTTATTTACGATCCGTACAAAAACTACAAAAGAGAAGCTAATATTTACAGCTACAAAGCCAATCGTAATTTTCAGTGGCGCGAATTGATTCCAGCCGTTTCTGTTTTTGCTGGAGCTAACTTTGTTGGAGCTGATAATCCGTATTATTTTTCTCCTGATGGTGCCATTTCACCAAAAGTTTCTTTAATTACACAAAACTTATTAGGAGGAGGGTCATGGGTTTTTGTAACAAATATTTTTGCTGATTATATAAGTACAGATTATCCAAGTTATGGTTATATCTTAACTTTAACGCACGGATTTAATGACAGATGGTCTGGTTTTATTGAAAACCAAGGATTTAAAAGTGATTTTTACAGTGACGCAATTATTCGCGGCGGTGCAGCTTTTCTTTTATCATCAAATATGCAGGTTGATGCCTCAATAAGCACCAATTTCAAGAATACTCCTTCTGTTTTATATGGCGGAGTTGGATTCTCTTGGCGTTATGACGGATGGTATAAAGAGAAAGTTATTGAATATAAAAACAAGGAAAGAGCTAAAAAGAATATCGATAATAAAAAACCTATCGATTATCAGGAAAAAGAAAGAAAACGTAAAGCTAAATACGAATAAAATAAACAATCAAATACCTCTGTAACAAGAGCAAATACCAACTTAATGATTACAATTAAAGAAGCCAAAACCAAAAAGGAATTAACTGAGTATATCAAATTTCCGTTTTCACTTTACAAAGACAACCCATATTGGGTTCCTCCTATTATTGCTGATGAATTAGAATCATTTGATAAAACTAAAAATCCTGCTTTTGATAACGCCGAAGCTTATTTTTACCTTGCCTACAAAGACAATCAAATTGTTGGAAGAATAACAGCAATCATAAATTGGGCAGAAGTAAACAATCAGCACAAGCGAAAAGTTCGTTTTGGATGGTTTGATGTTATTGATGATATTGAGGTAACAAAAGCGCTTCTTGACAAAGTATTTGAATTAGGAAGAAAACACAATCTGGAACATGCAGAAGGTCCAATGGGATTTTCGAATCTGGATAAAGTGGGAGTTCTTACAGAAGGATATGATCAGGTTGGAACTATGATTACGTGGTACAACCACCCATATTATGTAACACATTTAGAACAATTAGGATTTGCAGTAGAAAAACAATACATCGAAAGCATATTTCCTTTTTCGAATGTTAAACCTGAATTTTTCCAAAAAGCCCAGGAATTAATTAAAAAACGTTACGGACTAAAAGCGCTTAATTTTACAAAAACCAAAGACATTATGCCTCATGTAGACAAAATGTTTGATTTGTTTAATGAATCGTATGAAAAACTGGCTTCGTTTGTAGCGATTTCTGATGTTCAAAAAGAATATTTTAAAAAGAAATATATCAGTTTTATCAATCCGGAATACATAAAATTTGTAGTTGATAAAGATGATAATTTAGTAGCTTTCAGTATCGTAATGCCAAGTTTTACAGAGGCATTACAAAAAATAAGAGGCAAATTATTTCCTTTTGGTTTTTTAAAGCTGTTAAAAGCAAAAAAACACAGCAAAGACGTAGTTTTTTATTTAATTGGAGTTCGTCCGGAATATCAAAATAAAGGTGTTACCGCTATTATTTTTGATGAATATTATAAAACTTTTTCTCAAAAGGGAATTCAAAATTGTATTAGAACTCCAGAATTACTTGAAAACAATGCCATTCACTTACTTTGGAAAAACTTTGACCCTACAATTCATTGCCAGAGAAAGACTTATTTGAAGAATCTTTAAAAAAGTTTTCTGTTTAACTTACGTGAACAATAAACATTTTGTTATAACATAAAAAAAATCCATTCGCCCCCAAAACGAATGGATTTTTCACTTTATAAACACTTCATTTATTCTACTTTACAATCTACTTTAGTAAGTGTATTTTTTGGATCAAATTTCAATTTTGTTTTGTCTTTAAAAGTTACTTTGTCATTTGCAGATACTACATCTCCATATCCTTCAATAAAGGTATTTTCTCTTTTTAAAAAAGCAACCTCTCTTACTGATGAAACTCCTTCAGAATTAAAAGTATAATCAGCAATTAAAGTATCACCTTTCATATTACCAATCAGAGTTCCTTCATTTTTATCTTTTCCTACTATATCAACTTTTAATTTTCCATTTACTTCCTGATGAGAGTTTACATTAAAACTCATCTCCATAATGCTTCCGTTTGATCTCCATTCATAACATTGATCTCCGGCTGGTTCTACAATTTCGGCCTTTTTTGGCGGGCTTGGAGTAATTTGTATTGGCTCTGTTTCGGTTGCTTTTTTACAAGAAATAAGAACCGTAAAAACAAGGGCCGTTAGTGTTAGTACTTTTTTCATAATGCTGTTTTTATTTTGTGATTATGAAATAAAGTTACCTCAAATAAAAAAAATCCATTCGCATAACGAATGGATTTTTTTACATAATTCCCATGTGAGAATTTATTTTTAAATCAATTACGAAACGTCTACTGTTGTACGTTCTGCAATTTCTTTATACGTTCCGTTTACCAGTTTCTCACGAATTGCTTCAAAAGCTGCTAATGTTTCTTTGATATCTTCTAATGTATGAGAAGCTGTTGGAATCATTCTTAACAAAATAATTCCTTTTGGAATAACCGGATATACAACAATAGAAAGGAAAATACCGTAATTTTCTCTTAAATCGTTAACCATTACCATTGCTTCTGGAATACTTCCTTCTAAATAAACTGGTGTAATACAAGTATTTGTATCTCCAATATTAAATCCTCTTTCTTTAAGACCGCTTTGTAAAGCATTTACGTTTTCCCAAAGTTTATCTTTAATTGCAGAAGACTGGCGTAATAACTCTAAACGTTTCAAAGAACCAATTGTTTGAATCATTGGTAATGCTTTTGCAAACATCTGAGAACGTAAGTTATATTTTAAGTAATCAATAACTGTTTTATCTGCTGCTACGAAAGCACCAATATTAGCCATAGATTTTGCAAAAGTAGAGAAATAAACATCAATATCTGCCTGAACTCCCTGCTCCTCACCTGCTCCAGCTCCTGTTTTACCAAGTGTACCAAAACCGTGTGCATCATCAACTAATAAACGGAAATTGTATTTTTGTTTTAACGCAACAATTTCTTTTAATTTTCCCTGCTGTCCGCGCATTCCAAAAACACCTTCGGTAATAAATAAAATACCTCCGCCTGTTTCTTCGGCCATTTTAGTAGCACGCTGCAGGTTTTTTTCCATACTTTCAAGATCATTGTGTTTGTAAGTAAAACGTTTACCCATGTGCAAACGAACACCATCAATAATACAAGCATGTGAATCTACATCATAAACAATGATATCATTTTTTGTAACCAAAGCATCAATAATAGAAACCATTCCCTGGTAACCAAAATTCAATAAATAAGCTGATTCTTTCATTACAAAAGAAGCCAGTTCATTTTCTAATTGCTCATGATAAGCAGTGTGTCCAGACATCATACGAGCACCCATTGGGTAAGCTGCACCAAACTGAGCTGCTGCATCTGTATCAGCCTTACGAACTTCTGGATGATTAGCTAAACCTAAATAATCATTTAAACTCCAGTTTAGGATATTTTTTCCATGAAATTGCATTCTAGGACCCAACTCTCCTTCTAACTTTGGGAAAACGTAATAGCCTTCTGCCTGAGAAGCCCATTTTCCTAAAGGTCCCTTATTGTCCTGAATTCTTTCGAATAAATCTTTTACCATAATATAGTGTAGTAATTTTTTTAACTTAATCAGCGAGCAAAAATAATCATTATTATTCTAAAATTCAGACAGTCATTTATTTTTATTAAAAAATAATCAACATCCATTTTTTAACAAGATTTAACTCTGGCTTTTTCAGTTTTATAATTAGCAGATTATTTTTTTCTTTCTCACTAAAGTATGATTTTTATCATAATAAAAGACAAATTAGTCTTTTATTTTTGATAAAAAATTTTAAACCTGAAAAATAAAAACCAACTCTTATGAAAAAAAATAACTGCATTTTAATGAAATTATTGGTTTATTCTCTTTTTGCTGTCCTGTTTTTAGGAAGCTGTAAAAAGGAAGAATCAAAAAACTATGCTGATATAATGACTGAAGGAGAAATGGAAGCAGAACTTACTTCTCCGCCTCATGTGCCAAAACCAGTAGGTAACAGAACGGCCATGAAACTAAAACTAAACATGGAAATCAAAGAACAGGAAGGCACAATGACTGATGGTGTAAAATATACCTATTGGACATTTGGCGGATCTGTTCCAGGAAGTTTTATCAGAACCCGTGTAGGCGACGAAGTAGAATTTCATCTAAAAAACCACCCTGACAATAAACTGCCTCATAATATTGATTTACACGCCGTAACAGGTCCGGGCGGCGGGGCTACTTCATCATTAGTCGCTCCGGGGCATGAAAAAGTATTCAGCTTTAAAGTAATTAATCCAGGGCTCTATGTTTATCATTGTGCTACTGCACCGGTTGGAATGCACATTGCAAACGGTATGTATGGTTTGATTTTGGTTGAACCAGAAGGCGGACTTCCTCCTGTTGATAAGGAATACTATGTTATGCAGGGAGATTTTTATACTCAGGGCGAATATGGAGAAAAGGGTCTTCAGCCTTTTGATATGAACAAAGCTGTAAAAGAAACTCCTGATTATGTAGTTTTTAACGGAAAAGTGGGCTCTTTAACAAATGGTGGTGAATTGACAGCAAAAGTGGGCGAAACAGTTCGTTTGTTTGTTGGAAACGGCGGACCAAATTTGGTTTCTTCTTTCCACGTAATTGGCGAAATCTTCGATAGTGTTCATATAGAAGGCGGAAGCACTATCAATAAAAATGTACAAACTACTTTAATTCCTGCCGGCGGTGCCGCAATTGTAGATTTTAAAGTAGAAACTCCGGGAACTTTTATTTTGGTTGACCACTCTATTTTTAGAGCATTTAATAAAGGTGCTTTGGGAATGCTGAAGGTTGAAGGAAAAGAAAACAAAAACATCTACTCTGGAACAATTCAGGAAGGTATTTACCTGCCGGAAGGAGGAACAATTCAAAAAATGCCGGGAGGTTCAGCAGCAAAAACTGCCGTTCCGAAACGTACAGTTGAAGAGAAAATTAAAATTGGAAAAGAAATATTTGGTACAACCTGCTTTGCCTGTCATCAATCTGAAGGACAGGGAATTCCAAGTACTTTCCCTCCTCTTGCCAAATCAGATTACTTAAATGCCGATTCTAAACGTGCCATTAAAACAATATTGCACGGTTTAACTGGCGAAGTAACTGTAAACGGAAAAAAATACAACAACGTAATGCCTGCTCAAAATTTATCTGATGATGAAATAGCAAACGTTCTAACTTATATCTACAGCAGCTGGGGCAATAACAAAACAGAGATTACTCCAGAAATGGTAAAAGCATTAAGATAACAGCAATTCTTTAGCATGAAAATACATTTTTTCATTATCCTCTTTTTTTTGATGCTCTCAGGGTTTTCAAGAGCTCAGGAAAATGGAATGGTTCCGGTAAAAGAGGGCTCTTTTGTCCCTCTTTACGGAGCCTCTTCCAAAAAGCCTGTACTTGTAAAATCTTTTTATATGGATGTTTACCCAGTTACAAATGCAGAATTTTTAAATTTTATTAAAAAAAATCAGCAGTACAGTAAATCAAAAATAAAAGGAATTTTTGCAGACAAAAGTTATCTGTCGTATTGGAAAAGTGATTTTGATTTTGGAAATGCCGACTTTAAATCGCCTGTAACTAGTGTCTCATGGTTTGCTGCAAAAAAATACTGCGAATGTCAGGGAAAACGATTGCCCACAATGGATGAATGGGAATACGCGGCTATGGCCGATGAAAAAAAAGTAGATGCCAGAACCAAAAAAGAGTTTAACGAATATATTTTATCCTGGTATGAAAAGTCCAAAACTTATGAAAATAAAATTGGGCAGACTTTTAAAAATTATTGGGGTGTTTATGATATGCACGGTTTAGTCTGGGAATGGACGTCTGACTTTAACAGCATTTTTTTATCGGGAGAATCAAGAAAAGACAAAAGCAGTGATAAGAATTTATTCTGCGGAAGCGCTTCTGTAAATGCCACCGATTTAATGGATTATGCGGCTTTTATGCGATATGCTTTTAGAGGAAGCCTTAAGGCCCAATATTCAACCCGAAATCTTGGTTTTAGATGTGCATCCAGCACAAAACCAAAACTCTAATTTTAATTTATTTGAAATGAAAAAAATAATAATTGCTCTTTTAATCTTCTCATTTTCTTTGCAAAGCTGTAAAGAAGCTGATAAAAAAGATATTCCCGCAGAAAAAAGTAAAGACATCAGCGATTTGTCAATTTACAACCTTCCGTCAAAATGGACTACTCAGAACAATAAAGAGATAGAATTAAAAAGTCTTAAAGGAAATGTTTTGGTAATGGTTATGATTTATACAAGCTGTAAAGCAGCCTGCCCAAGATTAGTTGCTGATATGCGAGATATTGAATCGAAACTCGACAAGAAAATAAAAAAGAATGTAAAACTGATTTTGGTAAGCATAGATCCAAAAATCGATACTCCGGAAAGACTAAAATCTTTTGCAATTGAAAATAAAATGAATCAGGAACCCTGGCTTTTTCTTCGTTCATCTGAAGAAAATACACGCGAATTTGCTGCTGTTTTGGCTGTTAATTACAAACAAATATCTCCGGTAGATTTTTCGCACTCAAATATTATAAGTGTATTTAATGAGACTGGAGAATTAGTGTTTCAACAAGAAGGCTTGGGCGTAAACAATGAAAAAACAATTCAAGCAATAAATAGGGAAGCACAAAAAATATAAAGATTACACATTTTGATTTAGGAGAAAAACAAGAGGAGATTTTTAGGAATGGATCGACTCTTGTTTTTTGTTTTAACTCTGTTCAGTTTTAAGCTCCAGAGGAACATATTCTAAATTTATTACATGATACTATCATTAAAATTAATCCAAACACCAAAAGCATGCTAAAAACAAAAATACTTTCATAATATCCTGCAAGTATTGCTTTACCAAAATAAAGAAGCGCACCCTGAAGAAAAAGCAGAATTTCGGTTGCTAAATAACCTATTATAAAAGCTTTTACTCCTATTTTTAATACTCTTGAATCAGCAGAAAGCATTTTATTCTGCAATAATATTCCAAACAAAAATCCGGTTATAATTCCCAAAGTCGTTAAATGAATAAATCCAATTACAAAATTTCGGATTTGATGCGAAACTTCGGCTAAATTGGGAGAAATCGTCAATAACTGAATTCCTGCTTTGAGAAACAATGAACATAAAGCCAAACCATAAACTGTTTTAGTCATTTTATCCAAAGAATTTTTAAAATGATGAATTTGTGGCTGCAGCATTTTATAGAAATAAACAAAAGCCAGCAGTTGAACCAAAACTCCCAGAACACTAATGCAATTCAATATATTATTTTCTACAAACCATCGTATTGGAAAAGAAACCGTTAAAAGAGTTGAAATAATAATTAAAAGATAAAATTTTCTAAAATTCACCTCATCTATTTTATTTTGAAATTGTTTTAAAAACAACGCTAAAATTGCGAGTATAAACCAGCCGTTAAACTGAAAATGAAGAAAAAACTGAATCGCAATTTGATAAAAAGCACTTTGCTTTCCAAGTGTACTTACAGCCGGGCCTAAACACCAAACTCCAAAAGTCGACAAAATCATAAACAAAACAGAAGCCTGTAAAAGTCTTTGCTGCGGTGTTTTTTCTTTAGCAGTATCTTTCCACACCAATCTGCAAAAAATATAACTCAGCAAAATATGCATCGTCGAAAAAACAATAGAAAACAAGGCATAACCCTGAATAGGAAAAGCAATCATCATTCCGATAATCGAAAATTGTGTCAGCCAGAATAAACGATTATAAATTCGATTTTGTCTTTTCTCCTTCGGAATAAAAAAGCAGACAATTAGAACGTAAATCATCATATATACCCAGCCCAGCATCGCGACATGAGAATGTGCGTGAAGCAGAAAAATGTAGTTTATAAAATCTAAAGGAAAAAGATACACCAGCCGCATTACTAATCCGAATACACAAGCAATCAGAAAATTAAAAAAACAGCAGAGTATCCAGGCTTTTTGAGAATTCATAATATTGATTTTTAAACACATAGAAACATAGATTTTGCAAGCGTTTAAAAGGCGTTTCACTTGCATGAATACATCCCGAAGCTTCGGGACTATGTGTAAAAATCTAGATTTTCTCCAATCGTCTTTTAAGTTTGTTAAAGTCTATGTTTCTATGTGTTTATTTTTTTAGTACTCAATTCGTTAAAAATAACAGTTCTTCAAATAAAAAAACACCGATAAATATCATTTTTAAATGTGCTATCGGTGCTTTTCAAACTATTAAATTTATTTTTATTCTACTTCAACAAAATCTTTTTCTAGAAGAACTGCTTTGGGAAACAGGATATTATTTTCTAAATGAATGTGCTTATGCAAATCTTCTTCAAATTCCTTAAGCATTGCAAAAGTTACTTTATACGTTGTACAAGCATCTGCAGGCGGCGTGTAATGATCTGTTAAAGCAGCAATTTCTCTAAAACGCTCTCCCTCATTATCATGTTCATGCATCATCATCGCGATTGGATTTGAAACTGAACCAAATGAAGGCTGAGATAAAATCCCGTCAGATTCTTTGGTTTTGGTCATTCTTTTCACAAATGGAAATAAAATTAATTCCTCTTTTTTCATGTGCTGTGATAATTCTCCTGCACAGCCAATAAACAATTCGTTTATCTTAAATAACTCAGGATGATTGGCTCCGTGAACTTTACATAACTTATCTAAAAAAGCAAGCAGTGTATGTGTCTTATCTTCAACATAACGATGATGTGTTTTTTCGATATAATCTGCCAGCAAATCCAAAGGCCATGAGTTAAAATCAATCGAACCATTGTTTTCAGACTGAATAACCTCTTGAATGTTTTGCAATAAAACATCGGCGTCAATATTTTGTTTTTCGCAGACTTCGTCTACGGTCCTGTTTCCTTTGCAGCAAAAATCAATTCTGTATTTAGAGAAAACCGCAGCAGTTCTATAATCCTGAGCTACGAATGATCCTATTGTTTTGTTTTTTAAATTTTCCATGATACTCAATTTTTAAATTTGTTTTTATTTTTTGTTTTTTAAGGTCAGGTCAAATACAAACCATGCCATTGTTATAAATCCAATTCCGAAAATAGAATCTCCTATCGCACGAAGCCATTTTAAGGTAATCATTGCCGGCTGTTGCATCAATTCTGATGAACGTGCGTACCACATTCCGTGATCGATACTTTCAATTGCCTGCCACACTCCAATTGGAAGTAAACTCAATACTGCCATTAAAAACAAACCAATATTCAGCGACCAGAAAGTAATTTTCAGCAGTTTTGTATTCCAGTTTACATTTCTGTATAAACTTCTTAATACAAACAATACCAGTCCAATTCCCAGCATTCCGTAAACTCCAAATAAAGCCGTATGTCCGTGTAATGGCGTTGTATTTAAGCCTTGTATATAATAAAGCGCAATTGGCGGATTAATAATGAATCCAAAAATTCCGGCTCCAAGGAAATTCCAAAACGCAACAGAAATCATAAAATAAATCGGCCATTTGTAATCGGCAATCCATTGGGCTGATTTTGAGATTTTATAGTTTTGATAGGCTTCAAATCCTATTAAAGTTAAAGGCACAACTTCTAGCGCGCTGAAAGTCGCTCCAAGAGCCATAATCGCGGTTGGCGTTCCTGAGAAATACAAGTGATGGAAGGTTCCTAAAATTCCTCCCGACATGAAAATAATAGTCGCAAACAATACATTTAAAGTAGCTGTTTTGGTTTTCAGCAATCCTAAACGAACAAATAAGAAAGCCATAACAACGGTTGCAAAAACTTCGAAGAAACCTTCAACCCAAAGGTGAACTACCCACCATCTCCAATATTCAGCAACGGCTAAGTTGGTTTGTCTTCCCCACATTAATCCTGCGCCGTAAAACATGGCAATTGCCGTACAAGAAATCAGGAATAAAATAATCAGGTTTTTCTCTTGTGTTTTTTTCTTTAAAATTGGGATTAAAGGGCGAATCATTAAGGCAAGCCATAAAAACAATCCAACTAAAAGGAAAATCTGCCAGAATCGCCCTAAATCAACATATTCGTAACCTTGATGACCAAACCAGAAGTTTTGTACCAAATCTAATTTCTGCATTACACCAAACCATTGTCCGGCCATTGAGCCCAAAACAATAATCAGCAGGGCGATAAACAAGAAGTTAATACCAAAACATTGAAATTTAGGATCTTTACCCGAAACCGCCGGAGCAATATACAATCCCGTTGCCAGCCATGCCGTCGCAATCCAAAAAATTGCCAATTGCGTATGCCATGTACGTGTAACGGCGTAAGGCAGAATCTGATCAATTGGAATTCCGTATAAGCCGTTTCCTTCTACTCCGTAATGGGCTGTTATGATTCCAAAAGCCATTTGTAAAATCATCAGTAAACTTACAATCCAAAAGTATTTTACAACCAGTTTCATCGAAGGTGTTTTGCCCTGATTGATGATTGGATCTTCTTTTGGAAGCGGAAATTCTTCTTCTTCACCTGATTTTGCATGATAGAAAACTAAAATTCCAATACTTAAAATCAGCAGAATAATACTGACTCCAGACCATGCCAAAAGTTCTTTGGTTGCTTTGTTTCCAACCAATTCATCTGAAGGCCAATTGTGTGTATACGAAATATCAGAATCCGGACGATTAGTAACTGTTGCCCAGGTAGCCCAAAAGAAAAACGCATTCATTTTGTGCATTCTCGCATCATCTTTTATTGAGTTTTTCGGAATTGCATATTCTTCTCGCAGTTTATCAAACTTAGGATCGTTTGTAAAAAGTCCTTTGTAGTATTCGCTTAAACTCTCAATAGCTGCTAAACGATTTTCAGATATTGTAAGAACTCCTGTATTGGCCTCATAACGATTGGTTCTAAGATCTTTTTGCAGACGAATTTTTAAAGCCGACTGTTTTTCGGCATCCAAATCGTCAAACTTTTTATTAAAATCTTCTTTGGCAAATTTATCCAGTATAAAAAGTGCTTCTCTGTGCAGCCAATCAGCAGTCCAGTCCGGGGCAACGTAAGCACCGTGTCCCCAGATAGATCCTACCTCCTGGCCTCCTATACTCTGCCAGATATTCTGCCCGTCTTTAATTTCGGTTTCAGTAAAAACCACTTTTTCTGAATCGGTTATAATTTCTTTAGGAACCGGAGGCGCCTGCTGATAAATTTCATAACCATAATAACCAAGCACGGCAAATGATATACTCATTACCAATGCAAAAACGAGCCATAATTTTTTTTCTCTTTTCATTTCTCTTGGGGGGAAATTTATTAATAAAAGACAAAATTATCTTTTATTGGTTTTTAAAAAAACTCCAAACCTATTTTCAGCATTTGGAGTCTATATTATTTACTCAACAATTAATACACCTTTCATCATGGCTACGTGGCCAGGGAAAGAACAGATAAACGGATATGATCCTTTTTTATCAATTGTAAATTCGATTGTATCTTCTTCTCCGCCGCCTAATAATTTAGTATGTGCAATGATAGAAGTTTTTTCAGATTCAGGAATATAATCGGTCGCCTTTGCCTCATTAGCTTTTAAAGCAAATGCACTCTGGTCTGCTCCTTCCTGAAGAACTATTAAATTGTGGCCCATTGCTTCTTTTGGAATTTTACCAACGTGTTTTAAAGTCAATTTAATTGGTTTTCCTGCAACTGCTTTTAATTCATTTGTATTAAACTGCATTTGGTCGTTTCCTTCAATAACCAATACATTTTCTTCAGCTGGTGCTGCTGCTGGAGCTTGTTCGCCTTCTGTAGAAGTTTCTGTTTGTTCTTCAACCGGAGCTGTTTCTTTTTTACCGCAAGAAGTTATAGTTAAAAATCCCATTAGGATCAATAGTGAAATTTTGGTTTTTGTATTCATTTTTAAGAAATTTATTTAATGTTAATCGTTTGTATTTAATGTTTTTAGAAAAAAGTCTCCTGATTTTACTCCCAAAGCAAGCTGTTCTAAAGTTGTTGTTGAAAGCATTTGTAAAAGAAGACCTCTTATTTTTTTAAATTCGAAATGCACAGGACATGGATGTTCTTCTGAACATTCTTTTAAACCAATACCGCATCCTCTATAAATTTTATCACCGTCGATTGCATCAACAATCTGAATTAGTTTTATTGACTTTAATGCTTCCTTCGAAACTTCAAAACCTCCTCCTACTCCTTTTGCCGAATGAATAATGCCGTTTTTGGTTAAAATCTGCATAATCTTGGCAGTAAATGGCTCCGGCGAATCAATTTCTTTGGCAACATCTTTTATTCCCACCCGAATCCCTTTTGACGATTTGGTGGCAATAAAAATAGAAGCTCTGATTCCGTATTCACACGCTTTTGAAAACATAAACTGTTGGATTAATTCTCTGCAAATGTATTAAAGTTTAAAATAAAAGACAAATTTATCCTTAATTAATTTTACTAGAGAAAATCCTTATTTATAATGAAACTAATTAGTACTTAAAAAACTACTTATTCGGCTTTGACTTTCTATAAAAACCAATTTTAATTTTAACTTTGAGAGTATTTAATTTTCTAATATCTAAATATGCCTTTAAGCAACTCAAAAGATTTAAAACTGGCAGTCCTGATTGATGCCGATAATGTGCCATACAGTAATGTGAAAGGTATGATGGAGGAAATTGCAAAATTTGGAACACCCACTACCAAAAGGATTTATGCAGACTGGACAAAGCCGAATGCAAATGGCTGGAAAGCCGTTTTACTAGAACATGCCATTACTCCTATACAGCAATATAGTTACACGGTTGGAAAAAATTCATCAGATTCTGCGTTGATTATTGATGCTATGGATTTGCTGTATTCCGGGAAATTAGATGGTTTCTGCATCGTTTCCAGCGACAGCGATTTTACCCGATTAGCAGTTCGATTAAGAGAATCCGGCATGAAAGTAATTGGTATTGGCGAAAAGAAAACCCCAAGTTCTTTTATAGTAGCCTGCGACCGTTTTATTTATATTGAGGTTTTGGATGGTGCAATTCAGAAGAAAAAACCAAAAGTAAACACAGCCGACACCAAAAAACCTGTGGAAAAACCTGCTGAAAAAGCACTTCATAAAGTAGATAAACAAACCATTGAACTTATTGAAGCTACAATTGAAGATATTGAAGATGATGACGGCTGGGCATTTCTAGGTGATGTCGGGAATCTGATTGTAAAGAAAAAACCAGAATTTGACCCAAGAAATTATGGTTATTCTAAGCTTACGCCAATGCTGAAATCATTGACGGATATTTTGGAAATCGACGAAAGAGAATCGGATAAAAAAGGCATAAAACACGTTTATGTGCGTTTACGATTCAACTAATTAATTTATTACCCTATTATTATTTAAAAACATGAGAAAGAAATTCTTTATTTACGGATTCTTATTGTTTCTAATTGTTGCTGCAATTTATTATTACACCGGACGAGGTTACTTACTCGTTTTTATTATCCCTCTTTTATTGATTATTGGAGCTTATAATGCTTCTCAAAAAAAACATGCCATTTTAAGGAACTTCCCGGTTTTGGGGTATTTTAGATATTTATTTGAAATGATTGCACCCGAAATTCAGCAGTACTTTATTGAAAGATCTACTGATGGAAAACCTTTTTCAAGAAACCAGCGTTCTTTAGTGTATCAAAGGGCAAAAAATATTGACTCAAGTACACCTTTTGGTACACAGCAAAACTTAAATACTGAAAGCTACGAAGGAATAAAACATTCTATTTTCCCTGCAAAAGTAAATGAAGAACTTCCGAGAGTTTTAGTTGGAGGAAAAGATTGTAAACAGCCTTATTCTGCTTCTTTATTTAATGTTTCGGCTATGAGTTTTGGTTCTTTGAGTGAACATGCAGTACGCGCCATTAATATTGGTGCCAAAAAAGGGAATTTTTACCAAAACACAGGCGAAGGAGGTTTAACCGATTTTCATCTTGAAGGCGGCGGTGATATTACCTGGCAGATTGGAACGGGTTATTTTGGATGCCGTGATGCCGAAGGAAATTTCAGCCCTGAAAAATTCTCAGAAAAGGCAAATCTTCCAAATGTAAAAATGATCGAAATTAAGCTTTCGCAAGGTGCAAAACCAGGTCATGGAGGCGTGCTTCCGGCTGCAAAGAACACAGAGCAGATTGCTAAAATTAGAGGAGTTGTACCGCATACCATGATTCTTTCTCCTCCCGGACACACTGCTTTTTCTGATACAAAAGGATTAATTCAGTTTATTAAACAATTACGCGAATTATCAAATGGAAAACCAATAGGTTTTAAATTATGTATTGGAAATACTGCTGAGTTTGAAGCTATATGCCATGAAATGATCGCCGAAGATACTTATCCTGATTTTATTACAATTGATGGTGCCGAAGGTGGAACAGGAGCTGCTCCGTTAGAATTTGCAGACGGTGTGGGAATGCCGTTTGAACCGGCTTTAATTTTCGTCAACAAAACATTAATTGGATTAAATATTCGTGACAAAATACGCATTATAGGAAGCGGGAAAATTATTTCCGGATATTCGATTCTTCATGCCGTTGCTTTGGGTGCAGATATGTGTAACAGCGCGAGAGGTTTTATGTTTTCATTAGGTTGTATTCAGGCTTTACGCTGTCATAATAACGAATGTCCAACCGGAGTTGCCACTCAAAACAAAATGCTGATGAAAGGTTTGGTTGTAACCGATAAATCAGACCGTGTGTATCATTTCCATAAAAATACACTTCATTCTGCAAATGAACTTTTGGCTGCGGCCGGAAAAACATCTTTTGCAGACGTTGATATCAATATCTTTATGCGAGGTGACGAGTTTACAAATCTATCAGAATTGTATTTCCCTGATAATTTAACGAACGTTACCAAACGTAACTAAAAATAAAAGCCTCTTTGGAAATTCAAAGAGGCTTTTATTTTTTATTTAAATCTTAGAGTTTTGCAGTTTCTTTATTATCTGCGGCCGCTCCGTTTTCTAAAACAGCTAATTCTTCTTTATCAACTAATTGCTGGGCTAATATTGCATTATTATAAGCCAGGAAATATACGTCAAATTTTACTCCTTCGTCGATTAGTTCTGTCGAAATCTGATTGTTTTGAATCATTTCTTTTAATAAATCAGGGAATGACTCTTTGTAGGCCGCTTTGTTAGAATCATTTTCTTCTAAATTAGTTTCAATTCTAATCTCGATTTTGTTGTCATTTAAAAATGCCTTAGCCGCTGTACTTGTAATTCCGTGTCCTTTTATTGTTGATGAATTATTATAAGTACTTACGTGCTCCTGAATTTTTTGTTTGGTATTTTTACAGCTTACCAACACTAACATTGTTGCAAAAATAAATACGATTTGGGTAATTTTTTTCATAATTTTTTGGTTTATTAGTTAATTTTTAACTCAAACATAATGAAATTAAAATAAAAAAACAACATCAAATAATAATTTTAAAAAATGTAATTATTTAACTACAAGTCAATTACACAAAGTTTAAAATAGAAAGGATTAAACTTAGATAAACTAAAAAAGCCTCTTTAAATAATTAAAGAGGCTTTCTGTTTTGAGTATTTTTACAGCTCAATTATTCTTTCAATAATTCAGGCAGTGATTCTTTTGTAATCACTTCTTTTACAAAAACAGTATTATCATCTGCTAAAAAATAAGCATCAAACTGCACACCCTCGTTAACCAATTCTTCGGGAATTTGATTTTTATCGAACATATCTTTTAAAAGCTTGGGAAACGATATAGTTGCCGCTGTTTTATTAGCGTCATTTTGTTCTAAATCAGTTTCAAAACGCAATTCAATTTTATTGTCGTTTATATAACCTCTTGCTGTAGTAAGTGTTACATTTTCAGCCTTAAAACTAGAAGCAGTTGCATTGTATTTCACTACAAATTCCTGAAGTTTTTGTTTGGTATTTTTACAGCCTGCAAGCATCAATAACATAATAATTACAAACGAAATCTGGCTTATTTTCTTTACCATAATTTTTTATTTTATTTTTTGAAGTCTTAAAAGTGCTTCAAGATAATAATAATCTGCGTAATTTATAGAACAATCTATTTCACTTCCTGCAGGTTTGTGTCCGGTTGAATGAAGTAAAAAGGCTGAATTTACATCTCGACTCTGGTAATGATCTGAAAGTGAAACAATCATTTTTTTAGACTTTGTCAGATATTCGTTTTTCAGGTTTTTATCTTTTGTGTAAGAACTCAACTCTAAAAGTGCCGAAGAAACAATCGCCGCTGCCGAAGCATCTCTTGGAGGATTTGGTATATCAGGCGCATTAAAATCCCAATACGGAATTAAATCTTCTGTTGTGAGTTTATCTAAATAAACTCGTGTTAGTTTATGTGCAAAATCTAAAAACTTAGGATCTTTTGTTTCTCTGTAAGTCATTGTAAAACCATAAATTGCCCAAGCCTGACCACGCGCCCACATACTGTCATCACTGTACCCCTGAGCCGTTCTTCCTTTTATTTTCTTACCGGTTTCATAATCATAAATAATAACATGATACGAAGTATCATCTGGTCTGAAATGATTTGCCATTGTCGTTTCGGCATGTTTTACAGCAATATCATACAGCTTTTTGTTTCTTCGATTTTTAGATGCCCAAAACAGAAGTTCCAGATTCATCATATTATCAATAATTGTATTATGACCGCCCATTTTATTATGAGGCCAGGACTGAATCGTTCCTACTTTTGGATTAAAAAGTGCTGCCAGAGTGTCGGCTGTTTTAAGGATAATTTCTTTGTATTCCGGATTTTTTGTCAATCGATATCCGTTTCCAAAACTATTAAAAATCTGAAAACCCAAATCGTGGTCAGCTGCTTTGCTGACAGATAAAGGCGTTAAGAAACGACTGAATTTATCTGCTTCTTTTTCCCATTTTTTATCCTTTGTTGCTTCATATAAATACCACAATTCACCAGGCCAAAATCCGCTTGTCCAGTCTTTGTAACTAACAAATTTCCAGTCTTTGCTTCCATTTGGGACCGTTCTTGGTGAAGTTCCGTCATCTGGAATTACTTTTAAAGTTTTGGATGCCTGTTCTGCGCAATACTCTAATTGTTTTTGAATATTAAACGAATTGTTTTTTTGAGCATAGGTTTGGTTTCCGATAAGAAACAAAGCCGTAATCAGCGTGAAAAGTTTTGAATTCATGTGGTTGTTTTTGATAGAAAGTTTATTAACCAATAAATTTATGAAATAAAGTAAAATCATTTAAGATTTGTATTTTTCGCTCCCTAAAAATGTACTATTAAACTCCTTTTATCTGAGTTTGTCTTAACTAACGAAGTAAACAAATAATAAACCTGTTAAATCAGTTTCATCTGTGTGCTGTTTAATATAAATTTGTTTGAACAAAACCAGTGTAAACTTGAAATCCAGAATCTATTATTTCTCCCTTTTTCTATTCATCATTTTTCTTGGAATCTGCTCCAGAAAAACAACATTTGTCCCATTATGGATAGGAGACTTTTTGTACGCTGTAATGATTTATTTTCTGGCTAGAATATTTTTTCCTTTTCAAAAATATCACATCATAATATTACTTTCCCTTATTACCTGCTATTCCATTGAGTTTTTACAATTGTATCAAGGAGGATGGATGATTGAACTTAGAAAAACACTTTTTGGCAGATATGTTTTAGGACAGGGATTTCTTTGGGAAGATATTTTGGCTTATACTTTTGGAATTATTACGGTTTTTGTTTTTGAAAAAATAACTTTCAATTATTTCAGTCAAAAGTCTGTGTGATTTTTTCGATGTTCAAACTGTTTGCCATTGCCATAAATATTTGATGATACGTTCCTTTATTATCATATAATTCATCATGGGTTCCCTTTTCGACGCATCGTCCTTTTTCTAAAACAATAATATTCGCCGCATCGATAATTTGAGAAATGCTGTGCGAAATTATAATTACAGTTCGGTCTTTTTTAATAGCATCGAGAGATTTTTTTATTTGTTCTGTTGCAATGGCATCTAAACTGGCAGTTGGTTCATCCAGAAAAATAATTGGCGGATTTTTAAGAAAAAGTCTTGCAATCGCAATTCGCTGCTGCTGCCCGCCCGAAAGCAAATGCGCATCAGAATCATAACCTTTTGGCAGTTGTATTACCTGTTCATGAATATAAGCTTGTTTTGCAGCTTCGATAATTTCTGGGTGAGAAGCTTCGGGATTTCCGTATAAAATATTTTCTGCAATAGTTCCCTTAAAAATATGATTCTTCTGCAAAACCAAACCAATGTTTTTACGCAGAAAGTCTGTATCATAATCGACTAAATCAACTCCATCTAAAAATATTTGCCCTGATGATGGCAGGTAAAATTTATCCAATAAATTAATAATAGTACTTTTTCCGGCTCCGCTTAATCCTACCAAAGCAGTAGTTTCATTAGGTTTTACCGTAAAATTAATATCATAAAGTGCCTGAGTGCCGTTTGGGTAAACAAAGTCTACATTTTTAACTTCGATCAATCCTGAAATTTTTTCAGGCATATAATTACCGCTGGTTTCAATTTCCTTATCTGATTCTAAAATATCGAAGAAACCTTCTGAATAAATTAAAGCATCATTTACCTCGTCATAAATTCGGTGCAATTGCCTGATTGGGGACGAAACATTATTAAACAACATAATATGAAACATTATCGCACCAATTGTCATTTGATTATTCAGCACAAAATAAGCCGTCAGAATAATGATAATCACGACACCTATCTGCTCGACAAAACTTTTAATACTTTCAAAAATAAAACTGGTTTTTCTGGTTTGCAGCTGATTTTCGGTCATTTCATACTGAATTTTTTCATGGCGATCTGCTTCGGTCGATTCGCGAACAAAAGATTTAATTACCGTGATAGATTCAATTAAGCTAATAATTCCGTTATTTTTAGTTTCACGATAATTACGCATTCTTCTTCTAAAACCACTTAGTTTTGTGGCTTGCAATTGGCTGATATAAAAATAAATAGGAATAATGCACAAACTTACCAATCCAACATAAACATTGGCATAAAACATAATTACCAAAGCCACAAAAGCATTGGCAAACAAAGGCAGGATATCAATAAAAAAGTTTTGAACCAGTCGTGTTAAACTGCTAATTCCGAGATCGATTCTTGTTTGAAGTTTTCCACTTTCATTTTCATCTGAAGTATAAAATTCCATTCTGTAACTTAGAATTTTTTCTACAATTGTCTGTGATGTATCTCTTGTGATGAAAATACGGAGTTTTTCTCCATAGAATTTCTGCCCAAACTGCACCACTGAATTAACCAATTCTTTAGTTAATAATACAACACTAATAATACCGAGTAAATGAAACCCTTTGGATAATGGTTCGTGGGCAACCATTAAATTATTTATAGTATCGACAGTATATTTTAAAATTACAGCGTTTACCTGCGCCGCAAACGATCCTAAGAAAGTAAGGAGTAAAGTTGCAATTACCATTTTTTTGTAAGGTTTTACAAACGGCAGGATTTTTTTATATAAAACAGATAATTGCATTTATTTTATTTTTAGGCAGTATATCAAATATAAGAATTCTAAATTTGTGTTGAAATCATTTAAACACTTAATTCTATGAAACTCGTTTTCGCTTCAAACAATAAAAATAAAATTGCAGAAATACAAAGCATGCTTCCTGAAAGTATTACAATATTAAGTTTAGAAGATATTAATTGTTTTGAAGATATTCCTGAAACTGCAGATACAATTGAAGGAAATGCCATTTTGAAAGCGGATTACGTAACACAAAAGTATGGCTACGATTGTTTTGCAGATGATACGGGACTGGAAGTCGATGCTTTAAATGGTGAACCCGGAGTGTATTCTGCACGTTACGCCGGCGAGCAAAAAAATGCCGACGATAACATGAATAAACTTTTAAAGGCACTAGAAAACAACAAAAATCGAAGCGCTCAGTTTAAAACCGTTATCACTTTAAACCTGGAAGGAAAGCAGTATTTATTTACTGGAATTGCAAAAGGAGAAATTACAGAAACCAAAACAGGTACAAATGGTTTTGGATACGACCCAATTTTCAAACCTGAAAATTTTGACAAAACCTTTGCAGAACTGCCTTTGGAAATAAAAAACACCATTGGACATCGTGGAAAAGCAGTTCAGCAACTAATTGATTTCCTGTCTACCACAAAATAATTGTTTCAAATACAACATTTTAAAGCTCAAATTTCACATTTTCAGACGTGTTTTTGGGGCAAATTCTGGATTTTTTGCAAAAAATCATTTTACCAAAATCGTAACTTTTTGATAATCAAATCATAACAAATGCATAATTCTTGAAATTGCATTAGTTTATGTGAATAATTAACAGTAATTTTGCACCCTATTTTAAATACATATATGAATAAATTTGAACAATTAGGATTGAATGAATCGTTACTGAAGGCGATTTTAGATCTAGGATTTGAAAATCCGTCAGAGGTACAGGAAAAGGCGATTCCCCTATTATTGGAAAAAGACACAGATATGGTTGCGTTGGCTCAGACAGGGACAGGGAAAACGGCAGCTTTCGGTTTTCCGCTAATTCAAAAAATTGATGCTGACAATAGAAACACACAAGCATTAGTTTTATCGCCAACACGAGAACTTTGTTTACAGATTACCAACGAACTTAAAAACTATTCAAAATACGAAAAAGGTATTAATGTGGTAGCAGTTTACGGCGGGGCTAGTATTACAGAGCAAGCTAGAGAGATTAAAAGAGGCGCACAAATTATTGTAGCTACTCCAGGAAGAATGCAAGACATGATTAACAGAGGTTTAGTTAACATTAAAAATATAGATTACTGTATTCTTGATGAAGCTGATGAGATGTTGAACATGGGATTCTATGAAGACATCGTATCTATTTTATCAGATACACCAGATCAAAAAAACACATGGTTGTTCTCTGCAACTATGCCGCAAGAGGTTGCCAGAATTGCAAAACAATTCATGAGCGAACCGGTTGAAATTACTGTTGGTGCTAAGAACTCAGGTTCTGCAACAGTTTCTCACGAATTTTACTTAGTAAATGCTCGTGATCGTTACGAAGCTCTAAAACGTTTAGCAGATGCTAACCCGGATATTTTCTCTGTAGTTTTCTGTCGTACTAAAAGAGATACACAGGCTGTAGCTGAAAAATTAATTGAAGATGGATATAGCGCCGCTGCGTTACACGGAGATTTATCTCAGGCACAACGTGACGGGGTAATGAAATCTTTCCGTGGAAGACAAATTCAGATGCTTGTTGCTACTGACGTTGCTGCACGTGGTATTGACGTTGATAACGTAACTCACGTTGTGAACTACCAATTACCTGATGAGATTGAAACTTACAACCACCGTTCTGGACGTACTGGTAGAGCAGGAAAATTAGGAACTTCTATTGTAATCGTTACAAAAAGTGAGTTACGTAAAATTTCTTCTATCGAGAGAATCATTAAACAAAAATTCGAAGAAAAAGCTATTCCATCTGGAATCGAAATCTGCGAAATTCAGTTATTACACTTAGCAAACAAAATTAAAGATACTGAGGTTGATCACGAAATTGACAACTATTTACCAGCAATCAACAATGTTCTTGAAGATTTATCTAAAGAAGAATTGATTAAGAAAATGGTATCTGTAGAATTTAACCGTTTCATTACTTACTACAAAAAGAATAGAGATATCTCTACTCAATCTTCTGGAGAAAGACGTGAAAGAGGTGATTCTGAGCCAAGAGAATTCAACAACAACGGAGCTGTTCGTTATTTTGTAAACATTGGTTCTAGAGACAATTTTGACTGGATGTCTTTAAAAGATTACTTGAAAGAAACATTAGACTTAGGTCGTGATGACGTTTTCAAAGTAGACGTAAAAGAAGGTTTCTCTTTCTTTAACACTGATCCTGAGCACACTGATAAAGTAATGGATATTTTAAACAACGTTCAATTAGAAGGACGTCGTATTAATGTTGAAATTTCTAAAAATGACGGAGGCGGAAGACGTGACCACAACAATCGTGGCGGCGGAAGAAATTCTGGCGGACAAAGAAGAGAAGGAAACTTCGCTCCAAGACGTGAAGGTTCTGGCGGAGGTTTTAGAAGCGACAGAAATTCTGCTCCAAGACGTGAAGGTTCTGGAGGCGGATTTAGAAGCGACAGAAACTCTGCTCCAAGAGAAGGAGGTTTTAGAAGAAACGAAGGTGGTTCTGACAGAGCTCCAAGACGTTCTGAAAGTTTTGGTGATTCATCAAGACCAAGAAGACCAAGAAGAGATTAATTATTTAATATCTTAAAATACAAAATCCCAAATTCCAGACATAATTGGAATTTGGGATTTTTTTATATTAAGAATCTTACTCTATAAAATAAGCTTTCTAATTCGAAGTATTTTAATTTATCATCTATACCACTTTTTATTAAAATACTAAAAGCTATACTGATGCCATTGTTAATTTTCTTATAATTATATTCCAAGACTACGAAATATTTAATCTCGATTTACTACTTTTAGTGCTTTAAATCAGGATATGAAATATTTCGCAGTTTTCTTTTTTTTACTATTCTCGGCTGTTAGTTTTGCGCAAGATGTTGACTCATCAACCCCGCAAAGAGTTTCAGGTTACATTATAAACGACGATAGTAAACAGCCTCTTCCAAATGTAAATATCATTAACACAAACAAAGTACGCGGTGCAAAATCAGATTCAAAAGGATATTTTGAAATTGATGTACAGCCTAATGATACTATTCATTTCTCTCTTTTAGGATTTCAATCTCTTAGAATCAGAGTAACAAATGACTGGATAAAAAACAAAGTAACTCGAATTCAGCTTACTGAAAAAGCTATTGCTCTTGAAGAAGTTATCATTGCCCCTTTCAGTTTAACGGGCTATCTTGAAATTGACTCTAAACTGATCCCTACAAAAGAAAACTACCGTTATAGTATTTCTGGTCTTACACAAGGTTATGAAGCAGGAGAATACTCTCCAAATGCTTTTGGAAAAGTATTGGGCTCTATCTTTAACCCTGCCGATATGCTTTATAATTTCTTCGGAAAAAACAGCAGGGAGCTTAAAAAGCTTAAGGATATGAAAAAGGACGATACAATTAGAAATCTTTTAGAAACCAAATACGACCGTGAAACTATTGCTGTTTTATTAGGAATAAGCAAAGACGAAATCCCTGAAATTATGCATCGCTGCAACTATTCTGATGCTTTTATTCAATCAGCAAATGACTTACAGATTTTAGATGCCATAAGCGGTTGTTACGAGCAATACAAAGTATTAAAAAGGAATTAAAGCTTTACTCTTATCATACAAATCCTCAATTTTAAAAATTGGGGATTTTTTTATGCCTTTTAGGATTTAAAAAAGCTATATTTACTTCATAATCAATTTAAAACAATTAAAACAAATATCAATGGCAAAAAGTCAGGATGCTAAAAAACAGCAAAAAAAAGAACCGTTAAAAACGGCTAAAGAAAAGAAAGAAGAAAAAAGAGAGAAGAAAAACGCTCCAAAAAGGGATTAAGTTTTCAGCCGCAGTTTTCAGTCTCTAAGGAAACTGAAAACCGTGACTGAATACTGAGACTATTTAACTGGTATATTTGAAAGAATCTCTAATACAAATTTCCAATATTTCTGTGCAGATGAAATACTCGCTCTTTCGTCTGGAGAGTGCGCTCCGTGAATTGTGGGTCCAAAAGAAATCATATCCATTCCAGGATAATTTGTTCCTAAAATTCCACATTCTAAACCAGCGTGACAAGCTACAACTTTAGGCTGTTCGCCATTTTGTTTTTCGTAAATATCTTTTAAAACTTCTAATATTTCAGAGTTTACATTTGGAGTCCATCCCGGATAAGAACCGGAAAGTTCTACTTCACATCCTACTAATTCAAATGCAGAACGTAACGAATTAGCTAAATCAAATTTTGAAGATTCTACAGAAGAACGTGTTAAACATCCCACTAAAATTTCTCCGTCTTTTACAACAACGCGGGCAATATTATTTGAAGTTTCAACTAAATCAGCCATATCAGGACTCATTCTGTAAACTCCGTTTTGCGCAGCATAAATCGCTCTTATAATACCTTCCTGAACGCCTAAATCCATTATTTTTTCAGGCAAATCAGATTTTACGATTTCAATCGTTAAGTTAGGTTCCGTTGTTTTGTATTCTGCTTTAATATCAGAAATAATTTCCTGCATGTCATACACATACGCTTCATCAAACATTTGAGAAATAATTACTTTCGCAACACTTTCCCTCGGAATTGCATTTCTAAGACTTCCTCCGTTAATTTCAGAAACCTGGAGTCCAAAATTTTCAAAACCATCAAATAATAAACGGTTCATAATTTTGTTTGCGTTTCCTAAACCTTTATGAATATCCATTCCAGAATGTCCTCCGTTTAAGCCTTTTACCGTAATAGTATAACCAACTGAAGCTTCAGGAACTTCTTCTTCATTATAAGTTCTTGTAGCTGTTACATCGATTCCTCCAGCACATCCAATATCAATTTCATCATCTTCTTCTGTATCAAGATTCAACAAAATCTGACCTTGCAGAATTCCTCCCTTTAGATTTAAAGCTCCAGTCATTCCCGTTTCTTCATCAACAGTAAATAAAGCCTCAATTGCAGGATGCGGAATATCTTTGCTTTCCAAAACAGCCATAATAGTTGCCACTCCTAACCCATTGTCAGCTCCTAATGTTGTACCACGCGCACGAACCCAGTCACCATCAACATACATATCAATTCCTTGCGTATCGAAATCAAAAACGGTATCGGCATTTTTTTGGTGCACCATATCAAGGTGTCCCTGCATTACGATTGGCTTGCGGTTTTCCATTCCCGGAGTTGCCGGTTTTCTGATGATTACATTTCGGATTTCATCTTCAAAAGTTTCCAAACCCAAGCTGTTTCCAAAGTTTTTCATAAACTCGATTACTCGCTCTTCTTTCTTCGAAGGACGCGGAACAGCGTTTAAATCTGCAAATTTATTCCAAAGTGCTTTTGGTTCCAGATTTCTTATTTCCTGACTCATTATATTTTGTTTGATGTTTAACAATTAAGAGCCTCAAAGTTACAAAGTTTAAATGCTTTTTCCGCCTCGAATTTCACGAATTAGCGCAAATTAAAAAGACTTTAAAATAGAATTACACGAATATTCTATTTAAAGCAAGTAATACGAAAGTAAATTTAATTTTCTTAAAGAGGATATTTTGCAGGATTCATTGAAGTATTAAAAACAGATAAAATATATACTGTTTTTAATTTCTCATCGATGAAATAAAAAATGATAAATGGAAATTTTTTAGTGGGAAGACCACGATAATCTTTATATCTGATTTCAAAAAAAGGATTTTTAGATAATGTATCTAAATGTTCGTCAATCACTTTATAAAAATATTCACCTAAACCGCTTTGCCTAGATTCATAATAATCAATAGCATTTTGTATATCAACGAGCGCTCTTGGCTCAATAACAACATTAAAAATCATTTGCCTTATTTAAAACGCAATTCCTTTTTTGCTTCATTCCAAGGAAGAAACTCATCTGTTTTTGAAGTTGATCTTCTTTCGTCTAACAAATTTTTCATTTCTTCAGTCACTGAAAATTCATTTATTACAGTTTCATAATTGAATTTTTCTATTAACTGCATAAAGAATGACAATTCATTATCTGGAATATTTAAAGTGATTTGTGTCATTTTTTCCTTATTATTGAATAACAAATTTACAAAAAATAACACTAACTATCTTTTAATTATTATTTTTATACAAACGCAATAACCGTGACAAGAAAACATATCCTTCCCCTATTTCTTTTAATTCAGATTATCTTTTTAAAAGTTCTTCTGTTTTTTCCTGACTTTGTTGAAGGCTTTTACAGCAACAATTTATACATTAGAATTTCGCATTTCTTACGAATAGTTTTAGGTAAAATTCCTTTTTCTGTGGGCGACTGCATTTACGGTATTTTGATTATATCAATTATCAGCTGGTTCTGGAAAATTAGAAAAACATGGAAAACCGAATGGAAAGATCATATCTTAAAAATTTTAGGCAAAATTTCTGTTTATTATTTTCTGTTTCATGTGCTTTGGGCTTTTAATTATTATCGTGAACCTCTTTTCCTGAAAATGGAAATTAAAAGAGAATACAGCGATGCTGATTTATTAGCGTTCACAAAAAAACTGATTGTTAGAACCAATGAAATCCAATTTAAGATCACAAAAAATGAGAACGAGAAAATTAAACTTCCGTATTCGCAGGAAGAAGTTTTTAAAATGAATTTAAGCGGATATAACAATTTAGCACAAGAGCATCCATATTTTAAATACAACACATTAAGCGTTAAAAAATCACTATTCAGCGTTCCATTAACTTATATGGGATTTGGCGGTTATTTAAATCCGTTTACCAATGAAGCACAGGTAAATGATTTACTGCCTATGTATTCTTTCCCGCTCACGGCTTCACATGAAATGGCTCATCAAATTGGTTTTGCGAGTGAAAATGAATGTAATTTTATCGGCGTTTTGGCATGTGTGAAAAATGATAATTTATATTTTCAATATTCAGGATACAGCTTTGCATTGCGTTATTGTCTTGGAATCTGGAAGTTTAAAAATGAAAAAGTTTTTGAAAAATTAAAAAAAGAGATAAATCCCGGAATTTTAAAAAACTATCAGGAAAGCCAGGATTTCTGGAAAAAATACGACACCTTTATAGATAAAGGTTTTCACTTTCTGTATGATAATTTCCTGAAATCGAACAATCAAAAAGACGGAATGGAAAGCTACAGCAAGTTTATAGATTTGATGATTAATTATTATAAAACGAGAAAATTTTAGATTTTTCTGCCACAGATCGCACAGAGTAAAAGGATTTTTATTTTGTATTAAACAACTAAAAGAAATTATAATCTTTTAACGTGCGTCAAAAAAAATAAATTTAACTGTAACAAAAATGATTTCATAACTACTAATACTTTTATGAGCGAAAATCTAGAACAGTCATTTGTTGCACAATTGCAGGCAAATCAGAATATAATCCACAAGATTTGTAGGTTGTATACTGATGGCGAAGACGCTCATAAAGATTTATTTCAGGAAATCACCATTCAGCTCTGGAAAGCTTATCCAAAATTTAGAGGCGACAGTAAATTTTCGACCTGGACGTATCGTGTTGCTTTAAATACAGCAATTACATTATACCGAAAAACCAAAAGGACCATATCTACCGTAGATTATGAAAGTCATCAGCACTTTGTAAAAGATGTTGATTACAATTATGAAGAGGAAGAACAGATAAAATTGATGTATAAAGCAGTTTATCAGCTTAATGACATCGAAAAAGCATTAGTTTTTATGTATTTAGAAGACAAAGATTATCAAGAAATAGCCGAAACCTTAGGAATCAGCGAAGTGAATGCGCGTGTGAAAATGAACAGAATTAAAGGGAAACTTAAAAAAATACTAAATCCTTAAAAATTATTATGAAAGAACTGGATTTATTAAAAAAAGACTGGAAAAAGAACTCTGATTCTTTTCAACAAATTTCTGAAACAGAAATCTACAGAATGATTCACAAAAAATCATCTTCTATTGTAAAATGGATTTTGATTATTAGTATTCTGGAAATTTCATTTTGGACTTTCTCAAATTTGTTTATCAATACAGATGATGTTTTAAGAAAAATAAATCATCCTGAGATTGTTGTTACCCTTGAATATTTAACTTATTTGAATTATCTGGTGGGATTAATTTTTGTTTTTATTTTCTACAAAAATTACACTACGATTTCTACAACTGTTGCTACAAAATCTTTAATGAGCGCTATTTTAAGAACCAGAAAAACGGTTCAGTATTATGTGTGGTACAACTTAGGAATGATTGTGGTTACGTCTATTTTAAGCTTTTTTATCGCTTTTGTCTACAATCCTGATATGGCTTTTTTAAGAGAAAAATTAGCCGTAAACGGAAAAGCAATGTTTACCACAATTGGAATTTTAATTCTGGTAATCCTAGGTTTCTTTGGAGTGTTCTGGTGTTTCTACAGATTATTGTACGGAACTCTTTTACGCAGATTGTATTTGAATTACAAGGAGTTGAAGAAGATTGATTTTTAATTGAGGTTCAAAGGCTCAAAGATGCTAGTTTTCCAACTTGAAACTTGAAACTTGAAACCTGAAACAAAAAAATAACCTAAAATTCTAATAATCCCATTGTCTCATTTTGTTAAGTTCTTCTTGTGCTTTTATTTCTTCAGCAGGAATAACTTTTAAAAATGATGGATGCTGTTCGATTGCGTATTCTACTTTTTCTACGATCTGCTCGATAGTATCGTTTTCATAATCGATTTCAAGAGGCTCTTTAATTATAAAAGACTGAAGTATATTTTTCTTTTTCATACGAAGTCCTTTTTTATCAAAAGAACGACGGAAACCGTCAATTACAATAGGAATTACGATAGGTTTATGCTGCTTAATAATATGTGCTGTTCCTTTACGAACGGGCTTGAAAGATTTTGTTGTTCCCTGCGGAAAAGTAATAACCCAGCCGTCTTCAAGAGCAATTCTAATATTTTCGGTATCATTTGGGTTTACATCACGTTTTTCTGTAACGTCGACTCCTTTTGATCTCCATGTTCTTTCAACTGTAATAGCCCCAACATAAGCCAAAATCCTTGGCAACAATCCCGCCTGCATAGTTTCTTTTGCAGCAACATAATAAATATTCATTTTTGGCTGCCATAAATAACCAATGTTCTTAATAGTATCTTGACGTCCGCTTAAACTTGCGTTAAACACATGAAACATAGCCACAACATCAGCAAAATAAGTTTGGTGATTTGATATAAACAAAACATTTGTATCCGGAAGCGTTTTAATAATTTCAGATCCTTCAATCTGCAATTCATTAAAACCTCTATATCTTCTATGTGTCATGGCACCCAAAATACGGATTAACCATTTCTTGATGAATAATATATGACCGAAAGGATTTCGCTTAAACAATCCCATAATGCTTTTTATGTTATTTTAGGTTAAGTCGCAAACATACAAAAATTATTCTTTTAGCAGTAGTTTTATACAATTTACAGAATAAAACACTATTATCATGAATATCAAATTGTTAATTTTATTCTATTACGAATTTTCCGCAAAAGTTGTTTTTAAAACATCTCTCAATTCGCTTAAAATCATCGCTGTTGCTCCCCATACAATATGATTTTGAATATAGAATGCCGGAACCAGAATATCATTTCCGTAAGAAGTTGATAATGTGGTTTCGATCATAATTTCATCATCTAAAAAAACAGACAGCGGCAGTTCGATAATCGAAGCTACTTCACGCGCATCCGGATAAAATGAAAGTTCTTCTTTTGCAATTCCCAAATATGGATGAACCAAGAAGTTACTTGGCGGAATATACATGGGTGTAAAATGCTTTATAATTTCTATTTTCTCAGGAAGAACACCAATTTCTTCGCTTGTTTCACGCAGAGCTGTTTCCTGATAATCCCGATCTGTAAGTTCATATTTACCTCCCGGAAATGCTATTTGTGAGGAATGAACTCCGTTGTAAGCATTTCGGACAATTAAAATAAGATGTGTTTTTTCGTTTTTAGGATAAAACAGCATCATAACTGCAGCAATTCGCGGATTCTTTGCATTAATATCTAAATTTTTCAATGCCTGAATGCGTTCTAGAGGTGCCATTTTAGCGTGTGCCGTTTCTGCCGGAAGTTCAACTGGAATTAAATTAGGAACATATTGTAAAAATTGTTGAAAATCCATATTCAAAGTTTATTTTTGTACTTTCAATTAAAATATAAATATACTCTAGAAAATGCGGTTCTACAAGTTTTCTAAAACAAAGCCATAAAAATGTACAGCAGAGAAGAATCACAAAGAATGAAAAGGGAATTTTGGGTAGCTTTTGCAGAAAAGTATCCTAGAAAATGGGTTCTTTATGATACCAAAATAAAAGATTTCTCTTTTAAATTTTATGTAGACAATAAAAAAGCTCAGGTTTTAATTGACATTGAACACCGAAGCGACGAAAAACGATATGCTTATTTCGAAAAACTGGAAGCTTTAAAGAATATTCTGGAAGAAGAATTCATTAAAGATTTGGTTTTTGAAAAAAACTATACTCTTGAAAGCGGTAAAAACATAAGCCGAATCTGGGTTGAAAAACTTGGTGTTGGTTTTAGCAACCGCAATAACTGGGATGCAATTTTTGATTTTTTCAACGAAAAAATGCATGCTCTAGAAATGTTTTATCTGGAATATGATGAGTTTATTAAGGAAATTGACTCTTTATAGACTCTAAGATTCTGAGCTTCTAAGTTACTGAGGTTTTTATTTTATTATTAAAGCTAAAGTACTTAGTATCTTAGAAGCTCAGAACCTTAGAAGCTTATTTTAAACCGTAAAAATATTATAAACGATAATATGGTCATCGTAATTGATATAAAGCTGTTTACGGAAATCCTGTTTCTTTCTGGTAATAATTGAAAGTTTACATTCTTTTCCGTCGTTATCTTTACACAAGAAAGAATACACAATATCAGTATCATTTTCTTCTCTTTCTATATAATCCAAAATATTAAAAAGCTGGATTTCCTGAGAGTACACAACAATACGGTGTTTATCTGTATCTAATACAACCGAAAGATTTACCAAATCAAGGTTCGACCATTCGCCCCATTTTCCTCTCTCATTTTTTTGCAGTACGCTGAAACCTGAAGTTTTAAAATGATAGGATTGACTTTGAACTTGCTGCAGTCCAAAAGCTAAAAACAATATAATTATATAAGTGCGAATAGAATTCATAAATATTTCTTGCGGATAATTAAAAATCAAATGTAGCTTTTTCTTCGCGAGCAGCTTTAAAATCAGCTATCATTTCTTGAACAATTTGTTCGACAGGTAAAATTTCATGAATCAGTCCGGCGATTTGTCCTATTTCGAGTTCACCTTCTTCCAAGTCACCTTCAAACATTCCTTTTTTGGCTCTGGCTCTTCCTAATAATTCGATCAAATCTTCTTTAGAAGGACATTTTTCATATAGAGCCTGAACATCATTATAAAACTTATTTTTAACCAATCGAACCGGAGCTAATTCTTTTAAAGTCAATTGAGTATCTCCTTCTTTTATATTAACTAATGTTTGTTTAAAATTATTGTGGGCAGATGATTCTATCGATGCAGCAAAACGGCTTCCAACCTGAACACCATCGGCACCTAAAACCATTACTGCAAGCATTCCCCTTCCGGTTGCAATTCCGCCGGCAGCAATAATTGGAATTTGGATTTTTTCCTTTACCATCGGAATCAAAGTCAAAGTAGTAGTTTCATCACGTCCGTTATGTCCGCCCGCTTCAAAACCTTCGGCCACAATAGCATCTACGCCAGCATCTTGCGCCTTTAAGGCAAAAATACTACTGCTGACTACATGTACTACTGTTATTCCTTTTTCTTTTAAAAATGAAGTCCATGTTTTTGGATTTCCTGCGGAAGTGAAAACGATTTTAACGCCTTCTTCAACCACGATATTCATGATCTCTTCAATATTAGGATATAACATCGGAATATTAACTCCAAATGGCTTATCGGTAGCTTTTTTACATTTCTGGATATGTTCTCTCAAAACATCAGGATACATCGATCCTGCGCCAATTAGACCTAATCCTCCGGCATTACTCACTGCCGATGCTAATTTATAACCGCTATTCCAGATCATGCCGCCTTGAATAATTGGGTATTTTATATTGAAAAGCGTTGTAATTCTATTCATTAAAACTATTATTGTTTTATTATTTTTCCTGTTTTATGTAAGCTTCCTGCATCGAAAGTATAAAAATAAAGTCCGTTTGTTAAACCTTCTACAGAAAGCACCGGATTTTGATTTGTGATTTGTTTCTCAATCAGCTTTTGTCCTAATAATGAATAGATAGAAACAGAAGCCGTTTCGTTATCAAACAAAAATGAAATATTTGATTTTGTTGGATTTGGATAGACCAAAAAATCTGAAGTTGACTGGAAAGTTTGAGTTCCTAGAGTAGAGCCAAAATTTGGTATTCCGTATCCATAATTAGTATCAGGAGTAGTATATCTGTTGGCAGAAGCCAAAATCATTTGCCTGATTTCTTTATTGGTTTTGGTTGGAAAAGCCTGCCATAAAGAAGCTGCCATTCCAGCCATAATTGGGCATGAAAAAGAAGTTCCATCGGCAATTCCTATACTTCCGTTTACATTAGCTACTGTTGCCGCAGATCCCTGTGCCATTACATCTGGTTTTATTCTTCCATCATAACTTGGTCCAATCGAACTGAAACTCGATTTTACTTTAGCTGCTGTAACCGCACCAATTGCCAAAACTGATACAGCATCGGCCGGAGAACCAATATGTTTTTCTGTCGTATTTCCTTCATTTCCGGCAGAAGCCAAAACTAATATTCCTTTGCTAAAAGCTATTTCTGCACCTCGCGAAATAAAAGTTGTTATTCCGTTCATGTCGCTGTAGGTGTGATTATATCTCGGCTCTGTGCGATCGCCAAAATATCCTAATGAAGTAGTTATTATATCAACCCCCAAAGCATCAGCTCTTTCGGCAGCTTCAACCCATAAAGATTCTTCTACAGGATTTTCTACGGCATCAATTTCTGTAATAAAAAGATAATATGATGCATTTGGAGCTGTTCCAACCAAAGCATTTTCTTTATAACCTCCCATAGTTGAGAGTACTAAAGTTCCGTGATCGTCTCCCGTATAAAAATTGTCATTTCGGGTAGTAAAGTCGTAACCTCCCAGAATTCGGTTGTTATTTCTAAGATTTTCAAAAGGCTGGGCTGTATTTACACCTGGAAAACCGGCATCTAAAACGGCTATAATTTTTCCTTCTCCGGTAAAATTCTGCTGATGCAAAACCTGACCGTTTAACATCTGAATTTGATTGGCAGAATTACCATACGAATAATCAACAGTAGTTTTTAACTTATCCAGTGTTTCACTTGTTTTTGCTTCTGAGACTTTTTTCGCAGTGGTATTTAAACTTTTATCTGCAAACTCAACTTTTGTTACAAAAGATAATCCTTTTAAAGCATTGATATTAGCTTGTGTACCGCGAATATGAAGTGCATTAAGCCACTTAGACTGTGCCATCACTGTTATTCCTGTACTAGATTTAATTTGGTTTACAAATGAAGTTTCTAACGGTGCATCTGTTAAATCTAAAACTATATTTTGATTTGTTCTTCGGTCTAATGCTCTTTGTGATAGTTCTGATAAAGGATTACTAAAGAATGCCTGAGCATTGGGTTTTGCATTAAAATAAACCCAGGCATCTTCTTGAGCAAATACTGCAAACGAAAGAAATAATAAAAGAAAAGTAAAGTTATATCTCATAGTATACTTTTTTATGGAATTTCTTCCTAAGAAAGTATAAAGCTAAGAAATTACTCCCGAACCAACTAATTCATTTTCTAAATACCAGGCAACAAATTGTCCTTCTGTAATAGCAGACTGAGGCTCATCAAAATGAACATACATTCCGTTTGCAAACTGATGTAAAGTTGCTTTTTGCAATGGCTGACGGTAACGAATTCTTGCCATTACTTCCATCTGTTCGCCTTCTTTCAGTTTCAAATCTTCACGAACCCAGTGTACCTCAGAATTGCCAACAAATAAAGCTTTTTTAAACAACCCAGGATGATTGCTTGTTAAACCAGTATAAATTGTATTCGTATCAACATCGGTAGCAATTACAAATAATGGGTCTGTAGTACCTCCAACATTTAATCCTTTTCTTTGGCCAACAGTAAAATAATGTGCTCCCTGATGTTTACCCATAACTTTACCCATTTCCGGACTATAGTTCAGTTTTTGAGATTCGATTTTTAATTCTTCTTCTAAAGACAATCCTGCTTGTTTTTCAACATTGTAAATAGGATCATTTTTATCAATCTGAACAATTGTACCCTCTTTTGGCTGTAATTTCTGTTGTAAAAATTCAGGTAAACGCACTTTTCCAATAAAGCAAAGTCCTTGCGAATCTTTCTTTTCTGCAGTAACCAATTCCATTTCTGCAGCAATTTCGCGAACTTCTGGTTTTGTCAAAGCCCCAATTGGAAACAATGCTTTTGATAATTGTTCCTGAGATAACTGGCATAAAAAATACGACTGATCTTTGTTAACATCATTTCCAGCAATTAATTGATAAACCGTTTTTCCGTCAACTTCAATTTCGCTTTTTTGGCAGTAATGTCCAGTTGCAACATAATCAGCTCCAAGACTTAGAGCGATTTTCATAAAAACATCAAATTTGATTTCGCGGTTACAAAGCACGTCAGGATTTGGAGTTCTTCCTTTTTCATATTCGTTGAACATGTAATCAACGATTTTTTCTTTGTATTCTTCGCTTAAATCAACTGTCTGAAACGGTATTCCAAGTTTTTCTGCAACCAATAAAGCATCGTTACTATCTTCTAACCAAGGACATTCGTTAGAAATAGTAACCGAATCATCGTGCCAGTTCTTCATAAAAAGGCCAATAACTTCGTATCCTTGCTGCTGCAATAAATAAGCTGCAACACTAGAATCTACTCCACCAGAAAGACCAACTACTACTCGTTTCATTTTAAAATATTTATTTTTACAAGGGTGCAAAGATACGCCATATTTTAGAAAATCGTAATGGTTTTGATTGGTTTATATAATCTGGTAGTAGATAAAACTTATGGTTTAAATACTTACTTTTAATATTCAATAAAATTGTCATGAAAAAATACATTTACAGCTTGTTTTTCTTTCTCATTTTTATGTCTTTAAGTGCGCAGAGATATTCTTCCTCATTAGAAAATTATGAAGCATATAAGGCATTTAGAGGAAAACCTTTGTCTGATAAATTTTCGAATATCGAATCTGTGAAAGTAATTTATGATTTACGAAAACAGAAAATGTATTATTTCAACAGCACCTTGATTCCACTTCATTATGATTTCGTAATTAATTATCTGCATTACAATCACGATTTAGAAGTTTTTAATAATGATAATTACAGCAATACTCAAAAAAACCGCGATTTTTTACTTGGAAATCTAAATCATATTAAAGGAACTGATAAATGGATTTTTGAATTGGCAGCTTCAGATCACATGCCTATTGAACTTATAGAACGATTTTTCAACTTGGTCAAAAAATCAACTTTTATTGGTGAAAACCTAAAGTTTTACCTCAATAATCCAGAACAAATGGAATGGTTTCGTTTGGAACAGTTTAAAATACCTTGTGTAAAATCAGATTATATTTTTAATGAAATACAATATCAGGAAGTCGTTTCCGGAACTAATATTGGTATTTTAAGACAATATAAAATCAAGGATTTAGAAAAAGTAAAACCTAATCCGGATGAAATTGTTGTTTTAGATGGAACGCCGGATATTTTGCCAAACGTAAGAGGAATTATAGTCAACGAACTCCAAACACCGCTAAGTCATTTGGTGCTTTTAGGCAAAAACAGAAAAATCCCAATTATGGCTTATACAATGGCCTTAAAAGATGAAAACATAAAGAAACTAATTTCTAAAAAAGTAGAATTAAAAATCAAGTCTGATACTTTTTTTATTAAAGAAACTGATAAAAAAATAGTCCTTAAAATAAATTCAAAAAAGAAAAAGCTCACTATCGACAACACGGTTACAGATTTAGTAGATTTATCTAAAATTCCAAAAAAAGGAGTAAATTATATTGGATCTAAAGCGCAGAATATGGCGTATTTAATTGCGATTTCTAAAGAAATTCCGTTTAGAACACCAGAAGATGCACATGCCATTCCATTTTATTTTTATACAAAACATATTCAAAAAGAATCTATTTCGCCTCTAATAAAGGAGCTTTTGGCATTTCCTAAGAAAGATTCTACGGTTTGGATTAATCAGCAGTTAAAAAAAATACGCGATGCAATTAAAAAAGAACCTGTAGATCCTGAATTAATTTCTAAACTGAATATGGCTTTTAAAAATGCTAAATTCAAAAATTTCAGATTCCGTTCGTCAACAAATGCCGAAGATTTGGATGATTTTAACGGGGCTGGTTTATATGATTCTAAAACCGGAATTTTAGGCGACAGTATTAAAACATTTGAAAAAGCAATTAAACAAGTCTGGGCAAGTGTCTGGAATGAAGCTTCGTATAATGAAAGAGAACTATTTGGAATCGATGAGCAGAATATTGCAATGGGAGTTTTGGTTCACCGTTCTTTTCCAGATGAACTGGCAAATGGCGTCGTGATTACAAAGAATATTTTCAGGCAAAATTTTCCAGGAATTACAGTAAATGTTCAAAAAGGAGAAAACTCGGTTGTAAAGCCGGAAAAAGGTGAAATCTGCGAGCAGTTTGTGGCTTATCACTTTAATTCCGGAACTAACGATGATGATTTTGATGTTGATTATACTTCAAACTCAAATCTAAATGACAATGAACCTTTGCTAAGCAGAAAAGAAATGAGCAGGCTTTTTATGGTCAGTAAAAAAATTGAGGAAAAGATGTATCGTTACTGGCGAAAAAGCTTATTTCATCCTGTAGATATTGAGTTTAAAATTGTGGGAGAAAATCGGGATTTATACATCAAACAGGTTCGGCCTTTTAATGATTAGAAACAATTTGACATTTAGGCTATTAGTTGCGAAGAATAATTTATTCTGCCACAGATTAAAGGATTAAAATGATTTAAAAATGTGCTGGCAAACTCTTGCAGATTCTACAGATCTAACAGATTATTCTTCGGGAAACTTTATTAATAATCCCACAGGAATTGCATATTTATAGAATAAAATGATTTTGTGTATAAACAGAGCCCCAGCGGTGCGGCATATGGTAATTTCAATCCTCTGGAGCTTTATTTGGTGCGAATAATCGTTTTTCTATAAATAACATCTCCGGAGCTTTTGAATTAACCTTAATAAAAAACCAAAAGATCTATTTCGTTTGTAACCGTATTGACCAAAACGATTTTAAAATCGAAATCTTTAATATTTATTTTTTCCTGAATTGCTTTGCGGATGTTTCCATTTTCTAAAGAAAAACCACTTACTAAAGGAATTTTCATATCGATTGCATTTAAATAGCTGGAAGCTTTTTTATTGACAATAACCGAGGCCGCAATATAAAAACCAATTATGATAACCTGAAAAAAGAGCAATATTTCAATTTTTTCAAAAGGATACATAATATCTAAGATAGAAAGTGTAATTGTCGCAAAAAGAAAAATTATGGCGTTTACGGTAAAGGATTGGGTTCTAAATCTCAGAATCGAAAAAATGGCGAATAAGCCAAAACCAATTCCAACACCAATTTCGATTTTTGTAAACAAATAGCAAAGCGAAAATGTGCAAAGTCCCACAATTACCATTAATGGATTTATGGTTTCATTGTCTTTTCTATTAGAGAAAAAATACAGAACCAAAATCGAAAGAAACAATAACAAAAATCGTCCTGCAAGTTCGTTTAAATCCATTGAATCAAATTATTAGCAAATCAAATTTAAACAATTAGACAAAAAAAAGAGCCTCAAATTCACAAATTTTAGTTTTATAACAAATTTGTGAATTTGAGGCTGAAAATTTTAAATATTTTAAACTCTTTAATTGCTCATTTTAGGTTTAGAATCGGCTTTATAGCTTGCTTTTGGGTCGCTCATATTTACTTCTTTAGTCAATTTGCCTTTAGTATAAAACTGCCACATTCCGGCTTTTTTTCCGTTTACAAATTTCCCCTTAGATGCTATAGCTCCGTCTGCGTCATAAAAAACAGCATCACCATTAAACTCATTATTTTTATATGCCGCATCTTCTAAAAGTATTCCGTTTTGTCCGTATTTTTTATAATTCCCTTCTCTTGAACCATTCTGATACGTCATTTCTTCGGCAACTTTAGCATTTGGATAATAAACTGTTTTTAATCCGTGAAGTTTGCCGTTTTTATAATTTTCAGTACTCATTAAAACTTTAGAAGCTTTGTGATAATATTTCCATTCTCCCTCTCTCTCCTTTCCTATTTCTTTTCCTTCGCTTACTTTGTTTTTTTTCTGATCGTAAAAAATAGTGTATGAACTTCCATCATTAGCCGTAAAATCACGCGTTGCGATTATATCGCCTTTTTGTGTGTCATCAAAAAAATTAAAAATTCCGGTTTCTTTTCCGTGGCTGAAAGTTCCTTCATAACGAGGGCGTTTAGATTCATAAACTCCTTTCCAGACACCGTCTTTTTTACCGTTTGCATCTAATTTATTAAACTCCGTTTGAGCGCTTAAAATAAAAACATTTAATAATGTCAGTCCAATTGCTAGTTTTTTAGAAATCATGTTTTATTCAATTTTTAAGTTAAACGAAAAATCGTTTCACAAAGTATAATTGGTGTTTCTCAAAAAATAAAATTTTGATCATTTTTCCTGAAAACCAACCCTCTAAAATAAAAAAATCCCGATTGAATCGAGATTTTTTTATTATTTAATTATTTCTTTTTGTTTTGATTTTTCTTCGCCGCTTCTTGTTGTTCCATTACTTCCTGAAGACGCTGTTGGAATTTGCTTGGCTTTTTAGGTTCTCTTTGTTTGTTTTCCTGAATTTGAGCGTGAATTTTATCACTGTCTACAATATAATTTTTGATTACAAACATAATTCCAATAGTAATTAGGTTTGAAATAAAGTTATACAAACTCAATCCAGCTCCATAACTATTGAAGAAAATTAACATCATTAATGGTGAAACATAAATCATGATTTTCATCATTTTTGCCATATCCGGCATACCTTCCTGCTGAGGCGCAGCCATTTGCTGATCTCCAGAAGTCATTTTCATGTAGAAGAAAATCGCAATTGCTGCCAAAATTGGAAACAAACTAATATGATCTCCGTACAATGGAATATGGAATGGTAATTTTACAACTGAGTCAAAAGATGATAAATCGTCTGCCCATAGGAAACCTTTTTGTCTTAATTCAAAAGCAGCAGGGAAAAACTGGAACGAAGCATACATAAAAGGAAGCTGAATCAATGCCGGAATACATCCTGCCATTGGGTTTACTCCTGCTTTGTTGTACAGTTTCATTGTTTCCTGTTGTTTTTTCATTGGGTCTTTTTTAAATTTTTCTCCCAACTCTGCAATATCAGGACGTAAAACTTTCATTTTAGCCTGAGACAGGAACGATTTATAGGTAATTGGCGACATTGCCAATTTGATAATAATGGTAAAAATGATAATTGCAATTCCTAATGATAATCCAATTGTTGAACTTAAGAATCCAAATAATGGTACAAATATCAATTTATTAATCCATCCAAAGATTCCCCATCCCAGCGGGATAATTTTTTGGAAATTCTTATCATATGATTTTAAAACTTTATAATCTGCAGGTCCAAAATACCATTGCATTTTATAATCAATTTCGCCATTTGAAAATGCTAATGGAACGTTTGCTTTGAACTGTTTAGTAAAAACAGTGTCAATTTTTTCGTCATTTACTAAATTAATTGACTCTAATTTAGTAGTTTCAAATGGTTTATCTGTTACTAAAATAGAAGTAAAGAAGTGTTGTTTGTAAGCTATAAAACTAACTTTATCAACTGTTTCTTCTTCATGTTTTCCTAAACCTGCATAATTTATCTTCCCATCTTCGTGCTCATAATAAATTTCAGCATAACGGTTTTCATAAGAAATACTTTTTTCGTTTCTGTAAGTTTTTAAATCCCACTGTAAATCTAATGGTTTAGCCGAATTTAAAACTTTGTTTAATCCTTGAGAACGAACATCAAAACCAACTAAATAATCATTTGGTTTTAATACATATTTATATTCTAAAAATTCATTTGCACCAGCTTTTAAACGCATAGATAAAACCTGATCTGCACCAATTTTTTCTAAAGTTGGTTCGAAAAACAAATCTTTAGTATTTAAAGTTCTGTTATCGACTGTTTGCAGCTGAATGTTTAAATGAGCATTATTGTCTTTAATCAATTCAACTAACTGCCCTGAATTTTTTTCAAACTTTTTAAATTCTTTTAAAGTAGCTTCAACTATATAACCACCTTTATTAGCGATTTTAAGTTTGATCTTTTCATTTTCAATAGTCGTAAAAGCTTCTTTTGCAGAAGGAAGCGCAGCAGAATATGCAAAACCGCCTAAAGTTTTTTGCAATTGTGCCAATTGAACTGTATCACCTGGTGTTACTGCAGTTGGAGCAACAGCTGTTTTAGCTTTATCAGCTTTTGCCTGAGCTTCTTGTTTAGCTACTAATTCTTTCTTGGCTTTTTCAGCAGCAATTTCTTTCTCAGAAGGCTGATTTTGATACATGATCCAAATCAAAATTCCAAATATCAATACAAAACCAATGATTGAATTAAGGTCTAATTTTTTTTCTTCCATTATTAATTTAAAAAAGTTATTCGTTGAAGCTTATTAGTAATGAGTTGATCTCAAAAGTTACATTCTTCTCAGAATATTAATTATTATTTTTTATGCGCATTTACAGCAGCTGCCACAAAGTTTACAAATATTGGGTGCGGATTTGCAACTGTACTTTTGTATTCTGGGTGGTATTGTACACCAATAAAGAACGGGTGGTTTTCAAGCTCTACGATTTCAACTAATCCGGTATCCGGGTTTACTCCAGAAGCTTTTAAACCTGCTTTCTGTAATTCATCAGCATATTTATTATTGTACTCATAACGGTGGCGGTGACGTTCTGAAATTGTTTTTTCACCGTAAATTCTGTGTGCTAGTGTATTTGGTTTAATATCACATTTCCAAGCTCCTAAACGCATTGTTCCGCCTTTGTCTGTAATATTTTTTTGCTCTTCCATTAAATTCACAACCGGATGAGGCGTTTTCTCGTTCATCTCTGTAGAATTGGCATCGGCATAACCTAATATATTTCTAGAATACTCGATAACAGACATCTGCATTCCTAAACAAATTCCGAAAAACGGAATATTGTTTTCACGAACATAACGAACTGCTTCGATTTTCCCCTCAATACCTCTTTCTCCAAATCCTGGAGCAACTAAAACTCCATCAAGAGTTCCCAATTTCTCTTCTACGTTATCAGCATTAATATGCTCTGAGTGAATTGAAATTACATTTACTTTAGTTTCATTTGCAGCACCTGCATGAATGAACGCCTCTAAAATAGATTTGTAACAATCCTGCATTTCTACATATTTTCCAACCAAACCAATATTTACAGTCTGTTTTGGACTTTTTAATCTTTTTAAGAAAGTATTCCAGTTTTTAAGATCCGGAGATGCTTTTTTAGGCAGATCTAATTTCTTTAAAGCTACAACATCTAATCCTTCTTCAAGCATTAAATTTGGAACTTCATATATAGTAGAAGCATCAATAGACTGAATAACTGCTTCTTTTTTAACATTACAAAACAAAGCAAGTTTTTGACGTAATTCCTGAGATAACTCGTGCTCAGTTCTACAAACCAAAATATCAGCTTTGATTCCGCTTTCCATTAAAGTTTTTACAGAGTGCTGTGTTGGTTTTGTTTTCAACTCACCTGCTGCAGCCAAATAAGGAACTAAAGTTAAATGAATAACAATTCCGTTATTTTCTCCTAATTCCCAAACTAACTGACGAACAGACTCAATATAAGGTAATGATTCAATATCACCCACTGTTCCACCAATTTCAGTAATTACAATATCATAATCGCCAGATTTACCCAGCAGCTGCATTCTGTCTTTAATTTCGTTTGTAATATGAGGAACAACCTGAACTGTTTTTCCTAAAAACTCTCCTCTTCTTTCTTTTTCAATAACCGAAAGATACACTCTTCCTGTAGTAACGTTATTGGCCTGAGAAGTAGGAACGTTAAGAAAACGCTCATAATGACCTAAATCTAAATCTGTTTCTGCACCATCATCTGTTACATAACATTCTCCGTGCTCATACGGGTTTAGTGTTCCCGGATCCACATTAATATACGGATCAAATTTTTGAATAGTTGTACGGTATCCTCTTCCTTGTAACAATTTTGCTAAAGATGCTGCAATGATCCCTTTTCCTAATGAAGAAGTCACACCGCCTGTAACAAAAATATATTTTGTTTGATTCATTCTGTTGTTGTTTGTAAGTAGTTGTGTAAAAAACTTGGCAAAAGTACAAATTTAATTAGACAATTTATCAATTCGAGAATGAGATAATTTGCAAATTTTTAAACAGATTGATTACTTGGTTTTGTAATCGATAATTTTAACTTTTAATTAGAGATTTTTTTAAAGAATATACTTATTTCTGATTGAAAAATGTTTTTGAGAAACTTAAAAAAATAAGGCTAATTTATTGGATATTCGTTTAAAGAATAATGAAGGTGATTAGAAAGGTTTTAAAACAAAAAAATATTATAATTTAAAAAACACTGACTTGTACACATTATATGAATTCAGTCTTGAATTCTGTGGTATCACTTTGTTTTTAGAAATTATAATATTTTGTATTTCAAACTTATATAAAAAAAACCAAACAACAAAAGATTTTTCTTACTATTTTACAGGTTTAGGATATTGTTTCTTAATATTTCGTATTAATTCTTCTAAACCATTAAGTTTTAACTCATAAATAAGCTGTAACTGCTGGCCTAATTCTCCTTTTGGAAAACCTTTATTATGATACCAAACCACATAATATTCTGGTAAATCAATTAAAAAACGTCCTTCGTATTTCCCGAAAGGCATTTTGGTATGTGCTAATTTTATGAGAAGTTTTTTGTCTTGTTCCATTTTTTTAAGAAAAAAGAAGCTAGAAGAAAGAAAATAGATTGTTCAGCTTATTTAGTTGCGTGCAAAACTATCATTTATTTTTTCTTTTACCACAGATTAAAAGGATTTAAAAAGATTTTCGCCACCAATTCACGAATTGATTTAAATATAATTCGTGAATTTGTGGCGAATATAAAAACTTAGTCCCTTAGAACCTTAGCATCTTAGTAGTGCCATCTCACAAAAGCTTCCATTGCTGCATAACTTGCCAAACCTAATTGCTGATACAAAGCTGCTGTTTCGCTGTTTCGGTCTTCGGCTCTCTGCCAAAACTCTCTTGCATCAGTTCCTTGGAAAACAACACCGTCTTTTTGTGACTGGTGCTTGAAGATTCCGTGACGTTTCGCCAAAACCTGATCAGGGCTCATTGGTACTGCCATTTCTACTTCGTCAATTCCCCATTCCTGCCAAGCACCGCGGTATAGCCATAACCAGCAGTCGTTCATAAACTCTTTTGGCTTTAAAACTTTTACAGCTTCAAAAATTGCATCCAGACAAACTTTGTGTGTTCCGTGCGGATCTGCTAAATCTCCTGCTGCGTAGATTTGGTGCGGTTTAATTTTTTCAATTAAATCTACTGTTAACTGAATATCTTCTGGTCCAATTGGTTTTTTCTCAATGGTTCCGGTTTCATAGAAAGGAAGTTCCATAAAATGAATCTGGCTGTCTGGCAGACCAACAAAATGACTTGTTGCTCTTGCTTCTCCTTTTCTAATTAATCCTTTTATGTAACGAACTTCAGGAATATCAATTTCACTGTTCTTTTTATTCTCTAAAAAGGTTTGTGCTTTTTGATAAATGTTATCAGCTTCTTCGCTTTTAATTCCGAATTTTTCATTGTAATCAATTACGAATCTGGCAAAACGCAATGCTTCATCATCGGCAACTGCAATATTCCCTGATGTCTGGTAAGCTACGTGCACTTCATGCCCCTGCTCCTGCAAACGCATAAAAGTTCCTCCCATACTAATAATATCATCATCCGGGTGCGGACTAAAAATCAATACGCGCTTTTTAGCAGGCTCAGCTCTTTCAGGACGATTTGCATCTTCTGCATTTGGTTTTCCGCCCGGCCAGCCTGTAATTGTATTTTGTAATTTATTGAATATCTTGATATTGATGTCATATGCCGGACCAGAATCTGCTAATAAATCGCTCATTCCGTTTTCGATATAATCAGCATCAGTAAGCATTAAAATTGGTTTTTTAAGATCTAAAGCTAATCCTAAAACTGCTTTACGAGTTAATTTATCTGTCCAGACAATTTTCTCTACAAGCCATGGTTTGTTGATTCTCGTAAGTTTTGAAGAAGCTTCTTTATCTAAAATAAAAACAGCATTATCGTGTTCTTGCAGGAATGAAGCCGGAACTCGGTTTGTAACTTCATCTTCAACCGACTTTTTTACAATATTTGCTTTTCCTTCACCCCAAGCTAATAAAATAACTCTTTTAGCTTCCATGATTTTTTTAACCCCAAGTGTAATTGCTGTTCTTGGCGTATTATTTAATCCGAAGAAATCTTTACTTGCCGCAACTCTTGTAATATGATCCAAAGCTACTAAACGTGTTTTTGAGTTTTGAAGCGATCCAGATTCGTTAAAACCAATATGTCCGTTTCCTCCAATTCCAAGAATCTGTAAATCAATACCGCCCAGAGCTTCGATTTTAGCTTCGTATTCGTGACAGTAGTCTGCAATTTGTTCTTTAGTTAAAAGTCCATCTGGAACATGAGCGTTTTCAGGTAAAATATCCACATGATCAAACAATAATTCTTTCATAAAACGAACATAACTATTGATAGAGTTGGGCTCCATCGGATAATATTCGTCAAGGTTAAAACTGATTACGTTTTTAAAACTCAAACCTTCTTCTTTATGCAGACGCACTAATTCAGCATACAAACCTTTTGGAGAAGAACCTGTAGCCAAACCTAAAATACAAGGTTTGTTTTCTTTTTGTTTTGATTGAATTAAAGCTGCGATTTCCTGTGCAACTGCTTTTGAAGCTTCGTTTGAATTTTCAAAAACAACGGTATTGATGTTTTCGAAGCGTTTTTCAAAACCGGTTGCTTTGTCTATTTTACTTTTTAACATGATATAGTTTTTTTTTTATTCTTCAGATTATGTGTGCTGGGTTAAAACCCTAAAATTTCATTTTTCAATTGAAAAAACGCAAGTTAAATCATTGCTAAAACAATAGCAATCAATACCATATAAAGATAAAACCTTTATAAATGGAATACAACAAAATTTAAATTATTGATTTGGAGTAGAATTTGGAATATCATTTTTATCTCACTTAGAGATTCCAAATAATATTAAAAAAGTGATTCTCGTTTTCACTTTTTAAGACTGCGTTATTTTTGCATTAAAATGCGTATTTTTTGCAAGACAAAGATACTTCAATATATTTTTAAGACCCAAAATTTGGCATGAATATTTTGTTAATTTTTGCATTTATATGAATTGCATAAAAAAAGCCGCCAATATTGACAGCTTTTTATACTATATTCTAAAAAAATTATTCCCAATTAAAGGTTACATTTTTTTCAATTTCTGAACTTAAGCTCAAAAACACTGGACAAGTCATTGCAGCACGTTCTAAAATCGTTTTACTCTTTTCATCGGCATTGCTTTTCATTTGAAAAACAATTTCAATCGCACCAATTCTTCTTGGTTCAGCGTTCATTATCTTTGTTACTTCGGCGGTAGAACCGGTAAAATCTACTTCTAAATCACGAGCTTTAATCCCCATAATTGTCATCATACAGCTTGCCAAAGCATTTGCAACTGTATCTGTTGGAGAAAAAGCTTCTCCTTTTCCGTTATTATCAAGCGGTGCATCAGAAATAATTTCGCTTCCTGATTGTATATGAATTGATTTTGTTCTTAAATCGCCTAAGTAAGTTACTTTTGATGTCATTAATTTGCTGCTTTTAAAGTTAAATCTGAATCGTAATATAAAATGTAGACACCTTTATTTGCGTGTCCGCCATCTTCTTTTTTATAAAATTGAAATTTATTGTCAACCTGTTGTGTTGTCATTAAATCTGCTGTTTCCTGATACGTTTTTCCCTGAACCAAACGCATCATGGTATCAAAAGTTACATCAAAACCTCTTGTTGCGTATGTATTTGGATAGGTTTTATTTTTCAGTTTATATTCTTTTTTGAAAATTGCAGCTCCTTGTTCGTCGCTGTCACGAGTTACAGAAGGATACATTAATTTCAACTGAACCAAATTATCAAAACTAATCTCGTCTGTATCAAGCGTACTGTTTGGTTCTAGAATTACCAACTGCACCTGACATGTTTTTTGAGAATCAATCAAAGCTTTTATGGTTGCTTTTATCATCGCCGTATTTCCTGTTTCCATTACCACATAATTCAAACGTGTTGGCAGTAAAAGGCTTTTTAAATTAGCCGCATCTAAACCTCCGGTTTCTGTTAATCCGGCAAAAACAACTCCTTTTTGATTTTGTTTGATATAATTGATAACCGATTCTTTTTTCTTGTCTACAACAGCCACAATGTTTCCGTTTTTAGCTCTCATATAATCGAAAATCGCATTTCGAACTACATCATTTGATGGAACTGTCTGATATAAATTATCGATAGGATTTGCTGCATCTTTTGACAATGGCGAAATCACCGGAACATTGTATAAACGAAGCGAATTTGCTGTAGATTCTGCATTATTTTGATAGAACGGACCAACAACTGCATCTGCTTCCTGCAATTTATTCTGCGCAATTAAAGAAGCAATATTCGATGTAGTTTTAGTTTCCTGCGAATCGTAAATTGAAACATCAATTGGCAGTTTTAATGTTTTAGCAGAGTCTATTGCCATCATTGCTCCAGAATAAAAATCAAGTGTCATGTTTAAAAATTTATCTGTTTTTAAACGTGCCGCCATTCCGGTTGTGTCAGTTTGTAATTTTGCTAAATTAAAAGGAAGTAATAAAACTAATTTCTGGCGGTCATTTTGTCCTTTTTTCTTAGTTAATTCAACAATTTCAGGATCTGCCGAAACAGTTTCAGATTTTACCTTATCTATAATTTTAATACCGCCTCCTGTATTTTCTGCAGGTTTTTCAACTACTGCTGGTGTAGAAACAACTGCTCTTTCAGCTGGCTGAGATTGAGCCACGATTGGTGCCGGTGCTACATATCCCGCAGGAACTTTAAGAACCATTCCTTCTTTTACTCCTTCTGATAATGACGGATTTAAAGCAACTAGCTCATCTTGTGTTAAATGAAAAACTCTTCCTAAACTATAAAAAGTCTCTTTTGGTTTTACCTGATATTCCATATAAGAAACTGCTTTTTTAGATTCAGTTTTCTTAGGTTCTTCAGCTTTAGAAACCGGCGCCGCAGTTTCGGTTTTTGGAGCAGTTCCTTTTATAGTAACTCTGTATCCAACCGGCAAACTTGAAACAATTTCGGGATTTCTTTTCTCTAAATCTTCAACTGTTGTATTGTATTGTTTTGCAATCGAATACTTCGTTTCTTTTGCCTGAACCTCATGGTATACATATTTTTCAGGTCCTTTTTCTTTTGTTTTTTTCTCTGCCGCAACTGTATTTTTAGGAGCAGTGCCTTTTGCAGGAATCACAAGTTTCTGACCAATCTGAACCCCGTTCTTTTCAAGAATTGGATTTGCCGCTTTTAAGGCTTCATCAGAAATGCCATATTTTTTTTCAATGCTGTAAAAAGTTTCTTTTGGCTGTACTTCGTGAATAATTTCTTTAGAATTACCTATCGATTTTGCCTCAGCTGTTTCTTTTTTATCCGCATTTTTATTTGCCGCAGCCGGAATCAATAAAACGGTATTAGGCTTTACTCCGCTGCGTGCATCAGGATTTAATTCATAAATATCGTAAGGTGTGACTTTGAATTTTTGAGCAATCTGATTGATTGTTTCTCCGCTGGAAACAGTATATTTAATTACTTTTCCCTGCGAAAAAGCAGAACAGGTTATAAAAAATACAAAGAATAATAATGTCGAAAAATATTTCATAATAAAGCTTAAAACAATTTTAATTTCTAATTCAAAAACAAGATACTAATTTCCTGCATACAAGATTCGCGCCATTTGTTAATCTTTTTTATTACTATCGAAGATCAATTTCTAACTTCGTAATAACAATATTCTTATATAACTCATCTTCTTCCTTTTTCTTGCACTGATATAAAACTTCGTCCATATTTTGGAACTTATCAGCATATACATAATAAGAAAGGCTGTTTATATTAAAGAAAAAACCAGCGTTAAAGTTACCAGAATCAATAAGCTGCATAATTAACTTATCTCTTGGCACTGCGTCTGTAAATATACCTAAAACTAAGTAATAGCCGTTCGAAACTTCTTTAAGATTATCATAAACTTCGATCTTTATATTTTTTTCATTCTTTAAAGGATTCTCTTTCAGCTCGCGACGCATCTCTTCTAATGAAACTATTTTTGAAGTTTCCGCACCATTTGATTTCTTAACAGCTTCATCCTGGTATTTCTTTAATTTTACCAAAGCCAGTTTATCATCAAATTTTCGGGCTTCCATACTATAATAAGATGCTTTGCTGATATGACGTTTTACTTCAATTTGTTTTTGAGTGTCCAGCGAATCAATTTTAGAAATCAGCAGCTGATTTTTCGCATCACCCTGTTCCTGTTCGATTTTATAACGTTTAATTTCTTCTAAAGAAAGTCTCTGCTGAATTGAAGTAACATTATTATTTTTTTCGCTTTCGCGGATTTTCTTTTTGTATTCCTGATTTTCTTCTACGGCAATTTTCTCAACTTTATTCATTAATCCTGCATAAGCCTTACGGTTTTCAGCAAGTTCTTTTTTCAATTGAGAAGATAATTCGCTGGTTTTTCCGATGCTTTCATACGATTGCTTTTCTAAACGTTTCGATTCATCAACATTTAAAATATCCATTCGTTTTAATTCTTTCAAATCATTATTCATTGTATTTACCAATGAATCTAATTTGGCCATTAAAACATCCTGAACATTTTTATTGGCTTCTAAAACCAAACGCAGTTTTTCTACCGAGTTTTCTTTAGAACCATTCATATCATTCAGATTGACTTTTAAATCATTAATCTTTATGATTTTCTGGTTCATTTCTTTTTGAACAACCAATCTGTCTTTTAAATCTTCTATTTCAACCGTTTTAGCTTTTGTTTTCTCAACTACAACTTGTTTTTCGGCAAGGGCAAGCATTAATTCTTCGCTTTCGTTTGCTGGTTTTATTTCTTTTGTATTGATGGCTAATTTGTTTCCAACAATTAATCCATTTACAATTTCGGGATTTTGAGATTCTAACTGTTCTATTGAAATACCGTATTTTTTAGAAATCGAAAATTTAGTTTCTTTTGGTTCAACTACATGAAAAACTGTTTCCTGATTGATAACGCGGACTCTTCCGTCTAAGGTTTTTCTTTTATTCGGAATAGCGATTGTCTGCCCAATCTGCAATCCGTTAACCAAAATATCTTTGTTGAGATTTTCTAAATCCTGGACCGAAACATTGTATTGTCTGGCAATACTAAACAAAGATTCTTTTGCCACAACCTGATGTGTGATTTTTGATGAACCTGTTGTTTCAGTTTTAGAAAAATTTGAAGAATTTGGAATATTTAATTCCTGTCCCACTTGAAGTCCGTTTACCAAAATCGCCTGATTGGCATTTTGAATAGCTTCTACCGAAACATGGTATTGTTTTGATAAACCGTACAGCGTTTCTTTTTCTCCAACTATGTGGGTAATCTGCTGGTCTGAATTTGTTTTTTCTGAAGAATGAACGGGAATCTTAATAATTTGACTGTCTTTGATTCCGTTTTGCGATTCGGGGTTGAGTTTGTAAATCTCCTCTACAGAAACCTTGTATTTTTGGGCAATGAAATAAGCAGTTTCTCCTTTTTGAATTTTGTGCTCAATTATTGAATCTTGTGCAGTGATTTTGTTAAAAGACAAAATAAACACAAGAGAAATCGTTAAAAGTTCTCTCATAAATAGTAGGTTATAAAAAATTAAGGCCTTACAAATGTAAGACCTTAATTTTAAAATACGCTGCTATTCCCACTCAATTGTTGCAGGTGGTTTTGAACTAATATCGTAAACTACACGATTCACGCCTTTTACCTTATTGATAATATCATTTGATACTTTCATCAAGAAATCATACGGTAAGTGAACCCAGTCAGCAGTCATACCATCTGTTGATTCTACTGCTCTAAGCGCTACTACTTTTTCGTAAGTACGCTCATCACCCATAACTCCAACACTGTTTACAGGAAGCAAAATTGCTCCAGCCTGCCAAACTTTATCATATAATCCCCAAGATTTTAATCCTTCGATAAATACCGAATCAACATCTTGTAAAATCTGTACTTTCTCCGGCGTAATATCTCCAAGAATTCTAATTGATAATCCAGGCCCCGGGAAAGGATGTCTTCCTAACAATTCTGGATCTATTCCTAATGTAGCACCCACTCTACGAACTTCGTCTTTAAACAACATTCTAAGTGGTTCTACAATTTTTAATTTCATATAATCCGGCAATCCACCCACATTGTGGTGCGATTTAATTGTCGCAGATGGTCCTTTTACCGAAACAGACTCGATAACATCTGGGTAAATAGTTCCCTGTGCTAACCATTTTACGTCTTCTAACAAGTGCGATTCATCATCAAAAACTTCGATAAATACACGACCAATTGTTTTACGTTTTGTTTCTGGATCGCTGATTCCTGCTAATTCGCCAAGGAAACGATCTCCGGCATCTACACCTTTTACGTTTAATCCCATTCCTTTGTATTGATCTAATACATTTTGGAATTCGTTTTTACGCAAAAGTCCGTTATTAACGAAGATGCAATATAAATTTTGACCTATTGCTTTGTTTAATAAAACTGCTGCTACAGTAGAATCTACTCCTCCAGATAAACCAAGAACAACTTTATCGTTTCCTAATTTTTCTTTTAATTCTGCTACCATTTCGTCAACGAAAGCGTTTGGAGTAAAGTTTTGAGGAACTTCAGCAATTTTTACCAAGAAGTTTTCCAGCATTTTTTTACCATCTGTAGAATGGTAAACCTCTGGGTGATATTGAATAGCATAAGTAGTTTCGCCTTCAATTTTGTAAGCTGCGTATTCTACATCATGTGTGCTTGCTAATTTTACAGCATTTGTTGGAAGCGCTTTGATACTATCGCTGTGGCTCATCCAAACCTGGCTGTTTTCTGAAACTCCTTCGAAGAAAGTCTCGCCTTCTTTAATATAAGACAAGTTTGCTCTTCCGTATTCTCTTGTATTAGAAGCTGCCACTTCTCCACCGCTGAAATGAGCTAAATACTGTGCCCCGTAACAAACAGCAAGCAAAGGCATTTTACCTCTAATTTGTGATAAATCAGGATGCGGAGCATCTTCTCCTCTAACAGAGAAAGGGCTTCCTCCTAAAATTACGGCTTTATAACTTGATAAATCACTTGGAATGTGATTGTAAGGAAAAATTTCGCAGAATATATTTAATTCGCGAACTCTACGCGCAATAAGCTGAGTATATTGCGATCCGAAATCTAAAATAAGTACGTTGTGTTGCATGCGCAAAAATACTTTTTATATTCGAAATTGAAAAATTGGAACACTGAAAAAAAATATTTTTTTTCAGTGCAGGTTCTAAGATGCTATCCTGACATCTATATAGACAGATTTTTTCAACTTCAAAAAGAAAAACCTTAGCTGCTTAGAATCTTAGCAACTTAGTATCTTCGCAAAAAAAAATCCAAACAATCCAAAAATTCGTATCTGTAGAAAAACCTATTTAAATTAAACTATGAAATCAAAACTTATTGCCTTGACAGCTTGTTTATCAATCTTTTTTACTTCTTGTGATGCTGTTGATGATTTATTGACGTTTACTATATCGAATAACACTTCGATAAAAATTCAAAGCACATCACCAATTAATCTGCCGTCGGAAATAATCACTCCGGATGTTACTACTAATTCTTCTGCTGAATTTGAAAACAACAAAACCAAAGCTAATCTGGTAAAAGATGTACATATCAAATCGCTTAAGCTTTCTATTTCTGATCCTTCAGATAAAACTTTTACTTTTTTAAAATCGGTCCACATATACATATCCACTACTAATTCTGACGAAATAGAATTGGCTTATCTGGATAACATCAACTCATCAAGCAGCGAAATTGATTTGATTTGTACTGATGCAAGATTAGACCAGTACATTAAAGCTGACAGCTATAAAATTAGAACTAAGGTTACTCTTAAAGAAACTCTTACTAAAGATGTAACGGTTAAAGCTGATATGAAGTTTAAAGTTACTGCAGATCCTTTTTAATCTAAGGTTCTAAGGTGCTGAGATACTAAGATTCTAAGGTGCTAAGTTTTTTTAAGGATTTAGACACAATAAAAAAAGAGGTTCTAATTTTAGAACCTCTTTTTATTTATTATTATATCTTTTCCTTTCAAAGTAAAAACTCAGAAACTTAGATTCTTAGAAGCTAAAAAAATTACTCTTTCGTAACAACTACCGAAGCCTTAAATCCTGCTGCCAGATTATCCCAATAATCATTTGTTACTAACTGGCCTTTATCATCATAAATCTGAATTTCGGCTGTGTTTCCTCCCAGAGTACCAATATTTAAAGCCTCAAAATCTAATTTATTAAAACCTTCTGCAAGATTTATTTTTACCTGTTTAAAGTTGGCATCTAATAATATCTGGCTTGCGATCACCACTTCATTTGAAGAAACTTTGACCAAATCTCCGTCGATAGCACCAAAATCACGAAGTTTAACAATAAAATATTCTGATTTGGTTTTAAAATCACCCAGTGAAATATTCTTCTTGACCAATGTTCCTCTTCCCTCTCTTAAACCGGCATCTTTTAATGCTTTATTTAAATCTTTCTCCATTTTATCTACATACAAATCACCAGGATTAGCAAAATCATTTTGCTGATACATCGAAAATTTGCTTTTCTCCTCACCAATCTGAAATTGAGATTTTGGAGTTATAGTTGTATTATCAAAAACATTAGGTGTTTTTATTCCCGGAATATCGGCAGTTTCTGCCTGCGGATCTTTAACCTGCGGAAGCGGCGTTTTTTTCTTGGTGCTAAACTTTGGTGCAGGAATAGGTTTGTATTTTGTACCAAATTCTTGCGCTGAAACACTGACAGCGGCAAAAAATAATATGAAAAATAAAATATGCTTCATTGAAAAGAGATTATCGAATCGGCTTAAAAATTTTTTATCTGTAATAAAGTATAGCTTCACAAAAATAACATAAATAAGTTTGGCGCGACAACTTTAAGACTATTATAACAATATATTAGGCTAATTTTTGGAATCAAAAAACCTGCCAAAAAAATACCATGCTGTAAAATATTTAAAATTTTTAGAGTAATAAATTTCTCCTAAAATAGCCTTCACTACTTTGATAGTTAACAACTTATTATTAACTTCAATACCACATTTTATTTTATCTTAAATTTCAAAAAAGATGGATTATATCGACTATTATAAAACATTAGACGTTTCAAAATCAGCAACAGAAGCTGAGATTAAAAAAGCATATCGAAAACTGGCCAGAAAATATCATCCCGATTTGAATCCGAATGATAAAGAAGCCGAGAAAAAATTCAAGGAAATAAACGAAGCAAACGAAGTTTTAAGCAATCCCGAAAATCGTAAAAAATACGATAAATACGGAAAAGACTGGAAACATGCTGACGAATTTGAAAAAGCAGGTTACGATCCTAATCAGCAGCAATATTCAAGACAACAGAGCAGCGGTCAGGATTTTTCTGGTTTTGGCGGAGGAGATTTTTCAGGAAGTGATTTTTCAGATTTTTTTAATTCGATGTACGGTTCCGGCAGAAGCAGCCGAGGCCAGTCGAAATACAGAGGACAGGATTTTAATGCCGAACTGCAATTAGATCTTGCTTCTGCTTATACAACACACAAACAAAGTTTGACTGTAAATGGTAAAAATATCCGAATTACAATTCCGGCCGGAGTAGAAAACGGCCAGGTAATTAAAATTCCGGGTCATGGAGGCCCCGGAGCTAACGGAGGACCTAACGGCGATTTGTATATCACTTTTATAATCGAAAACAATTCTGATTTTAAGCGAGAAGGAAACAATTTATATTCTAATGTTGATTTAGACCTTTATACAGCTGTTTTAGGAGGCGAAATCAATATCAAAACTTTTGATGGAAAAGTAAAAATTAAAGTTCCTGCCGAAACTCAAACCGGAACAAAAGTCAAATTAAAAGGAAAAGGTTTTCCGATTTACAAAAAAGACAATCAGTTTGGGGATTTATATGTAACGTACAATTTGAAAATTCCAACCCAATTATCTCAAAAAGAAAAAGAATTGTTTGCTGAATTATCTAAACTAAGAAATCATGAGTAATAAAAACCTAATCCAAATAAAACAATTTTGTGTGTATCATGAAATTGAAAACACCTTTATAAAAGAACTTAACAGTTACGGTTTAGTAGAAATTATCATTGAAAAAGATGACGAATATTTACAGCCGGAACAACTGCCTGCGCTGGAAAAAATGATTCGAATGCATTATGATCTTAATATCAATTTAGAAGGTATTGATGCGATTTATCATTTGTTGAATAAAATTGAAACCCTACAGCAGCATCTTACCAATACACAAAATAAGCTTAGAATTTACGAGGAAAACCAAACCGATTAAAGCGTATTGAAATATCACAAAAAAACACGATTTTCAAAATGATTTCAAGTCTTTATAATTCTTTTTGCCAAGCTTATTTCATAAATTGCAGCGCATTAATTAACCTGAATTTGTTTTTAAAACCTCACAAAACAATTCGAAAAAACTCATAAAATGAAAAGAGAAAACATCTTAACAGGATCGCCGTGGGAAGACAAGATGGGATACTGCCGCGCTGTAAGAATTGGCAATATCATCGAAGTTTCGGGCACAGTAGCAATTGTTGACGGCGATAAAGTAAAAGCCGACGATGCTTATGCTCAGACTTATAATATAATTGAACGCGTTGAAAAAGTACTGCAAGACTTAAATGTTGGAATTAAAGACGTAATCAGAACACGCATTTTTACAACAAATGTTGATACTTTTGAGGAAGTTGCAAGAGCGCACTCTGCTTTTTTTAAAGATGTAAAACCAACAACAGGTTTTTATGAAATCAGTAAATTAGTTGCTCCTGAATATTTAGTTGAAATTGAATTTACAGCTGTAGTTCAGTAATTTTAGCAGTCACGAAATTCACGAATTCAAAAAAATCATTTTTGATCCATTTAATATGTGGCAAAAGAAAGATAATTCGTGAAAAATCGTGAAATTCGTGGCTGAAATAATTTTATTCTTTGAATGACTTCTCAAAACACTAAACAATTCCTTCTTTCTCTTCCAAAATGGATTCTTATCTGTGCTTTAATTGGTATTTTATCAGGATCTGCATCTGCTTTTTTTCTTGTTTCTTTAGAATGGGTAACACAGTTTAGAATTCAGCACGACTGGATTATCTGGCTTTTACCTTTTGGCGGATTACTGGTTGGTTTGAGTTATTATTACTGGGGAGAATCGGTTGTAAAAGGCAACAATTTATTACTTGAAGAATACGAAAAACCCAAAAAAGTCATTCCGTTTAAAATGGCACCTTTGGTCCTTTTAGGCACTTTACTTACTCATTTATTTGGAGGTTCTGCCGGACGCGAAGGTACAGCCGTACAAATGGGAGGCGCAATCGCAGATCAATTCACTAAAATTTTCAACTTAGATAATGCAGAACGCCGAATTCTTATTATTCTGGGTATCAGCGCAGGTTTTGCCTCTGTTTTTGGAACACCGTTAGCAGGCGCTGTTTTTGCTTTAGAAGTTTTATACTTCAGTAAAATCAATTTTAAAAGCATTTTACTTTCTTTTGTAGTTGCTTATGCTGCTTATTTTACGGTAGAATTCTGGAAAATAAAACACACCCATTACAGTATTCCGGTTGTTCCCGAACTTAATTTTGACACTATATTTTATACCCTATTAGTTGGACTTCTTTCAGGTTTTACTGCCTTATTATTTTCGAGAAGCACACATTTCTGGGGTTCACTTTTCTCTAAAAATATTAAATATCCGCCGCTTCGTCCTGTTATTGGCGGTGTCGTTTTAGCTGTTGCTATTGCTGGTTTAGGTTTTACTAAATTCTCAGGACTTGGTGTACCGGTTATTGTCGATTCATTTTCAAATCCAAGTGAATGGTATGATTTTCTGCTCAAAATTCTATTTACCGGATTCACTTTAGGAGCAGGCTTTAAAGGCGGAGAAGTAACACCTTTATTCTTTGTCGGCGCCACATTAGGAAGCGCATTATCAATATTTATCCCAATGCCTATTGCGCTTTTAGCCGGAGTTGGTTTCGTGTCTGTTTTTTCTGGTGCAACCCACACTCCTATTGCCTGTACTATTATGGGAATGGAATTATTTGGCATTCAGCCCGGAATTTTCATTGCTCTAGGATGTACAATAGCGTATTTTTCTTCAGGTTCTGTTGGTATTTACAAATCACAAATCGTTAAAGGTGCGAAGTATAAATTGTACCAAAGATTTCAGAAAAAAGAACTTCAAAATTTGTAAAATAAATTCCAAGTTTTAAATTTTAAATTCAAAAACAGAACTGATTACTGCGACTGTGACTGAAAACTAAAATTATTTTCAGCATTACATTAAAAAAATGTAAATTCGCACACTATGAAAATACAAGATATTCAGGCAATTCAATTATTGCTTGCTGCTCCAAAGAAAATCGTAATAATTCCACACAGAGGGCCAGACGGCGACGCTATGGGTTCTACTCTTGCATTATACCATTTTTTATTAAAAAACAATCATCAGGCAACAGTAATTGCTCCTAATGATTTTCCTGATTTTCTGGCTTGGCTTCCAGGTTCTGAAACGGTCAAAATATTTGAAAAAGACACTGAAAACTGCATCAAAATATTAGAAGAATCCGAATTAATTTTTACGCTTGATTTTAATGCTTTTCACCGAACAGGCGAAATGGAACATACGTTAGCCAGATTAACGGCTCCGTATATCATGATCGATCATCATGAAAAACCACATGATTATGCCCTTTACACATATTCTGACCCAACATACGGATCGACTTGTGAAATGGTTTACAACTTTATTACTTTCCTGAACAAAAAGGAAGATATTGATAAAAATATTGCAACCTGCATATATACTGGAATTTTAACTGATTCCGGATCTTTTCGCTTTCCGGGAACTACAGGAAACACACACCGAATTATTGCTGAACTAATTGACTTAGGAGTTGAGAATACTCAAATTCCAGTTTTGTTATACGATAACAGCTCATTCAGCCGTTTGCAGTTATTAGGCCGTGCTTTGCAAAACATGAAAATTTTTGAAGAGCATAAAACGTCTTACATGACTTTAACTCAGGAAGAGTTAGATTCTTTTAATTATGTAAAAGGCGATACCGAAGGAATTGTTAATTATGGTTTAAGCATACGCGGAATTGTTTTTACAGCTATCTTTATCGAAAATAGAGACGAAAAAATAATTAAAATTTCTTTCCGTTCTCAAGGAGGATTTGATGTTAACCAATTTGCAAGAGACCATTTTAAAGGAGGCGGACACATAAATGCAGCTGGCGGAAGATCTGAAGTTTCAATGGAAGAAACGGTTAAAAAATTCGAAGATTTAGTAACTAAACTAAAATTATAAAACCAATATGAACTACTTAAAAATCAGCATTTATTCACTGCTTTTTGCAGTTTTATTGGCGGGCTGTAAGCATCATGAAGAAGCGCGCAGGCCAATTTCAAGAGCTTCGGGGACTTTTATGAAAAAATCAGCCGACAGAAACAAAAAATTAGTAGCCAGCGAAGAAGATGTGATTAAAAAAATCATCAAAAGCAATCCGAAAGTAAAATATTACGCCACAAAAAAAGGATATTGGTTTAGTTATGATGAAAAAAATAACACCGAAACCACTGCACCACGAAAAGGAGACATCGCTTACTTTAATTTAGAAGTTAAAGATATTGAGGGTAAAGTAATTTATTCAGAAGCTGATCTTGGTCCACAGACTTATTATGTTGACAAACAAGACATCATGATGGGATTACGTGACGGGATTAAATACATGAAAAAAAATGAAACTGTTACTTTTCTTTTTCCATCACATATGGCTTATGGATATCATGGAGATAACAAAAAAATTGGTCCTAATCAGTCTTTGATTTGTACTGTTACCTTAAGAAACTTTGTTCCGGATCCGGCGCAAAACACTGTTGCTGCTCCAGCTGCACAAACTAAACCTGCAGCAGCAAAACCTGCTGTTTCAAAACCTGCCGCTCAAACTAAAAAAGATACATTAAACCCATAAAAAACGTTTTAAAAAATGAAGAAGATTTTTCTATTGTTATTAGCCGTTAGCTCGTTTTATTCATGCAAGAACGAACACAGTAATCTGCCAGATGGTTTATATGCTGATATCGAAACTAATAAAGGACATATTATTGTTGAATTAGATTATAAAAAAGCCCCAATAACTGTAGCTAATTTTGTAACGTTAGCCGAAGGTAAAAACGAATTTGTTACCAAAGATTATTTAAAAAGCAAACCTTTTTACAACGGATTAAAATTTCACAGAGTTATTGAAAATTTCATGATTCAATCTGGAGATCCGGAAGGAACAGGATCTGGAGATGCTGGATACAAATTTAAAGACGAATTTTCAGATTTAAAATTTGATAAAGCTGGTATTTTAGCCATGGCAAATAATGGTCCTGGAACAAACAGCAGCCAATTTTTTATTACACATGTTGATACTCCATGGCTAGACAACAAACACACTATATTTGGACATGTTGTTGATGAAAAAGGACAAGAAGTTGTAAATAAAGTGGTTCAGGGTGATACAATCGTTTCAGTAAGCATTATCAGAAATGGTGAAGCTGCTAAAAAATTTGATGCTGTAAAAGTATTTCACGACTATTTTGCAGATGCTGCCAAAGAAAAAAGCAAATTTGCAGGGGCTCAAAAAGAAAAAGTAGATTATTATGCTTCAATAAAACCAAAAGCAACAAAAACTTCAAGCGGTTTAGAATATGTTATTACTGAAAAAGGTTCTGGTAAAAAACCAGCAACGGGAGCTCAGGTTTATATTCATTATGCTGGTTTTCTTGAAGACGGAACTTTATTTGATTCAAGTATAGAAGATGTTAATAAAACATTTGGAAAATTTGACGCTGCCAGAGCCGAAGCAAAAGGTTATCAGCCAATTCCATTTCAGGCAGGACGCAAAGACGGTTTAATTCCTGGATTTATTGAGGGTATCGAAAAACTTTCTTTTGGAGACAAAGCAGTTCTTTTTATTCCATCTCATTTAGCTTATGGAGCAACTGGTGCAGGAGGAGTTATCCCGCCAAATGCAAATATTATTTTTGAAGTTCAATTATTAGAGAAACCATAATTACTACATAACTAGTAATTATTTATAGACTTAAATTCTAGATACGATGAAATTTAAATTTCTATTTTTATTTTGTCTGGCTGTACTAAACATTCAGGCACAAGCTAAAAAACCGGCAGCAAAAGCAGCTCCTGCAAAAACTGTTGCAGCAACAGATCCAAACGATGGTATTTTTGCTACAATCTCTACAACAAAAGGAGATATTGTTTTATCATTAGAATATGTAAAAGCTCCGGTAACAGTAGCAAACTTTATTACTTTGGCAGAAGGAACAAATCCTAATGTTAAGGCATCACTTAAAGGAAAACCATTTTATAACGGGTTAAAATTTCACAGAGTTATTAATGATTTCATGATTCAGGGAGGAGACCCAGACGGAAATGGTTCCGGAGGTCCAGGATTTTCTTTTAAAGATGAATTTGTAGACGATTTAAAATTCGAAAAAGGCGGTGTTTTAGCTATGGCTAATTCTGGTCCTGCAACAAACGGAAGCCAATTTTTTATTACACATAAAGATACTCCGTGGTTAAATGGAAAACATACCATTTTTGGACATGTAGTTTCTGGAATGGACAATGTAAATAAAATTGTTCAGGATGATGTTATGACAAAAATTGTTATTACACGCAAAGGTGCAGCAGCAAAGAAATTTGATGCTTTAAAAGTTTTAAGCGACGATGTAAAAAAAGAAGCTGCTAAAAAAGAGGAAGCTAAAAAAGTAGTAGCCGCAAAAGCAGCTTACTTTGCAGCAACAAAAGCTAAAGCAACTACAACACCATCAAACTTAAAATATGTAATTACTAAAAAAGGAACTGGCGTAAAAGGTGCAGAAGGTTCTACAATCTATTTCCATTATGCTGGGTATTTTGAAGATGGAACTCTTTTTGACAGCAGTATGGCCGAAGTTGCAAAAGCTTACGGAAAATACGACCCAAACAGAGATGCACAAGGAGGATATAAAGCTTTTCCTTTTACAGTTGGTAAAAAAGACGGTATGATTCCGGGATTTATTGAAGCTCTGGATATGATGACAGACGGAGAAAAAGCCATTTTCTTCCTGCCTTCTAATTTAGCTTATGGAGAAAAAGGTGCCGGGGGTGTAATTCCGCCAAATGCAACTTTGATTTTCGAAATCGAAACTTATCAAAATCAACCGGTAAAATAATTCTTTTACTTAAAATATATAAAAAGCCGTCAATTAAAAGTTGACGGCTTTTTTATTTCTTTATTCTGCTAAATCATCAAAGTAAAACCAAATATGACACTTTAAGCAGGCACAATGATAACGTTTGCGTATATTTTCTATTAATTCCTAAATAAAATAGCTTACCTTTGCCGGCTTGAATTTTTTAAAACAAACAATCAAAATGTCAAAAAATAACGTATTAAAAGGAGTAATTTTAGTCGCTTTAGGAGCTACAACTTACGGAATGTTAGCTACTTTCGTAAAAATGGCTTATACAGAAGGATATACTACAGCAGAGGTAACAACATCTCAATTTGTACTTGGAATTATCGGCGTTTTGATTATTAATATCTTTCAAAAATTAAAAAATAAAGATAAAGTAGTAAAAGCTACTCCAAAAAATATTTTCAGTTTAATGCTTGCCGGAACATCGTTAGGAATGACGAGTTTGTTTTATTATCTGGCAGTAAAATTTATTCCGGTTTCTATTGGAATCGTTTTATTAATGCAGACTGTTTGGATGGGAGTTTTACTGGAAATGATTTTAGAAAAAAAATTACCTTCAAAGCAAAAAGTGATTGCAGTTTTTATAGTTCTTTTTGGAACTGTTTTAGCTACAAATATTCTTAAAAATGATATTGTGCTTGACTGGAGAGGAATCGTCTGGGGTGTTTTAGCTGCAGCTTCTTTTACAACAACAATGTTTACTGCCAATCGTGTAGCAACCGAAATTTCACCAGCACAAAGAAGCTTATTTATGCTTTTAGGAGGTTCTATCATTGTATTTACATTTGGATTTATTACTCAGGTTACACCTTTCAATCTGGCAATTTTCTTAAAATGGGGAATTATTTTGTCTTTGTTTGGAACTATAATTCCTCCAATACTTATGAATTTAGGTTTCCCGTTAACCGGAATTGGAGTAGGAAGTATTGTTTCGGCTCTGGAACTGCCGGTCTCGGTTATGATGGCATTTGTTCTTTTGAACGAAAAAGTAATTCTTACGCAATGGATTGGAATTATTCTAATCATTCTTGCAATCATTATCATGAATATAAATTTCAAACGCAAAATTTAAGATTTTTTACGCCTTATTAAAAAAAACTGCCTTGTAATGTAATAAGTGTTAATTTTTCCATAATTTAGCCGTAAATAATTAACTATCATGAATTTACCCTGGCATTTATATTTAATGGCGATACTTTATATACTTGCCGGATTCAATCATTTTCGTAATCCCGGAATGTATATCAAAATCATTCCTCCTTTTTTTAAAAGCCCAAAATTAATAAATGCTGTAAGTGGTATTGCCGAAATTGTACTAGGCATCTTACTGATGTTTACCCTTACAACACAATATGCCGCATGGGGAATTATCGCGCTTTTAATCGCGATATTTCCTGCAAATCTTTATATGTTTCAGAATAAAAAAGCGAGTTTTAACTTGCCAAAATGGATTTTATTTGTACGTTTGCCCTTACAATTAGTTTTGATTATTTGGGCATTCCAATATACCCTTTAACAATCAAATCTATTAATCTAAAATTATTTTATCATGAAAAAATTATTTGCTGAGTTCTTCGGAACTTATTGGCTGGTTTTTGGAGGATGCGGAAGTGCAGTCTTTGCTGCCGGATATCCTACTCTGGGAATTGGGTTTGCTGGTGTTGCCTTGGCATTTGGTTTAACAGTTTTAACAATGGCTTATGCTGTTGGACACATCTCAGGCGGACATTTTAATCCAGCTGTTTCATTTGGTTTATGGGCTGGCGGACGATTTTCTGCCAAAGATCTTCTTCCCTATATTGCTGCCCAGTGTGTTGGTGCAATAGCAGCGGCAGGAACCTTATATACAATTGCATCTGGAAAAGCAGGGTTTGTTATTGATAATACTAAAGCCGGAGCTTTTGCTTCAAATGGTTTTGGTGCTTTTTCTCCAGATGGATATTCATTTCAGGCCGCTTTTATCGCAGAATTTGTATTGACTTTATTTTTCTTACTGGTAATTTTAGGCGCAACAGATAAGTTTGCAAACGGAAGATTTGCTGGTATAGCAATAGGTCTTGCCTTAACCTTAATTCACCTAATTAGTATCCCTATTACCAATACTTCTGTAAATCCTGCCAGATCATTATCTCAAGCCATATTTGTAGGCGGAACGCCTCTTACCCAGGTTTGGCTGTTTTGGGCAGCTCCAATTTTAGGCGCAATTACAGCCGGATTTATTTACAAATCATTATTACAAAATCATACACAAGATCATACAAACTAAAACAAAATTTGTTATATCATGAGTTTTTATATTTCTTACTTATTGGAGCAATTTCAGGATGGCTGGCGGGCCAAATTTGGAAAGGTGCAGGTTTCGGACTAATTGGTAATATAATTGTTGGAATAATTGGCGGTATATTTGGAGGATGGCTGGCAGGCAAACTTGGTATTGGCGGCGGCGGGCTTTTATGGCAGATTTTAGTTGCTGTAGGAGGCGCCTGGATATTATTGTTTATTATCAGTTTGATAAAAAAAGCATAAAAATACTTCACCAATTATAAAATTTTAAAGAGAAAATCAGATATATTTATATTAGGTTTTCTCTTTTTCTTTAGATAAAATCGAAAAGGAAAACTTCTTTCTAACTCAAATCTAATTGTTATGAACGAAATTATTTCTTACTTCAGCACTATTCCGTCTTCACACCGGAGCTTAATTTTAGTGGGCGGTATTACTATTTTTTGGTTAATTGAAAATACATTTCCGCTGTTTCAAATGCAATACAGAAAATGGCATCATGCCGGAATCAATATTTTCTTTACTATTACCACAATTATAGTAAATTTCATTCTGGCTTTTATTTTAATAAAAACGGCTGGCTGGACAACAGAAAATCATTTTGGAATTCTGCAATGGCTTCCTCAAATGCCAATTTGGCTCTATACCATTATAGGTTTGCTTTTATTGGATTTAATAGGTGCTTATTTAGTACATTTAATCGAACATAAAGTAAAGTTTTTATGGCGTTTTCATCTTATACACCATACCGATACCTGGATTGACACCACAACAGCAAATCGGCATCATCCCGGCGAAAGCGTAATACGTTTCGCTTTTACTACACTTGGCGTTTTAATTGTAGGAAGCCCTATGTGGATGGTTTTTCTTTATCAGTCACTTTCTGTGGTTGCCTCACAATTCAATCATGCTAATAGTTCCCTGCCACATAAATTAGATGTTTTTATGAGCTATTTTATTGTTTCTCCTAATATGCACAAAGTACATCATCATTATGTTTTACCTTATACAGACAGTAATTATGGTAATATTTTTTCGGTTTGGGACAGGCTTTTCGGCACATTTACCACTTTACCAAAAGATCAGTTAATTTATGGCGTAGATACGCACATGAAGCGTGAAGAAAACAACGAATTAAAAAATTTACTTCAAATTCCGTTTCAAAAATCCAGATCTGTTAAAAACACTAAAAATCAATAAAAAAAATTATAGTCCATCGAAACAACTAATTATTTTTTTTATTAATATTGATATATAAAATGAAAATCAATCTATTAATCATTAACCCTCTATTTTGAATTAATTTTCACGAGATGAAAAAGAGTAACCGCAAAGAGTTGAATTGGGAACAAACGGAAAAACTTGTTTCGTTAGCCTTAGAAGAAAGAAATCCATTTGAAATTATAAAAAAAGAATTTGGATTGGCAGAAAAAGAAGTTCTTGAAATCATGAAAAAGAAAATGCCTCTTGAAAAATTTGAGATGTGGAAAAAGAAGGCTATTGCGAATAAACCTAAACCAAAACCAATTAAAATTGATGATTTTGACGAAGATTTGGACGGAAAATATTATATAAAAAATAAATTTGACTAAGATTAAAACTCCTGATTTCGGGAGTTTTTTTTATATTTTTAAATTTATTGTAACTTTTAAACAATTTTTAAGTCCAATACACATAACTAAACATAAACAAATGAAAAAAATACTTTACACATTAGCTCTTGCCGTAACGCTTTGGAGCTGTAAAACAGGTAGCACTGCTGGAAAAAGCAATGTGGTAGATGTTAATATTAATTTAACTGATGTAAAAGATGATAAGGTTTTAGTAACGGTAACACCGCCAAAAATTAAAACAGATGAGATCGTTTACAGCATTCCAAAAACAGTCCCAGGAACGTATTCTACAGACAACTACGGAAAATATTCTGAAGATTTTAAAGCATTTGATGTTAAAGGAAATCCTTTAACTGTAAAAAGACTTGACGATAATTCATGGTCTATTTCAAATGCAAAAGCGCTGGCAAAAATTACCTATTTAGTTAATGATACTTTTGATACTGAAAAAGGAACCGGATTTGGTAATGATGATGTTTTCTCTCCAGCGGGAACAAATATCAATGCAGGTGTAAATTTCATGGTAAACACACATGGTTTTGTAGGTTATTTTAAAGACAATTTAGAAGTTCCTTACAAAGTGACCATTACACATCCTGAAACACTTTGGGGAGCAACTTCAATGACAGATGAAGATGCAAGTAAAACAAGCGATGTTTTTACAACACCTCGTTATGCGGTATTGGTAGAAAATCCAATTATTTATTCTAAACCAGATTATACAACGTTTAACGTTAACGGAATGGATATTTTAATTGCCGTTTATTCTCCAACTGGAAAATTTACTGCAGAAAGCATTACTCCGGAAATGAAAACAATGATGACGGCTCAGAAAAACTTTTTAGGAAAAGTAAACTCTACTAAAAAATATACCGTTTTACTTTACTTATCAAGCATGGCAAAAGACGATGCACATGGTTTTGGAGCTTTAGAACACCCAACAGCAACTACAGTAGTACTTCCTGAGACTATGCCAAAAGAAAAACTGGTAGAATCTATGAAAGATGTGGTTTCTCACGAATTCTTTCATATTGTAACTCCATTAACCATTCACTCAAAAGAAATTCAGTATTTTGATTATAACGCACCAAAAATGTCTGAACATTTATGGATGTATGAAGGTGTAACAGAATATTTTGCCAACCTTTTCCAAATTAATCAGGGATTAATTGATGAAGCTGAGTTCTACTCTCGTATTGCTGATAAAATTGAGCAGGCAAAAACTTTAGACGATACTATGTCATTTACTGTAATGAGTAAAAATGTATTAGAGCAGCCGTATAAAGATCAATACTTAAATGTATATCAAAAAGGTGCTTTAATAGGTATGTGTATTGATATTATCATTAGAGAAAAAAGCAATGGAGAAAGAGGAATTCTTGATTTAATGCATAAACTTTCTGAAGAATATGGCGTTAACAAACCATTTAATGATGATGAGCTTTTTGCTAAAATAACGTCTTTAACTTATCCTGAAGTGGGCGAATTCCTAAACAAATATGTAGCAGGAACTACACCAATTCCTTACGATTTTTATCTGGCTAAAGCAGGAGTAACAAAATCAAAAGAAAAAAAGGCAGGTCCAATTTTCTTAAAAGGTCAAACTCCATACATCACAATTGATAAACAAACAAAAGAAATTGCTGTTCGTTCTGATATTGAACCAAGTGCATTCTTTAAAAACCTTAACTTAAAAGGAGGTGATAAAATTTTAGCTGTAAACAACAAAGCATATTCTTTAGAAAATATTTATGATCTTATTACTGAAAGTGAAAACTGGAAAGAAAATGATCCTATTACTTTAAAAGTAAAACGCGGCGGTAAAGAAGAAACCATAAAAGGAACCGTTAAACTTCCGTTTGAAGAAACTGAAACTTTTAAAGCGACTGATGCTTCAAAAGACAAAATTAAAAATGCATGGTTAAAAGGATAATCTTTTTTAACCCATAAAAAAACCGACAAGTGATTGTCGGTTTTTTTTATGCTGGAACTTTGTTAAGGTTGTCAGGCTGAGCGAAGTCGAAGCCCTCGCAAGTTAAATCGCATTGGGTTGGGCTTCGACTTGGCTCAGCCTGACAAAAAATAGTTTATTTCTTCACAGGAAATTTCCAGTCAAATTCATCTTTATTGTTGATGATTGCTCCTATTTCAAATTTTACAACCTCATCAAATTCTGTTTGAAGAATAAACCAGTTGTCTTCATTGAAATAGTTTTCGAAAGTATCAAAAGTTTCCTGATTGTATTTTGTGATTCCTTTTGCAGCAAAATCTTTTTTAACATCGGCAATTTTTCTTCCAATTAATTTAAATCCGAAAACTTTCAGATCATTGCTCGAAGCCACAAGATAGCCTAATTTCAAATCTTCTTCTTCATAAAATGTCAATCTGATTTTGTGTGCATTGTATACAAAAATCACATTGTCATCCTCATCTTTATAGTTTTTATCAGGTTTTCCTAAAACAGCTGTAACATCGTTCTGCTTCATTCCGAAAAGCAGTTTATCAATTCCTGATTTTAAATTTATTTTCATATTTGATTGTCTTTATTGAAGTGCAAATTTCGGGAAGTTTTTTTGTTGTTCCGCCGCGAATTGCACAAATTTTCTCAAATTTTACTATTGCACTGTCTGACTGAACCTGGCAAACTTAGACCTGACAGGTTTTTAAAACCTGTCAGGTCTAGAACGAAGCTAATTTGAGTATTGTTTCTTATTGGGTTTTGAACTCATATAAAACGTAATTTTCCCGCCATTCATCACATCAGCATGTTTTAAAAATGGTATATCAAGCTGTTTCCCATTCAGCAAAACCTTACTTACGAACACATTTTTATCGGACTGGTTTACGGTTTCAACTTCAAATGTTTTTCCATTTTCTAAATTAAAAATACCTTTTTTTACCAGCGGACTTCCTAAAGCATATTCATCAGAACCCGGAGCAACAGGATAAAATCCTAAACTGCTGAAAATATACCAGGCGCTCATTTGTCCGAAATCGTCATTTCCTCCTAAACCATCTGCCCCATTTCTGTACATTTTTTTCAGGATCATTCTAATTTTGTCTTGCGATTTCCAAGGCGAATCAGTCCAGTTGTATAAATAAACAACATGATGCGAAGGTTCGTTTCCATGAACATAATTTCCAATAATTCCTTCTCTTGTAATATCTTCTGTATTTTCGAAATACTTATCTGGTAAATGCATATTGAAAAGTGAATCTAAACGAATTTTAAATTTCTCATTTCCTCCCATCATTTTAATCATATCAGCCGGATCCTGCGGTACATACAAACTGTAATTCCATGAGTTTCCTTCAATAAATCCCTGTCCGTGTGTATCAAGCGGATCAAATTCTTTTTTAAAAGTCCCGTCATTTAATTTAGGACGCATAAATCCGGTTTTCTCATCGTAAACGTTTTTATAATTTTTAGATCTTTCGATAAATTCGTTATAAACGTCTGTTTTGCCCAATTTCTTTGCTGCCTGTGCAATTGCCCAGTCGTCATAAGCATATTCTAAGGTTTTAGAAACAGATGAACCATTTTTATCTTCAGGAACATATCCTTTTTTCATATAATATTCTAATCCGTCATAATAAGGTACTTTTGCAGTATTAACACAAGCCTGAAGTGCTTTTTCGGCATCAAAACTAACATTACCTTTTACGATTGCATCTGCCACAACCGAAACCGAATGATACCCAATCATACACCAGTTTTCGTTAGCATAATGTGACCAAATTGGCAGCATTTTATGTACGCTTTGATCAGAATGTGCCAGCATTGAACTTACCATATCGGCATTTCGTTTAGGCTGTACAATATTGAAAAATGGATGTAATGCTCTATAAGTATCCCAAAGTGAATAACTGGTATAATTGGTAAAGCTTTCAGCTTTATGAACATTCATATCCAAACCTTTATAATTTCGGTCTAAATCCATGTATTCTGTCGGACCGAGAAAAGCATGATACATTGCGGTATAAAAGTTTACCAAATCTTCTTTTTGAATGGTTTCAACCTGAATTTTATTCAATTCTTTGTTCCATACTTCCTGACTTTGTTTTTTAACTTGTTCAAAATCCCAGTTTGGAATTTCTTTTTTCATGTTTTCTAAAGCTCCTGCAGAACTTACAGGCGATAAAGCCATTTTAATTTTAATTTTTTCTCCTTCATTGGTATCAAAATCAAAAAACAATTTCAGGTTTTGTCCTGCCATTTCAGGGAAATTTTTTGTTTGATCAAATCTTCCCCAAAAACCTCTGTAAACGCTTTTTTCCTGAGCAGCTTGTCCGTAACTTTTAATTGGTTTGTTGAAAGACATGGCAAAATAAACCGTTCTGGTTCTTGCCCAGCCGTTTGTTTGGCGATAACCTGTAATCAGAGTATCGTTTTCTACACGCACAAAAGTCCAAACATTCTTTTTATCGTAGTTGTAAATTCCTGAAGTTAAATCTAAAATGATATGTGCTTCATTAGATTTTGGAAATGTGTATTGATGCATTCCAACTCTGGTTGTGGCAGTAAGTTCTGCTTTAATATTGTGATCTTCCAGAAGAACGCTGTAATAAGCAGGTTCTGCTTTTTCTGTAGAATGAGAAAATGCTGATCGATATCCTGACAACGGTTTTGATGCTACACCAGGATTCAATTGCAGTTTTCCTGTGGTTGGCATAATTAGAAAATCTCCTAAATCGGAATGTCCCGTTCCGCTGAAATGAGTATGACTGAAACCTACAATCGTTTTATCTTCATACTGATAACCAGCACAGTATTTATAAACTTCACCATTGTATTTTCCGTTTAAACTATACGCAATTGTATCGGTTTCCGGACTTAACTGCACACTACCAAACGGAACTGTTGCACCAGGATACGTATGTCCCATTTTTGCTGTTCCAATCATTGGATCAACATATTGAATTAAATTTTTATTTTCTGTCTTTTTTTGCGCGTTACAGTTTACTGAAAAGGAAAATAGTAAAACTCCAATTATAAAACGAAAATTAGATTGCAGCAGAATATTCATGTGGTTTTATTAAGTTTTTTAAGTCTAGAAAATTACAATAAAATTAGTCCTTTTAAAAATTTAAATTTTAAACTAATTTACATTTGAATATCTTTGATTGTTCTAATAAATGCCCAAATGAAAAAAATAACGCTGTTTTTGTTTCTCTTATACTCTGTATTTACTTTTTCTCAAAAAACTGAAAGTTATAAACTCTCAAAAGAACAAATCGCTCAAAGAGAACTTAATGAGATTGCCGATTTTCCTATTTATCGAGCTTTTGAATACAGCGATAAAGGCGGCGTTACGAATTTGATTTTAACCGAAAATCAAAAAACCATTTCGAAAAAAGATACTTTGAATACTAAAATTCAGGCGATTTGTGTCATGAATGATCACGGTGGATTTTTAGAAAAATGGAGAATAAATGATCTGCTTGAAGATTATGAACCTAAAGAAACTAATATTTGGTTTTGGACGAAATACTGCAGTACCAAAGATCTTGACGGCGATGGTTATATTGATCCGCTAATTGTTTACGGAACAAAAACGGAATATGGAGAAATCAGGAGAGTAAAAATTATTACAATTTACAATAACAAAAAATATGTTATTCGTGCTGTCGAATGTGATTTGGACTATTGCAGAAGTTTTAAAAAAGATGCAAATTGGAATTCTTTACCACAAAAGATTAAATCAAATATCGATCAATTACTAATTAAATTAAGAAAAGAACAAAATTTGTTATTGAAAGACGGATAAGAATTAATTGTTAATGGTTAATTGTTAATTCTATAAAGTTTTTTTCTCTAGATTTTCTTTTACTTCGTTGAACCATTCGTTCTTTAGAATGCTTAAAACAATAGAATCACGACGGACATCACCGTTTGCAGTTGGCATGTGGCTTCTTAAAACGCCTTCTACTTTACAGCCAATGCTTTTCATTGCGGCAATGCTTCGTTCGTTATTATTATCGGCGCGGAATTCTACTCGTTCCATTCCAAGGGTTTCGAAAGCAAATTGAAGCAAAAGAAATTTACAATGTTTGTTTAGTCCGGTTCCTCTAAACGCAGATCCGTACCACGTATAGCCTAATTGTAAGGTTTTGAATTCAAGGTTGATATCGTAAAATCGTGTTGAACCAGCGTATTTTTGGGATTTTTTATCGAAAACTATAAACGGAAATTCTTTTTGGTTTTCTCTTGCCTTAACTGCCAATTGAATATAATGGATCAAATTTTCTTTTCCGTCAGCACCCACTAAGGAATATTTCCAGGTTTCTGGTTCGTTGATCGAAATTTCAAGTAAATTTTCTACGTCTGATTCTTGAAGTGAACGCAGTAAAACAGCATCGTCTTCTAAAATTATATTATCCAAAAAACTAAAATTTGATTTTGACATGGCTTATATTTTTTGAAAATCTTTAAGAAAACTTATTCACTCATTTCATCATAACGTTCCGGAACCTGCGGATCGTAAAGCGGACATTTAAATTCTTCCATGATATCTACTAATTTATTCATGGTTTTACCTTCTGTCCCATAGCAGTCAATTTTTATACTCTGCGGGGTTGTAATAACTTGAAACGCGCCTTTCCCTTTTGGATTTTTCCAGCTGTTATCGTCAACTCTTTCCCAATCTGAAAAGACAGAATTAATTCTGTTTACGATTACTTCAATTTGAAGTACTGCAAGACCTTCAACTTCTTGTTTTTCTACAAGCGCTTCATAAACTTCCTGATTGTTCAGGTAAATTTCGTCCAGATATTTCCAAAAAAGTAATTCGTACATAATATAATGTGTTAAAAAAACATAGAGATGCACAATTATGCATCTCTAAATTTAATAATTATTTTAAAAGTTTCAAAGTCTTTGCAACTCTGAACCTTTGAACCTTTGAACCTTTGAACCTTTGAACCTTTGAACCTTTGTAACTTTAAAAATTAATATTCGAATGTTCCGTACTCGCTGGTAATTGTAAGTTTTTTAGAATCTGAAGCTTCTACTCTACCTACGATTTGTGCATCAACATTGAATGATTTTGAAATTTCGATAATATCCTGTGCGATATTTTCCGGAACGTAAAGCTCCATTCTGTGACCGCAGTTAAAAACCTGATACATTTCCTTCCAATCTGTTTTTGATTGTTCCTGAATTAACTTGAACAATGGCGGCACCGGAAATAAATTGTCTTTTATAACGTGTAAGTCTTTTACGAAATGTAAAATTTTAGTCTGCGCACCACCGCTGCAATGCACCATTCCGTGAATGTCTTTTGGTGTGTATTTGTCTAAAATTTTCTTGATAATTGGTGCGTAAGTTCTTGTTGGTGAAAGTACCAGCTGACCTGCGTTTATTGGACTGTTTTCAACGGCATCGGTTAAATTTACCTGACCAGAATAAATTAATTCTTCCGGAACAGCAGCATCATAACTTTCAGGGTATTTTTTTGCTAAATATTTCCCGAAAACATCATGACGGGCAGAAGTTAATCCGTTACTACCCATTCCTCCGTTATATCCTTTTTCATAAGAAGCCTGACCAAAAGAAGCCAAACCAACAATTACATCTCCAGCTTTAATATTAGCATTGTCTACAACATCTGCACGTTTCATACGAGCGGTAACTGTTGAATCTACAATAATGGTACGAACAACATCTCCAACGTCAGCAGTTTCTCCTCCTGTTGAATGAATTGTTACGCCAAATGATTTTAATTCGTTTATTAATTCCTCTGTTCCTTTAATGATTGCTGAGATAACTTCAGCAGGAATTAAGTTTTTATTTCTTCCAATGGTTGAAGAAAGTAAAATATTATCTGTTGCGCCAACACATAATAAATCGTCAATATTCATGATTAAGGCATCCTGAGCAATTCCTTTCCAAACCGAAAGATCTCCGGTTTCTTTCCAGTACATATAAGCTAAAGATGATTTTGTACCCGCTCCGTCAGCATGCATAATTAAGCAGTGCTCATTGTCCTGAGTTAAATAATCTGGAACAATTTTACAGAATGCCTGCGGAAATAAACCTTTGTCAATATTTTTTATAGCGTTATGTACGTCTTCTTTTGATGCCGAAACACCTCTTTGTGCATATCTTTTGCTAGAATCTGAACTCATGAAAATTAGTTTGTGTTGATGTGCTGCAAAGATAATCCCTTTTTTTAAATTCTTCGATTGATTCGTCTGTATGATTCATAAAAAAATCGGCAGATTTTGAATACTGCCGATTTTCTCCGATTAAATTATGTTGGTTATTATGGAATTTTCTCTTTATTCCCAGTCCGGCATTGAAGTTCCGGAGAACAATACAACTCTGGAATTTGCAACTCCTATACTGGTTTTTAGAATATTTTTTGCCGAAATACCATCATTTGATGTATTGGTAAAAATTAATTCTGATTCGTTTGGAGCATATCGTACATCCAGATCGTTGGTTCCCGAAATTTTCTCGGTTACAATTTGATAAGACGATGATGTTACAAAACTATATTCAAAAATTCTGGTATCCAGCTGGCGGTAAGTCGAATTTTCAAAACCGGTTACATCTCTGGTGTAAATTAATTTTAATCCGGTAACAGAGAAATTTAAACCGCCAACTGCGCCTGGTTGTCCGGAAAGTATTGAAGCTGTTATCGTACCCGAAGTATCAATAACATACACCTCTGCATTATAACCATTGGCATCATTTACTTTTAATGCAATTTTAGTTCCGTCGGCACTCCAGTCGCATTCTGATATAAATTTGCCGTTTGGAGTTTGGAATATTTTGGTTAAACCACTTCCATCACTGTTAATTCTGTACAGTTTATCAAAACTCGGATAAATAAATTCACTTCCCGAAGCATTCCACGAATAACCTATATAATCTGAGTTGAAACCTGCAATTGGCACTGAACTGGTTACTTTTTTTATTCCTGTTCCATCAAAATTCATCGTGTAAATATCATTTTGCGAACCGTTTGTGGCTATAAAAGCGATTTTTTGCGCCTGATTATTTCTCCTCGGACGCCAGGAATTTTTATCAGTACTGGTTAACTGGTATTGTTTTCCGGCATCATCTGCGGCAAAAATTACATTGTTATCGCTTATCTTTTTTACAAACAAATAACGTGTTGTTGGAAATTGCAAAGTTGTAAAAGCGCTGATAGTACTTAAAACAGGTGTATTTACACCGTCATTAACCTCAACCTGCCAGTTATATTTTGTTCCGAATAAAAGATCTGTTAAGGTTAGTTTTTTCTCTTTTATATTTTCAAAAGTTTTTACATCACTGTTACTGTCATTTCTAAGCGTTACTTTAAAGGTCAGCACATCATTATTAGGATCTGTCGCAGTCCAGGTTAAATCCAGCGAAACAGCTTGTGCTGTACTGTTATCGATTGGACTGACTAATACCGGAACTGTTGGCGGTTTATTATTTGCCGTCGATTTACTGAGTTCAAAAACAATTTCAGATGTATTATTTGCTGTAATAGTTACGGCTTCAAATTTTGCAACATATCCGTCTTTTTGAGCCTGAAAAGAATATTCGCCCACTTTTACATTTGAAACTGTAAATTTTCCGCTTTCATCTGTAAATACGGTACTTGATGTTGGGCTGGATAATATTTTTACGTTTTCCATCGGCTCAAAAGTATCTGCCGAAACTACTTTTCCGGTAACGGTTCCAAACTCCGACTCTCCTATTTTTTCTTCACTGCACGAAACCAAAAACAATAAAAAAAGTACACTTGCTATTTTGTATAAATACTTCATTATTCCTTTTTTTTAAATTTAAATTTCATTTTATATTTCAGATTTGATCTCCTTACTTGTTCTTCTTTTTACCAAAATAATAAGTAAGTCCAAAACCAAACTTGTAATAATAATCGTCTCTGGTTCCGGCTTTTATATAATCGACATTATCACTAAAGTTGATGTTTTGTTCAGCAAATAATTTTAGTCCAATTTGGTCTGAAACCAAATATTCGAGTCCTGCTCCATACTGCAGTTTTCCGTATGTGTTTTCAAATTTCCGATTCATCGCAAGTCCGCCTCCTCCATATAAATACGGTGTTAATCGGTCTTTTGGAAGTAAAATCCATTCCAGATTAAGATCGTATGTTATATATCCTACATCGAGCAAATTTTTGTTGGCCAGATTTACAACATTTGTAGAAGCACTTATATTAAAGGAAGGTGTTAAAAAGAATTTTAGTGCACCGCGTCCAAAAGGCCTTAAAAGCGGATCACGATAATCTCCGTCCATTAAAGCAGCTCCTCCCGAAACTTCTATAGCATATTTGCCTCTTCTGTTTTCTAAAACTCTTCCATAAAGTCCTGTTACATCGGCAGTTTTATTTTCTTCATTATAAGCTTTTATCAAATTATCGACCTGCCATTTTGGTGCATCAGCTTCCCAAATATTATCCTGAAGTCCTTCTAAGACTAAAGATTCTACAGCTTTTTCTATGGCTTCGGTAACCGCCATGTGTACGGGCTCATTTGTTGTATAACCTGTTTCAACTTCTAAAAGTCTTTTAAAATTTACATATCGAAACAAACTTTCATCAATTGCCTGCGATAAAATGGTTTTCGAGATATAAACCGATTTTAAAATTTTTCCGTTTGATGTTGAAATCATCCTTAAATAAATGGTAACACGATCCTGACGGTATTTTACAGATGCTCCGGCACCAAAATATCTAGCACCAAAACCTCCGGTAATAATATTAGAATCATACGAAACAATACCGCCTTCAAGCAAAACTCCGGCATATAATAATGGGGTTAACTGTGGTTCGTTTGGATTGGCATTTTTTACATATTCCTGTCTTGTAGCACGAATAAGGTTTCGTTCCTGAAGCAGGTTTCCAATATTTTCACGTTCAATTGGGATAAACCATTTTGAATCTTCTAAAGCCTTTATTAAAATTGAAGTTGCTCCCTGGGTTACGGCTGTACTAAAACTGCTTCCGTTTTCCTGTGGTTTATATTGTCCTGTTTGGTCACGGAATTTATAAACCCCAACTACAACCTGCTCTTTTGGTTTTGGCAGGTCTTTTAATAAAGATGTCGCAGGAGTGCTTTCTCCCAAAATTGCTTTTTGTACTCCGGTCGGCTGATTGTAATAAGCACCGCAGCCCGCAAAAAGAAATGCGATCAGAATAAATAAGTAGTAATGTAATCTCATGTTATTGATTTGGGATGATTACCTGAGTTTGTTCGCCGGTATTGGTATCTAAAATATTAAGTGTGAGTCCATCTGCTGATGGATAAACGTCGACAGAATAACTTCCGAAGGTATAAGAACCTTCTTTAATACCGTCAGTGCCAAATTGCTGTTTATAAAGCGTACTCGAAATCTGACTTAGGAGCTGCGAATTTAAATTGGCTTTAAACCGTTCTAAGTCTGTTTGTTCTTTTGTTTCGGCTGTTTTATCCTTTTGTTTATTTTGAGCCTCGGCACTGCTCAAAAGCCATTGATAATTAAAAGTGTCTCCGCCAAATGCAGGATTTACAGGTTTATAAACTAAGGCCTGCGCATTTATAAATGGAGAAATAAGCAGGAATACTGCGAGGATGGTTATAAATTTCATGTCGTTAATAATAAAATTAATACTGAGTGAAATATTTGCGCTCTTTTTCTTTTTCTTTCAAATAAGTGAAGGTTGCATTTACAGATTCTTCTGCAACAGCGTCTAAGAATTCGTCGTCTGGTCTGGCCAGAAACTCGTATATAACTTCGTTATCTATAGAAACGGTTATAGCAGTGTTTCTCGCAAAACTATATTCTTCACCTATTGTGACTATTTTATCAGCGTTGATTCCAATATCATTGTACTTGTAATAATACCTGTCATAAAAATCTTTTCCCATTTTGGTTTTGGTATCATCTGTAATAATTCCCCGTAAAACAAATCCGTCAGCAGGAAGAATTATTGGATCTTCTTTTTTTTTTCTTCACCCAAAACCACGCGGTCTTTCGCAATTATCTGCTTGTTTTCGTCATAAAACAAAAGCAGTACAATTACTTCATCATCTTCAAGAAGATTGATTTGAGAGGTTGACAGTTTTTGTATTTCATTTGGCTGCAGGGTAAATATTCCAACCTGGTCATTATTTGACTGATTATTACTTTTATTATTATTTTTTATAACAGACAACCTGTATGCCGCACTTCTCATAACATCGGTGAGATTCTCGGCTGTACCAGTAATTTTTACATTTCCTTCAATATTTTCTACTTCAATTTTAGCTTTTATTTTATCCTGCGGCACTTGTCCGAAGAAAGCCATAGTAGTATAAAAAAGGATTAAGGTTATAGTATGTCTGTTTAAAAAACGCATGTTTCAATTTATTTATTAATAAGAATTATTGAAGCTCCATTTCCTGTTTGTGTAATTTTCATGTTTTTTGAAAGGGAATTGGTTCCAATATTTTGAATGTTTTGATTATCGCCTTTTTGAATCATTTCCATATTTACATTATAATTTGTGTTTAATGTAAAATCAGAAATTTTATTATTGTTTCCTTTTTGAACCACATTTTGTGTAATCGTTTTGGCTTTTTTATCCAAAAGCAATTCGTTTACATTTCCTTTTTGGTCAACAGAAACTTTGGTTTCATTTGATTGTAAATTGGCTTTTACTTTGTTTAAATCTCCAATCTGCTGAATTTGAACCCCACGCTGGATTTTTGAATTTAGCTCATTTTGTTCCTTTTTATCTAAAACCGAAACCACGCTCATTGCGGTTTCTTTTGAATTAAAAAGTGAGGAACTGTAATGGCTGAATTGTGAATTGTCTTCTTTATTATTCTGGCCGTAAAAGGCAGGACAGTAAAGAATTAATAACAGTACAGAGAGAATGAAAGTTTTCATCTTGATACATTTAAAATTAAAAAATGTGATAGTCGTTCTACGACTATCACATTTATATTTTAACCCTTAGTTGCTTTGAGTAACAGTGATCACGTTCATGTTTCCTTTAGAGAAAGCAATACTGCTGTGTGCTGCACCAGTTTGAGTTACAGTTGCTGTATTTTTGTTTCCAATCTGTAATGTGTTTTCAGTTAACTTAGTACCGTTTTGTACAGATGTAGCTTGGTTTTCATCACCATATTGATAGTGGTTTGAAACATTTTTGTTTGATGCAGTAGTACCGCTAGGAGAAGTTTGTGTCTGCCATGATTTATTAGAAACACCACCTTGACTGGCATAAGCTACGTTATTATCTCCTTTTTGAGTTTGAGTAGCCTCATTTTTGCTGTGAGGACCAACCGGAACAGCTACACCATTAACATGTCCAATTTGAGCAGCTGTAAAAGGAGCTCCCGTTGGTTTTTCGTTACCAGTAGTACCTTGATCTACAGTTGCAGTGTTGTTGTTACCAGTTTGTGTCTGCCAGGCTTTGTCAAATCCACCAGTTGAGCTTGGTGCATTAACAATTTGATCTTGCCAGATTGTAGCAGAGTTGCTGTTTCCTTTTTGAGTTTGATAAGCTTGGTTGTCATGGTTGCTTTGAGAAATAAATGCACCATTGCTGTTACCGTCTTGTTTTACATCAGCTTTATTGTTTACTGCATTGTAAGTTGCCGGTTGAATTCCCTGATAAACTTCTGATTTGTTTGAATCTCCTAACTGGTCAATTTTAGAATCATTTGTTTGTCCGTTTTGATTCACAATACCGGTGTCAGAATTTCCGATCTGGTTCACTGATGAAGTGTTACCCTGAGCGATTGCCGCTACTCCCACAAACAGCATCGCTGAGATGCTTAAAATTACTTTTTTCATAATAAATATATTTAATTGGTTATTAATACAACTTATTATGCAGGTTTTGATTTGGGGGAAAGTCTGGGGGCTTTACATCTTCATTTGAAAACAAAAATTGAATCTTTATTTCCTTTTCTCTTGACCAAAATTAGAAAACTTATTGATAAACAATTCATGTAGAATTAGCTATTTTCCAATTACTTAACTTCTTTTCGATGAAATGTAAAACTATCTCGATGAACTACTAAAACGATGAAAAATTTAAGTAGGAAATTACTTTATTATTACAATTTATTTACATTTAAGGGTTAACATTTATTAAAATGAGTATCAATTAGACCAATTTTTCATTTTATCATAAAAAAAACCTGTCTTTATCGAGACAGGTTTTTAACATTTCTAAGTACATAAACTTATTTCGTGAACAGTAATTCTCTATATTTTGTTAGTGTCCAGCTTTCGTCATCAACTAATAATTCTAATTTATCGCAGTGATTACGAATTTCATCAAAATAAGGTTTTACTTTATTGCAATATGCTTCGGCCATTTTTTGAGCATCAGTCAATTGGTTTGCTTTTTTTCTTTCATTAGTCATTGCCAATACTTTAGAATTGATTCCTTCAATATGACCTGAAATTTCTTTAATTAAAGTAATCTGCTCTTTTGCAATGGTTTCAAATTCTTTTCCAAAGATTTCTTTTAGACCTTTTACATTTTCAATCAAAGTATTCTGATAACGAATTGCTGTTGGAATTACATGATTTCTGGCAATATCTCCTAAAACTCTGCCTTCAATCTGGATTTTCTTTGTGTATTCTTCCAATTCAATTTCGTAACGGGCTTCGGCTTCAACGTGGTTAAAAATTCCAAGTTCAGCAAATAACTCCAAAGCTTGTTTTGAAACTTTAGCCTTAATAGCTTCCGGAGTAGTTTTAAAGTTGCTTAAACCTCTTTTTGCTGCTTCTTTTTCCCAAGCTTCGCTGTAACCGTCTCCTTCAAAAAGGATTTTTTTAGATTGTTTGATGTATTCTCTTAAAACATTAAAAATAGCATCGTCCTTTTTCATGTCTTTCGACTCGATTAGGTTCTCTACTTCATTTTTAAAGTCTATTAATTGTTTTGCTACAATCGCATTTAAAGTGGTCATTGCGTTTGAACAGTTTGAATTTGAACCTACAGCTCTAAACTCAAATTTATTTCCTGTAAAAGCAAAAGGCGAAGTTCTGTTACGATCTGTATTGTCTAATAATACGTCTGGAATTTTCCCAACAACGTTTAATTTAAGATCTGTTTTTTCTTCCGGAGAAAGTTTTCCTGTTGTTACACTTTCTAATTCAGATAAAACTTTCGTCAATTGAGCTCCAATAAACACAGACATAATTGCCGGAGGCGCTTCGTTTGCTCCTAACCTGTGGTCATTGCTTGCCGTTGCGATAGAAGCTCTTAATAAAGTTTCGTTGTCGTTTACGGCTTTTATAGTATTTATAAAGAAAGTCAAAAACTGTAAATTGCTCATTGGCGTTTTGCTCGGACTCAATAAATTAACTCCTGTATCTGTTGCCAATGACCAGTTATTGTGTTTTCCAGAACCGTTTACTCCTTTAAATGGTTTTTCGTGAAATAATACTTTAAAATCGTGACGTTCTGCTACTCTCTGCATTACATCCATTAATAAAGAGTTATGATCTACAGCAAGATTGGTTTCTTCAAAAATTGGTGCTAACTCAAACTGATTTGGCGCAACCTCATTATGACGCGTTTTTACCGGAATTCCCAATAACATACATTCCTGCTCTAAATCTCTCATATAAGTAAGCGCGCGGGTTGGGATAGATCCAAAATAGTGATCGTCTAACTGCTGTCCTTTTGCAGAAGTATGACCTAATAAGGTTCTTCCAGTCATCATTAAGTCCGGACGCGAATTTGCCAACGCTTTGTCGATAAGGAAATATTCCTGCTCCCATCCTAAAGTTGCCGTTACTTTTTTTACGTTTTTGTCAAAATATTTACAAACTTCTGTTGCAGCTTCGTCAATTGCAGATAATGCTCTTAATAAAGGTATTTTATTATCTAAAGCTTCACCTGTATAAGCAATGAATACAGTTGGAATACATAAAGTTGTACCATATATAAAAGCAGGCGAAGTTGGATCCCAGGCTGTATAACCTCTTGCTTCAAATGTATTTCTAATTCCACCATTTGGGAAACTTGATGCATCTGGTTCCTGCTGTACTAATTGTGCACCGCCAAATTTTTCCACAGACTCATTGCCGTCATAAGACGTTTCAAAAAAAGCATCATGTTTTTCTGCTGTTGTTCCAGTAAGCGGCTGAAACCAGTGTGTATAATGTGTAACGCCTTTTGATAATGCCCATTCTTTCATTCCCATGGCGATATAATCTGCCAGTTTTCGTTCTATCTTCGTTCCATGTTGAATGGCATCTCTTACTCCTTTTAAAGCATCAGAAGTTAAATACTGCTTCATTGCTTTTTCATTAAACACATTTGAACCAAAAAGATTAGATTTTCTATCAATTTCTTCAAAATGCACCGGCTTTCTGGTAGAAGCTTCTTTTAGCGCTTGGAAACGTAATGTTGACATGTCTATAATTTTAAAAATTCGTAATAATTTTCATTGAAAAATGATCGACAAATATAAACAATAAATAACCCTGTTTTAAACTTAAATTCGAGATTTTTATACGAGGATTTTTCAACAGATGAAGCTTTTTTTAAAGAATAATAAAGATGATGTAAAGAAATATAACAAAAAACCTCAATATTATTCATTAAATAAACATTTTTTCATAATTTCTTAACCCTAAAATTCAAAAACAACACCATATTTTTACGAATTTATTTTTTTATAGTGTTAAAAATTACTTTTTTTAAAATATACCCCTATCAAAATTGCGCTTCTCAAAAAAATAGTACTTCGTAAAACAAAATAGCCCCCTAATTTTTAGGACTAAAAAAATAAATCTATATTTGACCCAGCGAAAAAACAAAAAAAATAAATTTATATTATTATGGCTAAAATTAAGTTAGAGTACATTTGGTTAGACGGATATGAACCAACTCAAAATCTTAGAAGTAAAACTAAAGTTGAAGAGCACGAAAATTTCAAAGGAACATTAGAAGAACTTGGAAATTGGTCATTTGACGGTTCGTCAACAAAACAAGCTGAAGGTGGATCTTCTGACTGTTTATTAGTTCCAGTTGCAATCTATCCAGATCCAACTCGTATTAACGGATGGTTAGTAATGTCTGAAGTTATGTATGCTGATGGAACTCCGCACCCATCTAACGGAAGAGCCACAATTGATGATGATAATGATGATTTTTGGTTTGGTTTCGAACAAGAGTATTTCATCATGGATACTAAAACACAGCTTCCACTTGGTTTCCCAGTTGGAGGATACCCTGCTCCACAAGGGATGTACTACTGTTCAGTAGGTGGAAAAAACACTCACGGTAGAAAATTAGTTGAAGAACACGCTGATTTATGTATCGCTGCAGGAATCAACTTTGAAGGAATCAACCAAGAGGTTGCCTGCGGACAATGGGAATTCCAATTATTCGCTAAAGGAGCTAAAAAAGCGGGAGACGAAATCTGGGTTGCTCGTTACTTATTAGACCGTTTAACTGAGAAATATGGTTACTATATTGAATATCACCCAAAACCTCTAGGAGATACAGACTGGAATGGTTCTGGAATGCACGCTAACTTCTCTAACGAAGTATTAAGAACATGTGGAGACCAGGCTACTTACGAAAGAATTTGTGAAGCTTTCCGTCCTGTTACTGCTGAGCACATCGCAGTTTACGGAGCTTACAATGACCAACGTTTAACTGGTAAACACGAAACTGCTTCTATCCACGATTTCTCTTATGGAGTTTCAGACAGAGGATGTTCTATCAGAATTCCTTTAATGACTGTTCAAAAAGGATGGAAAGGATGGCTAGAAGACAGAAGACCAGCTTCAAACGGAGACCCTTACAAAATTGCTGCAAGAATTATCAAAACTGTTAAATCAGCTCTATAATTCAAAGCTTACAATATATTCTAAAAATGCCGGCATTACTGCTGGCATTTTTTATGCATTAAACCCTGCGGGTTTTAAAAACATTTTGAATTTTACATACACAAAAACCTCATAACTCTGTAATAATTAACATTTTACAAATAACAAATATTCCTTAATTTTAGGACTAAATTTAATTTTTAAGTTAAACATCAAAACTTATCTTTGTAAATCATTTAAAAAAATCAACATGATAGTCTGGACTCTCTTTTTGCTAGCCGTAGTTTTTATTCTTGCTTTAGATTTAGGTGTATTTAACAAAACACCGCATATTATAAGCACCAAAGAAGCCAGCAAATGGACCTTAATTTGGGTTACTTTATCCTTTCTTTTTTCAGGAGTAATTTATTGGCTTTACACCACAGATTATATTGAAAATCCTGACGCTTTAAAACCTGCAGTAGCTTCAATGAAGTTTATTACCGGTTATTTAATCGAGTTATCCTTAAGTGTCGATAACATTTTTGTAATTGCCATTATTTTTACATCGTTTAAAATTCCGCAAAAGTACCAGCACCGTGTTTTATTCTGGGGAATTCTGGGCGCAATTGTATTCCGCGGATTAATGATTTTCTTCGGAGTAATGCTTATTAATAAGTTTGCGTGGACTACTTATATCTTTGGAATCTTCTTAATATTTACAGCCGTAAAAATGTTATTTTCCGGCGAAGAAGAAGACTTTCACCCAAAAGACTCTTTTGTTTACAAAGCTTTAGGAAAAATTATTCCTATTACATCAGAAATGGATGGTGAGAAATTTTTCATTTTAACCGAAAAAGGAAAAAAAGCCGCTACCCCGCTTTTCGTAGCTTTGATTGTAATTGAAGTAATGGACGTTTTATTTGCTGTAGACAGCGTTCCTGCAATTCTTGCTATTACTAAAGATCCGTTTTTAGTATTCAGTTCTAATATTTTTGCTATTCTTGGATTGCGTTCTATGTATTTCTTCCTGGCAAATATGCTGGCAAAATTCAGTTATTTAGAATACAGTTTAGTTGCTATTTTAGCTTTTGTTGGTTTAAAAATGCTTTTACACGATTGGATACACGTTCCAGAATGGGCATCTTTAGGATTTATTGCACTTTCACTTTTAGTAGGAATCCTGGTTTCGCTTAAATTCGGAAAAGAAAAAGTATTAACTGATTCTGATTTAGATCAGCATTAATAGTTCTAATATATTAGGTATAAAAAAAAGGAAATCGTAAGATTTCCTTTTTTTTATTAATTCATTTCTGAATTAGTTTAATTGCTTAACATTGCTATCATCAATGTTATATTTTTTAATTACAGCATTATAATCTGAATAATCAGCTTTTGCTTTTTTTGCATTTAACCCGTCATCTCCAGGAATAATAACAACTCTAAATGTTTTTCCAAGTCTAAAACTACTTGGCAACTGAGATAAATCACTCAAACTTCCATCAATAAAAACTGTAACTCTATTTTTAGAAAAGTTAAAATTATACTGAGCAGTTTCTAAACCATCATTAAAGTAATATATCTGAGGTAACAATGCCCAGCTGTCTACTGCATTTGGAGCACTAACTAACTCATACACCAAAACATTATCTCCAGACAACATGCCTGATGGTGTACTGGTAACAGCAAAATCTGGTCCAGCAAAATTAACATTATTCATTTCATAAACATAAGGAAGCAAAACTCCTCCATCTTGTCCCGGAGGCCCTTCCGGCCCTTCACAGCTTGTAAATGCAATTAACCCAACAACTGCGAATAGTGTAAGTATCTTTTTCATAATATTATCTTTTTTAAGGTTTGTACTATAAAGGTATTCCAAAAATCAAACCAAAAAAAATCTTAAGGTTTAAAAATTCGATATTTTTTACCTATTTCTTAGTAACTACTTGATTTTTAAGCAAAATTTTATTGAAGAACAAAACGTGATATGGCAGTGAATTTTCCCAGTAGTCCCAAGTATGCGCACCCGGACGTTCAGTATAATCATGTTCTACTTTATTATATACTAATCGGCGGTGTAATTCTCTGTTTGGTTCTATCAGGAAATCGTCTACACCGCAATCTATAACTAAAGGCAGTTTGTTTGCTTTTATTTTATCGAGCATTCCCATAACAGCGTGCTGTGCGTACATTTCAGAACTATCACTTTTATCTCCAAAAACCGGCTGCATTAATTTTACAACCTGAGCCGATGATTCACGATTAAGCATTGTACCCATATCTACTGCACCGCTCATACTTCCTGCCGCGCAAAATAAATCAGGATGTCTTGTCGAAAGATACAAAGCACCATGTCCTCCCATTGACAGACCTGTAATTACTCTTCCGTTTCTATTACTTATTGTTCGGTAGGTTTTATCTACTTTTTGAATTACTTCCTGTGTAATAAAAGTTTCAAACTGACTCTCTTTGTTTACCGGACTATCCAGATAAAAACTAAAGGTCTCGCCTTCTGGCATTACAATAATAAGATTGTATTGATCTGATAAATTTTGAACGAGTTTTTTGTTGGGCGTATTTTTCAGCCAATCACTAAAGTGTCCGTATGCCCCGTGAAGCAAATACATTACCGGAAAAGCGGTTTTACCTTTAGAATAAGAATTTGGCAAAACAACTGCAGCTTTGTAAGTTTTACTCATGGCTGCACTTGCAATTTGCAAAGTGTCTACTTTTGCTGCGTATGACATTGACGAAAGACACAGAAAAACGGCGAATAGTAAAATTTTAAGGTTTTTCATTTTTGATAGTTTTTTTTCGATTAAAGGAATGTAAATATACTTTTTTCCGAATAACTATATGAAAAATCTCACTGATTTTCTAAGAACAAAGCCTCTCAATTTTTTGCAACAGATTATACAGATTGAAATGATTTTTCTTTTACTTCAAAAAAAAGCCTCGAATTCAAGAATTAAACTCATGAATTCGAGGCTTTTAAATTTTAACCTTCACAAATATTAACTAATTATAATTTTGTGTTCGTGGCGGTATTGCGATGCGCTTTTTCCTGTATATTGTTTAAACGATTTACTAAAGTGGCTGAAATTATTAAAACCGCTTTCGTAGCAAACCTCGTTAATACTTATTGGTTTTTCGGCCAAAAGTTTTGAAGCATGTACCAAACGGTATTCGTTTACAAATTCAGTAAATGTTTTATTAGATATTTTTTTAAAATAACGACAAAACGAAGGAGTTGTCATACTTACCAGACTCGAAACTTCGTCGATAGCGATAGACTGCTGAAAATTATCTTTTACATAATTAAAAACAACATTCATACGATCATTATCCTGAGTTTGAAGCTCCATTGCAAAACCATCTGCATTGAGCATTGTATATTCTTCAGACGAATCTAACTCATCCAAAATACTTAAAAGTGTAAGCAGACGTTCGAACGGAAGCTGATGCTCCATCATTTCTATTTTCTTTCCAATTTGTTTTTTTGTTTCGCCTCCAAAAGCAATTCCGCCTTTTGACTGACTCAAAACATTTTGAATCTTTCTCATTTCCGGTACTCCAAAAAAGCCATTCCCCAAAAACTCAGGTTTAATATGAATAACCGTTTCGTTTACGTTTCCCGTTTGTTCATTCGTAAAACCGCAGTGCGGCAAATTAGAGCCTATCAAGATCAAACTACCATTTGTGTAATAGGAAACATGGCTTCCTATTTGTCTTTTTCCTGCCCCGCCGTTTATATAAACCAACTCAATCTCAGGATGATAATGCCATAAATGAGCTTTGCTATTGGTCTTTTCGGCGTGTTTCGTGTAGGTAAAAGAACTTCCATATGAGTTAGTTATCACTTCAAGAGCTGGGGCAATTGTTTTCATGATAAAATCCTTTTAAAAAATAATAGCAAATTTAACAAAAATACCTAATATAATTTAAAAATTAACCTACAACGGTTTCGCAAATGAGAATTTTTCATCAAAATAAGCAAAAAGACAAACTTTAATCAATCGCAAAATGCCCGTTTTTTAAACGACCAATATTTTTTTTCCTGATTTTTTTAATATATCGTATTAAATCGACCATTTTTATAGACATTTATTATTTCTGTAAGAATATTAGAAGTTTTTAAAAAACTTAACATTTAAAAATATTTGAAAAATAATAGCTGAATTAACAAAAACACCTAAAAAAAATCAAATTTTAACCTATAACGGTTTCGTAAATGAGAATATAGCACATAAATTGGAAAATAGAGTTGATATAAAAACAATACAGTCATAGTAATTTTACATCAGAGAATTAGAGATATAATTTTAAAAACAAATACTATGAAAAAGATTGTAAAATTAAGTTTAGTATGTGCGGTGCTTTTATCAGGTTTCAGTACTTATGCGATTGATGGAAATGAGGACTTTAATCTTCATGTATTAAAAAACGGAAAAAATATCACTTTTGGTCTTAATCAAGTACAAAGAGCAAAATTGGCTATATACGATAAAGAAGGTACATTATTCTATTCTGAAATTGCTTCAGGTAAAGATGGAATTTTAAGAACTTTCAACTTACAGGATTTTCCTGATGGAGTTTACTTTTTAGAAGTTGAAGACAATGCTAAAAAAGTAAGATACGAAATCAACGTAAATAATGAAGTTACAACTTTATCTTCAAAAGCAATATCATCAGTTTACAAAACAACTGAAAAAAATACAAGCGTAGCAGTACGCTAAACAAGTTATACTTCTCATAAGTATAAAACTAAGGTTAGATAGTTAGTAAAGTTAAAAACGTAAGTTTTAAAACAGCTCTTTGTGGTTATTGGGCTGTTTTTTTTTGCTCTAAACTTTTCTGAATTTTAGATTTTTTGCAGATATCTATAATTCTCATTGTTTTTCAAATACAAAAACTACATTCTTATTATATGTGTTCCACCGGTTGAAACCGCTGGCTATATTTCTTTTGACTGCGCTAATATTGAAAATAACACACTCCTCATTTAAATAAATCCAATTTCAAATACTCCCTGTGTTTTTTTTTACCACAGAGACAAAGATTAGGATACTGATTGTGATTTATATTACGTTTCCGGCAATTGAAACCTCGGCTTTATTTCTTGTTTCAGATTTTAAAAACTTAGAATCTTAGAAACTTAGATCCTCAGAACCTTTATCTAAAAACCTTGAAAAATAACAACTGAATTAACGAAAACGATAAAGATAATTCAAATTTTAACCTATAACGGTTTCGTAAATGAGAATACAGCATAGAAATTGGAAAATAGAGTTGATAAAAAACACATACATCTAAAGTAATTTTACATCAGAGAATTAGAGATAAAAACATTAAAATAAAATAGTATGAAAAAGAATTTAAAATTGAGTTTAGTATGTGCTGTACTTTTATCAGGATTAAGTACTTATGCAATAGACGGAGGTAACGTTTTTAATATGCACGTTATGAAAGCAAATGGTAAAATGATCACTTTTGCTTTAAACCAGGTTCAAAAAGCAAGCATTAGCATATATGACAAAAACGGAAGTTTAATTTATTCTGAAAATGCTTCTGGAAAAGAAGGTATTTTAAGAACATTTAGTTTAGAAGAATTTCCAGAAGGAACTTATTTCCTTGAAATCGAAAACAACAATAAAAAAGCAAGACACGAAATTAAAATTACAAACGAAACTTCTGTTTTGTCTTCAAAAGCACTTTAATAAGCAGATTTCTGCAAACAATATAAACGCACTCATGCGTTGTAAAAATTTATACTCGCATACAGTATAAAAATGAGGTTAGATAGTTAGTAAAGTTTAAAAACGAAAGTTTTAGAAACAGCTCTTTGTGGTTATTGAGCTGTTTTTTTTTGTGCTTTACTTTTCGGTAAAAATCAATTAATACAACGACCTGTTTTTTGCATCAAATATTACGAAATTGTAAGATAAAGGTAAATTTACATTTTTGCAAAAACGTTGAAAAATAATAACCGAATTAACCAAAACGATAAATATAATTCAAATTTTAACCTATAACGGTTTCGTAAATGAGAATACAGCATCGAAATTGGAAAATAGAGCAGATACTTTTTTTGTAGTCCTTAAGTAATTTTACATCAGAGAATTAAACTAATAATTTAAAAACTAAGAACTATGAAAAAGATTTTAAAATTGAGTTTAGTATGTGCTGTACTTTTTACAGGAAGTACGTATGCAATTGATGGGAACGAAGATTTTAATCTTCATGTAATAAAAGCAAACGGAAAGCTTATAACATTTGCTCTTAACAGAGTACAAAAAGCAAACCTTGCAATTTACGACAAAGACGGATCTCTAATTTATTCTGAAACTGCTTCAGGTAAAGATGGAATATTAAGAACCTTCAGCTTAGAAGAATTTCCGGAAGGAACTTACTTTTTAGAAGCAGAAGACAATGTAAAAAAAGTTAGACACGAAATTAAAATTACAGATGATGCTACAGTTTTATCTGCAAAAGCAATTTCGACAGTTTATAAAGCAGGATATGCTGCTAAAAATACAAGCGTAGCAGTGCGCTAAAAAAGTTATACTTCTCATAAAGTATAAATAAGGTTAGATAGTTAGTAAAGTTAAAACTGTGATTGTTTTAAAAAACAGCTCTTTGTGGTTATTGAGCTGTTTTTTTATGCTTTTAACCGAAGAAAAAAACTCTCTTTAACTTTTTTGAAAAATTATTCTTAATAATTATTAAAGCCGCTTTTTTTTGTTAAAAAATAATTTTAAAAAAGACAAAACCGCAAGTCCCGTATTTACGTACATAGCGTAGACAAAACACAGAAAAGGTTTTAATTCAGCATTTTAAACCTCAAAAAAGACAGGTTTTTTGATAAAAAATTAAAATTCTATTTGTAGTTTTGACCGTTCCACATTAAGTAATAAAAATAATAATTTAAAAAAAACATGACAAAATTTACCAAGACAGGTTTAGTTGCTGCCTTTTTTTTAGCAACAGTATTTACTTACGCCATTGATGGAAAAGGCGATTACATTTTAAACATTCAAACTGGAAACGGAAAAGTAGTCAGCTTTACTTTAGACACAGTTGAAAAATCATCTTTTTCTATCTACGACGAAAACCACAATTTACTTTATGCGGGAGAATCTGCAGCAAACAAATTAGAAGTTTCAAAAACAATAAGCCTGGAAGGTTTTCCTGCCGGAACTTATTTACTTGAAGTAACAGCAAACGACAAAGTTGCGAAACACGAGATTAAAGTTGCTGCTAAAAAGGCAAAAACTGTAAAATTAGACGAAACTGTAAACCATAGTCCAGGATTTCGTCGTTAACCACTTTTTTTGCCCCACAAAAAAATTAGAAAAGCAGCTTCGTAGTACGAAGCTGCTTTTTTATTTTTATTCCTTTTAAAGAAACCAACCACAATCTTGTCATTTCGACGGAGGAGAAATCTTCGCAAGTGGCTCCGCAAAAGTGCGTGCTCAGCATACGAAGATTTCTCCTTCGTCGAAATGACAAACTGTATAGAATTTTATTCTTTAACTCTCTATCAAAAATAAAAACCTCCCATTTCTGAGAGGTTTTCTATATTCTTAAAAAGATTTACTATTTCTGATTTAGTAATTTCTCTAAATATTCTATTTTATCTTTTTCTGCCTGAAGCAAACGCTCGTAAAGCTTTTTATTTTCTTCTACAGATTCCATTAATTTATCTAACGGATTGAAAGTGCATTGATTATTATTCCCAAAATGACTATTATGAACAGCTTCATTAAAACTATTGAAATAATTAATCGCAGCTTCTTCCGAAAAACTTTTAATTGCTTCCACTGTTACACCAAGAGCTTTTGCTATTTCAGAAAGTCTGTCTTCTTCAATAGTTTCACTATTTTCAATTGCCGATATTGTTTGCTGGCTTATTCCCAAAGCCTGCGCTAAAGCTTCCTGTTTCATATCACGAAGTTCACGAATACGGCTTATTTTTCGCCCTATATGATTTGGTTTTGTTAGTGTGCTCATAATTCAAAGATAATAATTAAGTGTGAAAACTTCATTTGGTAATTAACTTATTTGGTAAAGTACGATACCAGCAGAAATGGTTTGGTAAAATACAATCTATTTCTTCCTTCGCCAAACCAAAACAAAAGTACAATTTTTCCTATAATAAATTTATAAAAGCCAAATAGTAAACTAATTATCAAACAAAACTAAATATCCGCCTTATGGAAACAAATGAACCTGAAATTGTAAAAAACCTAAAACGCTTAACTACTCTTTATTTCAAAACCCTAAAACCCAGAACTGACAATTCAAACGAATATTTCGCTCAAATTAAAATTCAAAATCATTTTGAACTCGGCTGTATTATAACCGACATGCTAAAACTCTGCATTCTTGCACTCGATCACGATATGCACAACGTTAGTGAAAAGAAAAACCAATCTATAAACGTAAGCCTTATTTTAGAAACTGTTCTGCAACTATTTCCTTTAGACGAAATGGAGTTTTTGGGGTATGTTGGCGAGATTGCCGGCGAATGATTTTCTTTTTTGTTATTTCAAAACGATATAAACATAGCCCGTGGTTTCAACCACGGGAACGTAATATTGTCTTGCTCGTATTGTGTACCCGTGGTTGAAACCACGGGTTATATTTGACAATTGGATTTTTTTGTTGCTTATGCTAATGCATTTTGGTTACGGAATTTCTTTGTCTTGGACGGATTAAAATCCATCCCTACAATATGCTTTGTTCCTTCGGAACTTCTTAAAGATTAACCGCAATCTTGAGACGCTCGCGCTAGCAAGGGATTTTATGAATCTTATAGATTGTTATTACTGGTTTCCTTTTGAACTATATAATATTTTGTTTTTTAGTTCTTGAGTAAAAATTGGTTGTAAATCTTCAAACATCCATAGCTTCATTGGAGTTATTTGAATATGCTCAACTGGAAACCAAGCTTTGCAGGAAAATCTCAAAAGAGCTTCACTCGCTCTTTGTTTATTATCAATTTTAACGTACAGTCTTGCAGCAGAAATATGATGATCTTCATTCTTTATTTTATCTGCATAAGTTTCGTAATATTCAAGAGCCGATATCGTATTATACTTTTCAAACATAAAATTAAGCAGATATTCAGCTCCTTCTACACTATTGTAATCTAATTTTGATCGATACTTTTTTAATTGTTCTACAAATTCTTCCTGTTTATTTCCATTTTCAATGATAACCAACTCTTTAGGATCAATAATTATTTTTTTTTCTCCGTTTAATTTCATTAAATGATGATTAATCTGATGTCGATAAAAATTTACTCTATGTTCTGGCAATTCGCTCTTTTCTTTATCTAACAGAAATTGTTTAAGAAACTTCTCAGCTTGCAAAAAGTTACCCGATAAAATTGAGGAATAAGAATATGCGAATAAATGTTCCGTTAAAATATTTCCGGCATACCATTGATCATCAAATGGCAAAGCTTGCTCATCATAAAGCAACGCTTCTTGATAATTACCTTTAAAATAATTAATTTCAGCTTTAACGATTGCTTTTTGAACTTCAAAATCTTTAATCTTATCTAATTGTTCAAGCCCTTCTTCAATTTGTCCATTGCGAAGAATGTTTAATATATCTTTTAATTTTTTTGGAATTTTTACAATTGCCATTTGAAATAATTTAAAAAATAGAATGCGCAAAGATAATTAATTATTCATCATAAATAAGAAAAGACCTACTTTTGACCACATCCGTTTTTATCGGTTGAATTTGAAAACAAAAAAACCTCCCAAAAAATCTTGAGAGGTTTTTCCATATCATTAAAAAAATCAAAAAGATTACATATTCCTTCTATACTGATTAACCCTTATTTTACTAGCGCTCATTAAAAATTAGTCAACATATAGTCAACATAATCAAAAAAATTAAGCTTTTTAGCCTTAACTAGATTTTGAAGATAAAAACTAAATTACCAATAGAAATTCTTTGATTTTAGTGCTTGTATTTTTTAAATTATGCAAGTACGAATAAATTACAGTAAAATGTTTTTCCGTGACTAATTCCATGTCTAGCAGTGCTGAGTTAACTTCATTTCCAATTTCATTTACTTGTATGGCATCTAAATCTTCTGGCACATATTCGTAAGCTATCTTAATGAGCGGAACAACAAATTCATTATTTAATTTAGCCCTATCTTTTAGACCTGTACTGTCCATTATCGAATCGTCATTTAAAGTCTTATCTATTAACTCTGAATACCTTATAATGAATTCATCATCACCATTAAACTTCCATTTTTTCCTATCTCCTTCCTCAGAAAGTTCGACCTCAGCTCGATGATGACAAATTGAATAATATTTAGTGTATAAAATTTGACGATATTGATAAAACTTAGCCTCGTGATAATTATATTTTTTCATATAGGTTCTGAATTCATCTCTTAAAGATTCTCTGAAATCATATAGCGTGTATAACAATGTCATTAAATTGTTTATTTGTTTTATGGCATCAGTATTTGAAAATCCAATCTTTTTGTACAGGTACTTTATATTAATAAACTGTAAAAAATCTACCTGAATATCAGGATGAAATACTAATTTAAAATCTCTGTTAGCATTATACGCTTCTAAATCTGTAATTTGCTTTTCAATTGAGCTATTTAATTCAATAAGACTATTTTTAAAAAGTTCCACTTCAGAGTTTTGAATTTCTAAATCTTCTAAATTTTTATCTGACTTTTCTTTTTGATAAACTTTTTCAGCAAGTTTAAAAGCAAAAAAAATGCTTAACCCACTTACTAATAAGGAACTTATTAATGAGAACCAATCAAACCAGTTAGGTGTGCTTTGACTAAAATTTCCAAATTGTAAATTAAAAAATGAATTCATACGACTAATCTATAATTTAGTTTAACTTTTTAAAATATCTGAATATCATTTTATTCCTTTCAGATTGAAAACAAATCACTTTTGACCTTTAGAAGAAATTGCTTGAGTTTTTAAATCAAAAACGTGAAAAGCAACATTTGCTTTATTTCTTGTGCGTTTATCATCTGAAATAAAATAATCACAAAATGAACTAAAATAAGCATGGTTGGAATCCCATAATCTAGCATAATTTGATTTTTCATTGTATTTATCTTTCCAGTAACCTATTAAATCTAACAATTCGAAGACTCCACCAAATTTATTGTGCAATCCAAAATTGTCATTATTTGGAAATTGGGCAACTGCATGGTCTAATAACCCTAACAGTGAGAAACCACCGAATGCTTCTTTCCTCTCATTAGTCTGCTCAACAACTTCAGCTGGATTATAATTATTTAATCTTGTAATATCTATACCTAACTGATTTCTAAAAACATCTTTTTGCTCTTCACTAATGTTATTTACCATTACTTTCATCATGTCTTGAGCAAATTCTACATCTTTGATAGTTTGATAAACTACAGAAGGCTTCTGAACTTGTTTATACACGATTTTAGAATCCAATTCATGAAATAAATAGTTATTGTTAGTTATTTCAGTAATTGTTTTAAAACGTTGTTCCAGTCTGCTTTTGATTTCTTCAGGACTCCCTTTAATTTCATTCGCTTCCTGTAAATGAGCATGTGAATAAAAAAATTTAGTAATACTAGCGTCTACATTATTAATTAAAATTTCTGTAGTAATATTATTCTGTTCAATGTCAATTATAATATTATTATCAAGATAAGCGTTCATATCGTCGAAAGTTAAAGTATTAAAGGTTCTTGAATATTTTAATATGTTTCTAATTGAAGACTTTCTATTAATTCCAAATGAGAATTAAGATTTTTTTCGTTAATTTCAATAGTTAACAACAAACCATTTTCTTTACTTCTATTCATTTTTGAGAAAACAATATAATCAGTTTTTATTTCTCTAATTAAAGAAACAGCCAAATCATAACTTTTGAAGTGAATTTGTCTTTTTATCATTTTTTTTCTTTTTTATAATATCATTTTTTTCTTTTGGGTTTAGCACCTCCTTTTTCAAAATACAAATCTATTTCTTGTGATGCCTTATTTAATTTAAAGGAAGAAACCTTCTTTAAAGCTTTTTTATCGACAAGTTGTCCTGTATCAAGAAAATATCCTAAAAAATCAATTTCATCATCAACATCAAGACTTGGATTGTTGTAAAGAGGAATACGTTTTTCAAGATATTCAATAAAATCATCTTCATTTTCTATTATTTCTGAGAAAATCATCAAATCAAATAAACTACAAGTCCATGCAAATTCAATATCTTTTTCAATTATTCCAATCATTTTCAATTCATGAATATTTGCTATGTATCCAGAAAGATGCTCCAATGTAATGGTTATCCTAAAGGTCTTCTTTGATTTATCAATTACAACAATATTTTTCTTATCATCATAAAATTCAGGATTAGAATCATCAAAAATATATCTATAAGCTCTATGGCTTTGATAAGCACCATATCCCACTGTTTCTGATAATTGCCCACTTAAACTTTTTAAAGCTCCTCGCTTTGAAGGAGCTGATAATCCCCCTGCCTTCATTTCTATTATATAATTTGCCTTGTCTGAAATAAGCAATAAATCTAATTCTGTTTCAATTTTATTCCCCACAGCATCAACTTGGCCAGGTTTATATTTAAGATTTAAATAGGATAATGAGTTGGGTATAAATTTAGAGAATAATTCAGATGTCTTATTTTCTAAATAATTATCACGAGATTTAGAATATTTATTTCCTAAAAATTTTTGCTCATAATATACTTTGTCAGCATCAAAGATGAGTTTTTCAGTAATAGAAAATAGATTATTTGTAAGTACATTAAAACCAAATAAATAATAATTACCGTCATAGAAAATTACAGGTTTTAGATTAGACTTACTTTCATTCAAAGGTAAACCAGAAAATTTTGGATTTAAAAAATCAATGTTATCTCCAAATTCAATACTAAGAGATTCTACAACTTTTTTGTGAATCGGTTTTCTATATCTTATTTTATATAATTCTTCAAATTGGGCTATGTCATTGATTCCATATCCACTTGGTTTATTTTTAGTACTAACAAAATCTGGATTGTCTGCTAGAAAATTAATCATTGGCTTATCATCTCCCATTAAAAAAGAAGTTATCCCTTGAACTTTTTGCCACTCTTTAAATCTGTCATACGCTTTCCAATGTGGTATGCCGTTTTCAAGAATTACACGACAATAATATGAATCCTCTAATTGCAATATAGTTTCTAATATGTCCGCTGTATTGAAGCCATAATGTTTCTGTAAAAAATCATCATGCCCAGAAAAAAGTTCTTCAAATATGGCATATATGTGTTGCATATAACCATTTCCACGCATAAATAGAGATTCTAAAATTGTTTTGTAACGTAGATGGTTTTCCATTTTCGAATTTTTAGAATCTACAAACTCCGTCATCACATAGTGATTATATACTTGTCTTGTAGTTAATAATAATTCGATTAATTCATTTAATAATTCAGATGTTGGAGAAACTGTAGGGTTATTTTTTAATGCAGTCGAAAAACTTAGTCCATATTCCAGAGCCAATTGTGAAGCTCCATCATCTTCTGCATTATCATGATTAACAAATAAGTTATAGCATAATCCCCCTAGTAATTGAAAATTATCATAATTTGAAAAAATTTCAGTAATTCTATCAATTGATTCTTTCAGTGTATCCAACAATTGAGGGCGATTTTTTTTTATACTCTCAATTAGTTCGTTTTGTTGTTCCTGAGTCCTATTTGTTTGTACAAATACGTTTTTTCCTTGCCTATATACTTTAACTCCATTTGCATTAAACTCTTCATAATTAGAATTTGTTCTTTTTTTCTTAGGAGTTTTCTTTTTATTCTTTGTTTTTCTACCACGACTTAAAGGCATACTTTTATAATTTATTATGTTCAAAAAATCTTAACTACCAAAAAACAAATACTTTCTATTCATAATCTTTTTTAAGTTTTGAATACTCAAAAAATTCTACGTGTGCATCATTGTAAATACTCTTAACAAATGTTGTAAATTGAGCTCCATTTACATTACGTAATGAGTCAAAAACTAATACCACAACTAACTTTAAATTTAGGTTAGTTTTAAATAGTTTTTCAAGTTTCTCACTTTGTAATAAAAAATCTTGAATCGATAATTTTAATTTTTTATCTGATTTATTTGTTTCCCAGTATTTAATTTCTAAAATATATACAGTTTCCTTGTTTTTTCCCATTGCATCAAGTTGTAATTTACCATAAGCAGTTGAAACGGAAATGTTTGATTGGAATACTATATTATATTTTAAACTTAACTCTTGAACAGCCCAGTTTTCTGCATTTTTATGTATTTTCACCAAATCATCTTTAATCATCAGACTATTTTCATTCTGTGGCTCAACTATCTTAGTCAATTCTAAATCTGGCGTTATAGGTTCTATAATTTCATTCTGTTCGTTTAAATTATCCTCTAAATCTATAATTTCTTCCTTAATTGGTGCTGTCTCTAAAGTTATGACCTCATCTAATTGCTTTTCATATATACTTTTATTATCTAAAACTTTTATGAAAGAATCATCACCTCTAAAATCGCTAGGAGCATACAATTTAGTATGATGAAATATCACAAGTAGAACAAATGCCAAAAGTATAATTACTGGGAATAAAATTATAAACCATATTAAAGGTAATCTTTCTTCTGGCGTTATAAGGTTTCCTATACTTGAACTCAAAACGAGACAAGCAAACCCGTAAATGAGCGATACAAATAAAGCTATTATTCCTAATGGGTTCTTAGTTAAACCTTTTGAATTGTTCATGAAATCTCCAATATTATTCATTTTTAATTTTTACAGTTATTATCAAATAGCTAAATTTAGTTGTCAGTTCACTCCTAGTAAATGTAAGTTTTATCGTAATGCTAATATATAGTATTTTTTAACACTTATAAAGTTTTCACTTATTGTGTTGATTTTTTTAAGTGTGAACATTATAAGCATGAACAATGTTAAGTCCAACTTTATATTTATTCTGTTGATGATGTTCATTATAAAAACGTGAACAATATGAACACTACCATTCTTAATTTTTAAGATATTTGTTTACAGCTCCTAAAGAAATACTTAATTCTATCGCAATTTGTCTTTGTGTTTTTCCAGACACTGATAATTCTTTAACCTTACCAATTATATTTTCTTTGTCCGTTTTCTTAAATTCCTTTAGATGAGCTCGCTCTTCTGCGTAGTTTATAAACTCAAATTCCAGAAAATTTTCAGGCTTTGAAATTTGGCAAACACAGACGTTTTCTGAATCATAAATTTGTTCCGTATTTCGCTGTTTTAATTGTTTCAAATATCTCAAACTTGAATCTAAAGAACTCTGTCCAATTGCAAATGCGCTGTCACAAAAATTACTCAACATTTTACTTCCTGCAATGTCATTAATACTTAAAGGTTTTGACAAATCTCTTTTAGGTGTATGCCCAAGAACCAGTATTGATAGTTCATGTTTGCTTTTTAGCGCCTTCAATTGTTTCATTAACGGCAATGCATCCTTAGCCGACTCATTTCCATTTTTAAGAAAAGTAATATTATCAATAATAATTATTTTTGCATTCGTTGAAATAATTGAACGTTCTAAAGAATCACAGAGATAATCTTCAAAATCTTGACCATCTGGCACCTCTGCATCACTGTTAATTTCTATTCTTATAAAATTGTCATCAAAATCATAATGTTCACTATAGTCTTTGGAATATCTATTTTCAAATTGTTTTATTGAGAGTTCGAAATCAAAATATAAAATAGGCTGTTTTGGCGAATCTAATTTGAAAGGAACTATTGCTTCATTTTTGCTTATACTGTTTCCAATCTGAACTGCTAGAATAGATTTACCTAAATTTGTATCTGCAAAAAGAATACATAATTCACCTTCAAACCAGAACTCTCCAAAAAGCATTTTGGGCACTGGCTTATTCTTAGCTTCTTCCATCCACTTAGTTGCACTTTTAATAGTGAATAAACCAATATTTTCATTTTGTTCTTTTAAAACTTCCTTTTTCATAGCCATATCAATTGAATTAGCGCATATTTTCACCTCGCTGTATAGATTCCCCATCGCTTATGAATTAATAGGTTTAACAGCTTCTAATACCTCATGACGCTTATAATAAACACGATTTCCTATACCATAACTTTTTAGTTTTCCACTTTTAGTATGTTTCCATAAACTCGTCTTATTAAAAGAAAGAAGCTCACATACCTCATCTCTTGTTAATAATTCATTTTGAGCATTCAATTTTTCTGGAGCTTTTTCAAACATTAATACTTTTAATGCTTCTGCTAGTTGTTCTATTGTAATACCGTTTAATAAGATTTGATTATTCATTTTTTATCATGTTTAAGATTATGATGCAAATGAAGATTAGGGTATTTTTAGGGATTCCCTAATTCGTATAATCCAAACAAAAACAAACAACAACTAATTGATTATCAAAAATCTAAATACAACAAAAAAGCCACTTTAAATTAAAGTAGCTTTAAGTTTATCTTTTAAATTAAAAAATTATTTATTCGGGAATGGTTGCAATTCGAAATTAAATAAGTCTTGTAATGGCACTTCTAAAGTTCGAGCAATTTTAAAAATAGTACTGATAGTAGGGTTTATTCTTACAGTCTCAATTCTAGCAATTTGAGATAATGTTAATTCGGAACGATAGGCAAGTTCTTCTTGTGAAATACCTTTTTCTGAGCGTATTTCTTTAAGTCGCTTTGCAAGCAACTCTAAACCTTCTTGGTCGAAGATTAGTTTTCTGATTTTAGTTTCATCTTTTTTCACTTCATCAAAATGAAGATATAAACATCAAAATCATTATAGCACTTGTGCTATAATTTATATATTTGTAAAAAATAACACCGAAAAATCTTAAAACCAAATCACAACAAATGAAAAAAAATGATTCAATTTTTATCTTCTCATTTTTTATTGCATTGCTTTTTTCAGCTTGCAAAAACATGGAAAATCATTATGACAACGACTTGATAAAGGCTAAACTAAAAGGAAAAGTAAAATCCATCTCGACCAGAGACAGTAATGGATACTTTTATAGTAACATAACCTATAATCTTAATGGATATGAAATTGAGACAGATATCAAAGAATCTGATTTTCCAAAACAATCTCGATATAAGCGAGATGAAAAAAATAATATTATTGAAAAAGAAGAAATAGGCAGTAGTGAGGGCGATTCATACAAAACCCTAACCGTGTATAAACTTGACCTTAAAAATAATGTGATAGAAACAAAGGAATATAATCTAAACGGCGGATTAGAATATGCTATTTCTTATAAATACGATGATAAAAACAACCTTCTAGAAGAAAATATGACCTATAATAATTCAGGAAGCTCTCTTATAAGCAGAAAATACCAATACAAATATGATGAAAAAAACAATGTCATAGAAAAATTGGATGTCAATGCACTTGATTACAATCCAAGTAAAACGACCTACAAATATGATTCTAATAATAATGTGATTTTCCAACAGCAAACGCAAAAAGACGGTAAAAGAAAAACTACGGAAATTTTTAAATACGATGAAAGAAACAACAAAATCCAAGAAGGCAAATGCTATGATTTAAAAGCAAATCAATTTCAGATGAATTATTTCGTATACGACGAAAACGATAATTTAATCCAAGAGAGCGCCAAAAATCTGGATGGTTCTGAGTATTACAAAATCAATTATAAGTATGAATTTGATAATTACGGCAATTGGATTAGGAGAACAAGCGACAACAATGCGGATTATCCTGGTTACATCGTAGAGCGCACTATTGAATATTACGGGGATAATGACACAAAGACTGCACCACAAAAGGTTTCAAAAATCGACACACTATCCCAATCCCAGCAAAAGACTCCAGAAGTTTCAAATAAAGAGGTTTGGAACGGACAGGAATTAGGGGCTAATGAAAAGATAATAACCCTGCAATGGGATAATAAGACAAAAACGGGGATGTGGAAAAGGAACAATATGGTCGGCAATATCAATAGATGGTGTTCAGATGAAATGACTGTTCCGTATGGTAAAATATGGGTCTTATTGTATGGCACTTTAGATGAACAAATGCATGAAGGGGATGATATTAAAGAGTATTATGGCGCACAGATTAAAATTGACAATGGAAGAAATGAACCGCAGATATATGAACTTTATGAGCAGGACATCGATATTCCGTTTGCAGAAGCAAAGGACAGAAAAATGAGGGTTTATGCAGGTTCAAAAGTCACAGGATTTATTCCGGGAATAGAAGGCAAATTCTTTTACGTAAAGGGAAATGTTTATTTCTTAGAAATTGATGCAAATTAAAAATAAAACATTCAAAATAAATGCAAATGAGAAAAGCACTTTTAGAAAAAACAAATCAATTAGTAAATCATAATAATATGTTTTATAGATTTTTAATAATCCTAGCAGTTTCAACTTGGTTTATAAGTTGTAGTGACCTTCCTGCTGATTTGCAGGCAAGAAAGACCGCTTGCATCAAAAAGTATGACGAGCTCATAATACGAGAAGATACCATTACCAGAAATTGGGAATATGACCAATTAATTGTGGATTATACCAAATTGAGCAATGACGTAATAAGTTATACGTCAGACTGCAACAAAAGAGGTATTAAAAAAAATAATGATGAAATGCTTAAGGGTATTAATTATAGAATTTCGACCTTCAAAAAAAAGCTAGCAGAAATGGAAGAAAAACCGTCAAGCTACGGTTCCTCATCAGGGAGCACCACATATTCAGCAGACAAGACCTGCTCATGGTGTGGAAAATCATTCAGCGGAAGCCATTATACCCATTTAGGAAAGATGTCTGATTGCTATAGTACAAATTCGACAACATCTATAGGCTATTACTGCTCGCTGAAATGTTGCAGTGAAGCACGAAGGAGTTCATGTCCAACTTGCAGATAGTATAAGAACACTCAATATTTGAGATAAGTAAAAACATCCTTTTTAGGATGTTTTTTTTGCTTTTAAAGCACTTTTATCTAAAAAAAGATTGGTATTTCTCTTTAAAAGAGCACGTATCTCACCTATGAGACAATTCAAGCTTTCCCAATGCACACCTGCTCCTTACCCCTCTGCTTTCTTATATTTCGTGACAAAATTCATCAAAATTTACAATCTAGTTACTTTTCTTATATTATGAAAAATGTACCTAACTCAATAATTCCTATGATGATGCAAACAAATTTTTGAAAATTTTTTTAGATTTTAGGTATTACTGTATCACTTTGACACAGAGATTACACCTTCAAAAAAAATATTTTTCAAAAAAAAGTCCCAATAAGCTACACTTTCACATTTTCTACAGTATTTATTGTTACGGATGCTTGATTAACCACCTTGTATGGAGTTCTTGTATTCAAATAATAATAAAAAAAATAATAGATTAATAATGAGATTTGAAAATATAATAGAATTTAAAAACACCACAAAAGCAAGTAAAAGTAAAATATACAGATTTTATAAAAAAAATGAGGAATTATTCTCAAGTACAATATTAAAGAATGGTAAACGGTTATTCCCAATAGACCACGCCAGATATTTTGATAGCGAAATAATGTTTGATGACAATAAAATTTTAAGACAAGAAAATCAATCAATGAGAAATTTAATTGACTGTCTTGTCGATAAAGATAGTTTACAATACAGATTGTGGCAATTAGATTGGTCATACTTCTTTACGGTTGCATACAAACTTGACCGAAAAAAGAATAGTTGTTTTAAACAAATGCACGGAGTTTACGATTATTTACTCAAAAAATATGGAAGTGAAACAGATTTAAGAGTCTTCTTTACTACCGAACCATTTAATAACCGAGTAGGCTATCACAATCATTTTGCCATATATATTGAAGACAAAAGACTGCATGAACAAATTATAGCCGATATTAAAAATTATTTTAGCTATGACCGAATTGACTTCGGAATATATAACCGTTATAAAGCAGGATTATTTTACATGTCAAAAGAGGGGCTTAACGGAGAAGATTGGGATTTCATTGATAATAGTTTTAAAAATCTGGAAGTATGCGAATAAAACTATCCTTATCTCAATTAAAAAAGATTCTAGAAAAAGAAGAACTAAAATTTCCAATAATTTTTAAACAATCAAATTTTACTAGCAAAGAGTTCAACGAACTCTCAAAATTATTGCAGAATAAAAAGCAAACTGATTTCAAAAGTCAATCTTAAATATTATGTGTTCACACTGTTCACGTTTTTAATTATGAACACCGTGAACAAAATTCCAAATCTTTTAATGGCTAACAGTTTCACTTCTAATAATAGTGAAACTTTTTATTTTTGCTTAACCCTTATAAATAAAGGGCTTAGGAGGGTTTTATAAATTCAAAAATTTAAAAAGTTTCACTTTTAATTAAAAATACTTGTTTTTGAAACTTTTAATGTTATCTTTACAGTATTAAATAAGTACAGCCATGAGCCTTAAAAATTCAATCACTACTAGCGACTATCTAAATTTTGATTCAACATTGAACAAAGCAATGAAAATCATCAAAACGGATAAGAACTATAAATTGGGATTTTTAATAGTTTTTGGAATAAATGCTGGATTGCGAATTTCAGATATATTAGAATTGAAGCATGAAGATTTAGAAAATGATTCTATTTCTTTAGTAGAATCAAAAACCAATAAAAAAAGAGTTATAAGATTAAACGATAATATTAAGAATGCTTATTCTTTATTAAAAGAAAGATGTCCAGAAACTAAAGGATATGTATTTACTTCAAATCAAAACACAGTATTTAGCTCTCAATATGTTAATCGTAAATTAAAAGAAATATTAGGTTCTAAAAATCTAGCAATTTCTACTCATAGCCTTAGAAAAACTTTTGGTCGTCAAGTATGGTCAAATAATAACGAAACAGATAAGGCACTTCTATACCTCAGCGAATTATTCAACCATTCGTCACCAGCTATCACAAAAAGATATCTAGGAATTAGACAAGAAGAGTTAGATGATATTTACATGAATTTGTAAACTATTTAATAATTTATTTTTATTTTTACTTAACACTCAAAAGTAAAAACAGGCTTCTGTATTTGAAAATTCTTCACTTCAATTATTTTTTATCAATAAAATTGAAGACAAATTAATTAATGCACTAAAAACAGAAAAGCCTTTTATAATATAAATTCGTCTGTGATTATTGGCATTTAGGCATCGTACAATTTAGAGAAACAATTATTACAAAAAAAGACATGCTTATAGCCGTTAGTGCATTTAGTTAAATTATCGTTTTAATTTGTATTTTCGTATAGCTTGGAATGTTTGTTTCCATAACTATAAATGTATGAGCATACAAATGTTATAAACAGGATTGAAATAAACCTCAGAAATAGCACATTTGGATTTGTCACTAAAAATCCTAAAAAAGCTTTTTTATCAAAAGTTTAAAAGAATTACGGAAAACCGTAAAATCAAGAAATATAATAGTAGTATTTTAGAACCAAACAAAAATTGATTTGCAAAATATAATAACTATTGACGAAATCTTTAAAAGAAACGAAATAAGCGTTAGGACTTATCACGTTTGTAAGTACAACCAATTACACTCTATATTAGATGTTTTAAAATATTATCATAAAAATAAATCCTTTGAAAAACTTCGAAATTGCGGTATTAAATCAAATTTGGAATTAATTAATACATGTAATGAATATGAAGAGGATTATATTGAATATATAGAAATTGAAATAAAGGAGGAGAATCCTTTAAAAAGTATAGTATTAAATCTGACTAGGATTCAAAGAGAGGTAATAAATAGCTTTATTTTTGTAAAAACAAATAGCTTATCAGTAAGAAGTAGAAATGCAATGACAATGCATTTAAATAACAATCTAAAGATTAAAAACTATACTGAAAAAATACTGCTTTCCGAAAGCTTTGACATCCAAGACATAAAGAATGTTGGAGCTAGATGTATTCCTGAATTAGAAGTTTATATTTCAATTATTAAAGACTTTATCTTAGAAGTAAGTCAAACAAATGATGAAAAATATTTAATTGCGTTAAAAAATAAATTTTTAATACAACAAACTTTCGATATTCCATTTGTTCCTAGTGAAATATTGGAATCAGAATCCATTTTTCTTCTTACAGACTTCCTTTTTAATCAAAATGCATTTTTTGATGAAACTCAAACAGCCGTAGTTAAGAAAGGCTTAAAATTGTATAATTATCAAAGAGAAATAACTCTTGATGAAATTGCTGAACAAGTAGACTTATCAAGAGAAAGAGTTAGACAAATAAGAAAAAATTGCCTTGAGGAGTTATTTAGCAAACTTCTTTTTATTACTAATTTCAATGATGATTTATTTCAAAACTACAATATAGATACTCAATCTAGTTATATAGAAATTAATGCAGATATTTTGGGAAAAATTAATAATTTAAATCATACCAATTTTTCCAGAGAATTTATAACCTATATACTTTCCTCATATCTACACAAGAGTTTTACTCTAATTGGAGATTATGAAGATATATTACAATTCAAATACTTTAATTCACGTAAAAAGCACAATTGGAATAATTTCTATTTAGTAGATAAAAAATTAGCCTCAGAAATTGATTTCACTCTTTTTATGGACGACGTTTCGAGTAGATTAAACGATAGAATTGAAGAGTCATATTCTTTTAATTTTAAAAGCTATTTATCTAAATTTCTAATAAACAATAATGTTGAAATATTAGATTTATTATCGCCTATCTGTGAAAGAGTAGTCAATGACGAATTTGAATTATATCTTGACTTAGATGAAAATATAAACTTTAAAAGAAACAGTGCCAGACAAGCACATCAATATGCTTATGAAGCTCTTCTAGAACTGGGAAAACCATCAACGGTTAAAGAAATTTTTGACAAGGTAACAGAACTTCATCCAAATTATAATACAGAAGAGGCAAAAATAAGAATTTCAATGAAACGGAAAAATGGTTTTGTTCCTGTTGGCAGAAAAAGTGTATTTGGATTAAAAAAATGGGAAAATGAATTAGAAAATTTTAAAGGTGGAACCATAAGAGATATTGTCGAGGAATATTTAATGCAATTTTCTACACCAAAACATATTTCAAACATAACTGAATACGTTTTAAAATATCGCCCTAAATCTAGTCAGTACAGTATTTTACAAAATTTAAAGCTTGATGAATCTGGTTTATATGTTTTTTATAAGGATTCTCATATTGGATTAACTTCCAAAAAGTATGAATCTGACTTCAAAAAATTATCAGAAGTAACAAGAACTGATATAAAGACTTGGGAAGAGACGTTTGAAATACTTCAAAATTTTATTTCCATTAAACAAAGACTCCCGTTTTCAAATGGAGTGCCTGAAGAGGAAATAAAACTTTACCGCTGGATTAATTTGCAACAATCCAAACAAAAAAAAGGAAACCTTGAGGAAAACAAGACGGAGAAATTAAATAGTTTACTGACAAAACATCCAATCACAAATGGTAGAAGAAGATTAAACTCACAGGAAAAATACGAAGAATTAATAGCGTTTGTTTCGAAAAATCATAGACTCCCATCAGCAAATAAAGATGGTGAGGAAAATTTATACCAATTTCATTATAAACAACGTAAACTTTTTGAAGCAAATGAACTTGACAATGTAGAAGAAATTAAATTTATCGAAGTTGCAAAACTCTTTCAAAAAATTAAAATATGAAAATAAAAGAAACTAAATTATTGCAAAGTCAGAGACTAAAAGAAATCTGCAATGGTACAGAAGTTAATTTTGAATCAATTGAAATTTTATTAGAATCTGTTAAAACAAAAAAATTGCTGAAAAGAAATAATTATCATCAGCAAAAAATTAATGACGTTATTGAAAAAGCTATAAAATGAAATTATCAAACATAGAAATTAACAATTTCAGGCAATATTACGATGCTGTTAATATTGATTTATCAACTAACTCCCACCAAAACATCATTTTGATTGGTGGTAGAAATGGTTATGGTAAAACAAATTTTTTATTGTCAATAGTTTGGTGTCTTTATGGCGAAAAAATATCACAAATTGACGATAACTTTAAAAAGGAAATCCAAAAAGAAAAGAATTATTCATCTTTTATGCAACAATCCATTAATTGGACTGCAAAAAAAGAAAACAAGGAGGTCTTTTCAGTAAGCATAGCAGTATCAGATATTGAGTTACCTGAAGTAAAGGAATTAAACTCCAATTCAGAGAGTGTAATAATTACTAGAACATTTAATGTAACAAGTATGAATGAAAAACTTTCTATTTCTGACCCACACACGAATATTGAAATCTTTGATGATGAAGCTGATAAGATTAATTTTATCAATGATTATATTATCCCTATAGATGCTGCGAAATTTGTGTTTTTTGATGCAGAAAAAATCTCTGAAATTGCCAACTTATCAATTAAAGAAGAAGGTAGTTTTATAAATGATGCTTTAGGTAAAATTTTGGGATTAGACATATATGACACACTTATTGAAGATATTGAAATCTATATCAACTCACTAAAAAAAGAAGGTGCGACCAAAAATCTACATGAAGAAATTTTAGATAAAGAAAAAGCTATTGAGCTTTCTAACATAAATATAGATAGACTTGAAGAAGACAATGCAGAAAAGCTCAAAGAAATAGATGATTTAAAAAAGACAATTCGCCAATACGATAATCTAATTTCTCAACACAGTAAGCAAGGCAATTCAACTTTCGATAGAGAATCTATATTATTAGAAATAGAGAAGTTAAAAACAAAAGAGTATGAACTATCTGAAAGATTTAATGAATTAAGTGAAATAATTCCATTAGCTATTTTAACAGGAAAACTGGAAGAGGTTAGCGAACATCTTGAAATTCAAGAGAAAAATAAAATTACACAAAATTCATCGAAAGAAAATACCGAAAAAATAGAGAATTTCATTGAACTCCTTTTTAATAAGCCACCTGAACCAGAAAATTCTACAATGTCATTTAAGGACAAGCTTTTTTACTATGAAAAGGCTAAAAATTTAGGTTCTGAATTATTTAGTACAAATGAAGATTACCAAGAATTAGATTTTGAACAGGATTTAAACAATTCGGAAAGGAGTTTAATTTATGATGCAATTAATCTAGTTAATTCTCAATCAAAAGATTTATTCGAAACTACCATTGAAGAATTCAACAAGACAAGAATTACTATCGCAGAATTAAATAAAGCTTTAAGTAAAGTTGATGCCGATTTAGAAGATGAATTGATTTTAGACTATTCATCCAAAAAAGAAACAGCAGATTATAACATCACAGAAAACAATAGAAAAATTGGGGAGAACAATCAACAAATCAACAGATTAAAAGGAGACATAGTAAGACTAAACCAACAATTGTCTCTCTTGGTTAAAAAGGTTGATGTTAACGCTCTAAATAAACTTAAAATAAAGGAAAGTCAAAAATACATTGATTGCTTAAATTTCTTTCTAGAAGAACAAAAGAACAAACATAAAGAGAGTCTAGAAACAACAATTCTAAGTGAGCTTAAGACATTGATGCATAAACTTGGAAGTGAAGAAAACAAAAGCAAGTTTATAGAAGATGTAAAAGTAACTATTTTAGCATCTGGCCAAGGAATGAAAATAACTCTCTTAGACCAAGACGATAATGAAATTAGAAAAGAGAGCCTATCCTCTGGTGAAAAACAAATTTATATTTCGTGCTTAATCAAAGCAATATTAAACGAATCAATACAAAGTTTACCAATTTTTATAGATACGCCTCTTGGTAGACTTGACGAAGAACATAGAGATAATATTACTAAAAGTTATTATCCTGCCCTTTCTGAACAAGTTGTTTTATTCTCTACAAACAGTGAGATTACACCTAAAAGATACAAGGATATTTCAGCAAGCATTTCCAAATCCTATCTATTATTTAATGATGGGGCAAACACAAATTTGAAAACAGGTTATTTCCAAAGCTATGAGAATTAAAATAAGTAAAGAAAATGACGAACTACTGTATAAGCTAAAAACATTATACAACTTTAAAAATGACGGTATAGTTCCTCGTATTGCATTTTCCAATAGTTTATTATCAGGTAAAATATTTGATATTGAAAAAGAGGTCATTCCAACTTCTGATGGTAAAGAATTTAGAGATGATAAAGCTATTTTTGGGACTGTTATAGGAAATGGGTCTAACACAATAATTTTTAAATCTATTCTTGACCAGCATTATGGTAAAAACACATTTGAAGATGAGTTTATAAAATTATTTAAACTTCATTTAAATCACGGTTTAGATATTTGGAATAATAAAATTGAAAGTGCTAACATTTCAAAAGGAGACCATATTGATATTCTTTTAAAATTTGTTAAAAGCGGACTTGATTTAAGAAAAAATATAATCAAAACCAACTTTTCATCAAAAAGCATTCAAGTTAAAGAGTTTAAAGCCCCTTTAACTTTTGACTTAGGACAAACTGCGGAAGGAGAAAAAATTACCATAAAAATTAATGACTTAAGAGAGTTTGACAATAGAAATATGGCCATTGCAGGAATGGCAGGTTCAGGCAAAACCCAGTTAATGAAAGATATTTTATATCAAATTTCTAAAAGCAGTAATAATGAACTAAAATTTATCTTTTTTGATTACAAAGGAGAAGGAAACCCAGAGCAATTAAAATCTTTTTTAGATGCTACAAAATGTGAGTTTGTAGATATTGTAAATGATGGAGGAATTGAATTTAATCCATTGTTATCAATAAGTTTGGATGAAAGACAAAGGCCTTTTAGTATTAAAGCATTTGTTGACACAATAGCTACTTTTGTTCCTAGCGTTGGAGTTGCACAAAAAAACATTCTAACGAATGTTATTACCGATTTATTCGACAGTAAAAATGGTACTTATCCAACAATAAATGAATTATTTGAAAATCTTGAAGAATATTATGAAGAAAATAATAAAAAACCAGATACGTTATTTGCAGGTATTCAAGATTTAACAACCAATATTTTTAATTGCAGTCCAAACAATACGGATATTTTAGATAAAAGTTTGTATCTCAATCTTCCACCAGCTTTATCTGACACTTTGAGACAGTTAGTTGTGTTTTTATTATTGAGATATTTTAATACTTATTTTAGTTCTACAAATGATTGTGAACCACATGACCATATTTTCCCAATACGCTATGTGATTGTCATAGATGAAGCTCATATTTATTTAAAAAACAAAAATGCCAGAAAAGCTCTTGAAGAACTTTTAAGACTTTTAAGGTCAAAAGGCGTGATAATTGTAATGCTATCACAAGGTGTTGAAGATTATAAAACAAAAGACTTTGATTTTGCTTCACAAGTACAACTTCCTATTTGTTTGAATGTACAAAATAAGGACTATAAAGCTATCACTAATTTTGTTGGGACACCGATTAGTAAATACAAATTAGAAACAGAAATCAAAAAGCTTGAATCAGGAAAAGGGCTTATAAATATTGGTGAACCAAAAATTATTGAATTAAGACAATGGTGGAAAACAAAAAAAGAGGAAAACATATAAACTAACACTAAAAGACATACACATTTGTAATTAACAACAGCCTTAATAGAACTCAAAAAAAATTGCAAAAGTGTATGTCTTTTCAAAACTAATAAGTAGAATCTGACATTAGCCAAGTTTAACTAAAATTATTTTAAATCTACAAATCCGATTTTAGCTAACTTAACATCTACTACACTAACTGCTTTAGCTGAATTCATCGGATTATTTTTACCGCTCACATCATTACTTAACATAGGATTTATCATAGATTGAACCGTTGTTGCCTTTGCTCCAATAATAGCGCTTAAAACGGTTGCCATGCTATTTACAGAAGTATTAAAAGGTTCTTGAGTTCTTAAAAATTTAATAATTCCAAGTTTTTCTAAAAAAACAATTCTACTAGAAATAAATGTATCGCTAAAATCTATCAATTCTTCTTCAATATTAGTTTTCAATACCTCTGGATTTTTGGAAAGCTTGTAACTTCTTTTTACTAATTCATCTAATTCATATAAAAATTCAGATGAATCCTCTATAATGTCTCTAAAAACATCGTAATCAATGTTGAAGAAATTAGAATTAAAAAAATTGACTAAACTACCGCTTTTACCGTCTACTGGTGTATAACCTTCTTCTCGCTCATAATCACTTTTAATTTTTATATTCTCATCAATTAACAGCTTATTTTTCCGAACATTTTCATCAAGCAATTCTTTACTAAGATTTCCCTTTTCATCTGAATAGGTAACCAATTTATCAATCATTTTATCACGATAAAAAGCCGATGCTTCATCTCTTAATGCTTCAATCAGATAACTATCTAAGTCATTAGTTAATTCATATATCTTTTTTTTTCTCTCAAAAGAAGACATAAAATAAACATTATCAAAAAACTCTTTTAATTCTGAACTAACCATTTTTATCTTTATTATTTTTCTAATTTTGACAATTTACCAAAATAATCTAACATTTGAAAAGCATTATCGTAAGTCGTTTTACCAATATATTTTAAAAACATTTGCTCTGTTCCATGACCAGTTATACCCATCAAAACTGAGGTTGGAATATGACCATAAAAATTAGTCGCAAAAGAACGTCTACAGACATGGGAACTAATAACTTGCCATTTTTCATATACTCCAAAAGTTAAAATCCTTTTATCATCAATACGCATTTTACCTTTTACCTTAGTATTGATTTTAGCTTCTTTACATACTTCTTTACTGTAATGATTAAAATGTTCCAAATTTATTTTATATGGCAATCCATTTTCAATTATTTCTAATGCCTTTGGAAGTAACGGAATAACCACCAATTTACCAGTTTTCTGTTGTCTTAATTCTATGATTTTCGAACCTTTTATAATCTTAATATTATTGTCTGTAATATTAAGTAAATCACCTGCTCTTTGTCCAATTAAACAGCCTAACAACAGCCATTTTCTAGCGTTGATGTGTGCTTCACGTACTAACTCGACATTCTTTATAAGCTCTTGTTCTGCTTCTGTCAATATTATAATCTCCTCAGATTCTTTGACTTCTTTTATAGATTTGATTTGTTTAAACTGTGGATGCGTCAGAATTCCATTTAATGATGCTTTATTAATAACTGCTCGTAATATTGAAATGTAAGTACCTATATAATTCACAGAACGACCTTTAGCTTTATGGTACTTTTTAAACGTATCAATAAAATCCAAACCAATATCTCTAATAATTACTGGTTTACCTTTTAAATGTTCAACTTCATAATTAATAATAAATTTTTTCAGGTTTTCTAAATTTTTGATAGAACCTCTTGTTAAATTATCTCCACTATCAATATAATAATCTATAGAGTTAGTTAATACATCTAAGTCAACAATAACAACTTTATTATTGAATAAGTCTATTTGATATTGTAACCATTCACCAGTAAATATTATTCCTTTATCTAAATCATTGTTATAAGCATCATTAATAAAGACAGACAATTTATCCAACTTAAATTTAATTGCTTTCAACTCCTGATTTTTCTGAATTGGTTGACCTTTGTCTTTATTCCAATCATTTGGATTAATTACAAAACCAGTCTTACGCTTCCATACAGATTCTCTATTCAATGAATAACGAACGTAAATGTTTGCATTTTCATTCTTGCTTTGAATTAAATATTTAATAGTTGCCATGTTTAATTTTTTTTGAAATCAAATGTAAATAAAAAATACACTTTTAGCTAACAATTAGTCAACCAAAAGTGTATTCCGATAAATTCATTAAAACCTATACAACAACTAAAGTATTGAAAACACTAGACTTTTATTCGTTTTGATTTAGGCGAATTATTCATTCTACATATTCCTTCTATACTGCCCTCCCACTTCAAACAACGCCGAAGTAATCTGTCCTAAAGAACAAACCTTTGTAGCTTCCATTAAATGGTCGAATAAGTTTTCGTTTTTAATAGCCGCTTGCTGTAAGGTATTTAAATGCTCGTTTACTTTTGCTTCGTGAAATTGATGCAGATTATCCAGCATTGTAATTTGATATTGTTTTTCCTCTTCGGTTGCACGAATAACCTCAGCCGGAATTACCGTTGGCGAACCTTTTGAACTCAGGAACGTGTTTACACCTACAATTGGGAAATCGCCGTTGTGTTTTAAAGTTTCGTAATACAAACTTTCTTCCTGAATTTTAGAACGCTGGTACATGGTCTCCATTGCGCCAAGAACTCCTCCCCTTTCTGTAATTCTGTCGAATTCCTGAAGAACCGCAGCTTCAACTAAATCAGTCAGTTCTTCGATGATGAATGAACCTTGAATTGGGTTTTCGTTTTTCGCCAAACCTAATTCTTTATTGATAATCAATTGAATCGCCATAGCACGACGTACAGATTCTTCTGTTGGCGTTGTAATTGCTTCGTCGTAAGCATTTGTGTGAAGCGAATTACAGTTATCGTAAATCGCATATAAAGCCTGTAAAGTAGTTCTAATATCATTAAAATCAATTTCCTGTGCGTGCAACGAACGACCAGAAGTTTGAATATGATATTTCAGCATTTGCGCTCTTTCATTGGCTCCGTATTTGTTTTTCATGGCTTTTGCCCAAATTTTACGCGCCACACGACCAATAACCGAATATTCTGGATCTACTCCGTTTGAGAAGAAGAACGATAAGTTTGGTCCAAAATCGTTGATATTCATGCCGCGGCTCAAATAATATTCCACGTAAGTGAAACCATTTGAAAGCGTAAATGCCAATTGCGTAATTGGGTTTGCTCCTGCCTCGGCAATATGATATCCTGAAATCGAAACTGAATAGAAATTACGAACGTTTTTAGTAATAAAGTATTCCTGAACGTCGCCCATTAATCGCAAAGCAAATTCGGTTGAGAAAATACAAGTATTCTGCGCCTGATCTTCTTTTAAAATATCGGCTTGAACCGTTCCTCGAACTTGCGATAACGTTTTGGCTTTTATATCATTATACACTTCCTGAGGTAAAACCTGATCTCCGGTAACACCCAAAAGCATTAATCCCAAACCGTTGTTTCCAGCAGGAAGTTCGCCTTGGTATTTCGGTCTTTTGATTCCTTTTTCTTTATAAAGTTTGTTGATTTTAGCTTCAACTTCTTTTTCTAAATCATTTGCTTTGATGTAAATCTCACATTGCTGATCGATTGCCGCGTTCATAAAGAAACCTAACAGCATTGGCGCAGGACCGTTAATCGTCATACTTACCGAAGTTAAAGCATGAACCAAATCAAAACCAGAATATAATTTTTTAGCATCATCCAGACAGCAGATTGAAACTCCTGCATTTCCAATTTTTCCGTAAATATCCGGACGCAAATCTGGATCGTTTCCGTATAATGTAACACTGTCAAAAGCGGTCGAAAGACGTTTTGCAGGCATTCCCGCGCTTACATAATGAAAACGTTTGTTAGTTCTTTCTGGTCCGCCCTCGCCCGCAAACATTCTCGACGGATCTTCGCCTTCGCGTTTAAACGGATATAATCCCGAGGCAAACGGAAATTCGCCAGGAACATTTTCCTGTAAATTCCAACGCAGGATATCGCCCCAGCCTTCATATTTAGGCAAAGCAATTTTCGGGATTTGTAAATGTGATAAACTTTCAGAATGCGTTGCAATCTTGATTTCTTTATCACGAACTTTAAACGAGTAAACCGGATTTTTGTATTTCGCTACTTTTTCATCCCAATTCAGAATAATTTCCCAATTGTATGGATCTAAGTCCATTTTTACTTTATCAAACTGATTTAGTAAAAGATTTAAAAAGATTCTATTTTCGTCGTGCTCAGCGATTCCGCTTGGTAAAACTGTAAAATCGTCAATTCCAGCTTTATTAATTTGAGGAACTTTTCCAGAAACCGATTCTATGGTTTTGAAAATTCCGTATAATTTCTGTGCTACTTTTTGCTGCGAAAGTGCGATTTCATCATAAGATCTATTATTTTCTGCAATTTCAGATAAATAACGCGTTCTTCCCGGCGGAATTACGAAGATTTTCTCGCTCATTTCTTTTGTGATTTCAAAAGTCGATTTCAAATCTGAAGCCGTTTTTTCAACCACTTTATCCATAATCGCTTTATAAAGCGTGTTCATTCCAGGATCGTTAAACTGTGAAGCAATCGTTCCGAAAACCGGCATTTCATCAGGATTTTTATCCCAAAGATTATGGTTTCTTTGATATTGTTTTTTTACATCGCGCAGGGCATCAAGCGCGCCGCGTTTATCAAATTTGTTTAAAGCTACTAAATCGGCAAAATCAAGCATGTCGATTTTTTCCAATTGTGTTGCGGCTCCAAATTCTGGTGTCATTACATATAAGGATACATCAGAATGATCCATAATCTCGGTATCAGACTGACCAATTCCCGAAGTTTCCAGAATAATCAAATCGTATTTTGCTGCTTTTAAAACCTGAATCGCCTCAGCTACATATTTAGATAAAGCCAAATTTGACTGACGTGTCGCCAGCGAACGCATATATACACGAGGATTATTTATGGCATTCATACGGATTCTGTCTCCTAAAAGCGCTCCTCCCGTTTTTCTTTTTGAAGGATCGACAGAAACTAATCCGATTGTTTTTTCTGGAAAATCAATTAAAAAACGGCGAACCAATTCGTCCACCAAAGATGATTTCCCTGCTCCTCCTGTTCCTGTAATTCCCAAAACCGGAATTTTAGAACTCGCATTGCTTTCGTGAATTTTATCAAAAACAGGTTTTGCAATTTCAGGAAAATTCTCTGCAGAAGAAATCAAACGTGCAATTGCTGTTGGAATTTTATTTTCGATATGATCAATTTCTCCGTTTAGTTTATCTCCAATAGGAAAATCAGCACGCTGTACTAAATCATTAATCATTCCCTGAAGTCCTAAAGAACGTCCGTCATCTGGAGAATAAATTCTTGTAATACCATATTCATGTAATTCTTCGATTTCGCTTGGCAGAATTACACCGCCTCCGCCTCCGAAGATTTTAATATGTCCCGCTCCTTTTTCGCGAAGCAGATCATACATATATTTAAAGTATTCATTGTGTCCGCCTTGGTAAGAGGTCATTGCAATTGCATTGGCATCTTCCTGAATTGCGGTATTTACAACTTCTTCTACACTTCGGTCATGCCCCAAATGTATTACCTCTACACCTGTTGACTGAATGATACGGCGCATGATATTAATGGCTGCATCATGTCCGTCAAAAAGCGAAGCTGCTGTGACAATTCTTACTTTATTTTTAGGAATATATGGTATTTGCTGTTCCATTTTATGAATATGATAATTTTAAGCGACCAATTTACAAAATATTTTAATATTTGTTTATACTTCTCTATTTATGTTTTCCAAAATATATCGATTTCGTTGACTTATAGGGTAACAATTTCGCTAACTAGCTGATATAGTTAAAGAAAGCTTAAAGACATGGCAATTTCGCAACATTTAAATAAAATCAATAAACATGTTTCGCCGCTTCCTAAAGTAATTTAGCAATGTAGAAAAGGCCCCAGATTTTTACCCAAAACTTGAAATCTAAGTAGTAACGTAAAAATTTAAATGAAAATGAAAACTTTATATTCACTAAGCATTATTTTAGCTCTAAGTTTTAGCGTCGTATCTTTTAGTAAATATGAAAGCACCGATACTAAAGAGCATACATCTAACACCTCAATCTTTTACAATTCTGATAATGATGCTGTAAAAGAAAGCGTTTCAAATGAATTCTTCAAAAAATATACTGATTTAAAAAAGTATAAATCTGAAGTAATGTCATTATACAAAAACAGAACTCTGGGAACTATTTGGTTTGATGAAGACGAAATCAACGAATTTGGTTCTGTATTGTATGAAAAAGCAAAAAAAACAAATGATTTGGTTATTCCATACCAAAAAGAAATCGACCAGCTTTTTGATTCTTCATCAGAAAATAACATTTCTAAAACTGATGCCGATATGCTTTTAAGCTCCTTGTATGTCCTATACGCCAAAAAAAGCAATTCAGATAAGAAAAAATTGCCTTATGATGCCATGCTGAAAGATTTTTTAAACTACAGTACAATTGAAGAAGCTACTGCAAAAGTTGAAGACGATGGTAATCTTTATGACCAATATTACAAACTGCAAGGTGTTTTAAAACAATACAAAAAACTTGAAAAATCAAGTAAATGGAAACCTATTGTTGCCGAAACTCCTTATAAAGATTTGCGACCTGATGCTGTTTCACCTACTATCGCACAGGTTAGAACCCGTTTGTATTTATTGGGCGATTTAAAACAAGATTCTAAAAGCGATTTTTATGATCGTGAACTAATGGACGGCGTTATGAAATACAAAGTTCGTAACGGTTTTAAACCAAATTATATTTTAGCAGAAGAACATATTAAAGAAATGAATATTCCGGTTTCGGATAAAGTAAAAACTTTAATGCTTAACATGGAAAGAATACGCGCTATTTCTCCAGAATTAGTCAACAATGACGAATATGTTTTGGTAAATGTGCCTTCGTATGAATTGATCTATGTTAAAAACGGAAAAATAGAATTAACATCAAGCGTTTTTGTTGGTTCTCCTTTAACTAAAACTACCATTTTTAACGGGCAGATTGACAGAATCGTTTTTAGTCCGTACTGGACAGTACCGCAGAGTATTGTTCAAAATGAGTTAAGATCTAAAATCGCTGCAGATCCAAATTACCTTGCAGAAAAAAATATGGAAATGGTAAATGGTCAGGTAAGACAAAAACCAGGTCCGGATAACTCTTTAGGTTTGGTTAAATTTATGTTTCCAAACTCAGACGATATTTACATGCACGATACGCCATCTAAAACTTTATTCGATTTCGAAAAAAGAACTTTCAGCCACGGTTGTATTAACGTAAAAATGGCCAAAGAATTAGCCGTTGCCATGCTGAAAGATTATCCTGAATGGACTCAGGCAAAAATTGATAAAGCTATGGAAGGTAAAGTAGAAAGCAATTTTAAACTTTCTAAAAAAGTACCAATCTATATCACTTATTTTACCTCTTTGGTAAATGAAAACGGTGAAATTGGTTTCTTTCAGGATGTTTATGAAAAAGATGCTGAGTCAGCTCCGCAGACTGCTCTTACTGCCAATTAATTTATTCAGAATACAGAATATATCGGAAACTCATTTAGTTGGGTTTCCGATTTTTTTTCTCCTAAAAATTAACCTTAATTTATTATTTTTAAAACTTTTAGGAGCAAAAAAATGGTTTACTTTTTTAGAACTTTGCAAAAATTTTAGCCATGAAAACCAATAATACAGAAGGTCTAACAATGTTTGAAATAAACGTATTAGTACAACAGGGCGGACGATTTGTAGTTTTTCCGAATACTATTTCAAAACTTTTTAAAAAATTTAAACGTTCTAATATTTATTTTGTTCGTCCCGAAGAAAATACGTTTAAATATGCCTTAAAACACTTCTTTTTAAATTTAACCGTCAGCTGGAAAATGTTCCCATTAGGGCCAGTCTATGTCGTGAAATCTTTGTATTATTTAATAAAAGGCGGAAAAGATTACACAGAGGCTATTCTTGATGAATTAAACCAGAATAAGCCCGCTTACAATCCTGATATAGAATTTTTAAAATACAATTAAAATCTTTTTTTATCAGATAATTAACTTCTAAGATTAAGAAGAATAATTGTATATTTCGGGCTTATAAAATTTTCTAAACTAAGCCTTTTTGACTATGCAAAACGATCATCAGCCTCAAAAAAATTGGTGGGACAGAAACTGGAAATGGTTCGTTCCAACCGGATGTTTAGGTCTTCTTACTCTTTTTGGCCTTTTCATTGCCGGAATATTTTTTGGCGTTACTTCAATGATGAAAGATTCTGATGCTTATAAAGAATCTATGGCAGCAGCTCAAAACAATAAACTAGTAATTGAAAAACTGGGAAGTCCAATAGAAACTGACGGAATGGTTTCTGGCAATATCAGCACAAGCAATAGTACAGGCGAATGCGATTTACAAATTCCGCTGAAGGGCCCAAAAGGAAAAGGAACTTTATTTGTTACAGCAGAAAAAAGAGGAAAATGGAAATACAGTGAACTAACTGTTTACATTGAAAAAACCGAAGAAGAAATAGATTTACTGCAGAAATAGATTTTAAAATTGTGTATGAATAAATATGAATCATTTATTGAGGCTTTCTTAGACTTTAACGAAACAACATGTAGCAACAAAGGTTTTGATAAAAACAAATTCGAAAAAACATGTTCATTATTAAGTGATCTAAAGCCAATAATTCAAGAGAGTAAATCTGTCCCTCTAAATCTGGCCAATGTCTTTATTGATTTATATAGCTCTATAGAAAGCTGTGCATACAAACATGAAGGTGAAATGCGACAGAAAATTCTATACTCGGCAGATAAATTGGCCGCTATTGCTAGGGACGTTACAGAAAGTTGATTAAATTATCAATTCGAAAAAATCATCAAAATCTCATGAAATCCCTTTTCTTTTTATTAGCCGGGCTTTTCCTGTGCGTTTCTTCATTTGCACAATCTGCGGGAAATTACCAAGTTTATATTGATCAGATTAAACAATTCTCAAAACCTGTAAGAGTTTTGCGCAACGATGTGGATGCTCAGGGAAATGGTTCTATTGAATTTACAAATCAAAAAAATCAAATACTTCGTTTTAGATTGTCTGATAACAAACTTCAAAAAGGAGTATGCAGCATTGCTTTTGAAATCTATTATTATGAAAATAATTATTTAAGAAGAATTGAATCTCTTGACAGCAATGGCGATTTAATTGGCTGTAATCTAAAACTAAAAGGAGAAGCCGTAACAGAATTCACAATTGAAAAACCTGATTTGTACTTAAAGAAAAAGAAACTAATTGATGATGCCGAAGGAAATATCGAAATGAAAGATGATTCGAAAGAAAAAATTATTCGTGTTCGATATTTTGATGCTGCTAATAGACCAATAATGCAGTTACAGCCTGAATACATTTCAAGCAAAACGTATTGGGATTATACTATTCGAATGGCTTGGCCCTAGATAAGTTGTCAAGAAATTGAAATTCTAAGCTGCTAAAACTTGTGATGTTAAGTTTACAACAAAATGTTAGTTCGCTTTAAATAAAATTGTGGCTTTGTTTTTGAATAAGTAGTATTTTTGAAACTTAAACAAATCCCCTACTAATGAAAAAGATTTTACTATTAGCCGTAACATTTTCACTTACTTCTTGTGCGCAGGTACAACAAACTCTAAATCAATTACCTCAGCTTTCATCTCAGATTCCGGGAGTTGGAGGCGTTGATATTGCTTCTGGACTAAAAGAAGCCCTTAACAAAGGAATTACTGTACAAGTGAGTAAATTAACAGCTGTAGACGGCTTTTATAAAAATGAAGCTGTAAAGATTTTAATGCCGGAAGAATTACAAAAAGTTGATGCCACTTTACGTAAAGTAGGTTTGAGTTCTCTTGCTGATGAAGGAATTAAAATGCTGAACCGCGCTGCCGAAGATGCGGTAAAAGAAGCAACTCCAATATTTGTTTCGGCTGTAAAAAATATGTCGTTTACAGATGCTAAAAATATCTTATTAGGAAACGACAGTGCTGCAACAACTTATTTACAAGGAAGCACCACAACTGCTTTATACGGAAAATTTAATCCGGTAATTAAAAGTTCATTTGAAAAAGTAGGTGCAGATGTAGTCTGGACAAAAATCATAAACAAATACAACACAATTCCATTAGTTAAAAAAGTAAATCCAGATTTAACTGATTACACAACAACTCAGGCTTTATCTGGTGTTTTTAAAATGATTGCTGTTGAAGAAAAAGAAATCCGTAACAATATCAGTGCAAGAACAACGCCTTTATTAAAAAGCGTTTTTGCAATGCAGGACGGAAAATAGTTTTTGTTGTTTAACTGTGTAATCGTTTAATTGTGTAATCGGATTTTATGATTAACAATTAAACGGTTAAACAAATCAACGATTAACCGATTAATCAATAACCAAAAATGCAAAAAATAACCATTCTTATTCACTGTAAAGACCAAAAAGGTATTATTGCTGCAGTGACGACTTTTATTGCAAGAGTAGAAGGAAATATTACGTACATCGACCAGCACGTTGATGTGGAGCAAAATGTATTTTTTATGCGATTGGAATGCGAATTCGCCAATCATAAAATTACCATTGAAAGCTTAAAAGAAGAATTTGATAAAACCCTGGCTGCTGATTTTAATATGTCATGGGATTTGTACAATCAGGAACAAAAACCAAAAATGGCTTTGTTTGTTTCTAAATACGATCATTGCTTGTTTGATATTTTAGGAAGATACAGCGCGGGCGAATTAAACGTAGAAATTCCGGTTATCATTAGCAACCACAATGATTTAAGATCGATTGCAGAACGTTTTGATATTCCGTTTCATTGTGTGCCTTTTACAAAAGACAATAAGGAAGAAGGCGAAGCCAAACAAATTGAACTATTAAAGCGATATGAAATCAACTTTATTGTTCTGGCGCGCTATATGCAGATTATTACGCCAAAATTGATTGAACTTTATGAAAATAGAATTATCAATATCCACCATTCATTTTTACCTGCTTTTCCGGGCGCTAAACCCTATCACTCAGCTTTTAAACGCGGAGTAAAAATTATTGGGGCAACAAGCCACTACGTAACCGAAGAATTAGACGAAGGCCCGATTATTGAACAGGATATTGCCAGAGTTTCTCATATTCACTCTGTTGAAGATTTTATCATGAAAGGCCGTGACTTAGAACGCATTGTTCTGGCAAGAGCTATAAAATTACATTCAGAAAGAAAAACTATGGTTTACAGTAATAAGACAGTTGTTTTTTCTTAAGCTGCCGAGGTTCTAAGATACTAAGTTTCTAAGGTTTTCTTTAAACGTCCCTCTAAGCTAATTCAATATAAAAAGCAAACCCGACAGGTTTTAAAAACCTTTCGGGTTTATTATTTAAATAATTCTGAAACTTAGTCCCTTAGCATCTCAGAACCTTTGCACCTTTTTATCTGGCTGCAATTGCAAATCCAGAGTCATTAAAAGCATTTACTTCATGAACACCATACATTATGCATTCTTCTTTCTGGAATTACTTCAAGGTCAAAATGCGCCATCTTTCTAAAACCAAAAATCTTAACTTATGGTCAACAAAGTAATAACAAAACCTTAACAGCATAAGATTGATATATGTCGGACATTTGTAATGTAATAAACTGGTTATTTATTATTTTGGTTTTGGTTAGTTAAATGATGCCGGCGTCTTCGAGATGCCGGCATTCTTTTTTTATATAAGTTTAGTTTCAGGTTTCATGTTTTTTTTGTTTCAGGCTGCTTTACTGTGAGCATATTTTACCGCAAAGAACGCAAAGTTTTTTTTACTTTAGAGTTTTTGTATAAAACGCAAAGAACGCAAAGTTTTTTTACTCAAGAGGTTTGTGTAAACGCAAAGTTCGCAGAGCTTTGCCTTAAAAACTTTGTGAACTTTGCGTTCCCGATAGCTATCGGGATTGCGCTCTTTGCGGTAAAAAAAATCAATCTTTTCAACATTAACTTATATCCAACAAAGTAATAACAAGATCTTAACAGCATAAGATTGATATATGTCGGACATTTGTAATGTAATAAACTGGTTATTTATTATTTTGGTTTTGGTTAGTTAAATAATGCCGGCGTCTTCGAGATGTCGGCATTCTTTTTTTATATAAGTTTAGTTTCAGGTTTCATGTTTTCTTTGTTTCAGGTTGCTTTACTTTGAGCATATTTTAACGCAAAGTTCGCAAAGCTTTGTGCAAAAAACTTTGCGAACTTTGCGTAATTCTTTGTGTGCTTTGCGGTAAAAAACACAATCTTTTAAACATTGGCTCATTTTGGATACAACTACACGAGATTTAGATACTTTATAAAAGCAATACTGATGGATCTTTGCTAAATCAATTTTGATTTAAAATTAAAACAGTAATTATGAGTACTATCAAAAAAGTTAATTTAGGAAATCAGGGACTTGTTGTGCCCAATATTGGTTTAGGCTGCATGGGAATGAGTCAGATTGCAGGAAATGATATTTATGGTAAAGCAGACGAAACTGAATCTATACAAACAATACATCGCTCACTTGAATTAGGGGGTAATTTTTTAGATACAGCAGATTTGTATGGTCCGCTGGCAAATGAAAGATTGATTTCTAAAGCTATAAAAGGAAATCGTGACGCTTACATCATTGCTACAAAATTTGGTTTTGAGATTAATGACAATGAAGAACTTACCTGGCAGTTTAATGGCAAAAAAGAATATGTAAAAAAAGCCGTAGAACGTTCTCTTAAAAATCTTGGAACAGATTATATCGATTTATATTACCTGCACCGTGTTGATCCTAATACTCCAATAGAAGAAACAGTTCAAGCAATGTCTGATTTGGTAAAAGAAGGAAAGGTTGGTTATATTGGTCTTTCTGAAGTTTCTTCTGAAACCATTAGAAAAGCACACAACATTCACCCTCTAACGGCAGTTCAAAGTGAATATTCCCTTTTTGAAAGAAGCATTGAAGAAGACGGAATTATAAAAACATTAGAAGAACTTCAAATTGGTGCAGTAGCTTATTCACCTTTGGGAAGAGGTTTTATTTCGGGAGAAATACAACATCCGCAAGACTTAGCCGAAAATGATTTTAGACGAACAATTCCTCGTTTTCAAGGAGAACAATTTTATAAAAACATTGAACTTTTGAATGAAATAAAACTTATCGCCGACGAAAGAAAAATTACTGCTTCGCAATTGGCTTTGGCATGGATTGCATCTAAAGGATTTTTAGCCATTCCAGGTACAAAGCGAGTAAAATATGTAGAGCAAAATATCGAGGCTGCTCAGCTTATTCTGACTACTGAAGAATTAAACAGATTAGAAAACATTATTCCTCTTGGAACAATTACCGGAAATCGTTATGATGAATCTGGAATGAAATCTGTTAATCTATAAAAAATCAGAAAAAAAAATCTACAGGAAAAGTTATCTTTATGACAGCTTTTCCTGTATTAAACCTAAAGCCATGAAGAAAGAAGATCATACTCCGTATAACATTACCTCTATTTCAGAATTACATCAATTATTACGAATTCCAAAACCAGATCATCCTTTGGTAAGTTTTGTAAATTTGAGAGACATAAGTTGTCATTTTGATAATAATCTAAAGAGTGTGATTTATAACTTCTATACGATTTCGATCAAAAGAGGATTTAAGGGAAAAATGAGATACGGCCAAAATTATTATGATTTTGATGAAGGAGTCATGACATTTATGGGGCCGGGCCAGATTATTTCGACAGAAGTTCCAATGGATTCTTCTGTATATGGCTCAATGTTAGTAATTCATCCTGATTTTATTCAGAATTATGCTTTGGCAAAAAAAATAAAAGAGTACGGTTATTTCTCTTATGCTGTTAGTGAAGCATTGCATCTTTCAGAAAAAGAAGAAACGATGATTACAGGAATTATGCAGAATATCGAACAAGAATATCTGTCTTCTATTGATGCTTTCAGCCAAGATGTAATGATTTCGCATATTGAACTGCTTCTTAATTATTGCAATCGTTTTTATAACCGACAGTTTATTACCCGAAAAAATGCAAACAATACTCTTTTAACTAAGCTGGAAATTCTTCTTTCTGAATATTTTGAAAGTGACAAAGTTGAGAAATTAGGATTACCAACCGTCGCGTATATTTCGGAACAATTAAATGTTACGCCAAATTATCTCAGCGATATGCTGCGTTCACTTACCGGACAAAGTACACAGCATCATATTCACAATAAAATTATTGAAAAGGCCAAAGAACTTCTTACCACAACTACCCTGAGTGTAAGTGAAACTGCTTATAAATTAGGTTTTGAATATCCGCAATCTTTTAATAAGCTTTTTAAAAGTAAAACCACAGTTTCTCCTTTAGAGTTTAGAAATTCATTCAACTAATTTTTTAATCTTTCGTGAAGTAATTTAAAATAAGGGAAAGCCTTTAACAATCGGCTGCCGTGCCATGAAAACATTTCACCATCGACGAAAATGGTTTTGGCGTGATGCGTAAATCTTCCTATTTCAAAAGCATCTTCTTCTTTAAAAGGGTACGGTTCTGACGAAAGAAAAACAATATCAGGATCACCTTCTAAACGCAATTTTTTGAGTTCAATTTCAGGATAACGTCCTTTATCTTCGTAGATATTTTTAAAATGACTCAGCTTTAATAATTCATTTATATAAGTATCATTTCCTGCAACCATATACGGATCTTTCCAAATAAAATAAGCTGCCTTTTTGATTTCAATATCCTGAATGTATTTTTTAAAATCGCTCAAGGCGAAAGTCAGTTTATCATTCCATTTTTGAGCTTCGGTTCTGCAGTTGAACAACTGGCCGAAATCTGAAATCATCTGGAAATTATCTTCTATAGAAACAATGTTCGTAACCCAAACCGGACAAATTTCCTTTAATTGGTTTACAATTTCTTCTGTGTTTTCTTCTTTATTGCAAATAATAATATCCGGTTCAAGAAGTTTTATTTTTTCGAAGTGAATTTTCTTCGTTCCGCCTACAATCTTTTTGGTAGATTTAAAATGAAACGGATGAACGCAAAACTTCGTAATTCCGATGATTTTCTCTTCTAAGCCTAAATCATATAATAATTCGGTTTGGGAAGGAACAAGCGAAATAATTCGTTTTGGAGCAGTTTCAAAAGAATGAACGTTTCCTATTTGATCTTTTAACTGTTTCATTTTTTATTTGTTTCAGGTTTTACGTTTAAAGTTATTGTTGTGTATTTAACCGCAAAGTTCGCAAAGGTTTTTCGCAAAGGCACGCAAAGAAAATAACTCTGCGTTCATGGCGTAAATCTTAGCGAACTTTGCGGTTAAATTATGTTCAAAGTAAACTTGAAACTTTAAACCTGAAAATTTAAACCAATAATCTCAGCCATTTCCTGCTGTACTTTCAAAGCTTCTTCCCTAGCCTTTTCAGCAAAGTCAGTACCTTTTGAAGCGTAGATAATAGCTCTCGCAGAATTTACTAAAAGTCCAATTTTATCATTCATTCCATATTTGCATACTTCAGACAAACTTCCGCCCTGAGCGCCAATTCCCGGAACTAATAAAAAACTGTCCGGAACAATTTTTCTTATGTCAGCAAAATATTCTGCTTTTGTAGCACCCACTACATACATTAAATTTTGGCTGTTTTTCCAAGTTTTAGAAGTTTCCAAAACTTGTTTGTATAATTCTGTTCCGTTTGTATTTAAAGTCTGAAAATCGAAAGCGCCTTCGTTAGAAGTCAGTGCCAACATTATGGTATGTTTGTTTTCGAAAGCAAGAAAAGGTTCAACAGAATCTTTTCCCATATAAGGAGCAACGGTTACACTGTCAAAATTTAAATCTTCAAAAAAAGCTTTTGCATACATACTTGAAGTATTTCCAATATCACCGCGTTTTGCATCGGCAATCGTAAAAATATCAGGATAATTTTCGTTGATGTAATTGATCGTTTTTTGCAGAGACATCCATCCTTTTATTCCATAAGCTTCAAAGAAAGCTGTATTAGGTTTGTAGCCAACTGTTAAATCGTGAGTAGCATCGATTATAGCTTTGTTGAATTCGAAAATAGGATCTTCGGTTTCTAATAAATGGGCTGGAATTTTGCTTAAATCAGGATCTAAGCCAACGCATAAAAATGATTTTTTTTGAAGAATTTGTTCGTGTAGTTGTTGTGTTGTCATATTATTTTTTTAGAACTTCTGTTTCAAAGAAATAATTCTTTTTAAAAAGTATGCAAAAATAAAAAAAGCCACTCAATTAAGAATGGCTTTTTGGGTATATATTATGTACAGATTATAAATTGCCTAAATAAACAATTTCTGTTCTTCTGTTTTCTGCTCTGCCAGAAGCTGTTTTATTTGATTTTACTGGTTTTGAAGCTCCGTAACCTTTTGAAGTTAAGTTAGCAGGATTTACTCCTTTTTCTATTAAAAGATCCATTACTACTTTTGCTCTCTGCTCAGACAATTTCTGGTTTACTTTTGCATTACCTACATTATCTGTGTGTCCGTTAATAGCAAATTTAGCATTTGGATAGTTTTTCAGGATTTCTTTAATAGCGTCTAATCTTCCAGACGTTTCTCCCATTTTAGCATCGCTCAAAGTCGCTTTTCCTGTTGTAAAGAAAATTGATTTTGCTTCCATTTTCAATTGTGCCAATGTTTGTTTGGTAACTTTAGGACAGCCTTTATTGTCTGCTGGTCCATATACTAACGGGCAGTCATCATCTTTGTCTAAAACACCATCTTTATCAGCATCTAAACTCGGACAGCCTTTGTTTTCTGCCAATCCTGCTTCATTAGGGCATGCATCATCTTTGTCTAAAATTCCGTCGCCGTCTGTATCAGGCCATGGACATCCTTTATTTTCTACAGGACCTGCAACGGCCGGACATGCATCTACATTGTCTAATAAACTATCTCCGTCAGAATCTTTCCACGGACATCCTTTGTTTTCTTTTGGACCTGCTGCATCCGGGCAAGCATCGTCTTTGTCAAAAACACCGTCTTTATCAGTATCCGGCCAAGGGCATCCATTATTTTCTACAGGACCCGCAACTTTTCTACAAGCATCTTGTTTGTCAATTACCCCGTCTCCGTCTGTATCTTTAAATTGTTTTTCGTAAACCGGAATTTTCATTCCTAAGTGAAAATCTGCTCCTTTTGAATCTTTAGAAGCTAAATTGCTCAAAATAGATCCAGAACCAATGAAGAAGACTCCAGCACGTAAACCTGCTCCTGCCTGCATACCGCTGTATTCCATGTACGTCACCGGTACATAAAAACTAAACCATCTGCTTTCGTAACGAGGCGTTAAGGTAACTCTGTCTGCAATTCCGTATGAATTTAATTTATTTTCAGATACCATGCTGATATCTCCGTTAAGATTCAAATAGAATTTATTGTGCATATTCCAGTCAACATCAGCATGAATAGCTGTTGGCAAGTTTGTTTTTACACCTTTTGAGCTTGAAACTTTAGTGTAATGATCGTTTAAGAATTCATATAAATCATCAGCATCATCAATCATTTGCTGCGTAACAACTCCATTTACATTATAAGTATCAATTTTTGAGTTCTTGTAGTTGATAGAACCAATATCAGTTACAGATAACCCGAAACGTAATTTGTATTTGTTTAGATCTCTAAAGTTGTTATCTGCAGGTTTTGCATTTCTAACATCATACTTTTCGTAATCTGGTCTCCATTCATAAACCAAACCAAAATCAAAACCAAATCCGCGTGAAGCTGCATCAAAATCATAATCTTCATTATTTTCCCAATCCTGGCTTCCTCCTACCGAAATTTCTCCAGTTGAAATTAAAGATCCTGCTTTAGGATTTGCCTTATTTTCAAGATAAGCCACACTTACATTATTTCCTTTAACATAAGCATTTGCGCCGCCCTGAAGATATTTTGCAGTTAAACCTCCTTTTAAAAAATGCTGGTTGTTTTGGTATAGAACTGCTGCATAAGAAATACCAACTTCTCCCCACGCATTTGCTGCTGCGTTTGGACTTCCTAAATTGTAATTAAAGTTACTCGACTGGTCTAAACCGTCTTTTACCTGATCTACAAGAAACCCGTTAAGTTTGTTTACATTAGCAATTGATCTTGCTCTTGTAAATACTGCCAAAGTGTGTTTTGGCGCAATGTTAAACATAAACGACGGTCCCATAATATCAAAATTTACCAGACCGTTGTTAGCATTCTTTGGACTCATTTTTGACTGCGTGTCAAAATCATATCCGTCTTTGTAAACATCAAAAAGTTTTACACCGTATAAATCGTTCTGAACAGAACCACTTATAGAAAACAAATTAATATCTGTTTTAAAACGAGAATCGGCAATAGAAGCCGGGTTAAAAAGTACACTTTGAACTCCTGCATAATTATCATGAAAATATCCCATATAGGATTGTGCATCGGCTTGTAAAGAGGCAATAAATAAGAATAAAATAAGTAATTGTTTTTTCATTAAAATTTGAGTTTTGAGTTTGAATTGGCGGCAAAACTACAATATTGAAATCATTAAACTTTACGGAAACATAGAATTGATGTAACATCTTTCAAAAATTGTGTAAGAAAAAAACTTTTTTGTATTTATAATTTTGATATGAACCCAAAAAAACACAATTATGACTCCAAATATCGGAATATCTGCCGCTAACTTAAAAAAGAGTTCTGCCATATTAGCCACTATTTTATCTAACGAAATGACACTTTATGTAAAAACGAGAAAGTTTCACTGGAATATTTCCGGAAACAGCTTTATGGAATTACATAAATTGTTTGAAGATCAATACCGAATTTTAGAAGCAAATATTGATGAAGTTGCCGAAAGAATCAGCCAGCTTGGCGAAAAAACTATTGGCACAATGAAAGAGTTTATCGAAAATTCGACTCTTAAAGAATCTCCAAAAGAATATGCTTCACAAAAACATATGCTGGAAGAACTTTTAAAAAACCACGAGCAGCTGGTTACTGAATTTAGAGACTATATTCCGGTTTTTGAAAATGAAACAAACGATGCAGGTTCTGCTGATTTTGTTACGGGTTTATTACAGGAACACGAAAAAATGGCATGGGTTTTACGCCGTTATCAGGTATAAAAAATAACAAAATGTGAATTATGCAGCGTTAGTGAAAATTGATGTAAAACGTAATCAAAATACAAATTGCAATTTTACATTATTATTAATAACAAACAAAAAACACGATCATGAATACTACAGAGATAAAAGGAAACTGGAATGAGTTAAAAGGAAAACTTAAGCAAAAATATGCTGAACTGACAGATGATGATTTAATGTTTGCTGAAGGAAAAGAAGACGAAATGTACGGAAGACTTCAGCAAAAACTGGGAAAAACGAAAGAGGAATTTCATCAGATTCTATCAGATTTGTAGTTCTTATGACTCAATCAGGGAAATACCGTCTAGTAACAAAATATTAGACGGTATTTTTTTGAAAAAATAAGTATTTTCTATTCTGTTTAACATATATTTTAAAAACATTAAACGCGGTAACCACAAATAAATTAATTATCTTTAACCAAAATTTTCTATAAAATGAAACTATTTATAAAGTTTGACATTAACACCATTTGCTCACTTTATCTAAAACAAAATCTGGAACAAAATAATATAAATTTTACCAGTCTGGGTTTTGGAGAAATTGAAATTGATGATAATATTGATGCTGAAGCACTCGAAACTTTAAAAAATAATCTAAGTCCCTGTGGATTTGAAATAGTTGAAAATCAGAAAAGTGTATTAGTTCAAAAAATAAAAGACGCCATAATCGAACTTGTTTTTATGGAAGACAGCAACAATTACAAAAGTTCTGTATTTCTTGCCGAAAAACTAAACCATAGTTATGGTTATTTATCGAATGTGTTTTCAGAAGTTACCTATTCTTCCATCGAAAATTTCATCATTTTACAGAAAATCGAGAGAGCAAAACAATTAATTATTATCAACGAAATGAGTTTAACTGAAATCGCATTCTTACTAAATTATTCTAGTGTTGCACATTTAAGTACACAATTTAAAAATACGACCGGAATCACGCCGTCGGCATTTCAGAGAATAATTAAGAAACGAAGAGAAAATTTAAAATAAAAACCCAAATACCACACTAAAATGCAAAAAAACGCATTAAATATATTACTGGCTGATGATGATGAAGACGATCGTCTTTTTTTTAAGGATGCTTTTGAAGAAATTAAAATACAAACCAACGTAGAATTTGTTCACGATGGAATGCAGTTAATGGATCATTTAATGAATTCTGACAATAAACTGCCGGATATTTTGTTTCTGGATTTAAATATGCCAAAGAAAACCGGTAAAGAATGTTTAATTGAAATAAAAAAAACGGAGCATCTTAAAAATATAATTATTGCAATTTACTCTACTTCTTCATCTGAGGAAGATATTGAAGACACCTTTATTCAGGGAGCTAATATTTATATCAAAAAGCCAAGCGATTTTAATACGCTTAAAAAAATAATTAATGAAGTCGTGACCGTAAACTGGCACTATCACACTTCTGGTTTAAACCGTGATAATTTCTTGCTCCGACTAAAATAAAAATAATAGTATACCAATGAAATGGATACCAAATTTTAATTCTTCAAACTCTTTGAGAGTTATTTTTGTAATCGCAGTTTTCATTCTGTTATTTCTTTCTTCTATTGCCTATAAACATAATCAGGACTTGAACGAATCGAGTAAGCTGGTTATGCATACTTACGAAATAAACATTCAGCTTGAACGTTTAATGTCGGCAATAAAAGATGCTGAAACCGGTCAGAGAGGTTATATTATTACACGAAACGCACGTTTTTTAACTCCGTATATTTATTCGAGAGACAAAGTAAATACGTCGTTTATAACATTAAAAAAACTAACTGCTGACAATCCCGTACAGCAGGAAAATCTTCGAAAGTTATTTAAACTTATTATCCAGCGTTTTGTTTCTTTTGAAAATTGCCTAAAATACAGCGATCCCAAAACATATGATAAACGAAAACTCGACAATCATATGTTTGGGGGACGAATTTTGATGGAAAACATTCGTTTTAAAGTAGACGAAATGAACGATATCGAAAAAACGTATCTTAAAAACAGGCTTAAAATTTATGACGACGAAATCTCATTAAGTCCGTTATTTTCTATTTCCTTATTCTTAACCGCATTATTTTTTATTTTACTGGCTTACAGACAAATCAGTAAAGATTTCCAGCGTTTAAAAGTCTTCAATAAAAAACTTTTAATTTCAAACGGATTAATTGCCGAATCGGAAGCGATTGGTAAATTCAGTACCTGGCAATGGGATTTAGACGCCAATAAAATCGATTATTCAGACAATCAATTTCGTTTACTGGGTCATGAACCGGGAGCATTTGTTCCTGTAAAAGAAACTTTTTTAGATTTTGTTCATCCAGATGATAAAGAAACAGTTTCAAATTCCATTGAAGGAATAATCAATAACAGACAGCTTCCGTTTGTGTATTATAAAATACTGCTTCCTAATCATCAAATCAGATATTTTAAATCAACAGGAAAATTATTGACAGACCAGCAGGGAAGTAAAATTTTACTGGGAATCAATTTTGATATTACTGATGAACATTTGTTGAATATCGAATTGCAGGAACGTAATAAAGAACTTGAAAAAAGCAATAAAGAACTGGCTTCTTTTAACCACGTTGCGAGTCATGATTTACAGGAACCGCTTAGAAAAATTCAGACTTTTATTTCAAGAGTTTCTGATGCCGATAAAGCACTTATGTCACAAAGTGCAAGAGATTACATTTCAAAAATTGAAGTTTCGGCAAAAAGAATGCGTGTGCTGATTGATGATTTACTTTTGTTTTCGAGAACCAATACCACGAAAAAGGAATTCATTAAAACCAATTTAAATGAATTACTGGAAAATGCAGAATCTGAACTAACAGAAATTATCGAAGAAAAAAGCGCCGTAATCATGGCAACAAAACTTCCTAAGCTTTCGGTTATTCCGTATCAAATAGAACAGCTTTTCATCAACCTGATTGGAAATTCATTAAAATACAGCAAACCTAATACTATACCTGCCATTTCTATTGACAGTGTAAAAGTAAATGCCGAAGATTATCCGGAAATTTTAGACCAGAATATTAAGAAGTTTCATAAAATAACTTTTACAGACAACGGAATGGGATTTGATCCTCAGTTTAAGGAAACGATCTTTATTTTGTTTCAGCGTCTGCATTCTAAAACTGATTATCCGGGAACAGGAATTGGACTGGCGATTTGTAAGAAAATCGTAGACAACCATAAAGGTTATATTATGGCCGATAGTGAACCGGAAAAAGGATCTGTTTTTACCATATTTCTTCCTGATTAAACTGCGGAAAGCCCTTAAAACACTACATCTTAAAACGTTATATAAATTCTTTATGGGAATTATATAACGTTTCTTTTTTATGCTGTAAAGCAAAATGTTTCATTCGTTAGCATCTTTGTAATGTAATACTTTATGAAGTAATAATGAAAGCAAGACCCGTACTAAAAGTAATCTTCAAAGTACTCTTTTTATTAATGATAATTTGTGTTTCATCATGCAAAAAAAATAATTCGATAGAAAATACATTTAAGAAAAACGAAGCTTTTACAAAAAATGAAGAAGAAGAAACAATAGCCTTCTTTTTTATTGAAACGGCAAATATTGGAAAAACTATTATTTCAAAAAGTCAAATTGCACAACAAAAAAGTTCAGAAAATTCAATAGTGATTTTAGGTAAAAAAATCGAAAACAATCAAAATCGCCTGCTGCAGGAAATAACAGAATTAGCAAACAAAAAACTGCTTATCATTTCTGAAATAAATGCATCACACAGAAGAGATACTTACGAATTGATTACCGCTAATTCGTCAAATTTTGATCGGGTTTATTTGAATTCAATGAAAAAATGCCTCAAAGAGCAGATTAAGTTATTAGAAAACGTTTCGAAAGAAACCAACGATAAAATAATTTTAAAATTAGTATTGAAGTATTTACCTGAACAGTTTGATTTACTAAGGGAAACCGAAGCACAAATCAAAAATAAAATTAAAAAAAATTAAAAAAGAGAATTATTTAAAAGCCCAGATTACTAACTAAATTATTTTATTATGAAAATGCAAACAAATTTTTTATGCGCCTTAACACTTTTTATCTCAGCTTCATTTGGAATGCTGCACGCTCAGGACAATAATGTAAATACCGAGTTTGGTGTAAAAGGAGGATTTAATATGTCTAATCTATACGGAAGCGGTGATGATGTAGATGACAATAATATCTTATACGGATTTAATGCCGGTGTTTATGCAACATTACCAATTTCTGATTTTGTTGCCATTCAGCCAGAGGTTTTATTTACAACAAAAGGTGCTGAATTTGAATACAACAATGCTTTTGCAAGCGGATCGACTAAATTCAAATTAAATTACATCGAAGTTCCTCTTTTAGTAAGAGTTAACATTACTAAAAACTTTAATATTCATGCCGGTGGATATGCTTCTTACCTGGTAAGCTCTAAAGTAACCGGAGACGGTGATGTTAGTTTTGATCAGGAAATTGACAGAGACGATCTTAACAAATTTGATGCTGGTATTGCTGCCGGTGTAGGTGTAGATTTTGACCCAATAAGCATTGGAGTACGTTATAACTACGGTCTTACTACTGTTGGAAAAGAAAGAACTGTTTTAGGAACTACTTATACTGTTCCAGATGCAAAAAACAGCAACTTGTCAATATACCTTTCGTATAAGCTAAACTAAAAAAAAACTGAATTACTAACCCACTAAATAAAAAACCATGTCAAACTTATTGTATACCATCGCAGTGATACTTGTTATTCTGTGGGCTCTTGGATTCTTTGTTTACAGTTTTGGAAGTATTATTCACATTCTGCTGGTAATTGCCATAATTGCAGTATTACTAAGACTAATCAAAGGACGAGAAGTTTAAAAAAATCGAATCAACATTAAATAAATATATTAATCTATTAAAAATCAAATATTATGAAAGCATCTAGCACAATTTTAGGTTTTGCAGCAGCGGCTGCAGCAGGAGCATTATTAGGAGTATTATTCGCACCAGATAAAGGTTCAAATACAAGAAAAAAAATCAAAGATAAATCGAAAGATTACGGAGATAATATCAAAACTAAATTTGATGGTATTGTAAGCACAATCACTTCAAATGGTAAAGAAATCATCGAAGAAGGAAAAGCAAAATTCAATCAGGTAAAAGATGATTTCAATACAGTTAAAGATGAAGCTAAAACTGTAAAATCGAACTACTAAAATACAAAGTGATTTTTTCAAACCATAAATACCAATATCATGGAACCAAATGCAACAACAAACGAGAATTTGAATCTTTATGAAAAAGCTGAAAACTATACAAAAACAAGTTTAGAATTACTAAAACTTAAAACCGTATGTTCAGTTGCTGATGGTGTATCATCATTAGCATCAAAGATAGCAGTCGGTATTGTTGTTGCATTTTTTACCTTATTCCTTAATATTGGTTTAAGTTTATGGATAGGAAAAGAACTGGGAGAATATTATTTCGGCTTTTTTATCATGGCGCTTTTCTATTTAATTGTTGCCATTATAGTGCACAAATCGCATCACAGGCTGATAAAAACTCCTATTGGAAATTCGATTATATCGAGCATTCTAAAAGAAAAATAAAAACTGATTTAAAACCAATTAATAACTAAACCAGACTATTATGGAGCCTATTTACACTATTGATGAATTAAATCAGAGAATAAAACTGTTAGAAGACCGCCAGGATACAGAATGGTGCGCGATTAAAGACCATATAGACGATCTTAAAGAGAATTTAAAGCCTATTAACCTAATCAGGAATACGGTTGAAGAAATCAACGAAACAGTTGGTTTTAAAAGCCACCTGGCACAATCTGCCATTAGTATTGCCATTGGTTATGTTGCCAAACGATTTATTGTGGGTAAAGGCGATTCGATGTTTAAAGGAATCTTAGGATCAATCGTACAGCTTATTGTTACCAATATGGTTTCAAAACCAGGCGAATCTTCAAATGATGCTTCTGAAGATGAAGAAGAATCATTACAATATGAACCATCTAGAGAGTAATTGTTAAACTTAAATTTTACATCATGGAAAAATTAAGCCACATAGTATTAAAAAACGGTGTGTACATGTACTCTAATCTATATAAATGTTTCGAATACACACGAGTATTTTTCGGTATCTAACTCGTTTATACGTTTGTACTTAAAAAAACGATTAAACAGTTAATACTTCATTATATTTTAAGGTTCTGAGGGGCTAAGATGCTAAGCTACTAAGCTACTAAGGTTCTTAGATGCAGAGTTTCTAAGTAAAATCTCAAACCAAAAAGAGATTGTTTCGCACAAGTGAAACAATCTCTTTTTTTTTAGGTTCTGAGGTACTGAGGAGCTAAGGTTCTGAGGGATTGAGTACTATAAGTTGAAGTCCTAAAAAGTCGAAAGTTGAAAGTCTAAAGTCTAAAATAAAAAAACTTAGACCCTCAGAACCTTAGTTCCTCAGCACCTTTTAAAAAAAACTTAGTCCCTCAGAACCTTAGAACCTCAGTACCTTAAAAAAAACCTATCTGTAATCCTGATAAATAGGAAGTTTTAAACCTACATAAATATTCGAAGCTTTTGATTTGTTTGAAAATAAATTCGAAACAAGAGACCCTGAACCAATAAACAATGGACCAGCTCTAAAGCCTGTTCCTACCTGAGTACCGCTGTATTCCATATACGTTACAGGAATATAAAAACTAAATTGTCTTGTTTCATATCTGGGCGTAAAAGTAACCGAATTAGCAATTGCAGTTCCGTTGACTTTTTTAGCATCAACCAAACTAAAATCAGTGCTTAGATTTAAATAAAATTTTTGGTCAATGTTCCAGTCAAAATTGGTATGCAGAGCCGTTGGTAAATTTGCTTTCACTCCTTTTCTTGATGAAATTTTAGTGTAATTAGAATCAAAGAATTCGAAAATATCATCGGCATCATCTATATCCGCCTGACTTACGCTTCCGGTTAAGTTATAAGTGTTTTCAGTAAGATCTTTATAATTGATTTTTCCAATATCGGTTACCGATGCTGCAACTTTAAATTTATATCGGTTTCCCATACAAGTATGACAATTGGTACGATATTCATAAGTAAAACCCAAATCGACACCCACACCAGCCGATGTCATATCAAACTTAGGATCTTTTCCGTTTTCATAATCATAACTTGCAGCCGTTTTCAGCGTTCCTGTCGAAGTGTACTGACTCAAAGCTGGATCAGCATTATTTTTGGTAAAAGCCACGCTTAAATCACTTCCGTTAATATAACCGTTTACTCCTGCCATTACATACTTTACCGTAATACCGCCTTTAATAAAATGATCGTCGTGGTCTAACAATACCGTTCCGTAGCTCGCGCCAATTTCGGCCCAGGAATTGGTTACACCATTTGGATTTCCGCCCGAAAATAAAAAACTGTTTGAAACATCTGTTTCTTTATTTACCTCATCAATAAGTTCTCCGTTTACCCCAACAAGATTGGTTATGCTTCGCACGCGCGAATAAAGCCCAATACTATGCTCCGGCGTAATATTCAGCATAAACGAAGGACCTAGAATATCGACATTAAAATTTCCTCTGTTGTTTGATTTAAAGTTTTTACTGGCATCTTTTGCCAGATCGTAACTGCCGTCTAAAGCGTCCATGATATTTACGCCGTATAAATCGTTTTGAAGTGTACCGCTTGCCGAAAAAACGGTAACGTCAGCTCTGTACTTAGAATCTACAATTGACGACGGATTAAACAAAACGCCTTGTATTCCGGCATAATTATCATCCCGAAACCCAAAGTACGACTGACCCTGACAGTAAAAAAAGCTCCCAAAAAGGATGCATAAAAGTAAAGTTCTCTTCATAAAATAGTTTAAATTGGTTGATTAGCATATTTGTCTTTTCCTGATTAAGACACACAAATATGAGGTAAAAAAAGCCAATAAAAAACTTATTTTTTGTGAGATACCAAAACCATAAAACACTGAAATTCTAATCTTTACCAACAGTATTACAAATCCTACTCCGCAAGATTATTATTGTAGTATTGGTCTTAATTTAGCGTTATTATTTTAAAAAGAACCTGTAAAACTCTCACTTTTACAGATATTAAATTTTCATTAAAAAAAAGCCGAACAAATGTCCGGCTTTAAATATAATTTATGTTCAAAGAAAAATCTTAGAACCTTAGCATCTTAGTATCTCAGAACCTCAGATTAATACACTTCCGAAGCTTCCTTCAATTTCTCCATGTTATTAACCAGCTGAAGTTCAGAAACGATTTTCTGAATATCACCGTTCATGATGTTTCCTAAATCGTAAAGCGTTAAACCAACACGGTGATCCGTTACACGGCCTTGTGCATAGTTGTACGTACGAATTTTAGCCGAACGGTCTCCAGAACTTACCTGAGAACTACGTTTTTTAGCATCTTCTTCTTGCTTTTTAGCCAATTCCATTTCGTATAAACGAGAACGTAATACCATTAAAGCTTTATCTTTATTCTTGTGCTGTGATTTCTCATCTTGACACTGCGCAACTAATCCGGTTGGAATGTGTGTTAAACGTACAGCCGATTTCGTTGTATTTACCGATTGTCCTCCAGGTCCAGACGAACAGAAGAAATCTACACGAACATCGTTCATATCTACCTGAACATCAAACTCCTCAGCTTCTGGCAATACCATAACCGTAGCAGCCGATGTATGTACACGTCCCTGAGTTTCTGTCTGCGGAACACGCTGTACACGGTGAACACCTGCTTCAAATTTCAGAGTTCCGTACACATCTTCTCCTGTAACTTCAAAAATAACCTCTTTGAAACCTCCAGAAGTTCCTTCGTTCATATCAACAACAGAGGTTCTCCATCCCATTGTTTCGCAGTATTTTGTATACATTCTAAACAAGTCACCGGCAAAAATACTCGCTTCGTCCCCACCCGTTCCGGCGCGGATCTCCACCATAACGTTTTTCGCATCTTCTGGATCTTTAGGAATCAGCATAAATTTGATTTCCTCCTCCAGTTCCGGCAAACGTTCTTTTGCTTCATCCAACTGCATTTTGGCCATTTCTACCATTTCAGCATCGCTTCCGTCAGCAATAATTTCGTTTGCTTCGTCGATGTTTGCTAAAACTATAATGTATTCTTCTCTCTTTTCAACAAGCGCTTTTATACCTTTATATTCCTGGTTAAGCGACTTGTAACGTTTTTGATCAGAAATAACATCCGGCTGAATAATCAAATCCGAAATCTCATCGAAACGCTGCTTTACATATTGAAGTCTATCTAACATTTTCTAATTCCTTTTATTGGACGGCAAAATTACAAAATTTTTGTGGAAAATTCTAGTGTTGATTTTTTGGAGAGTTTGAAGATGTTACAAAAGCCATTTTTGTCTTATTCTGATATAAAAAAAACTTTTTGTGGTTATATACATATCATGGTTTGATTTACTTTATCAACATGTAAGATATTTTCTCTTTTACAATATTTATAAACTAAATCAAACCAAAACCATGAAACAAACAATCAGAAAAAAAATTGCTTTATTGTTTTTATTTTTATTGACTTTTTATTCTTGTTCAAAAGAATCTGAATCAGAAAATTTGAATAATATTCAACAAGAACACTTCGTAAAACCAGCATTAGCAAAAGAAATTGCATCGGGGATTTTGTTTAAAACAGAATCTAATTCTCAGAATTCTAAAAATACTTCTATAGGTGTTAAAAAAAATATCGAGAGTATAACTGAAGTTAAAAATGATCTGGGAAATACAGTATTCTACATCATTAACTATAAAGAGAAAGGATATATATTATTGTCTGCAGATAATAGAGAACAGCCCGTTATAGCTTTCTCAGAAGATAGTAATTTTATACTAGATACAGATCAAACCGATTTTGGATTTAAGTTATGGATTAACAACGCAAAAAAGCAAATTACAAATATTCAAAATTCTACTGCTGAGCAAACAGAAGAAAAGAAATTACAATGGCGACAAGTAAAAAATATGTTTGCAAATTATAATTTATTTTCAAAAGTACCTATCGATCAATGTTACGAACATACAACGACAGTAACTAGAGGACCATATTTAAAATCTGTCTGGTGGCAGCAAGGCGGTTTTAACAGTGCATTAAATACATATCATGCGGAAGTGGCAACTTTCAAATATATGCAGGCTGCGTACCCATTGCCATGGCACAAGTTATGAGATATTATCAATACCCGGCTAACTACAATTGGTCACAAATGCCTTTGGACAATGCAACATCTACAACTGCAAATTTTATAGCCGATATTCATAAAGCAATTGAAATTGAGTGTCCAGGACAGCCAACATTCGATTGTTATGGAACTGGTGTTACCTATTATAATGATATGGGAACTGTTTTAAAAAATAGATTTAAATATAGTTCTGCGAATAAAGCCAATTACAATTATATGACTGTAAAAGCAAACTTAGACGAAGGAATGCCTGTATTACTAAGCGGTTTTGGAAATTATGGAGGACATATGTGGGTTTGTGATGGCTATAGTTCTTCATCTTTTTACTATGATGATTGTACAGGAACAAGCACACTTTATTTTCATATGAACTGGGGATGGGAAAATAGTAAAAACAATGGATATTATGCATTCAACAATTTTAATCCCGGAGTATATACTTTGAACGATAACATACAAATGATTTATAATATTAAACCTTAATACTTATGAAAAAGCTATTAATTATTTTAATAATCCTAACTTTTTTTGCATGCGATAGTAACGACGATGATAAAGAGTTCTATATGTATGTTAATATTTCCACTTACTTTTCGATTTTTAATGTTCAAGGAGATGATCTCCTTGATCCAGAAACCCCAAACCATATAGATACATCTAAAATAAAAATATTTTATGTAATAAATGGAGTTAAGAAAGAGCTTACAGATAATCCAAAAAAATATGAGGTCTATACAAAAGAACAAAAAAACATGAATGCATATTCTATTGAAGTGATAATGAATGACAGTGAAAAAATTAAAAAATCAATTACTTATGTTCAATGGAATGAAAAAGACACAGATACAATTGAAGCTACTTATGTCAGGGATAAAAAAAACGTAATTTATCCTAAAGAAGTTTGGCTTAATGGCACTCTTGTGACTGGTAATACAAAAGAATATGGAGGCAGCCCGTATGTTATTTTAACAAAATAGAATGCAATAAATTAATCTTCAAAAATAGCCATCTTTAAAAGGTGGCTTTTTTATTTTTATTGGTGATGTGTAACATATTTCATCAACTGAAAAAATGTTTTATTAACATTTTTTGTTGCCATTTTTTAAAATCAGGTGTTTTTACTTAGTTTTTTGTTAAAATAAAAAACGACGTTTGTTTTATGCATAACAAGCTATCAAACAAAATTTTGAAATTAATCTAGTTACGGTTTCCCATAATAGTTCTTTTATTAAAGAACATATTTTTACAACCCTAAATTAATTGAAATCTAAAACCTTGTAACATGAAAATCAACAAAGCATTAATTGTATTATCATTTTTTGCAATTGCATCAATAATTTATGCACAGCCAAAACAGAAATCTAATTCTGAAACCAGACAGTTTATAGAAAATGCCGAAATAACTCAAATTAACAAAGATTGGAATATTAAAGCCGAATTTAAATCTGGACTTGGCGAAGTGGTTTCTTTTTTTCCAGTTGAAGCAATTGATTTAAAATCAAACAAAAAGGTAAATTCATTGCAAATGGATATGACTGTCATATATCAATTTGCAGGAAGAAGCACCAATTATTTTAAGTCTTCATGGATTGATTTAAATGAAGTAGAGGAATTCATAGTTTTTATAGAACAATATGTAATTCCAAATCTGAAAGATAAAACAGAAAGAAAACAATCTGTTATATACATTTTTAACTCAAGAGAAATTACGTTTAGTTTTTATATTGAAAAAAGCACTAGAAGAATTTCTATTTATTTAAAAGATAATGGTTCTACTGATTATGAACATTATTTCTGGACGGAATCGCAAGTAAATAAGATTCCTGAATTGCTTACAATGTTGAAAGAGATAAAATAAATCTTTTTGTTTTCAGAATAATCAGGGGTTTTACGTATTCAACAGTTTAAAATAAAATCCATTTTTGTAAAAAAAAAATAAACCAATTAATTTTAATACATTATGAAAGCAGAAGTTCAATACAATGATTTTAAAGGTAATGTTGCCGCAGACATATCTGATTTTTTAGGGGGAAACAATCTAAACTCTATATCAAAGCATTTTGATTTAGATACCAATCGATTCAAATTAGTAGGTATTTCAATTTATGGAACGACAGAATTTCATATGGCTTTACGTTGTGTTGATTTAGAAAAGACAACAGATGAAAAAGAATATATTGTTGATCTAAGTGTTGATTTAGAAGGTAAAAATCCATTAGAACTTCTATTCAAAAGATTATACATCTCTTTACATGAAGCGCATGATAGAAAATATTTAGATCCAGAATTAGATTCTGACAGTGAATCAGAATTTGGAGAATACTAGATTAATTCTGTAAGTAGTTTTAGTAAAAATCTTTTAATAAACTCCTTTTGAAATGAGTATAAATAATTCTGGTCTCATTAGAAATCTTAAAAAGATTAACAAAAATCTTAATAGAGAGCCAAAGCAGATTTTTGAAAAACAAAGTAAGAATTATATTAGTTTATGTATTTCAATTCTTGCACTAATAATTTCAGTAGTTTCAATTTATCTCCAGTTTTTTTATAAATCATATAAACTTAGAGCATCTGTAGTTGATTGCAATATTAATGAGAACTTAATAAATTTAAATCTTCTCTATTCTAATAATGGGAATCAAGATGCTACAATTATAAATTCCGAACTTTTTTTTTATTCAGACAGAAATGAAAAAAAGAAAGATTTTCACATTCAATTTGTAAACAATGAAAACGAAAACATATCGGCATTTGTTCTTTCACCAGGAAAACAAATATTCCATAAACTCAATCAAATAGTTTATTTTGATGAGTCAGGGCTTCTTGATTCAAAAAAAACGAATACTCGAGACACATTGAGAGTTAATTTAAAAATCAATTATATTACAGAAAGAGCATTGCAATCAGACACTATAATTAAATGCGGATGGATCACTTTAGATAATCAAAATAAGATACAGCATTTCTCTATAGATTACTTAACTCTTAATTTGAATTCTCATAGAAATTTTTCTAGAGGTTATAATTATCAAATTTCAACTCAAAGAAAAGTTCAAAGCGTAAGAGATAGTCTAATTGAAACTTTAAAACAATAACAACATGCTACTAATTTGACATTTCCCTTGGTCCCGATCGCGTGCATTTTCAATGTGTGCTCTTAAGAGTAAGGCACAATACAAATAATTTAAAAAAGCTAATCCTTGTAGGCACGGATTACAAATCCGCACTATCTGGGTTAAAAAATATATCGAGATTAGAACAAAAACATTTAAAACATATGGAAATAACAGAAGCTTTTGCAATTTTAAATATCTCATTTGAATCAACTACAGAAGAAATAAATAAAAGATACAAAGAACTATCACAAATTCACCATCCTGACAAAGGCGGATCAGATGAAGAGTTTTCTAGACTAAAAGATGCAAAAGATTTAGCAATTATATACGCAGAAAATAAATCTCTCGTACTTGTTGCAAATCATGTGTATACAACTGAATTGGTAGCAATTGAAGAAAAAAGAGAAATATCAAATCAGGTCACATCTATATTAAACAAAACAGAACGTAAGTATCGAAGCAAATACCAATCTTTAAAAGATATGTCCCTTATTTTAGCCTTTATATCTGGAATTCTAGGATTGATTACTAATAAATCCTTACCAATTTTTGAAATGATTCCTGAGAACTATAGAAATTATTTTTTGATTATTGCTACTTTTTTTGCTATAGCATTTTTATGGGCAACTTTCAAAACAAACCGATTAAAAGATAAAATTGATGAGTTAAGAGAAATTTTTGAAAACAAGGAAGAATTGTACTGTATTTTGCTTACAATATTTACTTCTAATAATATTTTAACAAGAAGCGAAATTTATCGAGAAATAAATTTAACTTCATTTGACAATAAAATACATTCGAAAAATCTCGTTGACAGAACTCTTTTATTTTATAATATGTCAAATTCATTAAATTCTCTTATAAAATTAATCGGATATGAAGAGTTTGGAAAAATTTTAATTCTAAAAGGTGTTTCAAATAAAATGCTAACAGAGATCGAAAATAAAAACAAATCTTATTTAGAAATAAAATACTTTTTGAACAAATAAAATTTCTCGTTTTAACCAATAATAAACAATAATTCTAATCGAAATTTATGAATTTAAAATTAACACTTGATTTTTTTACTGCGGTTGGAACAGTAGGTGCCGTAATTATTGCAATGATTACAATAATTAAAAATGATATAAATACTAAAAAGCAAATTACAACAAACAAATTAGAAGAACTATTAGAACTAATCAAAACATCAGCTAAATATTATGTAGTATTAAAGGATTTAAATAATGAAATAGCAAATCTTCACAACACCGAATATGAAGAATTAACAACCATAGAGCAATACAATGACATTCGTGATGATAGATTCCCTTATGAAGAGAGAGAAAAAATGCTAAATAAACTATCACGAATTGAAGTTTTAGCAAAGTGTTATACATCTGATAATCTAAAAAAAGAATTATTGATATATGAAGACCTAATTTATACAATGACTGAAAAAGCAATAAACACGGGAAGCATTACAGAATTATTAAATTGGAGAAATGGATTTCCTTCTTATGATAAATTTCACGAAATGTTAGTTAAAATTGAAGAGAAAACAATAGATCAAATAACAACATAATTAAGCCCTTGCTCCCCGAAGTCTTCAACTGAAACGCTACGCAAATGTCTCTGACTTTGCGTAGTTTTGTTTCTTATAAATCAGAAAACCACTCAAAAATCTCCCGACTTTTTACGAATTGTTCTAAAATGATTGTTTTTATAAGCACAAGTAATACAAAGTCAGAGACTTTGAGACGTTTCTATTTTTCAAATTACTATAGTGAAAATGGCGCAAAGTCAGAGACATTTACACAGAACGGGAACTATAAATCAGCTCCAAATATTACTCTACATTCATTTTTAATTGTAACCATAATCGGTTGAATGTTTTGATTAAGTCTTTTGTAGGCTGATTCAACATTCTTTTTAGTATCTCTATTAGGGAATACTAATTTGTTGACAGGATGATTTGGGTTATAATCGATAGAAATTTGAAAAGATTCTTCTAAAAACGCAGCAAGCATCGATTCAAGATTTTGACTAAAAAAAATTAAATTATCATCGATGTATTTTACAAACTCTTCATGTGAAGTTATAAAATTCAAATGTAATCTATCCTCATTCTTTTCAAATGTTGTTTTGTTCGAGATAATTTTGATTTCTCCAACGTAGAGACCCAAATCGTTTCTACACTTATTTAGCAATGAGTAAGTCTTTTTTAAAACAATAAATCGCTCTTCGTGTAATTTGGTAAACTTAAAATTTTCCTTTGCTATTAGTGAATCCAATTCACTTTGAAATTTTGCTATTTCTAATGAATGTTCTTTTTTGGTACTTTCAAGTTTCCTTTCAAACGAGCTTTGAATTTTTCCCTCGGTTATTTTGGTGATGATTAAAGTAATAAATGCAGAAACAATTGAATAGCTAAGAATATTAGTTAATACATTTTCCATATTGCTGATTTTAAAACAAATATACTCAATCAAATATTAAGTTAAAAACAAAACAATAAGACTACAGAGTGCCAAAGCAATTAATGCTTTAAGAACTGCCACTTCAATTTTTGATCCTTTTCCATCTCTTTGAAATGGTTCTGTATTTGTATCCCGCTCCACGAAGTCTTAAACTGAAACGCTACGCAAACGTCTCTGACTTTGCGTTTTTTTAGATCAATATTCCAGATTAAATTTACACAAATCATCCAACAACTCCATTTCATCTTCTGGCAATAACTGCAAGGCAATTTCAAGCAAAGTCATTACATTGACATTATTGTCTTTTGTAAAACTCGACAAACCGTTTGCATCAGGATTAAGCAAAATAATACTTGCTTTTAGCAAATCTGAAACCATTAGATTTACTTCGTTATAAGAAGATACTTTTAGCTGTATTGTAAACGAGTTGGTTTCTTTTGGCACTGGTTTTAGTTTGCTGAAATATCTTCCTTTATTTATTAACTCTAACAATTCTTCGGCTCTTTCTTTATTTTGTGTCAGCATTTATATATAAGATTTAATTTACAATTTCAAACAAATATATAAAAAATCAGTTGAAAACAATCGATTTTTAACAATCATATTAAAACAATCTATTACTTGTAATTTCATTTCTATGAAAAGAGAAAGAAAAAGTGAAATTCCAGAGGTTGTAAAAGAACTGGGAATTAAGATAAAAGATGTGATTAACAGCAATGATTTAAAGCCAAGAGAAGTTGCTCATGATGCTGAAATGGATGTAGAAAATTTAAGAAAATACATTAAAGGATCCCAAGAAATGAAAGTAAGCACTTTGTTTAAGATTGCACAAGCTTTAAAAATTCATCCGAGTGAATTAATAAAGGATTTATAACTGTGTATTGCACAGATTTATTGATAATTACATTGATCTTTTAAATCTCTAATTTTCAATTCATATCCATAATAATAAGATAAACTGAAATGATTAGAGCTAGAAGATTTATGACAAAACAAGATAAAACCAAACTATCTAAAGAACAATTATGAACAGTTTTAAAGCTTTTTACATTTACAAAAGCAAAAAAATAAAACCTTTCCGTTACACCTTTATGCTAGTAATAAAATTCAATCAAAATCACACAAAGCTTTAAATAAATACTATGGAAACACTTCTTAAATACAAAAGTTTAATTGAAATATTTGCTGGTTTAGGGACATTTATTGCTGCAATTATTGCTTTGTATTCAATCTTTGAATTGAGAAAGCAAAGGAGAGCAATGTATAAGCCTCAATTATTTTTAGATTCTTTTACTTTTGAAGCTATAAATAATCCTCTACTTTTAGAAAATAACCTTAACAAATTTAGAGGAAAATATAACGGCAAAGGGGGAAAAACTTTGTCAGAAAGCTCATTTGTTTTATATGAATTGGAAAATCTAGGATTTGGAGTTGCAAAATCTGTTGAATGTAAATGGGAATTTGATTACAAATCAGCTTATAAAGCAATTTCAAATGTTTCTCCTTCTGAGTATAAATGGGATAAATTAATTAATTATGATATACTTTCGACTGATTTAGGATTTCAAAAAACATTTAATCCTGAAGACTTAAAAACCGAAAAAATCAATTTTATTTTACCTATATCTCAGGGAGGAAAAAAAAGAAGTCTATCCATTCCAGAAATAATTGTTGATTGCTATTTATATTTTTTACTGTTTAAACACAAATTAACCGAAGAAATTTGCCAAACATTTTATCATGAAGAATTTATAGAAATGCCTAAATTAAAACTGAAACTTAAATATAAAGATTTAGCAAATAAAACATATAGAATGAATTTAAATATTGATGTAAGTTGTGTTAGTTTCCAATTGAATAATGATGGCACTTTAAATACTATGAAAGATTTCGCAATGTTTTATTTTACAATAAGTGAGTAATAAACTCTAGCAATGGAAAACTTTGAATACGTTTATTACCAGCTAGCAGACAGAGTTTCTAGTGCGATTTCTCGTTCCTCAAAATGACAAGTACTTTGTTCTTACAATATGGAAAACCTTTGCGAAGATTTCTCCTCACGTCGAAATGAAAAAACTTTGTGATTAAAATGTGGAAAACTCTATAGCGCGGATTTGCAATCAGTTCCCACAACAGTAAGACATAATACAAATCATAAAAACAAAAGCCGCAAAAAATCTTGCAGCTTTTTTTATATTTACAAACAACAAACCAAAAAACTATGATGACCTTAATTGCGATTTTCTTTCCCTTTGCTTCTTTCTTTTTGAGAGGAAAAATATTAACTTCAATTCTTTGTCTAATCCTGCAGATCACTTTAATTGGCTGGATTCCTGCTGCAATTTGGGCTGTTATTTCTTTGCAGAATTCAAGAGCAGATAAGCGTAATGAGAAATTAATAAAAGCGATGAAAACGAAATCTTAAATCAATAATTTAAAGCAAAATCACGCAGCAACACATTCCACATTATTTTGTTCGGCAATCTGCATATCAATTATTTTTTGAGCGATCGTTCCTCTTTCAAATAAACGGATGAATTTAAAAACAGCGCTCACAAAATATCCGGGGTTCGAAACTAATCGGGCGATTTCTGTAATTCTTTGGTCTCTCAGCTGTATGCAGGCTTCTCTTTCATTTTCGGGAACGGCTACAAATTCATTGGCAAATTTCCAGGCTCCGTTTCTTGCCGTTTCCATGCTGAAATCAATAAAAAAAGTATCTATTTTGCCAGTAAATTTTAATATCCACGTAAGTGTCGGCCAAATTTTGATTAAGCATTTTTCGACACCGCCAACCAAATTGCTCAATATTGAATTTATTTTATCAAAATCGGCTTGTAAATCCTTTATATCTTCAACTGTACTGATTTCTGCCGAAGCAATTCCCAAGTCAAGGTTAATATGAGCATTCATTCCCAGAAGTAAATGCTACAATACTATGGGCCAAAATTTATCGGCTTGTTCAAAGGCAAATCCCCAGCATTCTGATGGTTTTTCTTTGGCCTGATATTCATAATAGGCTTTTAGATATCTGTTGGCAAAAATAACGTCGAGTTTTTCCATTCGCTCGCCATTTTGAAAAGAACCATTCTGTATGCCTTCTTTTACTCTTACGGTAACTTCACGGTACAGAATAGCAAATAAACCTAAATTGCTTTGGTCTATTTTTGATTTTTCTATTATTTCATCTAATAACAGAATTACTTCGTTTATGTTTCCTGCTTGTTTCATACTCATTTATAATTGGTTATGATTAAATTGAGAAGAACGAATTTAATTATTTTAAGCTTTCGATGAACGTTTTTTTGAAGTAATTATCTTATTATTTCTTTTGGTTTCTGCATAAAAAAATCCCAAAAGAAAAACTCTTTTGGGATTTTTACTAAACTCAAATCGAAAACAATAAAATATTATGCCTCTGCTTCTACTTTTAAAATTTCTAGTTTTAAACTGCCTTTTTTAGCAGGCCATTCTATAAGATCTCCTACTTTGTAACCAACCATTGCAATACCTTCGTCAGAAAGAACCGAAATCTTGTTTTTGCTTACTTTTACTTTTTCGGGACCAACCAAAAGAATTGTTTTTTCCTGGTTAGTATTATGGTCTTTATAAGTTACTTTTCGGTTTACCGAAACAACATCTTCGGGAAGGTTTTTTCTCAATACCTGCGTTGCATGTTTCAGTTCGCTTAATAAAAGTTCTTCTTCCTGCGGTGTAACTTTTTTTCTTCTTACGTGGTCTTTAATTAAATCGTAGGTTCCTGTTGTTAAAATGATATTATTTTGTGACATGACTTTCTTTTTTGCTTCACTTTTCATTGCGTATGATAAACAACTCTTCATTGAATATCCAGCTCGATTCAATTCAATGATATCATATCCTGAATGAAAATTGAGGTTAAATAAAAACGAACTATAAAAAAGGATCCCTGCTTAGAGTTGCTGCAGGGCACAAGTAATAAACTCTTTTGAGCTTTTTAAGAAAGTATCGTCATGCAAATACAATAATGTGTACATTAAGCACATCAAACCGCTGTTTAGTAAATAAAAATTGGCCGTTACCATTATTATATAACATTTGAAGTTAAACGTGCAATCTACAGCTTTTCTCTCAAAAAACCAGCTCTTTTAGAGAACTTTAAGATTCTGAATTTTGTAAATGAAATACAATCCGTTATATGCAGCCGGCATTAAATCAGACTTAAAAACTTACAAGAAATAACTTATATTTGTTTTAAATTGGAAGATGAAATTATAGATTTATAAAATATATTTTGTGGAGCTTCTTGTGAAGATCTCTCCTTCGTCGAGATGACAAAAATGAGTGTAAATCTATCTGAAATAAAACTTTGTGTCTTTGATTATTTACAGCAATAAACTTTTAAACCATGGAAAACTTCGACTGGACATCATTTACCAAAAAAATAGCCGTTAAAGCTAAACTCAGTGACATTTATAATGCCTGGACAATTGCAGGTGAATTAGAAAAATGGTTTCTCGAAAAAGTATCTTTTTTTGATGCAAATCAGGAAGTTATTGGCAAAAACCAAAACGTGCTAGAAGGCAGTACGTATGAATGGCTTTGGTATTTATATGATGATGCCATGTTGGGAAAAATTACTTCTGCCAACGGAAAAGACCATTTGCAGTTTACTTTTGAAGGAACTTGTCTGGTTGATATAAATTTGAGCGAAACAAATGGTTATACAATAGTTCAACTTCATCATCATGATATTCCAACAGATGATAATTCGAAAAAATACATAAGATTGGGTTGTTCAAACGGCTGGCATTTTTATCTCACTAATCTTAAATCGGTTTACGAAGGCGGATTAGATTTGCGAAACAAGGATAACAGTTTAGACCCAATGATTAACAATTAGAATAAAGCAGTATATTGATTTAGAATATTTTTGCTTTTATATATTTAAAAAGACCCAAATAAAAATGAAGACTTATTTTGTTGACTCATTTACGAAGGAAAAATTTAAAGGAAATCCAGCAGCAGTTTGTCTTCCCAATATAGAATTAAATGCAGAAAGCATGCAGAGTATTGCTGCAGAAATAGGATTTTCGGAAACGGCTTTTATAAAACAAATAAAAGACAATACATACAGTATTCGATTTTTTAGCCCAAAAACCGAAATTCCGTTATGCGGGCATGCGACGCTGGCTTCTTCTAAAATTGTTTTCAGCACGACTTCATTTGAGAGCATAAAATTTATTAACATCAATAATGTTGAATTGTTTATTGAGAAAGAAGTTCATAAAATAAAAATGCAGTTTCCGGTTTATGAAACAGAAGAAACTGAGGTGCCTCAAAAACTGCTCGATGCACTTGGACTTTCTAAAATTCTGGAAAAAAGATACAGCCCAAACAATAAAATAATTTTACTTGAAATTGACAGCGCCCGCGAACTGGCAGATTTAAAACCCGATTTTACAGCGTTGGTAAATTCGCATACCGGAATAAACGGGGTTTTGGTCACAGCAATTTCAGACAACGAAAATTTCGATTTCCATTATCGATATTTCTGGCCTTGGGCAGGAACTGACGAAGATCCTGTAACGGGAGGAATTCAAACCTTTTTGACAAAATATTGGGGCAAAAAACTGAATAAAACAAAACTAAATGCCTTTCAATCTTCTCTAAGAACCGGAACTATGAGTACAGAACTTGTACAAGACAAAGTTTACATTCTTGGAGAAGCAGTGATTGTTCTGGAAGGTAATTTTATTTTATAAATCAAAAAACAAAACCTATGAAACTATTAATAACCGCTTTACTTTTAATTTCAAACTCTATTTTATTCGCACAATCAAACCAATTTACGGGTGATTATGCCCGTTCACTCGGCGAAGAAGGAAAACACATAATTGAATACAAATTGACCTTAAATCAAGATGGAACATTTGAATTTCATTCCTATTCGAAAATGCAAGGCGGAACGCCGCCGGAAACCAATTCATACGGAAAAGGAAAATGGAGTGCAAAAGACAATCTGATCACTTTTTCGGCAGACAAAAAAGAAGATCTGAACGAAAAATATACATTAGATTTTAATAATTCTACAGCTCGTTTTGTAACCAAAAATCCAAGAGATAAAAGCGATAAAGTGGTAAAAACGAAACTTCAGTTTTTAGGATCGGATATTCCATGGATGCAGAGAATTGATATTTTCAAGAGTTAGATATATTCCCTATTTAAAAAAAACAATAAAAGTAAGTTTATTTTTACAATAAAATATATTTTTGCAGTATCAATCATTTTACAAATGAATATTGCAAAATATGAATTACTTACAAATACTGATGTTACACTATTTAGATTTAAGAGTAAGGGAATTAATGGCGAAATAGACAAAGGTATCGCTTATAAACCTACAAAAAATAATACAATATATAATTTAGGTTTTGGAGATTTAGTTTTTGATCAAATCCAAAAAGAATTTATAATTAACGATTTAATTGTAAGTGATAATGGGGATCGCAATAAAATTCTAGCTACAGTTGCTGAATCTGCTTATATTTTTTCAGAAAGATATCCTGAAAGGAAAATCTTTTTTAAAGGCAGTACTAAAAGCAGAACACGCTTATACAGGATAGCTATATCGCTAAATTTGAGAGAATTATCAAAAACATTTCATATCTTTGGAACAATAGAAGATGAAAATGGAAACATATTCAACGTTCCTTTTGATTCAAATGGTGATTTTTATGGATTTATTATTAAAAGAAAATAATATGAAAACGCATACAATTGTTAAAAAACAAACTAAAATGGAATCTATAGTAAAAGTTGATCCAGAATTAGATAAAATAAAAGATATAAAACTCAAATCTGATAAACTGGAAGAAGTTAACAAACATAACTTCAAACTGAATTTTTAATCTCTTGTTTTGAACTTAGCAAAACAATTGTTTCATAAAAAACCGTTCAAGAAATTTCTATGAGCGGTTTTTATTTTTTATAAAGAGCTTTTAGAAACCTCAAAGCCTCCGCAAGAATCAACACAACAGCTCAAAAAACTCAGAATCTTAGTATCTCAGTAACTATTTAATTAATACACATTTTTATTGGCTTCATACCTCAATATGGCGGACTTATGACATTTTTTCAAAAGTCACTTTCTTAATTATCTACTTTCAGGTATTCAAAAAAAGATAATTAAATAAACCAACTAAAGCCCCATGTTATGAAAACTACAAAAATGGTATGCCTTTTTATCATAATAATCGCATTAAGCGCTTGTAAAAAGGACGCAAAGGGAAAAAATGATAATTATACAACAATAAACAAAAGCGCAGCTTCTTCTGAGTGTTTAGCTCCTGCTAATTGGTTTACAATGGTAAACAATACCCGTCAGACTCCTCCGCCAAACGAAGGACCAACAAGCGTATTTGCCAACAATGCTACGGTAACAAATTGTGACTTTCATCAGTGGTCATGGCAAAAATTTCTATGGCTGACTAATGAAGTTAATGGAAAACCTTTATTTATGACCAATCTGATTCAGGTGAACGCAGCTGGCCAGAAATTAGACCCAAGCAACGGAATTGTTTTAACAGATACTGCTCAGGCAAGTTCTAATACTGATATTTTACAAACTCCTAAATACCAGTCGGGTGTTCCTAAACAAACTACAGTCTATTATTCTATATTTATGGACCAACTTCTTTACGACACTATGATAAAATATGGTCCAATTGCCAAAAACGATCCTACAAAAGTAAAAGATATCACTTTTCCTGTAGGAGCATTAGAACTAAAAACTTCATGGATTGATGCAAGCGCTCTTAAAGATACTTCAACTTATTTTGTTACTCAGGGTGTAATAAACGGAGTAAAAACAAAAGTAGCACTTTTAGGAATGCATGTCGTGGGAATTGTAGAAAATCATCCCGAATTTGTATGGGCAACTTTTGAACATGAAAACCTTGCGCCTGCTTATGACTGGACTAAAGCTACGCCAACTGCTGATGCCCCTGTAACAAGTACAGTTGATTATCCTTTTTTTAATAAAAACAACACAGCAACGGTTCAGAATATAACTACAGGAAATGGAAATTACACTGATGTCTTTTCTGTTTACAAATATGGCGTTCCTGTAGAAAAAGCAATGAAAGGTTCTTTTAATGTACAGCTTTATATGGATACAAGCCAAAATGGTTCTGAAAACTTCAATAACATTCGTACTATTAACCAAAGCGTTAAAACACAGCTGACAGGTATTTGGAACAATTATTTCTACAATGGTTCATTGTGGATTAATACTGCAGGATACAACAGCACTCCGGCACAAGCGGCTTTATTAGATTCGTTGAGCTATAATCTTTCAAATTCTTCACCGGGAGATTTAACCAGAGGTTCTACTGCAGCTTACAATATTACTATGGAAACCTATGTTCAGGTAGGATTTGGTCCATCATCTATACATGGAAATACCGTAGACAATCTTGTTAATTGCTTCTCCTGCCACAACGCATCTAACAATTCTGCTGAATCGCCTCTTTTTATAAGCCATGTTTTTACAGGATATGTACAAAATCTACAGGGTTTGAACAGAAAACAAATCAAGGATGCACATGTTAAAGAAATTGTCAAACAATTCAATATGCGTCTAAAATTAAAGCAAGCAAAATCAAAATAACATCCGCTTTACTTTTAAATATATAAACTCAAAAACCACAAGCTCTTGTTTGTGGTTTTTATGTTTTATTGCCCCTTTGTAACTAAGAACCTTTGTCCCTTTCTCATAAAAATCCTAACTTCGCTCTTCAATAAGAAAAGGAGAAAATGAAGGTATGTATTGCTGAGAAACCAAGTGTAGCACGTGAAATCGCATCTGTTTTGGGCGCTAATACCAAGCACGACGGATATTACGAAGGAAACGGATATGCCGTAACCTACACTTTTGGGCATTTATGCACCTTAAAAGAACCTAACGATTACAAACCGCACTGGAAAAGCTGGGATTTAAACAATCTGCCCATGCTTCCTGAAAAATTCGAAACCAAAGTTGTTCAGAATTCAGGAATTCAGAAACAGTTTAAAATTATCAAAACACTTTTTGATAAAGCCGAATTGGTTATAAACTGCGGGGATGCCGGACAAGAAGGAGAATTAATCCAGCGCTGGGTAATGAACGAAGCGCATTACAAAGGCGAAATAAAACGTTTGTGGATTTCGTCTTTAACTACCGAAGCCATAAAAGAAGGTTTTGATAACCTGAAACCTTCTGAAAACTACGATAATTTATTCTACGCCGGATTTTCGAGAGCCATTGGCGACTGGCTTCTAGGGATGAATGCAACTCGTTTGTATACCGTAAAACATGGCGGTTACAAACAAGTTTTGTCTATTGGGCGCGTACAAACGCCAACATTGGCAATGGTTGTAGACCGATTTAAAGAAATTGAAAACTTTAAACCGCAGCCCTATTGGGAATTGCAGACTTTATACAGAGAAACGCTTTTTAGTTACGAAGAAGGTCGTTTCCTAAAAAAAGAAGACGGAGAAATTCTGGCTGAAAAAGTAAAGGAAAGTGATTTCGAAATTGTTTCTGTTGATAAAAAGAACGGAAACGAATATGCTCCAAAACTGTTTGACTTAACAGGTTTACAGGTATATTGCAACCAAAAATTTGGATTTTCGGCAGAAGAAACGCTCAAAATTGCGCAGACTTTATACGAACAAAAAGCTATTACCTATCCCAGAGTTGATACCACTTTTCTGCCTGGAGATATTTACCCAAAAGTACCGGGGATTCTGCAAAAACTGACCAATTACAGTCACTTGACAGAACCGCTTTTAGGAAAGAAAATCAAAAAATCGCCTAAGGTTTTCAACGATAAAAAAGTAACAGATCACCATGCGATTATTCCAACCGGAATAGAAATTAATCTGCCTTATAATCAGCAGCAGGTTTACGATATTATTGTAAAACGTTTTCTTGCTGTATTTTACGACGATTGTCTTGTTGCCAACACAACCGTAATTGGAAAAGCAGCCGACGTAACTTTTAAAGCTACAGGAAAAGAAATCTTAAAGAAAGGTTTCCGTGTGGTTTTTGAAGATCCGAATGCGAAAGAAAAAGAACCGGATTTACTGCCGAGTTTTGTTGTGGGCGAAAAAGGCCCGCATGAACCTTCCTTCCTTCAAAAAGAAACCAAACCGCCTAATCATTTTACCGAAGCAACTTTGCTGCGCGCCATGGAAACCGCAGGAAAACAAGTAGACGATGAAGATTTACGCGAATTGATGAAAGAAAACGGAATTGGTCGTCCGTCTACACGTGCGAACATTATCGAAACGCTTTTTAAACGTCAGTATATTGTTCGAAATAAAAAACAGGTTTTACCAACTACAACGGGAATTCAGTTGATTGATACAATTCAGAACGAATTGATAAAATCGGCTGAGCTTACGGGTTCTTGGGAAAAGCAATTGAAAGATATCGAAAAAGGCACTTTTACAGCAGCTGCTTTTATCAGAAATATGAAACGTATGGTCGAAGCTTTGGTTACCGAAGTACGAAGTGAAACCAGACACGCCAATATTTCGCATGCTACAACGATCCAGAAACCAGCTGTAAAAGCAGAAAAAAAGAAAGCAGCAGGAATTTTGGCAGAAACTTGTCCGAAATGCCAGAAAGGAAATTTTATAAAAGGGAAATCGGCTTTTGGATGTTCTGAATATAAATCGGGATGCGATTTTGTGCTTCCTTATGTTTTTCATGATAAAAAAATTACCGAAAGCCAATATTTACGATTAGTTCAAAAAGGCTCAACCGTAAACATAAAAGGTTTTAAAACCGATGCCGGAACAGTTGAAGGTTTAATTCGTTTTGAAGAGAATTACAAACTTAAACTCGAACCCAAAAAAACGGATATAAAAAAGACAACTAAGGAAACAGCATCAGATTCTTTATCCTGTCCAAAATGCAAAAAAGGAAACATCTTAAAAGGAAAAACCGCTTACGGATGTTCTGAATATAAATCGGGTTGTGATTTTAAAGTTACTTTTGATGAAGTCCGCGCAAAACTTCAAGATCAAAAACCAACAAAGGAATTGGTCTACTCTATTTTAGAGGGAAGAGTTTAGTATTTTCTTGCCACAGATTAAAGGGATTAAAATGATTTTTTTTACGGTGTTTTTTTGCCACGACTCGACCGAAGGAAATTGACGAAGTAATTACACGAATTCTCACTAATTCATTTTTTACGCAGATTCTGCAGATTTATTTATAATTAGAACTAAAAAAATCAGCCTAATCCGCTAAATCTGCGAGAGACAAAATACTTTTCACAGTCAATACCACATTTCTTTATTCACAAATTATTTCTGGAATTTTTTATAATTACTTCGTCATTCCCTTCGGTCGAGTCGTGGCAAACATTTTTTTCATACTTTAGTAGCATATTACAAAACCAAAATCTTATAAAATATGTTTCAGAAAATTACTCTTTTAACGCTTGTTTTAGCCGCTGTTTCTTGCCAGAAGAAAGAATCTGTCGAAAAAGATAAAATCAAAATCGCCGACTGGATTATTGGAAACTGGGAAAACAAATCGGCTGAAGGTATTTTAACTGAAAACTGGCAGAAACTAAACGACAGTACTTTTAATGCGTCGTCTTATTATATAAAAGGGAAAGATACACTGCATTTTGAAACAATTGTTCTGGCTCAAAAAGGCGAAACCCTAACCTATTTTGCAACCGTAAAAGGGCAAAACGAAGATAAAGCCGTTGCTTTTGCATCAACCGCAGAATCTGATAAACAATTGGTTTTTGAAAATTCAAAACACGATTATCCGCAAAAAATCACTTATACCAAAAACGCTGATAATACTTTAACTGCTGAAATCTCTGGAAATTTACAAGGAAAACCTAGTTCGGAAAAGTTTGTAATGACGAAGAAATAATGATAAAATTAAAATTATTTTTAATAACGATAATATTTTCATTTTTGTCTTGTGAACAAACTAAGATGACAACAACAATTGATGCTATGCCTAAATTTGAAAATTTCAAAAACAAAGAAAAATTTCTACCAGACAATACCATTTTTTATCCAGGAATTGGTGATGAAAAATTAAAACCAATTTTGACAGAAAAAATTAATTTAGCTGCAGATGACTTTAAGAAGATTGCAGAATCAAACAATCCTACAGTTGAAAATTATCAAAATGCAATAAAAAATGGGCTCAATCGATTTTCAGGAATTTATCTTGAATTGGATACAGAAAATCGTGAAAGAATTTGTGCTTATTTTGAAGAATTAATGGATATTGTTGGTCTGGAAAGTTCAGAGGGACAATTGAATGACTTTATGTATGATTTTGATCCAAATCAAATTTAAAAATAATCTTTAAGCTTTAATTTTACTCTAATTCTAAACGGATTAAAATCCGTTTCTATAATATTAATTCATTCCTTCGGAATTTTAAAATTAAAAAAAGAACCATCGGTTCGAAAAATATTGCAGGGCCGGATTTTAATTCGGTTACAACAAAATGTTCCCGAATACAAAACTTGCTGCAATATTATTTTTTTCTACGGAATTTCGATTAAAAAGAACCATAGGTTCGAAAATATTGTAGGGCCGGATTTTAATCCGGTTACAACAAAATGTTCCCCAATACAAAAGAACCATAGGTTCGGACAATTTTTGTAACAAGAAATGGCAATCTGCTAAAAAAATCACAACAATCTAAATACCAAATATTTATTTTATATTTGATAACACCAATTTGGTTTTAAATAAATGAATTATGAAATCATATAGCATTTTTTTCGCAGTTTTGACTTTAGCCATTTTCGCGTCTTGCAAAAAGGAAACCAAACCAGAAACTCCCGCAAAAATCTATTCTAAACTTGCAAAAGCCGAATGGTTTATTGGCGAATGGGAAAATAAATCGGCAGATGGTGAACTTACCGAACGATGGAAAAAAGAAAATGATTCCGTTTATTTAGGAGAATCTTATTTTGTTGTGGGACAAAATGATACCGTTTTTGCAGAACATGTACGTCTTGAAGAAGTAAACGGAAAATTAGCCTATATAGTAACAGTTCCGGGGCAGAATCAAGAATTGCCCGTAAGTTTTGAAATGACCTCAGCTGCAGATAATCAAATTGTTTTTGAAAACCCAAAACACGATTATCCAAATAAAATTATTTACAATCTGGTTGAGAAAGATTCGCTAATAGCAGAAATTTCAGGTTTGAAAAAAGGCAAACCTTATACTGAGAAATTTATTATGAAAAAACGATAAGATAGGTTTTTAAGCAAAAAACTTAATCCCTTAGAACCTCAGCAACTTAGCAGATTAAAAAAAATCACTCATTCTCCCCTATCTTATTCACCATAAAAATCATCAGAATTCCTAAAAACGCCATAACTAAAAATGCCCATTTCATACTTAAATATTCTGATATAAAACCAACCATTGGCGGTACTAGTAAAAAACCAAGATAACCAATTGTAGATATAGAAGTCAAAGCAGATCCGCTGCTTAATTTTGAAGATCTTCCTGCAATACTAAACACCAGCGGTACCACACAAGAAACCCCAAACCCGATTAAAACATAACCAAAAATAGTTGGGTAAGCATACGGCAGGATAAAACAAAGACCAAAACCAGCAGTAATTAAAATTCCGCTGTAAAGCAGGATTTTTTTAGTTCCAAATTTCATTACACCATAATCGCCAAATATACGTCCTAAAGTAACTGCCGATGCAAAAAACACAAAAGCAGCACTTGTTAATTTTGGAGAAGCCTTTAAGATATTTTCAAAATAAATACCGCTCCAGTCATACATCGTATTTTCGCAGGCCATAGACACGAAACAAATCAAGGCAAACTTTATAAGATTCTTTTCCGGCATCGAGAAAAACTTCTTTTTAACCGGAACAGGCTCATTATGAATACTCATTGGGTAAAAACAAGCTGTAAGAGCCAGCATAAAAATACTTACTCCCAGTAAATGATGTGATGGAGCAATTTTCTGCGTTACCATTACATAACCTAAACCGGCTCCAGAGAAAACAGCAATACTCCAAACCGCATGAAAACGTGTTATAATCGATTTTGGATAGAGTTTCTGCACTTCAAGAGACTGTGCATTTATTGACAAATTGAAAATATTACGCGAAGCTCCAAAAAACAAAAGTATAATAACCAGCTGCCAGACAAATGCGGCTAAACCAGGCAAAGACAAAGCTACATTAAACATAACTGCTCCAAGCAGCATAATATAACGGCTGCTGTACTTGTTTAACAACTTTCCGGTAAACGGCATTGTAAGCATTAAACCTATTGGAAAAGCAAATAAAACAGCTCCAAATTCAGCTTCAGATAAATGCAGCTGCGCCTGGATATGCGGAATTCTCGAAACCCAAGAAGAATAACCAAAACCCGAAAGAAAGAAAAATACAGTATTTGCGATTCGATATCCTCTAGGCGTGTTTTGAATCTTTTTGAAAAAAGGTAAAATCATGAATTCTTTTATTTCAGACTGCAAAAATAAAGCTTTTAAAACGAATTATTGTCGGTTTCACACTTTAATAAATACATCCAATTTTTCGGTTTTATTTCAGAAAAAATAAAAGACTTTTCTTTCTTATTTAACCTTGTAAGGCTTAAAAACAAATGAATTGAAATATTATTTGTAAAAAAAACAATAATTTCTACATTTGTATTGTTTTTATTTATTCTAAATAAATTTTAATTACAAACCAATTTTTAACCAATGAAATATCTTAGACCGAAAACATTACGTTTTCTAATGACAATTAGTTTTGTCTTTACGTTCTTAACCACGTTTGCACAGCAAAATGGAAAAATTAAAGGAACCATCACAACTTCAGATGGAGAAAAGGCTGCCGGAGTAAATATTATTTTAAAAAACTCAAAATACTGGGCAGTTTCTGATGAGAACGGAAATTTTGATTTTAACAGAGTAAAACCAAACACTTATACTTTACAAGTTTCTTTAACAGGATACGAAACACTTGAAAGCGAAGTAATTATTGCCGAAAGCGAAATAACTACTGTAAATCTGCAGTTAAAAGTTTCTAATAAAGAATTACAAGAAGTTGTAGTAAACAGTAAAAAAAGCATTTTATCTAAAAAAACAGATTATGTTGCCAGAATGCCTTTAACAAATCTGGAAAATCCACAAGTTTATAATGTTATACATAAAGAACTTCTTTTAGAGCAGGTTTCTGTAGATATTAAAAGTGCTGTACAAAACTCACCCGGAGCAGTTCCGGTTACGTATCCATCCGGAGGTGTTGCCGTAACTTTTAGAGGATTTACTACGGGAATTAATGCCAGAAATGGTATGGAAACCTCAACTAACCGTTCTTCTACTGATCTTGCCAACGTAGAAAGAATTGAGGTTTTAAAAGGTCCATCCGGAACTTTATTTGGTTCTACTATTTCATCTTTTGGAGGTGTTGTAAACCTTGTTACCAAAAAACCTTTTGAAACAACTGCGACAGAGGTTTCTTATACTACGGGAAGTTTTAACTTAAATCGCTTTACTGCAGATGTTAACACGCCTTTAAATGAAGAAAAAACGGTATTATTTAGAATAAATGCTGCAGTTAACAGAGAAAAAAGCTTTTTAGATTATGGCTTCAATAATACGGTTGCCGTTACTCCAAGTTTAACTTTTAAAGCAAACGAAAAACTTACTTTTAATATCGATGCTGAATACATCAGTTCAAACAATACAAGACGTACTTATCATAGATATGATGCTGCTTCCGGAATTACAAACCCTGGTGATTTGAAAATTGACTACAAAAAATCATTATTCTATGATGATAATGATGCCAAAACTTCTGCAAATAAAGTTTTCGCTCAGGCAGAATATCAAATATCAGAAAATTGGAAATCTACTACTCTATTCTCTTTTATGGGAGAAAACGTAGATCGCAGTTATCAGACTTATACGCTTTGGTTAAACCCATACCAAGCGGCAAGAAGAGTTGGAAACTGGGGACCTATTTATGACAATTACACTAATATTCAGCAAAATATTAACGGCCAGTTTGCAACAGGAAGTATTAAACATAAACTACTAGTTGGTGCAAACTACAGTTTCAATAAAAGCGGATTCTCTTCTGGAGCAACAGCATATATTGATACTATAGACGTGAGAACTCCTTTTGATCCTATGAGAAGAAAGACGGTAGATGCTGTATTAAAACAAACTGCATATCCAGTTACTACCAATAAGACTTTTAGCGTTTACGCTTCGGATGTTATTAATTTTACTGAAAGATTATCTGCAATGCTTAGTTTACGTTTAGACAACTATAAACTAGATACTGTTGAAGGTACGGAAGGTTATAATCAAACGGCATTATCTCCAAAATTAGGATTAGTGTATCAGGTTGTTAAAGATCAGGTTTCGATCTTTGGAAATTACATGAACGGATTCCAAAATTCGCCTCCTGCTACACAGCCAGATGCTACGAGATTGATTTTAGATCCTGTATACGCCGTACAATATGAAGCTGGTGTAAAGGTTGAGGCATTCAATAAAAAATTAAGTACTACTTTAAGCTATTATAATATCAAAATTGACAATGCAGTACAATATGACAATAATGGTTTTGCTTATCAAAATGGAGAACAAGTCAGCAAAGGTTTTGACTTTGAATTAATTGCGAATCCAATTAAAGGTTTTAACATTATTGCCGGATATGCTTTTAATGACAATACAATTCCTGCTACTGGCAAAAAAGCTGTTGGAGCTCCAGAAAACGTTGCAAATTTCTGGACAACTTATACCTTACAAAATACTGTAAAAGGTTTAGGGGCCGGATTTGGAATTAATTATGTTGGAAAAAGTTATATGTTTGATGATAATGTTTTTTACATTCCTTCTTATACCACGGCAAATGCTACTGTATTTTATGATCAGCCTACCTGGAGAGTCGGACTTAAATTCAACAATCTTTCAAATGAAAAATACTGGGATTTTTATGGAAACTCCCAAGCTCCAACAAACTTCTTGGTTAATTTGACATTAAAATTCTAAAGTCATTTTTTTTTCTTAAAACAACACCTCTGCAATACAACGGAGGTGTTTCTTTTTGTTAAACATTTTATTTGTAAATCTTAGTAAATGACTTTTAAAAAATTAATTCTAAAAATCCATTTATGGCTGGGATTATCTTCCGGTTTCATTGTAGTTATATTGGGTATTACAGGATGCCTGTATTGTTTTGAAGAAGAATTACGTCCTATTGTTCATGATTATTATTACGTAGATCAGGTAAAGGACAAAAAATTACCTTTAAGCCAATTAATCGAAATTGCAAAAAATGTAAATTCTGATTATCCAAAACAATCTTTTTCAGGATGCAGGACATTTAGCGATGATAATCGTACTGTAGTTATGTGGTTTTATAAAGAATTAGACAAAGATGCGTTTTGGTACTGGAATCAATATCATAATACTTATCTCTATCTGGATCCTTTTACCGGAAATGTAAAAAAACAAGAAGATTATAATTTCGAGTTTTTTGTTTTTGTTCGCATGCTGCATCAAACCTTATGTCTCAACAGCGATATTGGAGATCCAATTGTAGGAACGGCAACTATTGTATTTATTATTTCGCTTATTACCGGTCTTATACTTTGGCGGCCTAAAAACAAGCAGGCGGCTAAACAACGTTTTTCGTTTCAATGGAAAAACAGTACTAAATGGAAACGCAAGAACTACGATTTACATAATATTCTTGGATTCTATTCGATGCTTTTTGCTTTACTAATCGCCTTGACAGGATTAGTCTGGGCATTCCAGTCTTATGATAAAGGGGTACAATGGCTGCTTAATGGCGGAGAAACATTTGAAAACGAGAGATTCGTTTCTGATACTACACAATACACTAAAAAAATGCCCACTGATAAGATTTACGCTTCCATTAGACAATCGCAGCCTAAAGCAAAAAGTTTTTATTTGTTTGTACCTGAAGAAAAAGATTCGCTGGCAACATTTAGCACATTTATAAGATACAATAATCGTTTTGATGATGTCTCTATTGAATTTGATCGTTATACAGCCAAACCTTTAAAAATTGAGACTTATCACGAGAAGAATAATGGTGAGAAGTTTCGGTTTATTAATTATGATTTACATGTTGGAAGTATCCTTGGATTTGCGGGAAAAGTACTCGCCTTTTTTGCCAGCCTGATTTGTGCAAGTTTACCAGTTACCGGATTTTTAATCTGGTGGGGAAGAAATAACAAAAAAAACTAACAAAACGAAGTAATTATAAGGGTTCACAGTATTGTTAAAAAAATTATAATTTCTACATTTGCGGTGTTTTTACCAATCTTACACATCCCCCCGTAATCCACTTAAAAAGAAAAAAATCATGAATTATTTTAACCGCAGCATGAAGCGTTTTATGTATTTAACAGCCCTGCTTTTTATTTTTACAAGCACTGTAAACGCTCAACAGACTAACGGAAAAATTAAAGGAAACATTACAACGTCTGATGGCGAACCTGCAATTGGCGTAAACATCATTCTAAAAAACTCAAAATACGGAACTGCTTCTGAAGAAGATGGTTCTTTTGAATTCAACCGAGTAAAACCAAATACTTATACTGTTCAGGTTTCATTATCAGGTTACGAAACTCTGGAACAAGATGTTACTGTTTCTGCAAGCGAAACATCGTCATTAAAATTACAGCTGAAAGTTTCAAATAAACAGTTAAAAGAAATTATTGTTACCAATTCCAGAGGCAAAGCATTTCCAAAACAAAGCAGCTTTGTATCAAAAATGCCTCTAAAAAACGTTGAAAATCCTCAGGTTTACAATATTGTTTCATCAGAATTAATGAAAGAACAGGTAATTACAAATTATGATGATGCTTTAAAAAATGTTCCGGGAATTCAAAAATTATGGCAGTCTACAGGGCGTGGCGGTGATGGAGGTTCATTTTATTCATTGCGTGGTTTTGAAGTTCAGGCCAATGTTGTGAACGGACTGCCTGGATTAACAAGAGGAAGTTTAGATCCGGCAAATATCGAACGTATCGAAGTCATCAAAGGACCATCTGGAACTTTATTTGGAAGCAGTTTAGTAAGCTACGGCGGTCTTATTAATACTGTTACAAAAAAACCATACAGCGGTTTTGGCGGTGAAGTTTCATACATAGCAGGAAGCTTTGGCTTAAACAGAGTTACTGCAGATATTAATACACCGCTTGACGATAATGATAATGCGGCTTTTAGAATTAATGCGGCTTACCAGACAGAAAACAGTTTTCAGGACGCTGGGTATAGAACTTCAATTTTTGTTGCTCCTTCCCTTTCTTATAAAGTAAATGAGAAATTGTCTTTCTTGATTAATACAGAATTTATGGCTGAAGAAAAAGCAGCATCACCTATATTGTTTTTAGGCCAGTACTCAAAACTTCAGTATGCTGATTTAAATGATTTAAATGATTTAAATTACAATACAAAATTATCTTTTTACAGCAACGATTTACCAATGAAAAATCCGAGATTCAATCTGCAGGCTCAGATGAATTATAAGATTTCTGACCAATGGACTTCGCAGACTATTCTTTCAAGAACTTCAACTAAATCAAAAGGATATTACTCTTACATGTCTGACAATGAAGATGGGAATAGAGATTTTGCTTTCTGGATCACAAAAGAAAATTCTCAAACTGCAACAACTGATATCCAGCAGAATTTTATTGGAGATTTCAAAATTGGAAAAATGAGAAATCGTCTTGTGGCTGGTTTAGATTATTTTGAAAGAAATTTAATGTTTGGAGGTTCAGGTTATGCACACCTTTATAACGTTACACCTCAGGGTGAAGTTAGACAGCTGGATCCGGCAAATCCTTACAATTTAAGCCAGACATCAGTAGATAAATTATTAGCTTCTGCACCGGGACCGGATTATAATTCTAAAGATGCAGCTTACAGCGCTTATGTTTCAGATGTTTTAAACATTACGCCTGCTTTGTTAGTAATGGCGAGTTTAAGAGTAGATTATTTTGATAATGAAGGAAATATCAAAAAAGATACCGATAATTATAATCAAACAGCACTTTCTCCAAAATTTGGAGTAGTTTATCAGCCAATTCAGGATCAATTATCTGTTTTTGCAAATTATATGAATGGTTTTAGAAATATTGCACCGGGATTGGTTTATGACGGAAGCGGAAATGTAATTGGGACAAAAACTTTTGAACCGGAACATGCTGATCAATTAGAAGCTGGTATTAAAGCTGATTTATTTTCAGATAAAGTAACTGCTGCCGCTAGTTATTATGATATTAATGTTGCTAATTTAGTTACCAGCAACCCAATGTATAGTTCACAAGGCGGTGAAGCAAGAAGTCAGGGATTTGAATTTGATTTGAATGCTGCAGTATCAAAAAATTTCAGCATTATTGCCGGATACAGCTACAATCAAAGTAAAATTACCAAAGGAGACATAAACAACGTTTGGTTAGATGAAGGAAAAAGACCTTTCTGGGCAGGGCCAAAAAACCTGGTAAATCTTTGGGCTACTTATAAATTTGATGAAGGTGCATTAGAAAACTTCGGACTTGGATTTGGTGGAAATTATGCCAGTGATAATGCTGTTTTAGACAGTGATGTTACAGGAAAATTTGTTCTTCCTGCTTACACTGTTATCAACGGATCTGTTTTCTATAACTCAAATAAATTCCGCGTAAGCTTAAATGTAAATAACATTACCAATAAAGATTACTTTAACGGAGGATGGTCTACAGTAAATCCGCAGAAACCAAGAAATGTTGCTGCTAGTTTTACTTATAAATTCTAAATAAGCTTAAAAATTTTAAAAGCCCCAAACCATATAATTCTATGGTTTGGGGCTTTTTTTATTGTTTTATTTTTAATTATTCTAAATAAGACGTATGTTTGTGAAAAATATCATTTTAATAATTTTAAACCTGATCTTATGAAATCAAAAACTTTTAAATTAATAACATTTGCTTTTTTAATGTTTTTTGCTGCACCTCAACTTTTTGCACACGCACTTTGGATCGAAACTAAAGCAACAGGAACAAAAGGAAAAGCTCAGGAAATTTCTATTTACTTTGGCGAATTCTCAGATAATGATATTACAAAAGCAGATAAATGGTTCTCAGATTTAAAAGATTTCTCTTTGGTAGTAATTTCTCCTTCAAAAAAAGAAACAAAACTTACTTCTAAAGCTTTAGATAATAAATACCAGGCTTTCTTTACACCAACTGAAGACGGTGTTTACACAATTGTAATGCAGCACACGGTTAAAGATGTTTACGGAACAATGAAATTAGATTACAACTCAAGTGCAACAGTTGTTGTTGGAAACAAAGCAGCTGGAAATAATATTACAGCAAACACTAATAAAATTGCTGTTTTCTCAGAAAATGCAGATACTGCAAAAAAAGATGCTAAAGTAACTGGAGTTGCTTCTTATGACGGAGCTATTGCTAAAGAAGCAAAAATCAAAGTTATCGCTCCAAATGGCTGGGAAAAAGAATTATGGACAAACGATAAAGGAGAATTTTCTTTTACTCCAATCTGGTCTGGAAACTACATGGTAGAATATGCTCACACTGATAAATCTGCTGGTGAACATAACGGAAAAAAATATGATGAAATCTGGAAAATGGCTACTTACCAAATTGTGGTAAAGTAATCTTCTAAAATATATACTTAGATTATCAATTAAAAAACCTTGCTTTCCGGCAAGGTTTTTTTTGCTTAAAATCCAACATTAATACAAAATTAAAATAGAATTAGAAAATTCTTAAGCAAATCTTAAGAAAAGACTAAGTAAGGTTTAAGGAAGAAAACCACTTCTTAATTTCCTGTTAAAGAAGATGTGTATTTATATTTGCATTCGATAATTTTTATTGAATCTAAATAAATACCATGAAATATAATTTACTATTTGCCTTAGGATTATTAAGTTTCGTCTCTTACGGTCAGAGTTATTCAAATAATGAATCTGGAGCTTCGGTTACAGATACCGTAAAGGGCAAAAAAGGAGAAATATTAAACGAAGTAATTGTTACTAAAAACAAAGAGCCAAAACCGGTAACAGCAGTTCGCTCCGGATTAAAACCAATGGATAATCCGCAAGCTATACAAGTTATTGGTTCTGAAGTTATCGAACAGCAACAGGCAATCAGATTAAGTGAAGTTCTTAAAAATGCCAACGGTGTTTATGTTGGTTCTGCGCGAGGCGGTGCTCAGGAATCTTTCTTTTCAAGAGGTTACGATTTATCTGCCAACAATATGTTTAAAAATGGATTCCGTTACAACGCAGGATCAATTCCTGATGTTTCCGGCTTAGACAAAGTAGAATTTCTTAAAGGAGGATCGGCTTTATTGTTTGGAAATGTTGCTCCGGGAGGAATCGTTAACCTGGTAACCAAAACTCCTCAATTTAAAAGCGGCGGCGAGGTATCAATGCAGATAGGAAGTTTTGCTTATTACAAACCTGCTTTTGATTTTTATGGCGGTTTAAGTAAATCAATCGCTTTTAGAATTAATGGTTCTTACGAAAACTCAGAAAGCTTTAGAGATGTTGTAAAAAACGAACGTTTATACATCAATCCATCGCTGCTTTTTGTAATTAATCCTAAAACACAAATTACGCTGCAGGGAGATTATTTATCAGCAGACTGGACTCCTGATTTCGGAACAGGAATTATTGGAACAAAAATTCTAGATTTACCTCGTAATACTTTTTACGGATCACTTTGGTCGAATGGTACTACTAAATCTTCCAGCGCTTCTGTATTATTAAATCATGATTTTAATAAAAACTGGAAACTTAATTTCAACAGTTCTTTCCAAAATTATGATAGAGCTTCAAAATCTACAGCACAATTATCATCTGTTAAAGATAATGGAGAATGGACAAGACCATTGGTTCAAAACGAAAACCTGGAACAAATATTAGGAGATCAGATAAGTCTTCAGGGGAATTTTAACACTGGATCTGTAAAGCATCAGATATTTACAGGTGCTGACTGGGAAAACTCATTCGCAACAGCATATACTTTTGCATTTGACCCTGCAAATTATGACACTATTAATCTTTTCAATTTTGATCCGTCAACACAGAGAAATGATATTCCAAGCGCGAGAGCAACTCAAATTGCAAAAACAGAAACGAATCGTTTTGGGGTTTATTTTCAAGATTTGATTTCTATTACAGACAAACTAAAAGTATTGGCAGGTGTAAGATGGTCATGGCAGGAAGCTGAAGTTACGACTTACAAAGAAGTTTATGCCAATAAAGTGCAAACCGTTAAACCTGAAAATGCAGTTCCAACAGTTGGTGCTAAAAAATTAGACAACGCATTTTCTCCAAAATTTGGATTAATTTATCAGCCAAGAAAAGATATTTCTATCTTTGGAAGTTATTCTACTTCATTTACTCCAAACACGGGAACTACAGCTGATTTAAAACCAATTGAGCCATCTATTATTGATCAGTATGAAGCTGGTATTAAAACTGATTTCTTAGAAGGAATGCTAAGCACCAATGTTACAGTTTATCAAATCGTAAACAGCAATCTGGCGCAAACAGCCGAATTTAAAGCTGACGGAAGTTTAAACTCAGATACGAACATAAAAGTTTTAAGCGGTGAAACTAAAAGTAAAGGTATTGAAGTAGACGTTACTGCAAGACCAATTGAAGGACTTAGCATTATTGCTGGTTACAGTTACAATGATATGCGATATACTAAAACATCTGGTTTAAACGGAAGTTTTATAGAAGGTGATCGTCTTGTTAGAACTCCAGCCAATACCGCAAATTTAAGTTTCTATTACCTAGTTCCTGAAGGTTTCTTTAAAGGAGTTTCTGTAGGAGCGATTGGAAACTACATTGGTGACCGTTTTGGAGGCTGGAATGACCAATACAGCACAGATCTTGTCAAATATCCTGATGGTATCTACCACAGAGAAATCCCTATTGATGGTTACACAACTATTGATGTTTCAGCTGGATATACATGGAGAAAATTCTCTATTCTTTGCAAACTATCAAACATTACAAACGAGTTAAATTATACTGTTCACGAAAACTACAGTGTAAACCCAATTGCTCCTCGTCAAGTTATGACAAGCCTGCGATACAAGTTCTAAAATATTGAATTAGAGTTTTGATTTTATCCCAAGATTTTCAGTTTCACTAGAAAATCTTGGGATTTTTATTTTAAGCTCAATTATAATTCAATTAACACTATTTTTGCCTGAAAATATCATCCTAAAAAACAATCCAAAAAAATGTCAGATTCTCCAAAAAATCAATTACAAAAAAGTTTAGGCTTTAGTTTTAATATTGCTGTTTTAATTGGAGGAACAATTGGTGTCGGCATTTTACGTACGCCCGGAACTATTGCCGAAATGCTCAATAATTACTGGCTGATTCTTGCTTCCTGGCTATTTGGAGGTTTATACGTTTTATTGGGAGCAAATTCGTATTCAGAATTAGCAACCATGCTGCCAAAAGCTGGCGGATCTTATAATTATATCAAAAGAGCTTTGGGCGATTATGCCGGATTTCTTTCAGGATGGTACGATTATATTGTAAATGCCATCCCTCCTGCTTTTTACTGTATTGTAATCAGCGAATACACCATTATTTTATTTCCGCAATTAGCACATTATTCTACCGTATTATCTATTTCTTTATTGGCTGCATTTGTATTATTGCATTTAAGCGGCGTAAAAAACGGAAGCGTCATTCAGCAGATTACCAGTTTCTTAAAAGTAATTTGCTTTGCAGCTTTGGTTACGGCTTGTTTTATGTATTCTGGAGTTGAAGTTCCGCCAATAAAAACAGATAATTCAATTTTTCAAATCGGACTTATTTTCGGATTCTTCAAATCTTTACAGCTTATTATTGGGACTTACAACGGCTGGAACGGTGTTTGTTTTTTTGCTGAAGAAAATGAAAATCCAAGCAAAAATATTCCGAAATCTTTGTACAGCGGCGTTCTGCTTGTTGTAGCCATTTATATTTTGGTAAATGCAGCTTTTTTTCACGTTCTCCCAATCGAAACTATAGCAAAATCGAATCTGGCTGCTGCCGATGTTGCAAAAATTCTTTTCGGCGAAAGCGGAGCGAAAATCGTAACTATTATTTCTATTTTTTCCTTAATTAGTATTTTGAATGCTTTTATGATGATTCCGCCAAGAATTTTGTACGGATTAAGTCGTGACGGATTTTTTATCGAAAAAGGAACTCAAGTCAATAAAGGCGGAACACCAATTGTTGCGCTTTTGGTTTCATCATTTTTCAGTTTGTTTTTAATCTGCATTGGTTCTTTTGAAGTCTTATTTTCTTTTGCAGCTTTTATCTCGATAATCGTTTGGGGACTGGCCTATTATTCACTTTTAAAACTAAGAACTACAGAACCGGATCTACCAAGACCCTATCGCTCATTTTGGTATCCTTGGACAACTATAATAGCGATTATATTTTCTATCGCATTACTTGCTGGATTCATTTACAGCGACCCTAAAAGCTTTATTATTATTGTTGGAATTGCAATTGTTTCTTATCCTTTGTTTTTGGTTTTGAGGAAGAAAAGATAAAACGTATTATTTGTAATTCTGAAAAAACATCCCAATATTGTTATTTCGAGGAACGAGAAATCTCCACGAGAAGCTCGACAAAGATTGTATTTTCGTTGCGTCCCGAAGCTTCGGGATTGCGAAGATTTCTCGTTCCTCGAAATGACAATATTAACTTAAAACAAAAAACCCGACAGGTTTTAAAACCTGTCGGGTTTAATTCTATAATGTAATAGAAATTAAATTCTTATTTCAAACCAGCCAAACTCTGCTCGATTGTAGCAATTTTTGCCAGAGCGTCAGCTTGTTTTTGTTTCTCTATGTTAAGGACTTTCTCTGGAGCTCCGTTTACGAATTTCTCGTTTGAAAGTTTCGCTTCTACAGATTTCAAGAATCCTTTTGTGTAATTCAATTCTTCTGTCAGTTTTGCAATTTCAGCTTCAACGTCAATGTTTCCTGTAATCGGAATGAAATATTCATTTGATTTTACACGGAAAGACAATGCCCCGTCTACTTTTTCAGAAACATATTCGAAAGCCGAAACGTTTCCTAATTTCGTTATGATTGAATCAAAATAAGTAGAAACATTTTCGCTATTGATTCCTTTCAATTCGATTGCATCTTTAAACGGAATATTTTTATCTTTTCTAATTGTTCTAATTCCAGAAATTACTTCAATTGAGTTTTCAAAATCAGCAATTAGTTTTGCGTCAAACGATTTTACTTCTGGCCATGTTGAAACAATTAAAGCTTCTTCTGGAGTTCTTTCAGCAATTAACTGCCAGATTTCCTCTGTCAAGAAAGGCATAAACGGATGCAATAACTTCAAGTTGTTTTCTAACATTTCGATCGCTTTCGCAAAAGTTACGCTGTCAATTGGCTGTTGGTATGCAGGTTTGATCATTTCTAAGAACCAAGAACAGAAATCATCCCAAACCAATTTGTAAATTGCCATTAATGAATCTGAAATTCTGTATTTCTCGAAATTATCTTCAATATCTACTAAAGTCTGCTGCAATTTAGCTTCGTACCATTCGATAGCTACTTTTGATGATTCTGGCTGTGCGATAGTTTCTGAAACTTCCCATCCTTTAATCAATTTAAAAGCATTCCAGATTTTGTTTGAAAACGCTTTTCCTTGACTGCACAATTCTTCATCAAACATGATATCGTTTCCGGCAGAAGCGCTTAAAAGCAATCCTACACGAACACCGTCTGCACTAAATTTATCGATCAAATCTAAAGGATCAGGAGAATTTCCTAATGATTTAGACATTTTACGACGTTGTTTATCACGAACCAAACCAGTCAAATATACATTTGTAAATGGTTTTTCTCCCGCATATTCATAACCTGCAATAATCATTCTCGCAACCCAGAAAAATAAAATATCCGGACCTGTTACCAAGTCGTTTGTTGGATAGTAATATTTAAAATCTGCACTTTCTGGATCCATGATTCCACCGAAAACTGACATTGGCCATAACCAAGATGAAAACCAAGTGTCTAATGCGTCAACGTCTTGTTTTAAATCTTTTGTTTCAAGTTTCAAGTTTGAAGTTTTCTCCCTAGCAAGCGTTAAAGCATCTTCGATATTTTCTGCAACTACGAAATCTTCTTTTCCGTCTCCGTAATAGTATGCCGGAATTTGTTGTCCCCACCATAACTGACGAGAAATATTCCAATCGCGAATGTTGTTTAACCAATGCGCATAAGTGTTTTCGAAACGTTTTGGATGTAATTTAATATCTCCAGTTTCTAAAACCGATTTAATTGCTGGTTTAACTAATTCTTCCATTTTCAAGAACCATTGGTCTGATAATCTTGGTTCGATTACCGCTTTTGTTCTTTCAGAAGTGCCCACTTTATTTAAGTGTGTTTCTGTTTTTGCTAAAGCTCCAATTTCTTCTAGTTCTTTTGCAATTTCTGTACGAACTACAAAACGGTCTTTTCCTTGATAATGTAATCCGAAGCTATTTAAAGTCGCATCTTCATTAAAAATATCAACGATTTCTAGGTTGTGTTTTTCTCCTAACGTTTTATCGTTCATATCGTGAGCAGGCGTTACTTTCAAACATCCTGTTCCGAATTCAACATCAACATATTCGTCTTCGATAATTGGAATTACTCTTCCGCAAATAGGAACGATTGCTTTTTTACCTTTTAAATGTGTAAAACGCTCATCGTTTGGATTGATACAGATGGCAGTGTCCCCGAAGATAGTCTCAGGACGTGTTGTAGCAATCGTCAAGAAATCTTCTGAACCTTCAATTTTATATTTTAAGAAAAATAGTTTTCCTTGTTGTTCTTCATAAATTACTTCTTCGTCAGAAAGAGTCGTTTTTGCTTCCGGATCCCAGTTTACCATACGGTATCCTCTGTATATTAAACCTTTGTTGTATAAATCTACAAACGATTTAATTACAGATGCAGACATGTCTGGATCCATAGTAAATTTAGTGCGTTCCCAATCGCAAGAAGCTCCTAATTTCTTAAGCTGCTCTAAGATTGTTCCACCGTATTTATCTGTCCATTCCCAAGCATGTTTTAGGAATTCTTCGCGGGTCAAATCGTTTTTATTGATTCCTTCTGCTTTTAATTTTGCTACCACTTTTGCTTCAGTAGCAATAGAAGCGTGATCTGTTCCCGGAACCCAGCAAGCGTTGAATCCTTTTAGACGCGCTCTACGTATTAAAACATCCTGAATCGTATTATTCAACATATGTCCCATGTGAAGGACTCCAGTGACGTTTGGCGGCGGAATTACAATGGTGTACGGTGTTCTATGATCTGGTTCTGAATGAAAATAGTTGTTTTTCATCCAGTAATCATACCATTTACTCTCAATCGTCTTAGCGTCAAATTGTGCTGGAATTGTCATTTACTAGGGTTGTTTAATCGTTAATTTTGTTTAACCGTTATCGGTTTTGATCATCGAATTTCAAATTGATTTGTTTTCTTGTTTCTGTTTAAAAAAATCATTTATAAATCAATCTCAACGATTAAACAAATAAACGATTAAACAGTTAAACAAAAAAACTGGTTCAATTTTTGTATTTATAACTGACAGCAAAAGTAAATAATTAAGTAGACTATAAAAAACGAATTAATAATTTGTGTGTTAATTAAAACAATGTATATTTACTTACAACTTAAAAACAATTTCAAAATGAAAAATGTTGCCTCTTTTATTGCTGTCGTATTGTTTAGCGCAATAGGTTATGCACAAAATGGCCCAAAGATTGAATTTGCAGCCCCGGACAATACGATTGATTATGGAAAAATTTCAAAGACTGATAATGGAGTACGCTCCTTTGAATTTACAAACACCGGCGATGCACCGCTTTTAATTGTTGGTGCTGAATCGACATTAAGCTCAATCGTTGTTACTAAACCTGCCGCAGCTATTATGCCGGGTAAAAAAGGAAAAATTGATGTAAAATACAACATGGCAAGCGGTCCAATTCGTAAAACAATTACGGTTGAAACCAATGCTGTCAATTATCCTGACGGGCGTGTAGCTCTAAAAATTAAAGGTGAAGTTTTATAAAAAAATAAAATCTAAAAATAGTAAAAGCCGTTTCTGAATTAGAAACGGCTTTTTTTATGATTATAAGTTAAACCCGGCAGGTTTATATCTTATTTTTTGTCAGCACATTCTGCACTATCAAATTTATATTTTACACGATCAAAATCAATAGGTTTATCTTTTACTAAATAAGTAACTCCCATTGTAGTCTGCATTGTGCCGTTTCCTAAAATAAGCTGTTTATCTCGTTTTAAAAATGCCATTGGGTTTTTAAATGTTTTGTCTTTATTTACATTATCCTTAAAGGTGTAATCTATAAATAAGGTATCACCATGAAATTCTCCTGCAACTTCACCAGTTCTAACTGTAGAAGGAGCAACTTTCATAATCATATTACCGCTTAGTTTTCCGTTTTTTAAAGTATTCAGTTTTAAGGCAATTGTATCTTTTTCGTATACAGCCTGATAACACTCACTGCTTACAACTGTTTCTGCTTCTGCTTTAGCTGCAGCTTCTTCTTTTTGTTTTTCGTCATTTTTACAGCTTTGAAATCCAATGCAGATTACTAGCAGACATGGTAAAACTAGATTTTTCATATTTGAACAATTTTTATTTCATGGTTATTCTATAAAATTAATAAAAAAGAACTCAAGAAAAAGATTTTTAAAAAATATTGATTACAAAATTAAACCCGACAGGTTTTTGAAACCTGTCGGGTTTATAATAGTATTTAAAAAGATCTATAAACTCTTAATTACAAATTCTGATCTTCGGTTTAATTCATGTTCTTCTTCAGAGCAGGCATCATCGGTTTTACATTTTATAATAGGAACTGATTCTCCGTAACCTTTTGCAGAAACTCTCTTGGCTTCAATTCCAGACTGAATTATAAATTCTCTGGTTGAATTAGCTCTTTTTTGAGATAAATCGGCATTGAATTTTTCATTTCCTCGTGAATCTGTGTGCGAGCCAATTTCGATTACCATTCCCGGATATTTTTTCATCAGCTCAACTACTCTTCCTAAAACTACTTTCGATTCTTTACGAATGTACCACAAATTATAGTCAAAATAAATAGGATCTGTTTTGATAATTAAACGGTCTTTATCTCTTATAACATCTTTTTCTTTCTCTAAAATTTCTTTTACTTTTTCATTCTTACTAACCTCAGCAGCAGCGATTTCGGCTTCTTTGGCTTTTTTCTCTTTCTTTTTTAATTCTATAGCAGCAAGTTCTGTTTTCTTCTTATTTTCTTCTTCAATAATAATTTCCTGCTGTCTTTTCTTTTCGGCTTTTTCTTTTTCTTCTAATTTGATGACTTCTAAAGATTTTAATGCTAAAGAAGCATCATTGATCTTATCTCTTGTTTTATCTAAAGTTAAAGTTACAGACTCGTTTGTGTATTTTTCTTTAAAAGCCGAAACTTTATAAGATTTCTCACAAGCTGCTGTAAAACTAAATTTTCCATCGGCAGAAGTTGTAATAGTATTTAAGGTTTTATTTTCAGAATCCTGTAAAATTACGGTTGCACTTTCTAATGCCAGTTTAGTATCAATATCTGTAACAACCCCGGCAATAAACTGCTTACAATCTTCTACAATTAGATCTTTGATTTCTTTAAATTGGTAAATATCGTCGTTCCCTTTTCCTCCTTCTCTATTGGATGCAAAATATCCTTCTTTGGTTTCTGAATTAATATTAAAAGCAAAATCATCTAGGTTTGAATTTAAAGGCAAACCAATATTCACCGGCTTAGAATATTCATTTCCGTTTATATCAGAAACAAAAACGTCTAAAGATCCGTAACCTAAATGTCCGTCTGAAGAAAAGTATAGCTTATTATCTGCAGATGCAAAAGGAAATTGTTCTCTCTTGTCTGTATTTACTAACGGCCCGAGATTTTTTGGAGTATCAAATGCACCTTTATTAATATTTACTGAATAAATATCAAATGAACCGTAAGTTCCCGGCATATCTGAAGCAAAATACAACACTTTTTCATCGGCACTTAAAGCTGGATGTTCTACAGAATAATTTGGGCTGTTAAATGGTAATGATGAAATATTAGTCCATTTTCCTTCTACCAATTCGGCTTTAAAAATCTGGAGGTTTGAAATCTTTTTATCATCTCTTTTTTTCGTTCCGTTTTTAGAGTTGTTTCTGGTAAAGTACATTGTTTTACCGTCTTTTGTAAAAACAGCATTTGATTCGTGCATTCCTGTTTTTAATTCTTTGGCAAAATAATGTACAATAGAATCTGCAGCATTGATGTTTTTGAGAGGGATTGTAACCAAATTTAAATACGTCGCATTATCCCATTTAAATTTTTTATCGAAAATTCCGGGTTTCAATTTAACGCCCGCAAAAACCAAATTACCATTATATTCGACCGCTCCAAACTCTGAATTTGGTGTATTTATTGGCAGGTTTTTGATCTCGAATCGTTTACCAATTGCGGTTACATTTTCTAAAGTTTTAATGTCTTTTTCGAAATTGATAACATCTTCTGTATTTGAAGATTTTGCATAATATTCTTTTAAAACTTCATTTGCATCATCAAAACTATTGGTTGCTTTTAAAGTTTGAGCATATCTAAAATAGTATTCTCTATCTAAATTGTTATTGTAGTTTTTTACTAAAAGTCGGTAATAACGCTGGGCTTTTACCAAATCATTGGTATAAAAATACGAATCGGCTAAGTTTTTAATTACTTCCTGCGAAGGTCTGTCATCAGCCAGTTTTTGATACAAAACGATTGCTTCGCTGTAATAAGTTCTGTCAAAAAATTTCTTTGCTCTTATCAATTCCTGATCCTGAGCATTTATAAACTGTATTGAAAATACGAATATAATAACGAGTAGTTTTTTCATATTTTTCATTTTAAAAGAATCTTGGAGATTTATCAAACCCTTTTCCTAATAAATCAAGATCAAAGAGGAGCATAATTTCGTGAGTTCCTGAATTGAACTGACCAAAATTAGTAAGCGTATAATCGTAAGCATACCCTACTCTAAGCGAAGGAGTAACATTAATATTAAACAAAGCACTTACAGAATCATCTATTCTATAAGCGGCTCCAAATTCAAATTTTTCATTATACAAAACATTTGCCGTAACGTCTAAAGTAATTGGCGCGCCTTTTACAAATTTTGACATAAATGCAGGTTTAATTTTCCACATATTATTAACCTGAAAAACATATCCTGCGGTTAAAAATGTATGTATTTCTTCGGCTCCAAAAGCATTAATTCCTGATTTTTCTTCAATGTATTTTGATTTCAATAAATTAGGAGCAGACAATCCTACGTAAAGATTGTCTCTAAAATAATAAGCTCCAACTCCAATGTTTGGCTTTGTTGCGTTTATATTTTCAGAAAAAGCAAAATCGGTTTGCGGATCTGTAAAGCGAAATCCGTTAAAATTACTTTGTATAGACGAAAAACCTGCTTTTAATCCAAGAGAGAGTTTGTTTTTCCCTCCCAGATTTAAAACGTATGCAAAATCGGCATAAATGTTATTTTCTTTTTTAGCGCCGTCACCTATATCATCTGAAATAAAAGACAAACCTGCTTCTATTTTATCTGTAATGGCAGTATGTCCAAAAAAAGTGAACGTTTTAGGAGCACCAACAGCGCCCACCCACTGAGTTCTGTACAAGGCTCCAAAATTCATCATAGCCGGAACTCCTGTTGCGTATGCCGGGTTTACAACGCTCATATTATACATATAATGTGTATACTCGGGATCTTGCTGCGCAGAAACTGATACGTAAAAGAGGAAATTTATAAGGAGTAGTATTTTTTTCATTTGAAAATTATATTAAATAATATAAAGAAGAGATTTATCGATTTAAATAAAGACGGCCTTGTTTTGGCGGTTTGTTATCTTTATTAAAATGCAATACATAAAAATAAACTCCATTTGGCGCAATACCGCCGGCAATACCGCTCTTTTCGTAATTCATTCCGTCCCAGGCGGGTTTATTTTTATCTCCTTTATACATTCCGTTTCCGTATCTATTAAAAATTTCAAGTGTATAATCCGGATATAGAAATTCAATATCTTTAATAACAAATGAATCATTTATACCGTCTCCATTTGGTGAAAACCCATCGGGAATAAAAAAGTCATTCGGCACATTGTCACAATCTGTTAATGCAACAGTAACTTCAATATATTCTGAAGAAAAACAAGCCGAATTTGGAAAGTTAAATCCATAATACCTTCCCTGCTCAGTTAAACGAGTTGAAGCTGAAAGCAGATTGCCGTTATCAGGTGCATCATACCAGACTACTGTTGCTGGAATGTTGGTATTATTTGACAAATCTCCAATAGTTGGATTAGTTAGTCCGCAGAAATTCTGCCCGTCTGAATTTAGTACGGGAACGGGAGAATCGTTTATTGTAACCGGAACTTCTGCAGGCTCTGATGTACATCCAGCCACTGAAGTTTCTCTAACATAATAATTCCCAGATTGTAAAATTGTTGTGCCTGCAAGTGGCGTTGTCGCTGTTGCTGAATCGTACCATTTATACTGGTTCCCTTTTGGGGTTAAGTTTTCTACCGCTGCTTCATCGACTTTACAAAAAGATAATGGACTAACAGTTGGTTTTATCGGAATTGGATGTATTATAAAACTATCTAAAACGTTGTTTAGATTGACATCGCAATTGGTGATATTATTTTTTAAATTCAAAACTGATATAATTGTCGATCCTGTGTTTAAAAGCAAGCTGGCTGGTATTACAAAATCGGCTTTTCCGTTAGTGACAGACAAGGCAACAGATTCTAAAGTACTTAAATTACTATCCTGAAGCATGTAGGACACTGTAACATCAGTCAACGTTCCTAATCCCGAAACGGTTACCGTAACCGGATCGTTTAAACAATAATCATTTACAACAACATTTACTGTTGCAGCATTGGGCAGAGGATTAATAATTAAGTCTCCTCTAATTGTGGCAGTATTTGTACAGCCGGTTGCTGTGTTTGTAATATTCGTAATAGTAATAGTTGATACACCGCTTTTTATATTTAAACTTCCCGGAACTATAAAACTTGAACTGCCGCCCGCAACTGTAATGTTTGCCGTTTGGCCTAATGCCGAATTATCTCCGCTTATATTGTACCGAATATTATAATTTCCGTCTCCTAAACGTAAGGCATTGGTAAGATGTACTAATGCATTTTTATTTTGGCATGTTGGTTCCGGAGTTAAAACAGCTCCCTCTAAATAAGGCAGCGTATGAATTTCTAAATCTGCAGTTAAATTATTTATGATGTTGCGACAGGCTCCTTTACTATCTACAGCAACAATACCAGTAACGGTTACATGAAAAACTCCAACCTGTCGAAAGTAAGCAGAATTTACAGGAAAACTAAGTTTTCCGTTTACAAAAAATGCTTTTATTGTTTCTGTTCCGCCATTTGGTCCAGACACGTTAAATGTAACGCTGTACTCATTATCTGGTATTGCTTCTGCTCCCTGCGTAATTGTTGCTGAATAGGTTGCAGTGTTTATTTCATTTTCGCAAATATTTTTCTCAACTTCAATTTTGGCTCCGGTAAAATCTAATCTTTTTTCGAGTGTGATTATCATCGTTGTTGTTTTATCAGGGCAATTATCATTGTCTGATAAAACAGTATAATTATAAGCATACTCTCCAGGTCCGTATGTTGCAAATACTTGTTTAAGATTGACAACCGGATTTGAAGGAGAGGTTATGCCTCTGCCGCTCCATCTTCCATCAGGGTCCTGACCAGATAATAAGGTACTGACATCAAAAGCAGTATAACCATCTAAATCAGTGGTGCCGCACAAAAGCAAATCTCGACCTATTCCCGGTTGCGGCGCCCTGATAACAGTAAGTGTTATTGAAGTTGTTAATGGTGCTGTATCGCATCCGGGAACAGGCGGTACAGTATAAGAATATTGAAAATTACCATTCATGTTGGTTATAGTAAGCAATGGAGGAATAACATTACCTGAACTATCTCTCCATGTTCCATTAGTATGCGGACTAATTACTGTACTATTAAATGCAGAAAACAAATTATAGGTGTTTTCATCACTGCATTTTGTTGCATATGGAGCTGGAAATCCTTCGAATGCACCAATTGTAACCAAAACTTTTGCCGTATTCACAGTGCATCCCGCGCCAGGAGCTGTATATGTATATTGATAGGTTCCCCCAGCCCTAATAGCTTGGGCATTTAAGATTCCTGTTGTAGTACTCAAACCTCTGGAACCATCATCATCAGACCATGTTCCGCCGGGTACAGGACTTCCTCCTAAAAAAGAAAATAAAGAAACTGATCTATTTGAAATATCTTCGACGTTGCAAATCGTGACAGAACCATCACTACCAGCACATTGCGAATAAATTTTTGGAGATAAAACCGTTAAAAAAACAAAAAACAATAAAAACTGTAAGAAATTAATGTAGTTTTTGGCCATAAATTATTATTTTGGTTAAACATAATAAAATATGTGCTTACTTTCTAAAAAAACTTAATTTTCTTATTAATTTTTTAAATATATAAATATTAATATGTAAATATTTTTTCGTATCAAAAAATCATAAAAAAGAAACTACAATTCATCTTCAAGCTTAAATCTAAACTTTAAAATAAGACTGTTTCTTTCTACTTCTATCGTGATCCATATATCATGTTCAGATTTTAAAAGCTGGTTAATCTGCTGTAAAGAATATTTATAAGGTCTTTCATTGTTAATACTTACAATAATATCCCCTTTTTGTAAACCGCTTTTTTCAGCAGCAGAATTTTTTCTAATATTTACAATTTCATAAATTGGTTTTAAAGAAAATTTATATCTAAAATTTCCTCCGCTGCCATTATTATTTGCTGCCATCTCGGCCTCGCTCAATGATCCTGCAACCTTGACAGTTTCTAGATGAACTGTTTCCTGAACCCATTGTAAACCGTTGTGCTGAATTGTTATACCGCTTTTATTATAGATAAAAGGTTCTGAGAATTTATTGTTTTTTTTCAAATACAGCTTCTGGTCTTTGTAGTCTAAAACAACTGTAAATCGTTTTAATACCTCGCCCCCTACTGAACCTATTCTATCCGGTACCATTTTTACATTTCGAATTGATGATGAATCCGGAAATGCGACTATTGGTTTTTTAAAATCAAATTCATCGATTGAAAACATTTTTATTCTGGCACGATGTCCTTCAATATCACCGCTGAAACCTTTCCCTAAAAAATCTGGAAAGTTCTTTTTTGGAAGCTTTATTTTATTGTTTTCAAAAATCCAGAAAGCATCACTATTACCTATATCAATCAGCAGTTTAGCTTTAATATCTACACTGTCTACTACGGCATTTGTATAAATATAAGGTTTCGATTTTTCGATTGTAATAGGAATAGATTTAAACTTATTGTTGAGTCTTCTCCTAATAGATTCATTGTCGGTATGAACCGTAATTTTCTTTTTTTCGTAATTAACTTCAATCAAATTATTCTTAAAAAATTTATAGCCTATAATGCCGTTAACCGGAATACCAATATGAGATGAAAGATTAAAACTCTGATCTAAAATTACAAACAGCATATGATTGTCTGATCTTAACCCATGTGTTTCAAAAGTATTTTTTGTTGATTTCAAACCTTCAATTTCATTTTCAGATCCTAGCCCTCTAAGTTTGATTTTTTCGACATTATTAAATTTAACTTCCTGCATTTCATCCATACTAAACAAAATGGTTTCTTCGACGCCTGAATCTAATAGAAAATTCAGTTCGATTCCGTTTACTTTTATAGGAATAAAAATGAGGTTGTTTATCAATTTAAAAGGGATTACAGCCTTTTTTTTATTGTTCTCAATAGTGAAACTATCTTGAGCTTTTAAGCAAAAAGGCAGCAATAAGCCAAAAAACAGGGCTATATATTTTTTCATTGGCAATATTTTATTATAAAATTAGCAAATATATTTATTATTGTTACATTTTTATAAGTACTCGTATTGTTTACGTTAATTTCGAAAAAAAAATGCAAATTTGCACTTCAATAATTTATACTCATGCCAACAATTTCTCAAAAGGGCAGAAACATGCCTGAATCACCGATACGCAAGCTGGCTCCTTATGCTGATTTAGCAAAGAAAAAAGGACACAAGGTGTATCACTTAAACATTGGTCAACCGGATATCAAGACACCGGAAGCGGCCATCGAGGCGGTAAAAAATATTGATTTGAGTATTATAGAATACAGTCCGTCTGCCGGATATGAAAGCTATAGAAAAAAATTAGCTCATTTTTACCAGCGCCAAAATGTAAACGTTAACACAGAAGACATCATTGTTACAACTGGTGGTTCTGAAGCCTTACTTTTTGCACTGGCCACAATTACAGATCCAGGAGATGAAATCATTATCCCGGAACCATTTTATGCTAATTATCATGCATTTGCATCTTCTACAAGTGCAACTGTAGTGCCTCTTGTTTCTACTATTGAAACGGCTTTTGCACTGCCAAGTATTGACGAAGTAGAAAAGTTAATTACGCCAAAAACAAAAGCTATTTTAATTTGTAATCCTGGTAATCCGACTGGATATTTATATTCTGAAACAGAAATTAAACAATTAGCAGAATTAATTAAAAAACACGATTTATATTTAATTGCTGACGAAGTTTACCGCGAATTTTTATATGATGGAGATGATGTGCATTTTTCTGTAATGAATCTGGAAGATGTACAGCAAAACGTAATCATGGTAGATTCTGTTTCTAAACGTTACAGTATGTGCGGTGCCAGAATTGGATGTTTGATTACTAAAAATAGAGATGTTCTGGCAACTGTTATGAAATTTGCTCAGGCGCGTTTAAGTCCGCCAACAATTGAGCAGATTGCCTGTGAAGCAGCAATTGATACGCCGCAAAGTTATTTTGACGAAGTAATTGGCGAATATAAAGAACGTCGTAACACCTTAATTTCTGAATTAAATAAAATTGAAGGTGTAATTGTAACGAAACCAAAAGGTGCTTTTTACTGTATTGCCCAACTGCCAATTGAAGACTCTGATGATTTCGCTCAATGGCTTTTGGAAAGCTATAATTTAAACGGCGAAACTGTTATGATTGCACCCGCAAAAGGATTTTATTCTACTCCGGGAATGGGATTGAATCAGGTGCGAATTGCATACGTTTTAAACAAAAAAGATCTAATTACGGCAGTAAACATCTTAAAAGAGGCTTTACTGGTGTACAACAATAGATAAAACAAACTAAACTTAAACTCTCAAAAGACAATAACGATTCCTGTTATTGTCTTTTGTATTTTGGAAAAATTTTAAATTATATCTAAAAAGGATCGATTAAATAATAAAAACGATAGAAAAGGTTTCCCATTTATTAATTATCTTTACCGCCTTAAAAAGATATACCCATTATAATAGTAGTTTTTAATGATAAATAACGAAGATTTTTTAGACGAAATAGGTGACAGTCATTTCAGCAGTAATGCAAAAAACCCTTTAAGAGAGGATGCTTTTGATATAACTGATGAAGAAAAAATAGAAAAAATTAAAAAAGATGTTGAAAACATTCTGCAGACTCTTGGAATGGATTTAACTGATGACAGCATAAAAGGTACTCCAAACCGAGTAGCTAAAATGTTTGTAAAAGAAATTTTTGGAGGTTTAAATCCTGCAAAACAGCCAAAAGCCTCAACTTTTGACAATAATTACAAATATGGCGAAATGCTGGTAGAAAAAAACATTACGGTTTATTCTACCTGTGAACACCACTTACTGCCAATTATAGGACGTGCTCACGTTGCTTATATTTCAAGCGGAAGAGTTATTGGTTTATCAAAAATGAACCGTATCGTTGAGTATTATGCTAAAAGACCTCAGGTACAAGAGCGTTTAACAATGCAGATTGTTCAGGAACTTCAAAAAGCGTTAGGAACAGAAGATGTAGCCTGCGTTATCGATGCAAAACACCTTTGTGTTAACTCAAGAGGAATCAAAGATATCGAAAGCAGTACTGTAACTTCTGAATTCGGCGGAAAATTCAAAGATCCTCAAACAAAAAGAGAATTTCTTGATTACATTAAACTAGATACACAGTTCTAAAAGTTTATTGTTTTTAGTTAATAGTTTATTGTTCTTATGGCGAAAATTGAAAAATTTGAAGATCTGGAAATCTGGAGACTTGCTCGAGAAATTTGTCAGCAAATTGAATTTCTAATTCAAAATACGAATCTAAAAACAAACTATTCTCTTAAAGATCAAATTGACAGAAGTTCTGGTTCAGTTATGGATAATATAGCCGAAGGATTTGAACGAAATGGAAATAGAGAATTCATTAATTTTCTAAGTATTGCGAAAGGATCTATTGGAGAAGTAAAATCACAATCATACAGAGCATTTGATAAAAAATTGATCAGCGAAGAACAGCATTTAAAATTAAATGAAATGGCTGAGCTTGTAAAAAACAAAATTGGAGCAATGATGAACTATTTAAACAAATGTGAAATCAAGGGTCTAAAATTCAAATAAAATTTGCCACCAAAACAATAAACAATAAACCACGAACAACAAACAATTAAGTAAAAATATGCCACTATACAGCAGTCAGCCACTAAAAATATACAATTCACTTTCGGGTGAAAAAGAAAATTTCAAACCAATCCATGAAGGAAATGTTGGAATGTATGTTTGTGGACCAACGGTTTACAGCAATGTGCATTTAGGAAACGTAAGGACTTTTATGTCTTTTGACGTGATTTTCAGGTATTTTTTACACCTTGATTATAAAGTTCGTTACGTTCGAAATATTACTGATGTTGGTCATATTGTAGATGATGTTGATGAAGGAGAGGATAAAATTGCCAAAAAAGCACGTTTAGAGCAGTTAGAGCCAATGGAAGTTGTGCAGCGTTATACTGTTGACTTTCATGACATTTTAAAAGCTTTTAACTTTTTACCGCCAAGTATTGAGCCAACAGCAACCGGACATATTATTGAACAAATCGAAATTATCAAAAAAATTATCGATACCGGAATTGGTTATGTAGCCAACGGATCTGTTTATTTTGATGTTGTAAAATATAACGAAACCAATAATTACGGCGTTTTAAGCGGCAGAAATATAGAAGATATGCTGGCCAATACCCGTGATCTTGACGGTCAGTCAGACAAAAGAAATCCGCAGGATTTTGCACTTTGGAAAAAAGCAGAACCAGAACATATCATGAGATGGCCTTCACCTTGGAGTGATGGTTTCCCTGGCTGGCACTTAGAATGTACTGCAATGAGTACTAAATATCTAGGGAATCATTTCGACATTCACGGCGGCGGAATGGATTTAAAATTCCCTCATCACGAATGTGAAATTGCTCAAAACGAAGCCTGCACAGGACAATCGCCCGTAAATTATTGGATGCACGCTAATATGCTTACGCTAAACGGGAAGAAAATGGCAAAATCTACCGGAAACAATATTTTACCGGGAGAAATTTTAAGCGGCGACAATACGATTTTAAGCAAAGCGTTTTCTGCATCAGTAACCAGATTCTTTATGCTTCAGGCACATTACAGAAGTATTTTAGATTTTTCTGATGATGCGATTACTGCTGCCGAAAAAGGATACAAAAGATTAATGGAAGCCCTTGAAGCTTTACCAGCAATAAAAGCAGGTTCTTCCAGCTCTGTTGATTTTGCAGCTTGGAAACAAGCTTGCTATGACGCCATGAATGATGATTTTAACACTCCAATTTTAATTGCACAATTATTTGAAGCTGTTCGTTATATCAATTTATTAAAAGAAGGAAAAGAAACCATTTCTGCCGAAGATTTAAAATCATTTTCAACTGCCATTAATGCATTTGTTTTTGACGTTTTAGGTTTAAGCGATGAGAAAGCAGCCGACAGTAACAACGATAAATTAGAAGGCGTTGTAAACATGCTTATCGGAATGAGAAATCAAGCCAGAGCAGATAAAAATTTCGCACTTTCTGACCAAATCCGCGATCAGCTAATTGCGCTTGGAATTCAGTTAAAAGACGGCAAAGAAGGAACAAGTTTCTCAATTTAAGAAAGAAAAAAATCTAATAAATCATGAAAGTCATTACGCCATTTGTTTTATTAGTACGCTTTTATCAAACTGCGATTTCGCCTTTTACACCTGCTTCATGCCGATTTGAACCAACGTGTTCAACGTACATGATTCAGGCGCTGCAGACTCACGGATTATTTTACGGAGGCTATTTGGGAATGAAACGAATTTTAAGCTGTCATCCGTGGGGAAGGACAGGTTACGATCCCGTTCCAGAAAAGAAATGTTCACACAAACATTAACTTTTTATAAAGATTTGCTCCGCTTTTAATATCTATTTTTACAAAATATAATAAAAAAATTACCTTATATGACACATCCTTTAAACATCGTTTGGAATCCTTCAGAAGGAATTGATTTAGGATTTTTTATGATTCGCTATTACAGTTTAATGTTCGTAATTGCTTTTGGTTTAGGCTGGTACCTAATGAAAAAGATTTTCGAACGCGAAAATGAGCCAATTGACAAATTAGATTCATTATTTGTCTGGACTGTTTTAGCAACGTTAATTGGAGCTCGTTTAGGACATGTTATATTTTATGACTGGGAATATTTTAGAAATCATTTACTTGAAATCTTCTTGCCATTCAAATTCGAACCAAAATTCGAATTCACAGGCTTTCAGGGATTAGCAAGTCACGGTGCAGCGATTGCTATTATACTGGCAATGTATTACTACAGCAAAATGATCTTAAAACGTCCGTTATTATGGATTTTAGACCGTGTAGTTATTCCGGTTGCCAGCGGTGCTATTTTTGTTCGTTTAGGAAACTTCATGAACTCAGAAATTATTGGTCATGAAACTACTTCTGCTTTTGGAATTCGTTTTTTACATGACCAGTTCAGCAAAGCAGAAGCTGTAAACGCAACACAAATTGCTAATCCAAAAGAAGCTTATAATTCCATTGCAACAAACCCAAAATTTGCTGATTTATTAGCTCAGGTTCCTGCAAAACACCCAACACAATTGTACGAAGCATTTTGCTATATTTTTGTCTTTGCTATTTTATTTTTCTTGTACTGGAAAACCAATGCAAGACTTAAATCAGGATATTTATTTGGATTGTTCCTGGTACTTTTATTTGTAGTTCGATTTATTGTAGAATTTGTAAAAGAAAGCCAGGGCGGTATCGAAGAAGAATTAGGCTTATTTTCAACAGGACAATGGTTAAGTATTCCTTTTATTATAATTGGTCTTTTCTTTATCATTAGAGCACAAAGAAATCCTTTAGCTGCTTCATAGTTTACAAAAGAAACTTTTAAAATAATAAAGTCCAGTATATTTATTTATACTGGACTTTTCTTTTATAGTAAATCTTAAAAGATATATTCCCTATTAACTTATTATCTACGGTAATTTTTAAAGCATAAAACAAACCTCTTTAATCTTAAAGATCAAAAAGGTTTTAAGTTTTAAAAACATAAATAAAACGATTATTCTACATCCAAATAGGGATTCAATATCTCCGCTAATTCATTAAGCCAATAGAAACTGTTTTCGAGTTTATTGATTTCTTGTTGAAGGGTTTCATTTTCCCTGATCAAACCTAGAGCAAGGACAAAATTAACTTGTCTGATTGCTTTTGCCATTTTTTCGGGATCAACTGTCGTGTTGAAAAAAGTGAGTAATCTTTTTTCAGTTTCTTTTGAAAGGGTGTTTGTACTCATAACTCTGTAATTTAAGGAAATATAAAACCCGTACAGCTACAGGTGTCCTACGCTTACAGAAGCGTTGCAGTTGTTTCCAATACCGCCACCATACCGCACGGGCAAAAGTTTTTTCGATTTCATGATTCTGTAATTTAGGACTGCAAATATATCAAAAAAACGCCAGCTTCAATAAGTGAGAAAAGTATTCTGTTTTGTAAAAAGACTTTTATTTTGAATGGTCATAAAATTAAAAACCCTCGACTTTAAATAAGTTCAAGGGTTTTAAAATTTTAATTATTTGCACTGAAAAACTATGATTCTCATACTGGCCCGAGCGTATCCGCTCATGAACACAATCTAAATTAATTTTACAAATTAATCTAAAACTAATTATCACGAACGGGACGGTCGTTAGCGGTATTGACTATTTTTTCATCATTTACTTTGTCTTTGTAGCTTAAAAAAAAATGTAAAAAACAAAGTAGTAGTAAGACATGTTTTTTCATAATCTAGAAATCTTCACCTCTTTTAATTTTATCTACATCAATTTCATCAATAGTATCCTCTAAAACCTGTTTCATATTTTTAATACCGAAATAATTATTCTTTATTATAATATCTTCAATTTCGGGATGCTCAACAAGCAAATCATATAATGCCCACCCTGCATTATTCCATAATTCAGGATTCTGTGATTTGTATTTAGTAATTGCAGGAACCTCAATACTTGCGATTATAGATACAATATGTGCCTTCTCAACATCATTAAACATTTTAGCTGGGTCATTACTACCATAAAATTTATTCAAATTTTTACCATATAAAGCGTAAGCATAGTCATCTAGAGCATAAATAAACCTATTGTCATTTACTTTCGTATTATTTCTGACATAATCTATCAAACCTTGCCTGATACAAAAATTATTATTTAAATCTTTTGCAAAGAAGAATATTCCAATTTTTTGACTTTTAGAAGGCTGCGAATCATTATACATTTCATAATAATCTTCTAATAATAGCTTGTTTATTCTAGGTTCTTTATCATAACCTAAAGAATTAACCAAACTTTTTAAAAAATCCTGATCATTAACCAGAAGCCAGTCTAAATCAGCTTTACTGTCATTAAATAGGTATTTGTTTCTTGCAATAATATAATCAGGGATACTAATTGAATAACTATTATTTTTTTTAATTTTTATAACATCTTCCAAAAATAACATTGGAATGATGAAATTATATTTTTTAATAACAAATTGATTATTTACATCAAATTCAAATTCAAATTGATCAAGAGTAGAGGATTTTCTATCAAATTTATTTGTAAAAATTGTGGTAAATGCACTGTATTTTTTTACTTTATTATCTTTTACCAACTCTTTTATCCTGTTTTCAAATTCATCATTTGGCAAAATCTTATACCCTGCATTTTTTAAACCATGTTCTACAAATGGCAAAAGAGCGAGAAGATCTTTTTCTGAAGGCAAATAAGGATTATCTGGTCGATAATCTATATAGTTTGCATTTTTCTGGAGCTTTATTAAGTTTTTTATTTCTGCAACATCAATATTTAAAGTATCTTTTTTTTGAATGTCGACTATTTT